>Ga0315273_10013072_pt1 | contig 10656 bp, 4 predicted proteins | sample YL17G02_0_MG_FD_205753 | JGI IMG/M metagenome (GOLD analysis project Ga0315273, IMG submission 205753) | Sediment microbial communities from Yellowstone Lake, YNP, Wyoming, USA - YL17G02_0 | ecosystem: Environmental > Aquatic > Freshwater > Lake > Sediment | place: USA: Wyoming | collected... | reverse complement strand
GGCCTCTGATAAGATCTGTTCTTTCTGACAGCGAGCTGTCTTTGCCCGCTTCTCATGTCAACCACGTAGAAGTCCTGGAAGACTTTGCCGTCGAGTGAGCTGGAGAATAGAGAGGCTTTATTATCAATGCCCAGGGCAAAGCGGTGAGGCGGAGCCGGGACGACATTTTTGAGCTCTGCATCGGCAAGTTGAATAAATTTCTTTCCATCGATCCAGTAAACACAGAGATAACTGAATTCTCTGTCTGTTTTTTCCTGGATCTGCTGCTGGGTTGGGAGCCGTTCGTCCCTCCAGTGCCAAAGGACAAGATCAGGCAGATCCTCTTCTAAGAGGGCTTCTTTGGCTTCCTTCTTTTTCACCGGATGAATACCAAAGAGAAATCCGTCCAGGCCCTCCGTCCACTCCGGCTTCCGGTTGGGGCTGATGGTCATGCCTTCGGGAAACGACGGATCTTGCTTCGGCTCATACACGATCCGCTCCGGATCGCCCTTCGAAAAATTCCGGAAACCGATGAGGCTGTAAAACCTGTTCTCAAAATCCTTGTCCTCCACCGCTTTAAACGCGATCAGACCGTTCCCGTTCTCAGTCCAGGAGAGCCGGCTGTAGAACGCCTTGTCGCTTTCCAGGCTAAGAATCTTTCCGGAATCCATTTCCCGGAGCTGGATGCCGTTTCCGCTCTGCCCGGCGGCATCGACCAGCCAGGCCAGCCGGCGCCCGCTCCTGTCGAAGGCGAATTCAGAAACGTTTCCGATACTCAGCTCACGCCCAGTGGCGAGTTCGCGGAGAATCAACGTCTTTCCTTTCGGCTGATCCTTGAATTTCTCGTCTCCCTCAAGCGGATAAGGCGAAAGCGCAATCCAATCCGGATTCTCTCCCGAAAAAAAGAAACTCTGGATTTTATCGAATTCCATCTTCTTGCCGCACTCGAGGTTGATCAACCCGACTTTGTTATAGCTTTTTTTCTTCTGCTTTTTAAGCTCTCTTTCTTCCTGCTCGGTCGGCTGAATGAGAAAGGCCGCCCGCCGGGAATCGGGCGAAAACTGAATTTCCCCGGCATCGGTTGGAAACCTGAATTCTTTCTTCTCTCTGACCATGCGAACGATAAGTTCACGAAAACCCATCCGGGAGGAGACGGAATAGGCATACCAGCAGCCGTCCTCAGAGAGGGCTGCGGACCCCACCCCTTTCCAGCTCAAAATGTCTTCGATCTCGATTGGGCGAGGCAGCTTTGGGTTGTCTTCCGTCTGCGGGAAAAACAATCCGGGAGATAGAAGAAAAAAGAAAAATAGAACTAAAACAAAGCATCTTCTCATCATTTTTTCTCCCTTACGGAGTTTTTATTGGTCTTCATGCAGCGTGGCCGAATTCAGTTTAATAGTATATTTTCCGTTGTCAACATCCAACGGAAAGGCCTTCGGACGGGCCAATCAAGGCAGCTTTTATCCTCCAGCGAAATTTCACGAGGGAAAAAAGAAGGTTGACAAAATGCCGGCATGCCTACACAATGTCGACAATTTCATCGAATAAGCAATTGGATGAACGAGAAGGAGATCTGACGATGAAAACAAAACTTCCAGCAACCATGGCGCTATGCTTCTCCCTGATCGCAGCTTGCGGGGGCAGAAAAGAAGCGGTTCTCGACGGCCATTGGAGGGCGGCCTGGGCCTCCAGTGGCGGCGAAATCCCGGTGGATGTCTCCCTGAGAACGAACGCCGCGGGTGGATTGGAAGCCGAGGCACGCAACGACACCGAGGTGGTGAAGTTCTCGCGGGTGGAGAGGTTTGGAAATAACATCAATTTCTTCATCGACCGTTATGAGTGCGTGATCAACGCCGTCCTCTCGGATGATGGGAAATCCATGTCCGGCCATTGGTCCAAGCAAACGGGCAGCCCGAATGAGATGTCTTTCTCGGCCGCCAAAGGAGACCTGGAGCGATTCCCCAAGGAGGCGTATCCGGGGCTAGCGGACAAGGTTCCATTCGCTGATGTCTCAGGAACCTGGCGTCTGCAGTTTGAGGGCGACGACATCGACTCCGTCGGGCTCTTCCGCCAGGACGGGGAACGATTGACGGGGACAATTCGGGCGATCGACGGCGACTTTCGTTATCTTGAAGGCATCTATCGGAACGGTCTTCTTCTCCTCTCCAGCTTCAACGGCACCTGGGTGTTTCTTTTCAAAGCGGAAATGGACGGCGCTGGAGTTCTGCACGGCTCATGGGCAAGAGGCCCCAAGGAGCCGGTCAAATGGATGGCCGTCCGGGAAGAACCGGACTATCCTGATCCCTTCAATGTGACCAAGCTTTCTAACGCCGAAAGGAGGCTGTGTTTCCGCTACCCTTCGGCGGATGATCCCCAGCTTTTTGTCTCTAATGAGGATTCGGAGTTAGAGGGGAAGCCGTTGCTCGTCGCCTTTCTTTTGACCGGTTGCCCCAACAGCCACGACAGCGGTGCGCTCCTTTCGCAGATGTATAAAGAATACCACTCCCGGGGATTGAATATGGTGTTGGTCTTTTACGAGTTGACTAAGGATGTGAAATCGGCCAGGGAACGCGTCCAGAGGTTCAAGCAGGAACATGACCTGCCTTGCCCAGGCTTATTTTCCCTGGCTATGTCCAAAAAAGAAGTCGGCCTGGAAATCCCCGATTTTGAAAGATTCCATGCCTGGCCGACCGTCGTCTTCTTTGACTCTCTGGGAAAAGTGGACAGTATCCAGACAGGCATCGACGGTCCAGCCACGGGAGAGCATCACGCTCACTTGGTCGGAGAGTACAGGAAGCGGATCGAAAAACTGCTTTTGCCTCAAGTCGACTGATTCACGGCAGGATCTTAAGGCCGGCTGATGATGGTCTTGAAGCGCAAATTGGATGGTTAAAAAACATCCATATTGGATGTTGACAACAAGATTATTCGGCTTATATTTGGGCTGAAGGACAAATAACTAATAAAAATCAAAATATTGGATTAGTCCAATCATGACTCTAACGAAAATTCAGTTGGATAGGACGAGCCGCCTTCCTCTTTATCGGCAGATAAAGGACCAGATTCGGAATATGATCCTCGATAATGTCTTGCCGGAAGGCGGGAGACTTCTGCCCACACGAGAATTGGCCGAGGTTCTGGGTATCAACCGGAGCACGGTGGTCACTGCCTATAATGAGCTCTTTGCCGAAGGATTGATCAGCTCCCATGTCGGCCGAGGAACGGTTGTCAGCAAAAAGAATCCGAGCAAGGAACCCGCCTATAAGCATCAACCTCTGAATTGGTCGGAATTCTTCATCTCCGCCCCAAAGGTCGAGAAGCTCTCATTTTATGAGGATTACGTTTCGCCGTTCACCCAGGATGACTTCATCTCGCTGGGCATTGGCCTTCCCGACCCTGATCACTACCCGTTCCAGGGACTTAAGGATGTTCTTGGTCAGGTCATCGAAGATAAACAAAAACTCATTTTTCAGCTTCTTCCGTCAGAAGGCTGCTATCCCTTTCGGGAAGCGCTGGCAAGCTGGATTGCTACGGAGGGCCAGCCCATCGGTCCGGAAGAAGTCATGATTACCTCGGGAGCAGTCCAAGCCCTCTATATCATTTGCAAATCTCTCCTTGCTCCAGGGGATATGGTCGTGGTGGAAAATCCCACCTCTATGAACAGCCTCCGGACGTTCCGCGCAGCCCAGGCCAAAATCGTCGATATTCCAATAGACGAACAGGGCATGCGGGTGGATATCCTCGAAAACCTGCTCGCCAGGCAGAAAGTCAAACTGATTTACACAATACCGACATTTCAGAATCCCAGCGGGACCGTGCTCAGCCTGGAAAGACGTCTCAAACTCCTGGATCTGGCTCAAAGATATCGGGTTCCCATCATCGAGGAAGATCCTTACAGTAAACTCTACTACGACAAGATTCCGCCCCCCGCTTTGAAGTCTCTGGATAAGTATGACGGCGTTATCTATGTCGGGACATTTTCCAAGATCCTTTTTCAGGGATTGCGGGTCGGATGGCTGGTGGCGGCCAGGCCGGTAATCAAGCAGCTCACTCCGATCAAGTACCTCATCGACCTCCACACCAGCTCCCTTGAACAGTACACTTTCAATGAATTCATCAGACAGGGGTTGCTGGAAAAACATCTTCAGAAGATGAGAGCCATTTATGCCCGGAAAAGAGATTTGATGATTTCCGCCCTTTCGAAATATTGCCCCGACTTCTTCAGCTGGACCACGCCCGCCGGCGGAATCTGCCTGTGGTGCCGGCTCACCGGAGGCCTGAACGCTCTGGATCTTCTTCGAGAAGCCATCTACGAAAAAGTCATATTTATCGAGGGAAAGACATTTGCTCCCCAGGGGAATCATGACGAATGGTTGAGGCTGAATTTCACTTACCTCAGCGAGGGCCAGATCGAGGAAGGGGTTCGCAGGCTGAGTCGGGCTGTCCAGAGATTAAGAAAAAGACGTGAGGAAAAAACGGGAAAAGAAAGCGTATCTCTGATCCCGATATTCTGAGGCTGAACCGAACACCGTGATAAGGAGGTGGAAATCGAGGGGATGGAAAAAATACAGCGGCTATCCAGGTTTTCCGATCGAATGAAAGGAGGTTAAGAAATGAAATCATTTTGGCCACGGTCGCTTATTCTGGTCCTTGGTTTTTTTCTTCTATGCCTCGGAGCAAACTCTCAGCTCCGCGAGTCGGGTGAGATCCAGGGGACAATCACCGATACCCAGGGCGAGCCTCTTCCCGGAGTAGCGGTGGCAGTTGAAAGTCCCAACTTGATCGGCGGGGTTCAGACCACGGTGACCGATGTTAAGGGATCCTACAGATTCCCTTCCCTATCGGTGGGCACCTACAAAGTCACGGTCAAGCTGGCCGGTTTCAAGACCATGGCAAAGGAAGGAATCGAGTTGCATGCCCGGTTCAATCTGACCTGCGACTTCAAGATGCCCCAGGCGGCGATCACCGAAGAGATCGAAGTCGTCGCCGATATCCCCACCATCAATACCAAGAGCTCCCAGCCGCGGCCGATCATCGTGACCGATGAATTCCTTCTTTCTCTTCCGGGAAAGACAGGCTGGTCCGGCCTTCTGGGTTATGCGCCGGGATCCTGGGGAACGACAGCCCTTGGCAGCGCCTGGGGGACGGCGGCCACCCAGCATGACGGCGTCGATGTCTCGGACCCCATGGGCGGATTCACGGATTTCGCCGTCGATGTGCGCATCATCAAAGAGGTGTCTGTCCAGACGCTGGGCCTGCCTGCCGAGTACGGACATTTCACCGGAGCTGTTCTCTCCTCGGTGTCCAAATCCGGGTCGAACAAGTTCTCGACTTTTCACGAGTTCCGCTACTGGGGGGAAAAGTGGAACAGTCAAAACTGGAAAAAAGTTCCCGCAAATGAGTGGTCTGAGTACGCGATACCAAGCCCGGATTACGAGTACGCCACGTTGCCGTACTACAACATCGGCTCCCAGTTCGGCGGAAAGATCATCCGGGACAGGCTCTGGTTTTTCATCGCCGGAGAGTACAGCCTCACCAGGTCGCCGATTCTTGGCTTGGATTCCTCAAAAGATACCAAAAATAAAAGGGGCTTCGGCAAAATCACCTTTCAGCTCAACAATTCCAACAAGTTCAACCTTTCGGTCAACATTTCCGACGAAATCTACACGAACCAAGGCATCTCTTCTCGCAACCCGGAAAACGGCGTGAATCTGGATTATCCGCAGTATTTTGGCAGCCTTAACTGGACCTCGATCTTTTCGCCCACAACCTTCCTGGATGTCAAGCTCGGATACACCCAAAGCGATAACAAATCCGTTCCCATGAAGGGAAAGGAAATCGTGGGCAAGTACGATTCTTATTGGGGGAGATACATCGATAACTACCCCTACTTCGATGAGCAGAACTCCAAGGTCTACCACGCCAATGTCCACTTCTCCCATTATCTCCCCAAATTCCTGATAGGGTCTCATGATGTAAAAGTCGGGTTGGAATTTCTCAAGTACGATATGGTCTGGGACCGGGGGTCTCCGGGAAACAGGATCGAGAACTTGCGCAATGGCGTTCCCATCTCGGCGCAAGTCGTGCCTCACTTCTATCTTGACACCTACAGCCGGAACGGGATCGCCTTCATCCAGGACCAATGGAGCTTCAACAAGAGGCTGACGTTGAACATCGGCCTGCGCTACGACTATTACAGCTATTATTTCCCCGAGGAAACTTCCGTGCGCGGGACAGTCTACAGCAAGGGGGCCTTCGCTCCCCGCATCGGGATGACCTACGACCTCCTGGGAGACAGGAAAAACATCATCAAGCTCAGCTATGGACATTATTTTGAGAAGATGTCCAGGGCAGGAGTTTCGCTGAATAACTACGAACACAGGTATGCCGGGGCGAAGCAATATACCTGGGATGCCGCGACACAGACGTGGGTTCTTACCTACGAGCCCCCGCCTCCCTCTGCTCCCCGCGACTATCCCGTCGACAAAGACATCTCCCAGCCCTGGATCAGGGAAATCGCCGGGGGCTACGAGAGGGAAATTTTCCGCGATGCCACGCTATCCGTCAATTTCTGGTTCAGGTCTCTGGGTGACACGGTCTATCTTCTCAATTTCGGGTCGATCTATGAACCCTACACCATCATCAATCCCGGACCGGACGGCCTGGATGGAACGGCGGACGACAAGGGCCCGATGCAGGTCTGGAAACTGACCAATCCCAGCGTGATTCAGCGCAGGCTCGTCAATCCCAGAAAAGGATATCCTGCTTGGCTGACCGAAGACCCGAAGTGGTATTCCCGGGGATTTGAGATCCGGTTCACCAAGAAATTTTCCCACCGATGGCAGATGATGGCCTCCTACCTTTTTTCCCGGGTCAAGGGGAACAATGATGGTGATTCTTTCATCATGTTTGATCCCAACCGGGTGATCAATCTCTACGGAGAAATGGAATTCTACCAGCCGCACCAGATCAAAATCCAGGGTAATGTCCTCCTGCCTTTCGACCTCAGCTTTTCGGCTGTTTTCGATTATCATTCGGGCCGGCTGATGGACCCGCAATTAGAAGCGGTTATTCCCGGCGTCAACTACGCTCCCATCTATCTCACGGCTCCTGGATCCACACCCAAGGCGCCGGGATTCTATAACCTGGATATAAGACTCGAAAAGCAGTTCAGAATCAAGGGCACAACATTCGGCCTCGGCCTGGATATCTTAAACGCCACGAACCATGTGGAAAAAATGGGGACTTTTTACAGGACTTATGGTCCTTACTACTTAAAGCGTCTCGGGGTCGACGACCCGCGTACGTTCCTGCTCACCCTAAGGTTCATGTACTGATTTGACAATCGGGGGGAGAGGATTTTCCTCTCCTCCCTTTTCCTTGCACGGTATTGGATGCTGGGCATGATGAAAAAATCTCTTTTCATTTCCCTGATCATCGCCTCCTGCCTGAGTCTTCTCCTCCCCTATGCCCTTGGGGAAAAAGACAAATACAAGACCTGGCTGAACGAGGAAGTCTACTGGTTGATCACGCCGGAGGAGCAGACGGCCTTTAAAAACCTCAAAACCGACAAGGGCAGGGAAGATTTCATCGCCCTTTTCTGGGCCAGGAGAGACCCGACACCCCTGACCGAAAAAAACGAGTTCAAAGAGGCTTATTACGCCAACCTGGCTTTCGTCAACCGGAAATACACCCGAGGCCAGGAAATGGGCTGGAAGACGGATATCGGAAAAATCCTCCTTTTTTTCGGCCTTCCGCGGGAACGACGGACGAACCCGGAAACATGGGTTTATGACTCCCTCCCCTCCCTGAAAATCGAAACCGAGTTCGAATTCGTCTTTGACGCCGTGGAAGGCGTCGGTCTGGTCCTCAACCAACGGCAGACGTCGAGGATCGCCCTGGAAGCGATGGATAAGTATGCCTCCCGGACGATCCTGCATCCGGATATGAAAACGGTTCCCGATTACCCCAAGCCGTCCCCACCGGACCCTCGAGCGTTCGAGAAAGAGATCCTGGAAAGGGCTTCGATTGAAGGATTGGAGGGCCGGGATATCTCTTTGGATACGTCCGCGTTCTTCACGAAAGCGGAGAATGAGAAAACCAGCCTCACTCTGGTCTATTACTTCAACCCTAAAGAGGCCGACATCCGACGGGCGGTCCTTTTCGGAAAGGCCACCTCCCGGGACGGAAAGGTTCAGAGATACCGCCGGGAAGTCAGGCTGAAAGAGGACGATTACTTCGCTCTCGTCGTCTTCCCCCTTTCTCCCGCCCGATATGAGATTGTTTCCGGTTTGAAGGATGACCTATCCGGGAGATATTGGGTCATCAAGAAGGAGCTGGAAGTACCGGACTACTGGAAAGGTGAATTGTCTCTGGGAAGCCTGATCCTGTCTGACCGCGTGGATGCCATCACTCCGGGCGCAGTGGAAGCTTCCGCCCTCAATTTCGGCCAGTATCTGGCCTCCCCCAAAAAAGACTATATCTTTAAAAAAAGCGATACGCTGAACGTGGCCTATCAAATTTATAATGCGGCCACTGAAAACGGAAAGGTCCGGCTCGTCCAGGAAATCAGTTTGAAATCTCCCATCCGGACCTACCGACTCCCGGGGCACCCGCTGGAACATGAAGTCCCGGAGGGCCAGGCCGTCGTGTCGGGGATTCCCATTCCTCTCGCTCAGATCGAGCCCGGAAATTACGAACTCCTTGTGAAAGTCACGGATCAGATTAGCCGCACATCCGTGGAAAAGACCGAGAAGGTAGTCATTCGAGAGGGATTACGTCTTTAAAGTCACCACTCCGGCGTCCTCGAGCAGACGGAAGAAGTTGAGGAACTCCTCGAATCCGAGTTGATGGGAGGAGGGATAATCGCCGCTCCAGAGTTCCGCCTCCAGCGCTCTGAAGATGTCGGCCACGCTGTTGCGGCCGTCGATATAGTTCAGGGTCTCATAATAGCCGACGTTTCCGTACTTGATGGAGCTCCGCACTCCGGGGTACTTTTTAAGAAAATCATCGCCCAGCCTGTCTTCCAGGTAGTTGCTGAAGTATCCGATGGAGCCTTTGATATCGGGATTGAGCGAAGGGATAACCTCCTCCCAGTCGGCCTGCGGAGTCGGGCCCGTGGCCTGCCGCGGAGGAATCTGTAAGCTCCCGCATTTCAATTCATAATCCCTTCTTAATCGCTCCAGACAATCATCGGCATTAAGGTCGAGCGATTTCCTGGCGTTCTCCTGCAGTCGCCGGAAATGGTCCCGTTTCATCGCCATCTCTTCCAGTGAGTTCTGCATCCCCTGCTCCCTCTTCCGCCCCCAAGAAAGAAGATTCATCCCCTTCTCATAGTTCCGATGGATCTCCGGCACGGTGCTGAAATCGATCAAGTGCCTGGCCTTCGCGAGTTCCCGTTCCAGTCGGGATTTCCCCCGCAATTCGGTTTCGTTTATCAGGGCGGCCACCGTATTCTCCCCGGCCGCGGCCAAAGCGTACGAAATGATCGCTCCCAAGTAAGAGACTCTCTTGAGGTTGGTCCGGTCCAAATATTCCAGAAAATTGATCTGATTATGTCTCGGCGGAAGCGGCTCGTCATAGAAATAGATGGACGGGATATTCATCGAGCGCGTGTTGGCCGTGTATTCATCGGAGCCGCCCTGATAGGGGCTGAGCGCCGCCGTGAACATGTTTCGGCTTCCCTCCGGCGAAAAGAGGCCATCCTTTTCCCGGGCGATGAGATCATTCACGTATTCGACCAGATTCATGGTGATGTCCGTGAGGAACGTGGGGAGGGAGTGAGGAGGCAGGGCCACGTGGAACTGAGTCGGGAATCGGGCCGGATCGGCTCCGACGCAGTCGACATTGCAGCCCGCTTTGACCTTCGCCCATTTCTCCGGATGAGCATGAAAATACATATTCAATCCCGACATATGGGGAATCCACATGAATCGGATGGTCCGGCGGGGAGGAGGGATGATTTTCCTCTGAATCAACGAGGACAGCGTCCGGGCGATCTCCAGAAGAACGGCGTCACCGCTGGCGTTGTCATGGGCTCCAGGCTTCGGATGATCGAGATGCGCATAGAAGATGAATTCCTCGTCCGGGATATCGGAGCCCGGGATGACGGCCGTCGCCAGCTCAAAGGATCCGTTCGGGACGATCTCGGCCTCGATCTTCACCTCGACGACGACTTTGCCATTCCCTGCCAGAAGCTGTTTGAGCCAATTCCCCTGGGTCGAGGAAATATTGATCCCGAAGGTCGATGCTCTCGTTCGGTCCTGATTCCAGGGATCGATGCTCGCCCAGTAAATCCCTTCGGATTCAAGGAAGCTCCCGCTCGCGGCGTAAAAATGAACCGTTCCCAAGGCCCCAAACCGGTGGACCGCCATCTCGTGGACACGATTGTGCCGTCCTCCCTCGACGAGGACGATTTTTCCCCGGACATCCTTGTCCCGGTAGTTTTCGGGGGCGTCGCCGCCGTCGATGGAGACCATTTCGGCGACGACATCGGCCGAGCGGCTCATCGAGGCTATAGCGCTCGGCGCGCTTTCATAATGATTGAGAAGCATCGCGTACGGCTGCACCAGCCGGAATTCCCCGCTCTTCAGGTCCCAGGGCACGTTTCCTCCGGTAGAATGCATCCAGAAGCTTTCCCGCCCCGTTTTGATGGGGAACTCCTCAATCTTGGCTTCT
>Ga0315273_10013071_pt1 | contig 10656 bp, 9 predicted proteins | sample YL17G02_0_MG_FD_205753 | JGI IMG/M metagenome (GOLD analysis project Ga0315273, IMG submission 205753) | Sediment microbial communities from Yellowstone Lake, YNP, Wyoming, USA - YL17G02_0 | ecosystem: Environmental > Aquatic > Freshwater > Lake > Sediment | place: USA: Wyoming | collected... | reverse complement strand
TCGGTTGTTACTGGTAGATCCACCCGGTTCCAATGCTTTTTTAGAAAGACTAATCTTTCCTTCGTCTCCCAAGCCCACTACTTTGACTGTTACCTTATCACCGACCTTAAACCAATCTCTTACATTGTTTACGTAGGTATTGGCTATTTCACTAACGTGTAAAAGTCCCACTCTGCCGGGAAGTATTTCGACTAGTGCTCCAAAGTCCAAAATATCTTTCACACTTCCCTCATAAATCTCGCCTACCTTCATTTCTTTGGTCAACCCGTTGACGATATCATAAGCTTTTTGTGCTTTATCCAAAGAATCCGCGGAAATTACTACGTTGCCATCTTCCTCAATAAATATTTCGGAATCGGTCTGTTCCTGAATTTCTTTAATAACTTTTCCGCCCGATCCTATAACCATTCCAATCTTTTCCGGAGGAATTTGTATAGTAATCATCTTTGGTGCATACACAGAAACATCGGCTTTTGGTTTATCGATGGTCTTTTCCATTGCATCCAAGATAAAAAGTCTTCCTTCTCTTGACTGCTTGATTACCTCTTCAAAAACATGCATGGGTAAGCCTTCAATCTTCATGTCGCACTGAATTGCTGTAACACCGGTTTTGGATCCGGCCATTTTAAAGTCCAAGAAACCACCCTTATCTTCCTCGCCCGAAAGATCGGTTAAAATTTCATATTTGGCAAAATCCTCACCGCTGGTAATAAGCCCCATGGCAACTCCTGCAATCATGTCCTTGATAGGAACTCCCGCATCCATTAGCGCCAAAGTAGACCCGCAGGTTGAAGCCATAGAAGAAGACCCGTTGGAAGAAAGAATTTCCGAGGTTAAAAGTATCATGTAAGGAAAATCCTTTTGTGAAGGAATCACCGATCTCAAAGCTTTTTCTGCTATCATTCCATGTCCGATTTCTCTTCCCTTAGGAGAACCAAACCTTCCGGTTTCTCCTGTTGAATATGGCGGGAAGTTATAATAATGGACAAACCTTTTGTTTCTCTCCCCATACATATCTTGAATCAATAGTTCTAATGAAGGAGATCCAAGTGTAGCCACAGTCATAGCCTGAGTGGTTCCTCTGATAAAAAGTGCGCTTCCATGAGTTCTTGGCAGAATTCCCACTTTGCTTGAAATAGCGCGAACCTCTTTTACACTTCTGCCGTCTAATCTTTTGCCCTCGTCTAATACTAATTTTCTTATAGCATTAATTTCAATATCATTAAAGGCTCTGATCATGTCATCTTTTTTGAATTTCCCCTCAAGTTTTGTGGTAACTTCCTTAATAATCTCATTGGTTATTTCTTTGGAGGCATTTTTCTCTAAACTCTTTTTCAGAAGATCCATAACTTTTCCTTCGGCAATTTCGGAAACAGCTTTAATAACCTCTTCTCCCAAGGCTTTTGATTCATAAGAATATTTATTGTTTGAAGGATTTACTTCTTTAGCAAAGTCTTCAATTAGTTTTATTAGCGGATCAACACTGTCTCTACCAAAGTTTGCAGCCTCAATAATTTTTTCTTCAGGAATATTATTTGCACCAGCTTCGACTGCCAAAAATCTTTTGTCTTTACCTACAAAAGACACTAACATATTTAAATTCGCAGAAGCTTCCTGCAAATTTGCTGTAGGAGGACACAAAACGAAATTGCCATCCACAAGACCGACTCTGGCAGTAGACATGTGCCCTTTCCAAGGCACATCTGAGGCGGTAAGAGCTGCCGAGACTGCAATCATACTTAGAAGTTCGGGATCGGAATCTCTGTCTAAGGACAGGACTGTTGATACTACTTGAACTTCATCCATAAAGTCGCTTGGGAACAAAGGTCTGATGGCGTGGTCAATTGCCCTTTGAGCAATAATAGCATCATCTGTTGATCTTCCTTCTCTTTTTACAAACCTGGAGTTTTTAATTGTCCCACTGGCATAAAGCTTTTCTTCATAGTTTACCGTTAAGGGAAAGAAGTCCTGATCAGGCGTAGGCTCCCCCGCAACTACAGTTACCAAGACTACCGTGTCACCAAAGGTGGCTTTTACAGCCATATTGGCTCTAACTGCAAGCTCCCCGGTTTCTAAGATTAATTTTTTACCGGCATACATTGTTTCTTTTACTATTAATTTATTCATTTTTTATTGGATAGGGTTTTTGGGGTGATTAAGAGACAAAATACTATGTACAAGAGTGCACAATACTTTATTTCCTAATCACTCAAATACCTTACCTTCCTTTCAAATTACTACCACTTAATACAATACTAACTAATACATTATGTCACAATTTACTAAACCTAAGTAGCCCTACTTCCCTAGTTCAAGTTTTTCTAAAGCCTGAGTATATCTTTCCTCATCCTTTTTCTTAAGATAAGCTAAAAGCCTTCTTCTCTTGTTAACCATTTGAAGTAACCCTCTTCGGGAATGGTTGTCTTTTTTATGAGCTTTTAAATGGGATGAAAGCTTACCAATTCTTTCAGACAGCATAGCTACCTGAACTTCCGGAGATCCGGTGTCTGCATCATGCAAGCGATTGGTTTTTATTATCTGTGCCTTTTTTTCCTTTGGTAAAGCCATAATCAGTTATATATATTAACAAAGTTAGTTTACAAAATCAACCCTTAGTTTACGGGGCTATAGGATATGCCTTTTAAAAGAACCTTTGCCGCTTTAGAATCAATATTCAAACCCCATTTAACAATGTTATTTAAAGCTAGAAGACTTAAACAATGAGCGCTCACATCAACAATATTTATATTTCCCCATCTTTGATTTCTATCGGTATTGTCTAGATTTATTATTAGAGAATTCCTAAACTCATCTTCAAGATGAGTTAGTGTCTGCCCAAAATCCTCGGGAACCTGCGCACCTATGGTAATCACTAAATCAAAGTTAAAACCTTCCACTGAGCCTGTCACTCTTCTTGAATCAAAATCAGAATTTATCGGGCTTATTCGTAAATACAAAACATCATTTGCGGTTGAATAACTTACTTTTGAAGCCGGAGTTTGAGAATAATCTATAGCCACAACCAAATCTCTAAGGGAAGGGTCACTTATCACTTCTTCTTTTCTTATATATTCGGCAAAATCATCTGGAATGATACCAGGATAAACTAGAGATACCTTTTTGTCTTTTTGTTTAAGCGCTAGGTAAAGGCCTAAGGCAGCGGCCAAAGCGTCAATACCGGCAACTTTTGACGGTACAATAGCAATCTTGGTTGACTCATCCAACGCCTTTATTATTCTATATAATGTCTCTTGGGAATCCATTGCCGGGTATTGTACCTCTATCGGCCTATAGTGTCAAAGGTGGCTCAAACGAGGGGGAATCTATTATTTAACCTCTACCCACATTCCTTCTTTTATTTCTTCAAAATCCGGTTTGAATAATATCCCACAGTCGTTGTCTCTGCCAACTAAATTGACCTCATCCTTACCTTTTTTTAGGTTTTTTATTATTCCTACAAACAAAGGCTTATCTTCGTCTGTCACATCCGCAGGATCTTTATCATAAACCGATACCTTAGCCCCTACCTTTAGGGCTCCGGCTATAACTTTGCTACCGGCCACTAAGTCTCCTGAGGGGAGTTTAAATATTTTAATAACCTGTGCTCTTCCCCTTATTTTTGCCTCCTCTTGAGTTGCAGTACCTTCAAGAAGCTTTTCAGCATCTTCAACTAGCTCATAAATAGTTTTGTAGGATTTAACCAAAGTTTTATTTGACTCAGCTAAATCTGCTACGTGTTGTGGAATCTTTACATTAAAACCAATAACAATCCCTTTGGTATTTTGTGCAAGCATAACATCTGATTCTGAAATATCTCCGGTTCCGCAAAATAAAAATTTTAAAGCATACGTGGATTGAATTGAAGAAGTCACAAGTTTGGCTAAGTTTCCCTTAACTGCCTCCAGTGTTCCTTCCGTATCTGCCTTAAGTACCATAGCAATGGTTTTTTTGGCATTTTTCCCGATAATCTCAACCCTGTTTTCTTCAAGGGAAAGAGATGCCAGCTCACTTCCTGATTGTAATATAAGGTCTCCCACATGGGGCGTTGTAGTAAATCCCAATACTTCTACGGGTGTGGAAGGACCTGCTTCCTTAAGATCCCTACCCCTATCGTCTTTAATAGACTTAATCTTGGCAGAAGTATTTCCGGCAATCACTTTATCCCCGACTTTTAGCGTACCGTTTCGGACTACACATGAGACTGAAACACCTTTCTGTCTATCAAGTCTGGCTTCAATAATCACAGCTTCCAACTCCCCGTCAGCCTTGCCCTTTATCTCGTGGACCTCTGAAACCGCCGAAATTGCCCCCAAGAGCTTATCGATACCCTCGCCTGTTTTGGCTGACAGTTCTACACTAACAATGTCACCTCCCCAGTCTTCTACCAATATATTTTCCTGTGCTAACTCTTGTTTTACTTTTTGGGGGTTTGCACCACCCATATCCATTTTGTTTATTGCAACAATAATGGGCACTGCAGCTGCTTTCGCATGAACGATTGCCTCCTTAGTTTGAGGTTTAACACCTTCATCTGCAGCAACTACCAAAATCACAATATCAGCAGCCTTCCCTCCTCTTGCTCTCATTTGGGCAAAAGCCTCATGTCCAGGGGTATCAATAAAAGTTATTTTCTTGTTGTTATGGGTGATCTGGTAGGCACCGATATGCTGAGTAATACCGCCATACTCACGCGAAGCTAAATCAGATTTTCTAATTGCATCCAAAATACTGGTTTTACCATGGTCAACATGCCCCATGATGGTAACAATAGGCGGTCGTAGGTCATTTTCAGTTTTGTTTTCAACTTTAGTGTTTGCCATATTTTTGCAAGCCCTTTATGCGGTCTCATGTTTATTCTTTTTGATCACTGACAGGCTCTGTGGACTCGGTAGGTTCAGTCGGTTCCGAGGACTTACTGGCTTCCGCTTCCTTTTCCTCGGCTTCTTTTGTTTGCTTTTTTATCTCCTCATCCCATACTCCGATTATTTTCTTTTGCTCATCTTTGGAGGTAATAAAACCTCTGCTGTCCTCGCTTCCTGATATCCCAGTAACACCTTTGATATCAATTTTCCATTTAGTAATTTTGTTGGCAAGTCTCGCATTTTGCCCTTCTTTTCCAATAGCCAGACTTTGCTGATCCTCAGGAACAGACACAATTGCTCGTTTTTCATCCATAATTAACTCAACTTCAGTAACTTTTGCCGGAGAAAGACTTGCCGCAATAAATTTTTCGGTGGAACCGGAGAAAGGTACTATATCTATTTTTTCCCCTAAAAGCTCTGCGATAATGGACTGAACTCTAACCCCTTTTTGACCAACACAGCTTCCCACGGGATCAACTTTTTCATCGCGGGATGAAACGGCCATTTTAGTTCTAGACCCTGCTTCTCTGGCAATGGCCTCGATTTTCACTACTCCTGACGCAATTTCGGGAACTTCTTGTTCAAAAAGTTTTGCCACAAATTCCGGATCATTTCTGCTTACTATAATTTCAGGGCCTCTTGAAGTGTCTCTAATATCCTTGACTAAAACTTTGATTCTTTGGTTTGACCTGTAAGTTTCGGACTGCACCTGCTCACTTTGTGGCATAAGAGCCTGAATTCGAGACTTACCCAAATCCAATGTAACATTGCCATTTTCTATTCTAAAAACTTGACCCAAGACTATCTGGCCAATTTTGGATTTAAACTCTGTGGTAATAACTTCTTTTTCGGTTTCTCTGATTTTTTGCATGATAACTTGTTTTGCGGTTTGGGCGGCAATTCTCCCAAAACCCGAAGGGGTAACATCTTTCCCATCTTTTAAAACCTTTACCTCACCGGTATCAGCATCCAAATCTACAGCAATAGATTCTAAATCTACATCCTCGTCATGCTCTTTTCGGTCTTTTTTGTAAGCGGTAGCAAGAGCCGATTTCACTGAATCCAAAACGCTTTCAACGGGTATTCCCCGCTCTGACGCAACTTGGTTTATAGCTGCATTAAATTCTGACATTGCCATATTTTGTTCCTTTTAATCAAAAAAGTGGGATGTTTGCCCACTTTTCCAAAGATTCCTACGATTAATTTTATACCCGAGATGATTCTACCGCACAATAATAGGGGGGTCAAATGTTTTACAATAAAGAATGTTTCTGGTATACAGGAAATAATCAATCGACAATGTTCTTAGAGAGGAGACACATAAAATGAAGGCTTGGGAAAAAGCACGGGCTGGGATAGAAAATGTTTTGGAAACCGTTGAAGTTCTTACCAGAGGCATTGATAGATACGATGCAATGATGTTGGCTGCAACGGTAATACTAACAGTCTTTGGGATAGGTTTTTTTCCTCAAAAATGGAGCTTCTTGTTCTGTATATGCGGCCTCATGACACCAGTAGCATGCAACGCTCTGCGACAAAATAAGAATGGGCAAACATTGGTTACTGGACTTGTTCTTCAAACAATAAACTTAGTGTTAGTGGGAGTAATGTTGTTTCAATAGATACTCTGGGTATTTCTTAAAAAGGCTTGGGTTACAGAAAACTAAAAAACTTCTGCGATCTTGGCCTTTAAATTTAACTTCTCCCAAACTCTTCCAACAGTTCCTTTTGTTTCCTTGACAACTTCTTTGTGGTCACAACCAAAACCTGAACTAACACATCACCTTGATTTTTAGACCCAAGTCTGGGCAACCCTTTTCCTCTTACCACAAACTGCGCTCCATATTGTGTTCCCGAGGGTATTACTAGTTTTGCTTTTCCCAGACCGTTATGTTGGGTTAGATCCACGACGGGAATCTCCACCACATCCCCTAAAATTGCCTTCACCGCGTCCAATTCCATCACTACCACCAAATTGTTATTAATGACTCTAAATTCCTTCGGATAGGCTACCCTGATAGTCAAAAAAAGATCCCCGTTGGGCATTCCTGCACCGCCCGGCATGCCCTTTTCTGCAAATCTAAGTTCTGTACCATCCCCAACACCAGAGGGTATTTTTATCAAAACTTTGCCACTTTCTACGTTTATCTCTTTTTCCAAACCAAATATTGCGTCTCTAAAGCTAATGTTGATTTCGTAATGCAGGTTTTTGCCTTTTTTTGGTCTTCTTGCCCCACCAAAACCTCTAAAACCAAAAAACTCTTCAAAGATATCGAAAGGATCAAAATCCCCACCTCCAAACCCAAAGGGACTTTCTCCGCCATTGGTATATGTATAGGTAAAAGGACCCCTTTGTCCACCAAAACCTGCGTTGGGGTCAGCTGTTCCAAACTGATCGTACATGCTGCGCTTTTGAGAGTCCCCCAAAACCTGATAGGCCTCATTTATTTCTTTAAATCTTTTTTCTGCACTCTCTTTGTTGGCAGCATCTACCATATCAGGATGATGCTCACGCGCGAGTTTACGATATGCCTGTTTTATTTCTTCTTGAGAGGCACCCTTGCCTACCCCAAGTATGATGTAATAATCTTTGCCGTTAGCCATATTCTGTATTTTAGCATCTTCTTGCTAGAAACCTTGGGGAAAACAAGATCCCCGGGCGTCCCCGAGGATCTGCGAAGTGCACTTCAAAAATCACTTAGTTCTGTAAATAACCTTACTTTACAGCATCTTTCAAGCCTTTACCGGCCTTGAAAGCTGGTGTTTTGCTTGCTGGGATATGAAGAGGAGCTCCAGTCTGAGGATTTCTTCCCATTCTCGCAGCTCTTGGTCTTACTTCATAGGTACCAAATCCGGTCCAGGTAACTTTCTCGCCTTTTTTAAGGGCTGCAGTCACAACATCGGCCACGGCGTCAACTGCTTTTGCAGCATCTACTTTGGTCATTCCAGCCACATCGGCAACTTTAGCTATTAAATCTTGTTTTACCATTTAAAACACCCCCTTTCAAAACCCGTAAAAATGAGGATCCCTAAACTATACAATCTTGTCTATCCTGGTAACGGTTTTTGCTTCTGTATCAAATAATACACTTCTAAATGCTTTCCTACCAGCATCTTCCCAATCGAAACGCTGATTCCTCGCGGTTAAAAACATTTGGATAGTAATTTCAACTTTAACACCCAAAGATGAATCTATCGCACCACACATTCCCACGTCAGTAACAAACAAAGTTCCTTTGGGAAGAACCATATTATCTGCAGTAGGCACATGCGTATGGGTACCCGCAAAGATATCAATTCTTCCGTCTAAGTAATGGGCTAAGGAAATCTTTTCACTTGATGCTTCCGCATGGAAATCTAAAATAATTGCAGAGAATTTCTGATCTTGATGTTCGGCCAATATTTTATCCGCAGTTCTAAACGGATCTTCCACATAAGAGCTAGCATCCGAGGTAAAAGTTCTTCCCAACAAATTCATAATTAGGACTGATCCCTTTTCTCCCGTGTCAACTACCGCATATCCTTTGCCGGGAGCACCCTCGGGATAATTTGCGGGTCTGACCAAGGGAATTTCATCAATAAAATCTTCAGTGCCTCTTTGCCAAAAAATATGATCTCCACCAGTAAAATAATCAACACCAGCCAGTTGCATTTCTCCAATATTTTCTTTGGTAATCCCTTTGCCACCCGAAAGATTTTCAACGTTGGCTACCACAAAATCAATCTCATATTCTTTTTTAACTTCAGGAAGAATTTTCTTGACAATTTTACGACCAGGTTCAGTAACAATTTCTCCAATAAATAATACTTTCATCTTTTTGCTTTATACATCAATAAAAAATAAAATACAAGATATCATTTGGCTGTCTCGGTCACCCTAGTCTCACGAATTACTATTACTTTTACCACACCCGGGTATGTTTGCTCGAGCTCAATTTTCTTGGCGATCTCTTTTGCTAAAAATGCCGTTGAGTAATCATCCACTCTGTCGGGTTTCACAAAAACTCTAACTTCTCTTCCGGCAGAAATTGCATAAGCTTTTTCTACTCCGTCAAACGACATCGCGGCATCTTCTAAATCTTTGAGTCTTTTTACATATGACTCATAATCTTCACTCCTAGCACCCGGTCTGGTACCACTAATGTGGTCTGATAGGCCCACTAAAGCTGACTCTACTGAGCTGAAGGGTTTATCCTCATGGTGTTCTGCTACGCAGGCAATAACTGTTTCGGATATTTTATATTTTCTTAAAAGGTCAACTCCCAGCTGAACGTGCGTTCCCTCATCTTCAGTGACTATTTTTCCAATATCGTGAAATAAACATCCCAATCTGACAATATCAACATTTGCTTTTAATTCATAGGCAAGAGCAATACCAATTTTAGTCTCTTCCAAAGCATGTTCGATCATATTTTGACCATAAGAATATCGATATTTAAATCTTCCCAGCATTTGAACAAGTTCTTTTGGCAGGTTATAAGCCCCAACCTTATGGCATAGATCGTCCCCAGCTTTAAACATGAGATTTTCTACCTCACCTTTGGTTTTTTCTACAATCTCTTCAATTTTTGCGGGCTGGATTCTTCCATCTGCGATAAGTTTTTCTAAGGCGATACGGGCAACTTCTCTTCTAACGGGTTCAAAGCTTGAAATAATAATATCCCCGGGAGAAGAATCCAAGTCTAAATCAACACCGGTTAATTCCTCAAAAGTATGGATATTTCTTCCTTCTTTTCCGATAATCCTTCCTTTAATGTCCTCATCAGGAAGCTTCACTTTTGAAGTAGTGTATTCGGCAACATAATCGGTTGCTCCCGATCTCATTGCTTGAATCAAAATATCCTGAGCAATTTTTTCCGACTCACTTCTTAAATTTTCGGTGAATTCTCTAACTTTTTTGGATCTTTCTTCGGCTAAATCTCTGTCCAGGCTAGTCAGGAGTAATTGCTTAGCTTCTTCTTTAGTAAGAGAAGCAATTTTTTCCAACTCAGTTTGTTTTCGTTTGTGCATCTCTTCAACTTCTTCCTGCTTTTTTTCAATCGCTTCCTTAGCGGCTTTCAGGGTTCTTACTTTATTATCAAACTCTTTCTCTTTACCCTCAAGCTCACCTCTTTGGATAGCCAACTTTCTTTCCAAATCCAAGGCCTGCTCTTTAATTCTTCTTGCCTCATCCTCAGCTTGGGTTCTTAGCCTCAAAGAAGTATCTTTGGCTTCTATGATAAGTTCTTGAGCCCGAGCCTTTGACTGAATCACTAAGGCATCCCTTTCGATATCATCCTGAGATATCTGAGGTTTAGCGGGAGCCACTTCAGGTCTAGTCTGGTTTTTCTTGCCTTTGGAATTTAAATAAAGAACCGCAGCTATACTACCGAACACGACAACTAAAAGTACAGAAATCAGCATAATAGTATTCATTTTTTATTTCCTCCATAAGTTTAAATAGCATAAGTCTAAAACTGAACAACACACCTAGATTTTATTGTAGTTACAATAAACTGTCAACTACCGCCCTAATAACCTCATACTTGTAGCCTTTTTGGTACAAAAAAGATTGAAGTTTTACTCTCTTCCTTAGAGGAGGTTCTCCAGATAGGGATTTAAGTTTTTTAGTAGCTTCAAATAAAGCATTTTGACTTTCATCAATATCAGGTAAATTTACCAAAGATTCCTCCACATCACTACGACTAAAACCCTTTTTTATTAAAGATTGTCTGAGAGTATTAAGGCTTCTTTTTTTGGAGGAGTTTTTAAAAGAATTAACAAACAATTCAATAACCTTTAGATCGTTTAAATA
>Ga0315273_10013070_pt1 | contig 10656 bp, 5 predicted proteins | sample YL17G02_0_MG_FD_205753 | JGI IMG/M metagenome (GOLD analysis project Ga0315273, IMG submission 205753) | Sediment microbial communities from Yellowstone Lake, YNP, Wyoming, USA - YL17G02_0 | ecosystem: Environmental > Aquatic > Freshwater > Lake > Sediment | place: USA: Wyoming | collected... | reverse complement strand
GTTTTTTTCCTCAGACAATACTGTTGAAAGATTCCTTTCTCCCAGATATTCCATCACAAGGTAAGTCCTCCCGTCATCCGTCGTTCCGAAATCTGTTGCGGAGACAATGTTATCGTGGTTTATTCCTGCCAACAGCTTCGCTTCCTGCAGGAACCTTCGATAGTTTTCGTTTCCCTTTTCGTCGTTCCTGATTTTTTCTTTGAGTATTTTTACCGCCTTTTCCTTACCGCCGAGGTGCGTGTGCTTTGCCCGGTATACTCTGCCAAACGCTCCTACTCCGATCTTGTCGCCTAATGTGTAATTGCCGACAGTCTTTCCGGATAAGTTATCCTCGTCTGGCAGTTTATCCAGAAGCGGCTGGAGGCTTGAAGGTTTTGGTCCTGCTGTCAGTGCAGCATCGAATAAAGCACCGGGATTTTTGCCTTTTAGGTTTGCCATCTTCGTTTTCACCCTTGCTTCCCAATCATCTGCTCAAGATGCTCGATTCTCTGCTCGATGTTCTGGAGGTTCGAAAGGATGCCCGCCTGCAAGTTCTGCAACGTCCTGACGACACGGTTTGCTAGGGAGTCAAGCCCTTTCTTTACATTTGCCCATAACTCATCCAGCTGCCCCTTTGTGGCGTAATTCCTTTCCCTGCAGTAAGCATCCACTATTGCCAGTACAGTGTTAGTCATGTCCATATTCTTGGTCATGGCATCATCGATTTTCCTGTACTTTTTTGTGAGCTGTCCCATTTCAATTTCTTCCGGCTCTTTATCAGAGATCGGTTCGAGTATAACATCCCTTTCCTCAAGTTGCATCATGTGTTCTGATACTGTCGCATCTCCGATCGTCGCATGCAGTCCTGTGGGTGCATCACTAAGCTTGCCCTCAAGTTTAGCGACCTGCTCGCTCAGTGCTTTGCCTGCTAGGGCAAGATTGTGCCGCTTTTCCCTTTCTTCCTTAAGATCAGTGCGCAATGCTGCAATTTCTTCACGCAAGGCCTTGATTTCTTTTGGCGCATCTGCCGAACCAGCTTGGGAAACATCCGCAGGCTCTATGGGATTTTTTGAATCTGCAAAGCTTCCCTCTGCAACAGGCGCCTGAGTGGTCTGGACTGGAGCAGGAACTGCTTTGTCCGCAATTTTTTCCTTTCCAGTAAAAGTCCGGAATACCTCTGAATCAGTCGAAGGGCCTTTTCTTTGCCGTCTTCCCGTAGGTTCCTCATCCGTTGGCATTTTCCCTGCCATGGGTGGCTTTGGAGCCTGGACAGGAGACCCGCCCTGTTTCAGCAGATCAAGAGCTTTCAGTCGTTTTCCTTTTTCAGCCATGTACATCACTTCGCTTTTTTTTCTACAAGTTTACCTCTTCCGTGAACTGTTTGGGTTTTGTTATCTCCTCGCTTGCCTTTGTGCCCCTGAGAAGCGCGCCAACCGATCTGATTACTTCCTGTTTAAACTTCCCGGCGCCCTGCACACTAAAAATTTTCGCACTTCCGGCTTTGTTTCCAGGAGGACAGACCTTAACCGTCACAGTAACTGTGCTTATGCCTGCTGCTCCTAGACTGCCCTTCAGATTCATAACTCCCTCGTGCACTGCCCTGAGCATACTCCTGTAAGGTTGTTTGTCCCCAGGAGCGTTTATCATGTCTGCTTTGCCCTTGCATGAGACAGTTGTCGGCTCATTTCCGCCAGCTAATTTAGGCACGCACTTGCATTTCGCATTGCATTTCTTGTCTTCCGCGCATCCCTTATTCGGTTTCCTGGACTTTGAATCACACTGTTCCTCTTTATCCGTGTCAATCACGCCGTTTCCGCATAATTCAGGCGTATTGTCTGGCTTGTTCGGCCTTCCTGCATTTATTCCAGCAGGTGGCATGGAAGCGATGACTGGTCTAGCTGCTGGTACGGACGCTGGCGCTGGAACTGCCACTCGAACTGGTACAGAGGCATCCACCTGGGCTGCAACTGGTTTTTTGCACTCTGCTTGCTTGGGCTTCATGCTGCAGTTACCAACGACAAGACCCAGAGCAAGTCCTCCTATTAATCCGTAGAAAGCATATTTTAACTTCGTGATAGTGTCTGGCTCATTTGACGATGAAGGTGTAGGTCTTGGCGGAGTTGCCGGGGTTCCTGTGTCTGTCGAAGGCACGCTCTCTAAAAGATCAGCCAAAGATGCAGGTGCAGCTGGTGTTTCAGCAGCTGCAGGTGGAACAATAACCGGCGGAACAACAACTGGAGGAGCCGCAGTTGCAGGTTCAGGAGTACTAGCTGGAGGTGCAACTGGTGGTGCTGTAGTTGCATCAGGGGTAGCTGTTGCAGCTGGTGCTGGCGCAGGTGGAGCCGCAGTTGCAGGTTCAGGTGTACTGGCTGTAGCTGGAGGTGTAGCTGTTGCAGCAGGAGCCGCAGGTGGAGGTGCGACCGGTGGTGCTGTAGTTGCATCAGGGGTAGCTGTTGCAGCTGGTGCTGGCGCAGGTGGAGCCGCAGTTGTAGTTGCTGCAGCTGGCGGAGCCCCCATCAGGCCTTCTGCTACTGGGGGTGGTGTCCCAGCAATCACTGGTTTCGTACTTGCTGCAGGAGTTGTCGCAGCAGGGGCTGCTTTCTTTCCCGCAAGCATTGCCATAATTTGTTCATCACTCATTTTTGCCATTTATATCACCTATTTTATTTTTTCTAACATCTCCTTTGCTTTTATTTCAAAGTCCGGGTCTCCGGACTCTGCTAGTGTTTGAATGACGTGCCTTCTAACGGCAGTAAATGCCTCTTTTCCAACAACTTCAACCACGCCGGTAAAATCTTCGTGCACAACACCTGATGCGATTATTGCGTATTGAAACAATTCGGTGTTGTCCAATATTGCAGCTGCCAAAGGTTGAAGTCGTGTATCTCCGTTTTCCTTGATTGCCTTAAGGTTTTCATGTAAGGATTCGGGATCGAGATTGATGATCAATTGCCTTATCCTCTCATTTTCATCTTTAATCATCAATGCCTCTACTGCTCGCATCCAATCTTTTATTGGCCTCAATTCCTCTAATTCTTCGTTTGCTGCTTGTAGATCCTTCTCGAGTTGAACGAGCTTTGTTCCATTTGCTTCAAAAGCTTCCTTGCTATCTGCGGCTTCTTTCTGTGCAGCACCAAGAGATGCCCTGAGCTGGGGAATCTCACCTACTGTATCCACCATGTCCTGATTGGCCCCTTCGAGCTGAGCATTCTTTGTTCTCTCTCCACCAAGCGCTGCCTGTGCAGCTGCGAGTTCTCCCTTAAGCTGAGTAATCCTGGCTTCTTTTCCTTCAAGGGCATTCTTCGCCTTTGAATATGTAGTCGTAAGTTCTGCTTGTAGCTTATCAACCTCTGCTTGTTTTGCAGATACAGTTCCCTTCTCTGCATCAAGATCTGCTTCCTTTGCACCAAGAGCTGCCTGAGTAGCAACGAGTTCTGCCTTAAGCTGAAGAATTTCAGCCTTTTTTCCATCCAGAGCGTTCTTTGCCTTTGTAAATGTATCATTAAATTTTCCCTGGAGTATATCAAGCTCTGCTTGCTTTGCACCAAGAGCAGCCTTGCTATCTGCGGCTTCTGCCTGTGCAGCACCAAGAGCTGCCTGTGCAGCAGCGAGTTCTGTCCTGAGCTGTGGAATTTCACCTACTGTATCCACCATATCCTCTTTTTCCTTATTGAGCTGAGCGCTTTTTGCTCTCTCTGCACCAAGAGCATCCTTGTTATCCTTGGCTTCTTTCTGTGCATCACCAAGCGCTGCCTGTACAGCAGCGAGATCTGCCCTGAGCTGTGGGATTTCAGCTAATGTGTCCAGCACGTCCTGATCGGGCTGATTAATCCTTTCCTCGCTTTCCCTGAGCCTTTGTTCTAGTGCTGCTACTCTTGCATCTGACTTTGGTACTAATTGGATCTCTTCTGCAGGTTCAGGAGCACTAACCATAGCTGCAGGCGCCGGAGTTGCTGGAGGAGCAGGCTCTGGTTTAGGAGGAATTACCTGTGCTGCTGGTGCCGGAGTTGCTGCCACCGGAGCTGCTGCAGGTACTGAAGATGGAACAGATGCTGGAGGCTCAGCTACTGGTTCTGGAAGTTTTAGCTTTCCCTTTTTTTGCATGATCCGCTCGAGCGCGGTTAGTTGTTTCCCTTCAGTTTCTGGCATACCATTCCACCTTTATCTTTATTTTCCCGGACCCCCGAGCTTTGAACCGAGGTCTGCGACCGCGGTTTCGAGTTCATCGAGCCTCGCATTTATATTTGCATTTACTTCTGCGGCCCCATTGAGTAAGACAACGAGCATTGACGATACCTCGTTGACTTTTTCGAGTAAATAGCCTAAAAACTCTTCAGGTCCTTTTTGGACTTTCTCTGTAGTAAGCCTTTCATCCGCACCGGCTACGATGTCCGAAATTTCTCCTGAAAGGTTTTTCCCGAGCGTTTCTACCTTGGTCGCAGTTTCTTTCGCGCTTGTTTCTGCTGTGTCTGCTTTGATTTTTGCCTCTTCTGATTTTGTCGTAGCAGTACCAGCTGCTGCGGAAATATCGGCCACAGCTTTTTCCACTCCTTCTAATCTTTCAGAAACACCTTTGACCTGCCTGCTGAACGCAGTTGATGCTGCCTCGAGTGCAGACGCACGGTCCTGTGCTGTAGCCGTGAGTTTCTCGTCCACAACTGCGCTTACTGCGTCGTGGAGTACTGCTCCGGTTTCCCCGAGTTTGTTCACAAGCCTTTCCTTGATCGTCGGTTTCTGTGTCCCATTGCCATCTGTCTTAGTTGCTACTCCCACTCCATCACCTGTTTATTTATTTAGTTGTTATGTATATTGTAGTGTGAAATATATTTAAATGTTTGCATCCGAGTCAAAGCGTGTATGCTATTCATTTTTTCTCCCCGTACCTGAAAGCCATTATCCCGAATCCGCTGGTTCCGGTTTTTGCCTCGATATTTTTCCTAATTGTACATACGGTTGCGTCCATATCTTCTCCTGCGTCAGTATGGGTAATGGTTTGTTCAACAACCGCACTGTCCACGCCCTCTGAATACAGCGTGACGACATCCCCTGCCTTTAGCCTGAATTCGCCAATATTCAGCTCCACGGTTTTTCCCAAACCTACGCCCATATCCCCTGTCTCGTTTCCGAAGGGACCTGACCCTGGAGATGTCTGTTCAGTTAGTTCAGGTGCAGGGCCGCTATCATTTCCAAGTATGGAATGGAGCCTTCCTTTTGCCCAGCTCAAAATCCCCTGCTCTTCATCGATCTTTTTTAACTTTTCATTGACGTCGGTTCCATTTTCACTGCTTTTTATCCTTGATCCGTTTCTGAAAACCATCCATTTTCCTTTGCCAATATGGACTGTTTCAAGCGAATCATTCTCCTGGATAACCAGGGAAACCGAGCTTCCGCTGCCATCTAGCATATCATTGATCTTCCCATTGCTCATATTCAGGTAATTCCTGAATGCAATTATCAGGTCAGCTATGCGGCAGAGCACTGCAGCATCGTGTACAGTTTCAAGCATGCCGCACATTGCCCCAAGCTCAAATACTTCCCTTGCAATCGATGCTGCTTTTTCGGATCCTTCATAACCCGGGATGCTCTCAAAAAGCGCATTGATTCTCGTTACCCTCCCATCGCCATATTCAAGGATCAGGGAAATCTGCGGATTTTCGCTGTTTTCACCTGCCCAGACCCCCTCACTGTTTTCTTTTATGCGAACCGGCATGATGGGTTTTCCAAGTAAATCTATCAGGTCGTAAGCTTCCCTCATCTTTGCTGCAACTATTCTGAAATTTTCAATCGACGGCTCGATATATATCTGGAGCTTGTCAAAAGCATACCTATCCTTATTTATCAAGCCGTTAAGGAATTCATTCACATCATCATCCGTCACTGATGAATCGTCCTTTCCGATTGCCCAGGAAAGCAATTTGATTTCATCCTTACTCATATGGGATATGCTTGCGGGCTTGGTCGTGCTTGCATTGAGTATGGAAGCGAGCTTCGTGAGGTTATCCACCTTGCGTATCCACTCCTTTATTTCCATTTTAGTGCTCGCGTCTATGTGGACAATTGCCTTTGTGCCAACCTCGATTACGAGCCCCTTTGGTCCGGGTTTCATTCCTGCGACTTTGCATGCAAGTGCTTGCTGGTATTTTGTTAAAATATCGGAGTTACTAGTAACTACATTCCTTTTCTGGAAAAACTTCGGCTCCATAATACCCAGCTTATTACTAAGGCTGTCCACTGCGGCCTGTGCATCCATGATTCTTTTTTTCCAGTCCTTTGCGACAACCTTCCCATCAGGATCATACATCGACATGGTGATGGCGCTTCTTATTCGAATATACCTCTCCCCGGGATCCATGTTCATAAGATTTTCAATCAGCGTTTTCACAGGAACCAAAGAACAACCATTCTGAATTCCGATTATCTGTTCGAGCATGTACTTCTCGTAATCATCCAGCTGCTCAGGTTCCTTTCCTCCCCGCATTTCCCTTACTTTCCATTCCTCTGCTTTACTTTTCGCCATCTCGCTCCTTGCATTATTTATGATAAAATCGAGCTCGGTGTCGTTGGGCGCTGACATACGTAAAATTATCCTTGCACTCTCCTCCCTGTCTTCGAATTTTTCATTCAATAGCGTGTTCAGCAGAGCCATTCTGAGGGTTCGCGATTTGCCCTTTAGCTTTGTCATCGTGAATTTTATCAATTCATCCCTTATCTCTGCTTTCGTGTTTTTTGCTATCTCGGAGATGGCATTGGCAACAATGCCTGCAACCTCTTCGCGCTCTTTTTTATCCGCGATCTGTTCCACCGGGCCTATGATTCCATCGATTATCCAGCATGCAGTGCGGATATCCTCCTTGCCCCAATCGCTTGCGAATGAGACCAAATTCATCAGATATACGTTTGCCAAATCCATATCGCATAGCCTGGTAGGGAATGCCTCAAGGCATTCGTTTGCAATATCCTTCATTAACATTCTGCGTTCGATCTCATCCAGTTTGGCGAACTTCGCCTCCACAATCATAGCAGCCCTGATCGTGGGGCTCAGCGCCCGGCGCGTTACTGGGGGGCGTTCATCCCTGATGACATCGACTGCGATAGAACCGATAAACATATCCGGTAATTTGCATGTCGGTTTGGATGTCGGCCATGGGACATTCTCAGGCCAAGCATAGCTCTGGAGATCAGCTCTCGCTGCCGATGCCATGTAAAGGATATCTGCTGTTGAGCTATGGCCCCCCTCGCCTTCCAGTGCCCTGAACTCTTGCAAGGAGGAGAAAAACGCATCCAGCTTGTTTTCTTCTGCTTTTTGCGCTTCGATCTCTCCTGTAATCATCGTCTTGTGAATTCCGAGCGCTTCTTTCCGCTTTTTTTCTTCTTTTGATTTGTCTCTTATGTACCCGCTTCTGGCATTTTCAGAAAGATATTCCAATTCCTTCAGATAGGGATTTACAATGTCGAAGACGAGCAGGTCTTCCCTATACATGGATTTCTCTGTGCAGATGCTTAGCTCCAGTATTCTCAGCATTCTTTCACGCAGCCGTGGCGAAATGGCAGGGAGCCATTTTGTCGTGAAACTGAACACGTCTTCCCTCGCTTCGTCCTCAATTCGTGAAGATATATTTATGATGCAATTCGCAATCCTTTCGAATGCCAGGTCGCCATGCTCTCTTTTTTCTGCAATGGCCGCATTGTTCACCAGCATTCCGATGGTCAATAACAATACCTCGTTCCCATGATTGTCTGAACACGCCATGTCAGCTATATCAACCATGATGTCCTCTGCTTTCTGGCTATCGGGATCTGAAATGAACTCCTGAAGAAGCGTTTCGATCCTGTATTTCCTGTCTGAAAAAAGGATCTCCTTCAGATCCGATGCATCCAATTTCTCTCCTATAAAGATCATGAGTGATTTCTGTTTTTCCTCCTCTCCCTTGGCATTCATGATCATATCCTTGATAAGCTTCCTGTTCTTTCCGGGCATCGGGTCGATCATTTTCGCAAACTCATCCTGCACCGTCTTTTCCGGCAGATTGCGGTTGATCTGCGCCAGGGCGAGAATAATCTTTTCTTTTCCCGCTGGTGACGCTGTTTCAAATGAGGGGATGAAGAATGAGATTGCGAATTCGAGTCTTTCCCGCATGTCTTCCCTGGAGAGCGTCTCCTTGACCAGCCTGGAAATCGCTGTATCCGCTTCATCTGATTCCGCGTTCTCCTGTATCAATTTTTGGAAATCCGCCTTTCTTTTCTTTCCTGATGCAATATTCAATACGAAATCACTCTCTGCATTTTCCACGAGGTACTGGAGTACGTTTTCGGCGCTTGCCATGTCGAAAATAACCAGGTCCCTCTTGTCCTCGGAAGTTTCATCGCATCCGCTTCTTGCGAGGATCCGCGCCAGCTCCATCGCGGTCCTTCCCCCCGGCTCTATCCTCGAAGCTGCATGGGAAACAAGTTCTTCCCCTCCCATGTGCACGAGCTCCACCACCCTGCCGAGATGACTCTCTGCGTTTTCGCTTTCAGGATCTGACTCAAAAAGAGCGATATGCTCGCCAATGCTTGTTTTTAGTATCTCAGTACGTTCCTCCGGTGAAATGTGCATTTCTGAAAAAGTCAGCATGGCATCGAAATGGTCATTGTTTCTCAAAAAAGGAAGCAGCTTCTTCAATATATTCCCGTGCCCTGTCAGGGATTCGCTCATCATCTGCCCGATTTCTTCTTTCAGGTCGGAATCTTCTATTGCGCAATAGATGTTTACGTAGGCCCGGGCGATCTTGGCGCTTTCTGCCGGCTTTGTGCGCTTAAGGGCTTCCCCAAGAACTGATACTGCCTCTCTAATATTTCTGGGAAGTAGCGGCTCCCTTAAAACGTCTTTCACTAGATTATCCAGCGTCTTACTAACCCTCTCTCTCCCTTCGAAAAAAATTGCGAGAAGCTCCTCTTTGGTGGGTTGAACTAAATCGAGTGCTGGCATTCTGCTTAATTCTTGCGAGCTGAAATCGCAAACAGAGTTTCCCTGCAGCTCTATTAACTTGTCTCTTGTTAAGGGCGAGACCTCGAAAAGCATTCCCCGCACGCTTACTGCAATTTCATTCCTGATTTCTTGATCTATGGCTAAATAGTAATTAATGAGGAACCTTGCGGATTTGGTAGCCATTATTTGTTTGCTGTCCTGGTCCCATGGGCTTTCCACAAGCCTGAGGATCCTGTCCGCGATTTTATTCAGGAGATCTACGTCATCTTTTCCGGCTTTGCTTACAAAATAAACAAGGTTGGCAAAGCGAGATTCTGTGTACTGGCCAAGTGGCTCTTCCACTAATCCATCCAGCAGCCTTGCCATTGTCGCCCGGTGCGCGGGTTTTGGAACCACTCCCATCATATCTAGGAAAGGCATCTCAAGCATTTCCTTCGGAAATTTTCTGAGGACCGGGTTAATTGAGTGCATGAAGCTGCCAAGGGAAAGATGAGCAAGTAGCTCGTGTGAAATTTTTTTACTGCCTCCCATGAAATCAACTTAAGTTTCTCAAACTATATCTTTGTGGGAAAATCTATTTAATGGTATTGGTTAATAAAACGTGCTAGAAAATACCGTACTGCTGACGTGGCACAATTATGTGCTAGTCCACGTCTCCAGAGAAAACCGGAAGAAAACTACGAAAAACATAATAATGTGAATACGTAAGAATACACAGCCGGGCTTGTAGCTCAGCAGCAGAGCGCTCCGTTCGCAAAGGCTTTTTTGACTCCTGCTTTTATCCGGGCAACCTCGAGAAACGACGCATCGTTTCTCGGGGTCCCCGCGACCTTTTCGGTCGCGAGGAAAACCCTGGAAAAAAGCCCTGAGAGTAACAGAAGTCAAATGTCTCGATGCTCGGAGAGGCCGGGGGTGCGAGAGAATGTGTTTCCCGTTTTGGGTTTCCCGTTCCGTATTTCCCCCCAAGTCCAAAAGTCAGGGTCTTGAGTGAGAGTTCGAATTCCACCTCAGGACTTTTGGACTATCGCGCCCGTTTTTTTAGGGCGCGCGAAGTCCAAACATACATATTATTATATTATTGTAATAATGAAGTTGCAACAGGACGGCGAGTTGATGGATTTTCCGAACATATTCAAAGGGAATTATAAGCTCCTGGCTATTCCGCCGCTTATTCTTATACTCATATCCCTGTATTTCATTCCGCAGATCAAGATGGGCGTGGACTTTCAGGGCGGAACCTTGGTCACGCTTTCATTAAAGGGCGCTGCTGATGCAGAGAAGCTGAAGGCGGATCTTGCCAGCGAAGGGTTGAAAGCGGGAGTAGAGGTCTATCAGACAACTACAGGCTATAAGGCCGAGATTGAGGTTCCCCAAAGCACGAAGCTGGTGGAGGCAGAACAACTGAAGTCCGACTTCAACAGCAAGCTGCCCAAGGTCTCCTCACTGGAGATTCTTGCCCTACAAAACTCATCAGAAACCAACAATTATCTTGTAAAGAGAGCAGAGCTGGAGGCAATAAGCGATAAGATATTCGCCCTTGCCGGAATATCGCGTTCGCAGTTCAACATTACCGGAGTAATCGAGGAACAAAAGGCGTTTTCAACTGCATACCTTAAGGTGTACAGCGATTACCAAAGTTCCATTTCCTTACCAATAGAAAAGCACATAGCATACGATTCCATTTCTGTGCAGACCGTCAGCCCGCTCCT
>Ga0315273_10013069_pt1 | contig 10656 bp, 9 predicted proteins | sample YL17G02_0_MG_FD_205753 | JGI IMG/M metagenome (GOLD analysis project Ga0315273, IMG submission 205753) | Sediment microbial communities from Yellowstone Lake, YNP, Wyoming, USA - YL17G02_0 | ecosystem: Environmental > Aquatic > Freshwater > Lake > Sediment | place: USA: Wyoming | collected... | reverse complement strand
ACCTTTACAGCGCCACCTTTAAACGTTTGGCTACTCCATTTTCAAGCAAAATCCAAAGGCCACCTCAGGTGACACGGTATGTTACCCATAAACGATAAAATAATCCGCAATTGTAAAGGGTTGTAAGCACACTTACCTCCCTTTTTGTACAATGTTAAGATCTACTCCTCCTCCCATGAAGGGTCGGCTTCTTCCTCTCTCTGTTCATCAAGGCCACAAAGGTTTGGGAAAGGACAATGCTTACAACCACCCTCGTTTTGTGGCGTAGAAGGCGGCGGCAAAGGATTCGGACTGTAAATCCCCTTCAAAGGCCCTTCAACTCTTTTACTCACCCCTTCGATCCATTTTTCTAAAAAACTGTCCCAGTCTACTTTCTCCAGCCCCCGCACTTTCACCTCCGAGACCCTCTTCAGGCTGATATAACCCGCCTCAGTCCCACCCCTCCAACCACCGAGGCGAGACAGGAGCCCTTTTTTAAGGGCAAGGAGATAAGCGGGTAACTGGGGCCTGACCATCCATTCAATCACTTCCTTACTGTTTGGGGGGCCGCCTGTTTTATAATCCCAGACGGCCTTTCCCTTTTCCGGGTGGCTATCGATCCGGTCAAGGCGGCCCTTCAAGGAGATTCCCGTTTCTCCGATTGAGAGTCCCTCGAAAGACTCTTCAGCGGCTTCAAAGCGCCAACCCGCAAGGGCCCTTTCCTGTTCTACATCGAGCCACGTTTTAAGCAGGCCTGGAAATGGATCGTTTCCCAGAAGTCTCAAACGCTCCACCATCCAGAAAGGATCTTTCATCTTGTCGCCCAGGATGGTGTCAACCGTCTTCACCAAAAATTCAAGGGCCTTGCCTTTTTCGTCCGGCCAATCAGGCGCAGCTTTTGCTAGTCCTCGGGTGAATTCCCTCAGGATTTTGTGAATGACTTCTCCCCTCTCTCCGGGGTCGATCCCGATCTTCGGTTCTTCAAGGGACTCCAGGGCCAGCAGATGTCCGGCAAAAAATTTAAAAGGGCAAAGAAGTAAGTCCTCAAATTGGGTCACCCTCATCTGTCCTGTCAATGGGGAATTCACATATTCGGAAACTTTTTCTTTTGTTTCCCTTGAAATGCATTCCCGTCCCTTCAATCCTTCCCTGAGCCAGCGAGCCCTCAGCCATTCCACGGGAGGCCTCTTCCACAGATCGACCGTATATTGAGAACCTTCTTGAGAAGACTCATCCGGGATCAATGGGCAAGGGAGGTAGGGAAAGTCTTCTCCTCTGGAGGCCGCACGGCTAAACACCACATCAGGGGCGGAGGCCAAGAGGCAGGAGAGGTTTCGTTGGCTCGCCTCCCATTGCCCTTCGGCAGTGCCTTCTTCGATTTTACGAAGTTCATCGGGATCAAGAAAAGGCTGGTCACCCATCATCTGTGGCAGGGCGCGGCCGTGGGCTCCCACCACCCAGACTCGGTCAAAAGCCAAACCCCTCGATTCCACGAGATTAAGAATCTGAATGCCGGCGGTCTCAGGAGTTTTCTCGACGACCTCAATTCCCCGGGAGGCCGAATGCATCCAGGCCAGTACATCCTTTCTGCCCATCTCCAGATGTCCGGTTTCACCTTTCAAGCCCTCCACAATCATCAAAAGATGTTCTTTTGCTAAAGTGTCCGTCTCACACCTCAACAGGGGAAAACCGATGTTCTTCCACAGATTCTCAAGCTCCTCAAGCCAAACCTTCAGCGGTTTTTTCTTATAAAGGTAGAGGTTTCGAAGAGGCTGAACCGGGCAACCGATAGGACTCAGACGAAAAAGAAGATCTCCCAATGTCTCCGAATTGTTTTTACCCCAGAGTATGGACCTGACCGCCAGCTCCTGACCCTGCTTCATTCTCCTCGCATAAGGCGAAAAGAGAAGGGAGGATAAAAGTCCGTTCGGTTGAGGCTCATCTGATAAGCGCAGAGGTAACAGGGCTGTCTGAAAAAGGGTATGTTCTGAAAGTTCCGTCCCTCCCGTCAGGTTGTAACGAAGAGCATCAGGAGGCCTCTCTCCCCGGTCTGTCAGCTCTTCAAAGGATTGCCTGAAGAGTTTGAAATAATCAGGATCGAGAAAGACCACTCCGAGTCGCCTCTGGTTATTGTTCCAACACTTAATCACTTCAGCGCAGACGGATTGACACTCCTGCTCCGGAGTGGCGTAGACGCGAACCCCTACGTTTTCGTCAGGACTCTTTGAGGCGCGGCAAAGGTTAATTTTCGACCTTTCAGATAGTGATTTGACGAGACTTTCCTCCATGGGCGAAAACTCGTTAAATCCGGCCAGGATGATATTTTCAGGAAGACTGATCCTCCCCTCTGCCAGGGCCTCCCCTACCCTTTTCAAAATATTTCCCCAGGGGATATACCGATTCTTCTCAAGGAGATCCAGAAAATGTCCAAAAACCTCCCGCCTCCAGTCAGCGAGCATGTGCCCGCTTGGAGAACCCACAAGGGGTTGCCCGGAACGCATCAACAGGTCGAAAGAATCCTGCAGTTCGAGATAAAGAAGGGGCCCTCGTCTCAGCCCCTCCATCCATTTCACCCCCTGCGTCGCCTCATCCCACAGGCGAAGCGCAGCCAACCTCGAGAGAGGCTGAAAAGGCTCCCATAGCAATTCATAGGCCATTTTAACCCAACGGTTAAAGCCAAAGATGGCCGGGGTCCTCCATCCCTCTTCTTCATTCTTGATCCTTGCCAACCGGAAGCAATGCAGCAATCTTCGCGAAAGGCGTGAAGTCGCCGTGAGGACAAGTTCTCCCCTAAAAGCGGCTTCAACCAATGCCTGCTCAAATTCGAGGGCTGATGAAAATGGTTGATCAGAAATCGCGGCCATCTTCTCCTGAAGATACCACCACTGGCTGGGTGGGGCGAGTGTTGACGTAAAGGCGAAAAATATCCGGCCGGGAATAATGGCCGACGACGTCGAAATCATATTTGCTTCTCGGAATTTCGTCCAAATCCAGATCTGCGGTCAGAATATAAGGTCCTTCAAAATTTGGCCCGGCCAAAACCTGGCCCAGGGGGCCAATGATACAACTCCCGCCGCGCATCAGAACTGTGGCCGGGTCGTTCCCTTGGGCGGCAGCATAGTCCTCCGGACAATCGGCCCGGGTGAGATACTGGCAGCAACTGAGGACGAAGCAGCGTCCTTCCAGAGCGATGTGGCGCATCGAAGGAAGCCAGGTGTCCCGAGAGTCGGCCGTTGGGGCACAGTAGAGCTGAATCCCTTGGGCGAACATATGCATGCGAAGCATGGGCATATAGTTTTCCCAACAAATGACACTTCCGATCTTTCCGATAGGGGTATCAAATACGGGCAGGGTCGAGCCATCACCAAATCCCCAAACCAGGCGCTCCATGGCTGTGGGCATCAGCTTTCGATGCTTTCCCATGAATCCTCCGTCCGGGGAAAAGAAAAGGACCGTACAATAAAGTGTTCCGCCTTCGCGCTCGATGACCCCGATGACCAGGAAAACCCGGGCATCCCGTGCAGCCTTCCCGAGGGTCTCGCAAGCCGGACCGGGCACATCCACAGCACTTTCATAATAACGTCTGAAATCCTCACGCCCTTCTGGCGTCCGGGAGCCAATCCGGGCTCCGAAGTCCAGACCTGAGGGATACGCTGAGACAAACGCCTCAGGCATGACCACCAGTCTGGCTCCTTCTCTGGCCGCTTGGTTCACTAAGGAGTGAACTTTTTCAAGGGTGGCTTTCCGATTAAAAACAACTGGACTATCCTGGATGACTGCAGCGCGGACAATACTCATCTTCCGTCCCCCCTTGGTTTCCGTGGGATTTAATTCCATGTGAGAATATACTCGGCAGGTTGCATCCGTCAAGTGGTTTGAAGTTGACCAAAGAGGATGAGTCAAAATCTATAGGGTGCTATTCATGACTCAATCATCCATCCTGCTTTGAGCTTTGCCTGCCCACCGAAAATGTCTATTGTAGGCGGGCGCTACCTGTCCTCCGTAGTCCAGCAAGGCGAAACGAACGATGGATGCCCTATGCGCTCTGCGCGCATTTGAAAAGGGCCGACTTTTTTATGGAGGATCCTCTGTCAATAGTGTAGACCTGGGACCGGAGTCCTTTCTTTGTGGACGCCCCTCAATCCTTCTCATTTCTTAGGGACGCCATCTGCTACCTCATTCAATGTTTTTTCGAATCATCCGGAAAGTTTCTTCGTAGATCCGTTCTCGCGGACCGATGGCAACAAGTTCAATCTGTTCAGCTTCTTTCATCCTGTAGATGATTCTGAAAGAACTGACTCGAAAACTTCTCAACCCCGATAGTTCATCCCTGAGTGCTTTACCTGAAAAGGGTTCAAATAAAATGATTTTCAAGGAGGCCTTAACCTTCTTCTTCAGAGAAGGATGCATTGTCCTGATCAGCTCTTTAACGTCCTTTGGAACAACAAGTTTACACATGAGTCTACCTTACCCCATTAGCGGAACAATTCATCAAGGGTATAGAGCTTTGCTCTTCTCATTTTTAAATCCCTGAGCCCCTTCTTGATTTCTTTCATCAGGCTTGAATCCGATCGAACAGCGACCGTTTCCTTTAGACTTTCGAACTCATCCGGACTGACTAACACGGCGGCTGGACGACCGTTTTTAGTGATCATAATCTCCTCATCAGTCGCGTTGACCGTATCGATTAATCCACTCAACTTCATCTTTGCCTCAGAGACAGATAAGGCTTTCATAATTTTGACCTCCATTTAGGTTGACCAGAATTTAAACCATTTTAGCAAATAGGCGTAAGGGTGTCAAACCATTCGGCACTCAAAAATCATTTTACCATGCCTTCCCAAATCGGTTCGTTAGCAAAATAGAAAAAAACGTCCCGTTGATCCGACATCTGACAATAGACATGATCAAAACGGTCTCAGTAGTGAAACTCAGCGATCACAATGTGCCCAGCCTCGATAGGGTGAGTGAGCACGGTCATGGTTTCTTGATTCAGTGTGACCCGAACAGGACGGAGTGGACCCGGCTCAAAAAGCCGCTTCGCCTCAGCGGTTCCCGGCACCCCTTCTTTAATCCCATCCGGCATTTTACTATCGATTAGAAATGTATCGCGACCTTGTCCGAGGTAGCCCCTGGGCCTGATGAGTGTAACCACACTCCCCGTTCCCTTCTCGCGACCTTCAGTAGGGCGTAAACGCAGATGGATGTAGGCGCTTGAACGAGGGAAAGGTGTCCTGTAGATGTGGGTTATTGGGTAGCCGCTGGCTGAGATGACGAACTCATAATAGACCTCCGGTTTTGCTGTAAATGGTCCCCAGGCGCCATCTGCGGAGGTTGTTCGCCGATGAATCGCATCGCCCACACGCTGCCCGGTTGAAGAATGAACCTCGTAGATTTCGACTGTAGCGTCTAAAAGCGGGATGTTTGTAGGTGCGCTGTTAGTCCAGCCACTGACGACACCATTCAGTATCGGCCTGCCTTCGGGGATGATGTTGAGGGTCGCAGGTTCACGGCCAGTGATCAATGGATACATCGCTTTGAATGCGAAAGAATGGAAAGCCACTTCCCGATGGTCGAGACCAGGAAGCACCACATTCTTCGCCCCTCTAAGCTCTGGCGAGGTGTAAGTGACGTTGGTCGGCTGACCCGGCATGCCAATAAATCGTCCCTCAGGCTGAGCATACTTATCATTTGTGTCGCTTCGAATCGTCATAAATTGCACTGCCGGGTGTACTTCGTCGCCTGAATTGAGGCCGGACAAAAACGGGCCCATACCGTTGAACTCATTGTTGAGATTAAAGGAAGTCGCCCAGATACCGTAATTGGGTGTGCCGCAGAGGATGGCGTGTGAGACATTCACTCCTCCGACATTCTTGATATAGTTGCGGATGGCATAACCCCCGCGAGAACTTCCCACAAGGATTAATTGTTTGTGGCGGGTCTTGGATAGAATTTCAGCAGCCTTTGCACTGAGTTCTCTCAACTGATCGGCTGTGCTGCTACGGTTTTCCTGAGGTTTTGTGTCATCGCTTCTCGCATTCGGATGGGTAAAATCAATGGCGAAGAGAGAAGAAGGGGCATAGTCATTCGATTCAAAACGCCAGAAGGTGGTATGCCAGAGGGCAGCAGAATCTCCGTTACCATGGACAAAGAGGATAGGTCGAAGGGTGTCAGCAGCGAAGGCAATACTCCACCCGAGGGACACCAAGACCACAAAAACTAGGACTGTCTGATAGATGGGCAAGATCAATCCTCTTTTTCCTTTTAAACCCCATTTCTTTTCCATGGTTAAGCCCTCCTTATCTCATTTTAGATGAAAGTCTGACACCTGACTGCTAACCCCTTGGACTCTCCATTGTCAGAATTGATCTTTAAACCGACCCCAGAGCCCCCATTTTAAAAATGGGGGAGCGTCCCTCATTTCTCCCCTGGATCATACTGAAGGGGGCAGTTCAGTCTATCCCTCATAAAATCGATGTCGCGCTGGGCGGTTTTAGTTGAGATCTCGAATTGCTCCGCAAGGGTTGTGGTATTAGGATCCTTTTTTGCCCTGACCTGATTGTCAAACCAGACAAATCGTTCATAAATATTTTTAACACCCATCGATCTTCACCTCTCTCCATCGATCTTTATTGAGAGAACAAATGTATTTCTAAAACGGGCAAATTGCATGCCTATCACAGCAGATCTTTCGGGTTAAAAAAAATATTTCTAAAAGGATTTTTTCGAAATCCACAATCTCTGTGGAATGGTTGTGGAATCAGGCACTCCCCGTCTTGACAGTAATGGCCTGGGCCATTTTGCTTAAATATTAGGCAGGCCTAACTGGATGTAATTGTTTAGATAAAGATGAAATATGAAGGATTGTCTCTATTTTCTCAGGTACCGTTCCAGCACCTGGTCGTTAAACTCTCCGCTGATAAAATCGCCATCGATGATCAGGGTAGGCGTTCCCATAACAGGAACCCTATTCCCGACAGCTATGTCCTCCATGACCCTTCTTCTCCCCATCCCCTTTTCCATCGCCGTCTGAAAAACTCTCACATCAAAACCTCTCTCCTTCAGAATCTCTTCAACCTTTTTGATGACAATACTCACATCTTCCCTGGTGATCATCTGGCCTTCAGGGGAGAAGAAAAAGTCGTGGATCAACCAGAAGGCTTCATCGCTCAGTACCTGGGCTGAGGCAGCAATCTCGGAAAGTTCAAAAGACCCCTGGAGAGATTTAAGGGGAAAGTGTTTAAAGACATATCGGATCATCTGGGGATTTCTTTCCAGCATCTTCTCCATCTTCGCCCATGAGAGCTGGCAGTAGGAACACCTGAAATTTGAGAATTCGACGATCGTCACTTTTGCTCCTGGATTCCCCCGGATGGCGGATTTTTCGATCTCAAATTGACCCATATCAAATTTCCGGGGTCTTGCCTCTCCCGCCTCCTTGACGGCCATATTCTCGCCCTTGATGATGAGGGCCCCCAGGATGACCTTTTCACCAGCTTCATCCACATAGACGATGACAGGCATCTCCCTGTCTGGAGTTAGAACCAGTATCTTAACGGAGTAGAAACCTGCGAGGGGGCTCTTCTTCTTCTCGATAAACCTGACTTCCATCTCCTTCGGGATGCGCATATGAGCTCTTGCAGTCTCAATTGCGATCCTGACAATCTTATCCTCCTGGGCAAAACCTAACTGGGAGAAAAATAAAGTCGCGAATACCAAAACAAATGTACCCAGAACAACTTTATTCAAAGGGTTTTTCCCTTCCTTTTTATATCCACCGCCAAACAATTCAGGCACCCCCTTTCCCCGTTTTTGTAAAATTCCGCATTCCGAAATCCGAATTCATTCTCCAATCTCCCTTCTCAATTTCCGGATGGTCTCTCTGTAGCTTGTGGTCTTAAAAATTCCTGTTCCCAGCACAAAAATGTCTCCACCTGCCCTGGAAACCTCTCCGATATTCTCCAGTTTGATGCCCCCGTCAACCTCTATCTCTATGGGATAGCGATTCTTGTCGATAGTCTTTCTCAACTGTTCGACTTTTTTCAAAACCTCCGGGATAAAGGCCTGCCCTCCGAACCCCGGATTGACCGACATCAGAAGAACAAGGTCAATCTCCTCGAGAACAGGATAGAGCCTCTTCAGGGGGGTGGCGGGGTTGAGCACCACCCCTGGCCTCACATTCAACTGACGAATTTTTCTCACAATCTGCCTCAGGTTGCGACAAACTTCGGCATGAATCGTGATCCAGGTGGACCCAGCCTGAGCAAACGCTTCGATATATCGCTCGGGTTCTTCGATCATCAGGTGGACATCCAGTGGAAGAGATGTCAGTTTCCTCAAACCGGTCACCACCAGAGGTCCGATGGTAATATTGGGGACGAAATGTCCATCCATCACATCGACATGGATCAGATCGGCCCCTGCCCTCTCAACAGCCCGCACCTCCCGATCGAGTCGGCTAAAATCGGCAGATAGAATCGAAGGCGCTATCCTCTTCATATTGTCTCCTCGGATTTTCGTCGGCAATAAACCCCGTTAGAAATTTCAGCGGGGCATTATTTCTAACGGGGTAAATGCCGACGCTACATTTTTTTAACAACCTGGCTGTTTGCGCAATCATAATCGAGTCAAAAGGTTAATTCAATAAAATTCTCCCCGCATCTTCTCGTTCTTGTTTTTTAACTCCGCAATCCTCAATCCCCGCCTGCCATAGCTTTGCGGCGGGCAGGCGAATTCCGCATTTCATTCCCTCTCCCGATCACCCTATCTCCTCATCTCCCTAATCTTTTTTAATCAGCCTTGCGACAAAGAAACCATCCATTCCACCCTTTGGAGGAAAGGTCTTGAGGTATCCGTCTATGACCAAGGGGTGACACTTCTCCGGCAGAACACCGTAAACCGACTCCAGTCGAAATTCCGGGTGGCCATTAAGAAAATTTTCCACCACTCCTTCGTTCTCCTCGCGAAAGACCGTACAGGTGCTATAGACGAGAACGCCTCCTTTTTTCACATACCCTGAGAGATGAGTCAGAATCGCCATTTGCAGTTCACTCAATCGTTTTATATCCCCCTCTCCCTTTCTCCACTTCAAATCCGGGTTCTTCCGGAGCGTTCCAAAACCGGAACAGGGGACATCTGCGAGGACGCGATCAAATTGCATCCCCTCTAAAACGGGAAGAGATTGGGTTGCGTCTCCCTTCAATGTTTTCACAATCTTTATTCCCAATCTTTGGCACATCTCTTCGACGAAGACCAACTTATCTCTTGTGAGGTCAAGGGCATAAACCTCTCCCCTATTCTCCATCCTTTGAGCGATGTGTGATGTCTTTCCTCCGGGCGAGGCGCAACCATCCAGGATTTTCTCTCCCGCTTTTGGATCCAGAACAGATGTGACCAGTTGTGAAGCTTCATCCTGAATGATGAAAAAGCCGTCGTTGAGAAAGGGTAACTCAGAGACGGGTGGAGGATCATCCAGTAGAATTCCTTCTAATGAAAAAGTGGCTGGAATCGCCTTCAACCCCTTTTTTCTCAGCTTCTCAATCAGTTCTTCCCTACTCATCTTTAAGGTATTCGTCCGGAGGGTGAGCGGAGAAATCGTGTTATTGAATACACAGGCGTTCAATGTCTCTTCAATTCCCATCTCTCCGATCCATCGCCGGACCAACCAGAGGGGGTGGGAATGGATGACGGAGAGATGAAGGGCCGGGTCATGGTTGATCTCCGGACAGGGGATCTCTTCCTTTTTGCGGAGAAAGGAGCGGAGGATGGCATTGACAAAGCCACCTCCCCCTGAACCTCGATGCCTCTTGGCTAACTCGACCGATTCATTCACTGCGGCCGAAGCCGGGGTTCGGGTCAGGAACTGGATCTGGTAGAGTCCGAGGCGGAGGATATTGAGCGTTTCCGGTTCGATCTTTTCGAGTGGAATCTTTGAGAGATGACGGATGGACCAGTCGAGCCTCTCCCTCCATCGGAGGACTCCATAGGTTAACTCTGTGAGAAAACCTCGATCGAGAGAAGTGAGGTGCCTGTATCTCTTGAAGGAATCGCTTAAGAGGCGATCGGGATGGCCATCCGCTTTTTCCAGTTGATTCAGAATTTCAAGACAGATCGCCCTCGGGGTCTTCTTTCTCAAAACCTGCCTGTTCTCGCCATCTCTTCAAGCCTGGCGATCCGTTCTCCGATGGGAGGATGGGTGCTAAACAGGGAGAGAACTCCTCCCCCGCTTAATGGATTGACGATGAACATATGGGCAGTCGATGGATTGGCCTCCATCGGAATCCGGTGGGCTGCCATGTCTAACTTACCAAGGGCCTTTGAAAGCGAGAGGGGATGGCTGAGGTGTGCTCCTCCCTCGTCGGCCAGATACTCCCTTGACCGTGAAATCGCCATCTGGATGAACATGGCTGCGATCGAGGCAATCATCGTGAAGACGATGACGAAGAGGATGTTTCCTCCACCGCCGCCTCCTTCTTCATCACTGGATCGCCCCCCGCCGAAGATTGCTCCCCAGCGCGACATGGAAGCAAGCATGCTTATCGCGCCGGCAAGGGTTGCGGCAATTGTGCTGATAAGGATGTCCCGGTGCTTGATGTGGGAGAGTTCATGGCCGATAACCCCTGTCAACTCGTCCTTCGACAGGATTTTCATCAGACCGGTCGTCACGGCAACGGCCGC
>Ga0315273_10013068_pt1 | contig 10656 bp, 11 predicted proteins | sample YL17G02_0_MG_FD_205753 | JGI IMG/M metagenome (GOLD analysis project Ga0315273, IMG submission 205753) | Sediment microbial communities from Yellowstone Lake, YNP, Wyoming, USA - YL17G02_0 | ecosystem: Environmental > Aquatic > Freshwater > Lake > Sediment | place: USA: Wyoming | collected... | reverse complement strand
AAAATTTATATCCTATGGAAACGGAACAGTCCTCAATGAAAGTGACATGCTCGAATACCTTGAGAATGACAAGGAAACCGGCATTGTCATACTCTATCTTGAAGGAGTTAAGAATGGAAAGAGGCTTCTGGAATGGATGAAAAAAGTAAACAGGAAGAAACCAATAGTTGCGCTGAAAGCAGGAAAATTCGGCAAGGCAATGGCTGCCGCTCGCTCGCACACAGGAAACATCGCTGGAAACTACATGGCATACAAGGCAGCGTTCAGGCAGGCCAAGGTGACCGAGGCAGATGACCTTGAGGAGCTTTTCGACTTCGTAAAGATATTCGACCAGCCGATGCCAAAGGGAAATCGGGTTGGTGTGATTACCAATGGGGGGGGCATGGGAGTGCTCACTGCAGATGCCATAAACGACCAGGGAATGGAAATAGCTGATTTTTCCAATGAAAGCAAAGATGCGCTTAAAAAGATCCTTCCGTCTTACGGTTCTGTTGGCAATCCCCTTGACCTTGTTGCAGACTCGGGTGTGGAGTCTTATGAAAAGGCCATAGATGTTATGATGAACGACCCGAACATCGATTCATTAGCTATAGTTGTGCTTACCCAGACGTTGCCCATTGATGAGCGGATAATAGGCGTGCTTTCGCAAGCCAATGACCTTAGGAAAAAACCAATACTGACTATTTCTGTTGGTGGGGATTACACTGAGGCTTATAGGCGAGCGTTTGGGAGTAAGGGCGTGCCAAGTTATAGCTCTCCTTTGGCTGCCATAAAGGCTCTTAGGCGACTAACTGATTATGCCCAATGGAGAGGGAAGAATAAGAAATAAGAGCAGAGAGAGGGCCCACACTTCCAGTAAAAAAGATAGGTTGTTTGTTTTTAATTCTTTGTAGCTATAGATACATAAGAGATGGAAAAGGAGTAAAGAGCTGAATGGAAATTCTTTATTTTTACGATATAAAAGCAAAAAACAAAAAAGAGTTTAATAGAACAAAACGAAGGTTCTACTATAGATTAAACCAAATGCTTCCTAAAGATGCCTGGCGGACAAAATCAACAATCCTTGTCCAAATGAAAAAGGAAAATATTATGGACAGCTTCTTTCGCGCCTTTCGGGGCCACATTATTGTGTATAAGGCAAACATCAATTCAATCGAGCAATTAGAATAGTGGAACTGTGGGGGCTCACCCTAACAAACCCAACTCACATGCGTAAACATCGAAATCTATTCCATACCCCACCAAAAGGGTTCTCTCTATCTTACCAAAAACACCGATTTTCTTACCATTAACCAAAACATCAGCCGATCGTTCTTTATCAAAAGCGGGGCTTGTGGTTTTTTCCAGATCGAATTTCAAACCGCGTTCATTCATTAATGTCTGTAAGTAACCTCTTGCGTCTGAATAATCTACGTTCCTATCCATAATTCCAAATACAATCTTTTCCGTTTCCTTGCTGCTTTCAAAAACAGTTCCCACCTCATACACTTTTTGCGGGATGCCTTTTGTTTTGTTTATTTCAAAGGTGTCAAGAAGGTCGACTATCAGCGTTGGCCTGAGGCAGGTAGATTCCACTCCAGCCGGGTTTTCTACCTCCTTCACACCAGTCCCATAACCAAGCTTGGCAATCTTCTCCTTATTTTTAAGAACGAACGTTGTTATCTCCATGAAGCCCATCCCCTGCATTGTGCTTCGCAAACTGTCTTTTTTCGGGTTCCGTTTCCCTACACTAAAGAAGTTTGGAAGGGTGGGTTCAAAATTATTATAACCATAGGCAATTGCAATGTCCTCTATCACGTCCACTTCGTTTATCACGTCTGCCCGATAAGGCGGGATAAGGACAACACTACCGCTCATTTCATAGCCCATCATTGCAGCCAGCCTGGCAAAATCCCTGGGGCCAAAATCCGAGCCAAGCAGCCTGTTTACTTTTTTAAGGTCCACTCTCATTTTCTTGGGCTCAAGGTCTGGTGTAACGATCTTCCTTTTGGGGTATTTAATTTCAACAGAATAAATTTCGCCACCCATATCAGCAAACATCGTGACCACGATATTCAAGGCAGAGGATATCGCATTCCCATCTGTTCCGGAAACCTCAATGAAAACATCCTTTGTGCTCAAGTCTACCTGCCCTGTACGGCTGGAATTCACTATTGGTATAAGGGCCATGATGGCCCCGGTCGAGTCAACAAAAACAGGCCACCTGTCGAACTCCTGTATGATGTGCCCGTATTCCTGGCCCTTTGGGTGTTTTTCAAGTATTTCCTTTCCATTTGCTTCATGAGGGTAATTCAATGGCTGGTACCTGATCTCATCTGGTTTCATAGTTGTATAACGGACCGGGAAAGATATCTGGTGAAGAGGGTAGAGACCCATGCCAAACTTCTTCACCCTTCTTCCAAGCGTTGCGTTAAGCTTTTCTTGCACCTGAACCATATCGATTATTCTTTCGTCTGTGAATTTGAGGTTCTTTACAACAGCGCAGACAGTGTAAGGCCTGATCTTTGATACTGATTCATCAACAGATACAATGTAGTCGCTTTTCTTTGCAGCATATTTTTTGATCTCTTTTTTGTAATAAGCCCGGAGCGACCTGGCCAGTCCCTCAAGTGCGAACCAGTCCGGTCTGTTTGGCGTGAGCTCCACAAGCAGCTTCTTTGTTTCCGGTTCCTCTTCGCAAGGTGCGCCGATGTTCGTAAGCCCTTCGATTATTTTATCCTTGGGGAAACCGCAAAGCTTCTCAAAATCACTTATCAGGAATTCAACAACTGCCATTCATACACCCCTGCATGTCCGATCATCAAAGAACCGTTCGTACTCGTCACAGATATAGCTTTTTTGCTGGGGATTGTTTTTATACTCTTTCGCAACATCCAGGAAACATGCCTTTGCTGACATCTGGTCTTTAGTTTCGCATGCAATCATTTTCTGATTGAGCTGGTCAGAAAGATAATACATTCCGAAAACAACCCCTACAACCAAAGAAAGGACAATTGGGATTCCGACTGCCATCCATAGTGGCATTGGCATTCTCGGCGGCCAGTTCTCCTTGGGCTCGCGCCATGCTAATATTAGGCCGGAAAAAAATCCCAGCAGATGCGCTGAGTGAGCGATGTTGTCCACTCTGCCCAAAGCGAATATTTCAATTAGCGCATAAATCGGGCCTGCGAGGTACATTGGAATAGGGATGCCGTAGAAATAGACTAGAAGGTTCGGCGCGATAAGTACGAGCGCGCCAATTATCCCATATATAGCACCTGATGCACCAAGAGCCATATCGAAAGGAGAGTTTAGAAGCATAAAGCCAATCGACCCCAATATCCCTGAAAGGAAATAAAGGAAAAGAAACTTATTCGACCCCATCCTATCCTCAAGAACGCTGCCGAACATGAAAAGCGCGAGCATGTTGAACAGAAGATGCCCTACATCCCCATGGCCAAACATGGATGTAAATATTGTCCAAGGGGACCCGAGAAGCGATATGGGGCTGAGCACCACTTCACTGAGGAAGATCTCAGGTGCAGCATTCTCAAGAAAGAATACGAGTACGCACAGTGCAATGAGGATATAAGTTACGCGCAACAGACCACCAGTTCATCCGCAGGTGCTTGGCCACTTTCTTTCCTTTGCCAGTTTTCTAGCTGCTTCTGTGGGGTAATCCTCGTTCAGGCAGCCAGTACAAAGAGGAAGCTTCAATGCCTTTTTCAGTCCGGCTATTGAAATGTAGCCAAGGCTGTTGGCGCCCAGGTAGGTCTTTATATCTTCGACCTCCCTCTCATTTGCAATCAGCTCGGAATAGGTTGACATGTCCACGCCGTAGAAACAGGGTGCTTTTATTGGCGGGCAGGTTATCCTCAGGTGGACCTCCTTTGCTCCTGCTTCTTTCACAAGCTTTACAATCCCCCGAAGAGTCGTTCCACGCACGATGCTGTCGTCTATAAGCACCACTTTCTTTCCTTCAAGCACCTCTCTTACCGGGTTCAATTTGTATCTCACAGCCAGGTCCCTTGCCTGCTGATTTGGCATGATAAAGGTCCTTCCGATGTACCTGTTCTTTATCAGTCCCTCCTCAACCGGGGTTTTCAAAACATTTGCGTACGATTGCGCTGCCTGGCGGGAGGTATCAGGAACAGGGACGACCACATCTGCCTTCACCGGGTGTTCCTTGGCAAGGATCTCGCCGAGCCTCTTCCTGGTATCGTAGACCGACAGACCATTGATCACTGAGTCGGGCCTTGAGAAATAAACATATTCGAACATGCAGTGCCTGGGCTCCTTTGGCATCACGTTCTTCTGCACCCTGGTCTTTCCGTCAAGAAGCATCATCCCTCCAGGTCCGACAACCCCGCCCCTATAGGGAATTCCGTTTATATCAAGGGCAACTGTTTCGGATGCGAACATAATGAAATCCCAATTTTCCCCCCACACAAGCGGCCTTATGGCATGTGGGTCCCTGAACACCAGAAGTTTGGATTCAAATATGGCAACATCAGAGTACGCCCCGTCGAGCATTTCCATAACGTGCTTTACTGCAGCCTCTGCACCCTCCTTCCTTTTCTCGTCAAGAAGCATTGCAATAGGTTCAGAGTCCACAGTGCTAGTATAATTCCTGCCCATCTTGGAGAACCTCTTCTTCAGCATCACATAGTTGGCAAGATGTCCATTGTGCGATACAGCAATCCCTCCATACACCGAGGGCTGCACGTCGCACATATCGCATCTTCCAGTGGTCGGGTACCTGGTATGGCCGACCCCGATTTCACCCTCGATTTGTATGTCCTCTGGCTTGAATATCTCCCTAACAAGCCCGAGTCCTTTGCGCTCCTCTATCCTACCTTCTGAAGAGAGTACAGCAAAACCAGCAGCATCCTGCCCCCTGTGCTGAAGGGCAACAAGAGCGTTGTAGAGCAAGGGGGCAACAGGCCTTCCTCTCTTTGATATTACTCCAACAATTCCACATTCTTCTTTTTTGTCTTCCAAAGGCTCACCACAGAACTATGATCAATAATCGTCTTTCTATTTTAAAAATATCCCTCAACCTGCAATTGGCGCTTTCAAACTATCGATCACTTCATTCTCTTCCTTGACGATACGAATGCAGCTCCAACAAGAACCAATCCAAGAACAACTGCTGAGGTCGGGCATGTGGGAAGTTTCTCGCCACATTCTGAAGAAGCCTGATCGACACAGCTGTCTGTTGCTGCGAAACAGATGGCTACCGAGCCTTCCTGGCAATCCGCGCTGTCATTCCCGCTTGAATACTGCGTCTTGCATGTGTTCAGCTCATCAACGCATTCCTGCACCTGCGGGCATTTGCCTTGGGTGAACTGCGTCATGGCAATCGGGTGCGAAGTGCCGAAACATGAGACACCAGATGACTGGTAACCCTCATAGCACGATTGGTTCATTTTCCCGTTCGCATCAAACGGACAAGCCGAGCACGAGTTCTGGTACGCCTTGGCAGCACATGTTGATGCAAAGGTGACGCTGGACAGGATTATAATTCCAAAGACCAACGCAATGATGAATGTTTTTGCCATGAGAAACTGGCGCAATGACAATTTAAAAATAATGCCACCATCTATCTTACTGTGATGATATGGTCGAAAGCGAGATGAAAATACCGGTAGAAGTGCCAAAGGTCCAAGCCCCCGCACAGAGTCGGATTGTGCAAGGGACATATGGTGAACTATTCAAACAACTTACAAAAATCAATGGTGGCGATCAAAATCTTGCAAGGGCGCAATTGAATGCCCTTGACCAGGCGTTCAGTAATCGAAACGTTCAGCCTGATTTTTCAAAATTCAAACCTGAGGCAGCTGCTCTTTTGGATGCAGTTTGGCGATTCGCAGACAAGGTTAATGCCAAGGGCCCATTCCCTGGTTTTCCCCCTGGAATAGGATTTTCAAACAAACAACTCGAAAACATATCCAAAGATGCAAAAACAATCCTCGAGCTTCGCAAGATTCAGGTTCCTGGAGAAAAATACTATCTGGTCTTCTCAAAAGACCTCAGTTCTAACGAAGAAAGTGCAGTGGCCAGGCTTAAGGATTGGAACAAAAAATATAACAATCTCAATGACGCCATGAGTGCATTCAAAATCTTCCCGCCAAGAGTAGAATCACTGGATGGAAAGGAAGTTGATCCATCAGAAATTGGCAGAAAAGGGATTAAGCCACAATACCTGAGATTCGAAAGCGTAGATGGAGAAGTTTACCACTTTAGGTTTCCCAGGACTTTGACATTGGAAGAAAAAAAGAATTTTCTTGCTGAATTAAAAAAATGGGATGCAGGAACACGTTCTTTTTCGGAAGTCGCTATAATAGCTGGCGTTCGACCTACGGCTGTTCTGCAGGAGACATGGGATAACAAACGTACTCCCATTAATTTGGCTGCTATTGAAAAAGTGCCTAGCCCGACTGCGAGGGAAAGAAAACCAGAGGTCACACTGTTTATAATCACACTTCGAGAAGGAGGTCAATACGTTCAATACTTCTGGGAATTACCAAAACGCATCTCCTTGGAGCAAAGGCGTGCATTTGCAGATGCGATAAAAAACCCGGAAAAAGCAGCAGACCCGATATGGCTTTCACAAATGGAAAGAATTGCACAAACAAAAGGATATTTTATCAAGAAAGATGGTACACGTGAGACTGCCCGCGCCCCCCAACAAGAAACGTTCACGAAAACCCTAAAGGTGCTAGGTATTGTTTCAATTGACGTTAAAGTGAAACCAATCGGCGCTTGATTTATTTCTTCGGTGGGCAGGGCACACGCAGCCTCTCCAATGTAGTATTCTTCTTGTCCTTGGTCACGCACAAAGCCCCAAAACAGCGTATCATCACCCCTCCCTTAACCAGGTCCTCAATTGCGACTTCCTTTCCATTACAATCCGTATAGATGAGAACATATTTCCCTGTTTCAGGGAAAATCACATGCACAAAACCACTGCTCTCACCGATGTTCGCTCGGGTTACTGTGCCATCATCTGAGGGCTTTTTCGATGTCCATCTCGTAAATTCATCTCCATCCATCAAGTCAAGGTGTTGCACTTGGCCGTTCTCAAATGCGACAATTGCCTCCTTACCATCCTTTAGGAATGCACCTTCAATCATTTTTTGTTTGAACGGCAAGGTGACAGCAGCAGAAGCGCCCTTAATTAGTTCGTCGTAGGAATCGAACATGTCGATCCTTCTCTGATATAAGATCTTCGCCCCATCCTTTGTGCATAGAAGCTGAATTGGGGGTGCCTTTGCTTCGTCCTCAGTCCTAAGGTCCGGCAACTTAATCTCCTTTTTCTTTTTCCCAAGCACCAAGGTCATTCTTTCTCCATTTATCTCGCAGCTTCCGCCATGCCATTTTGAGAAAAGCTTTCGCTGCGAAGGGGCGGGTGAACTCGTTGGTTGCGAGCTGACAGCTGGTTTCGAAGCTGGCGGTTTTCGCGGCCCGGCCATTGCAACTGAAGAAAAAGTCAGGAAAACAGCAAGTGCAGTAGAACTCCCTTTCATTAGATCAACAATAACCTATTTGGTGTGGTTGTGTTTTAAAATTTATGTGCCAGAAGTTTCCTCAGTCACGCATTAAAACACTTACCTGTTTACCGGCTGTATCCCGAAATTCAAATGCAGCCTGCCGGCCTAGTCTAATGCTTGACTAATGGACGGCCTTTAGTCGAAGGTTCCGGCCGCAGAAGCGGCCACCTTCGACAGCCGTCAACGAATTTATTGCTTCTCTTTCTATTGAAGCGCATGGGCAAGCCCAAGAAAAGGGTGAACCCTAAGGTGACCAGTAAAGTAAATCAGAACATAAAGGAGCTGACGTTGAAAACAGCAGTGAAATTCATAAGGAAAATGCCTCAGCCTTATGAAAAAAGAAGGAGAGGAAGGCGACCGCATGATCCAAAGGTTGTAACCCTCCTCTGCCTCCTCATGGTATCCCTCAATCTCACGTTAGACGGCATTGTCTCGGAGATGAGTGATCCTCGCATTAAGCAGCTGCTTAATGTGGAAAAGCTTCCAAGTCGGAGTGCTCTGCATCGAGGAATGCAGAAACTTTCCCAGAAATATATACGCAGGTTCAATAATTATATTGTTCGCCGATTTCTGAAAAAAGGATTTACTCTTGTAGTCGATTCTACTGGTTTCAGGCTTAAAACCAGCAGTGCCTGGTATGACATCCGCATCAGAAGAAAAAACGAGAAGAAAGACAACAGCAAACTGCACATTGCAATAGAGATCAGGAGAAACACAATTGTATCTTTCAAAATAACCTCCCATAAAAGAAATGATTCCCCTCAACTGAAATTTCTCCTTAAGAATCTGCACTTTTTCAGACGTGTAATTGGAGACAGTGCGTATTTATCAAGACAGAACTGCGACATCGTTGTAGAGAAGGATGGAAAACCATTCTTCCATCTAAAGAAAAATACAACCGGGAAAGCAAAAGGCTCAAGGGCCTGGAAGAAGATGGTAAAGCTGGCAACAGAATGCAAAGAAGCATTCGACAGAGTCTATCATCTGCGTTCTCAGATAGAAGGCGTAAACTCCTCTCTGAAAAGGAGATATGGAAGTTGTTTGAGAGCAGTAAAGAGAAGAACCAGAAATGTTGTTCTTTCCCTGAAGGTTGTAGCCTATAACATAAAGCAGCTCCTTTATGACCAAGTGGCAAGGCAGCTTAGGGTTCCGTTTTGGATAAAATACTGAAGAAAAATTTGCTGATTGGGCAGCGTGAGCTCTCTGCTTTTCAGTCTTTTTCAGCAGAAAGGCACCCAACGACTGCCGCGGGTGCCCCGCAGGGCGGGTCCTGCGGCCGCAAGCAGCATCAAGGAGGAGGGCAGGAGAATAGCTGCGGCTGGCGAACCTTAGTCAATTATGGGATGAAGCCGTAATCCCCCAAGATATTCGATGTTCTCTTCGCCGCTCACTAAAAGACCTTCACTTATTGTTTCAAAACCCTCCTCAACGCTCAAGAGCACGGCCTGCTTTTTTACTGGAACAGGTTTCTGCTCTTCCGCCACAGATTGGACAGCCTTGCGTTTCCAGGGAACGGGGGGAAATACGGCATTGAAGTATTCATCCTCTGTCAAGGTCCTCTGCTTGATTTTTTTCCTTATGGTTTTATCCGAAACTCTGGAATAGCATTCGTCTTCAGCGAAATCAACTTTTTGATATTCCTTTACATGATGCGGAGAATTTGTTATTCTGATTCTCAATTCCGTGTCGCTCATGGACATGAGTTCAGCGAATTTCCTGTGTAATGCCTTCATCTTAGCAACGAGGGCATCATAGTTCTTTTCCGTATACTCTATTTTCTGATTTATTTTCGGATCATCATAGCCCATCAATGCCACATGAGCAAACTGCAGTTTTTGAAGCTCGGAAAGCCTTTCCTCTTTGGTGCCAAGTCCGAGGCGCTTAACAGTGTCCCTGAAAGAAGTCTTTGGTTTTGCGAATTTATTATTTGCCCTGGTTGAGTGTAATTTTTTGGTTGTCATAAAGATAATATCTATAGAAGATTATTTAAATATGTGGTTTAGGATAAAACAAAATGTTTATGATTTGGGTATCAGTTTAGCCTTTTTTATCTCAGCTACTCCCCTCACGCCATCCCAGCTCTTCTTCCATTCGCTGATGACGATCCTCTTCCTGAAAAATGGTGCGTCCGCAACGAACGTCTCGCCCTCTCCGCCCTCGAGCAGGGGATGGATTCCAGGGGTTTTCCTTTTCACGAGTTCGGCCAGGGGGTTTCCAAGAAGATCCGGTCCCAACCCTTCTGCTGAAACCGCGGAGACATAGATCTCCATGTAATCGAGCATCTCCCCAATCAGCGTCTCCTCCTTGTGCCAGAGCGGGCAGTAGGTAGGTATTCCAAGCTCTTCGCCGACATTTTCGATCCGCCGTCTTTGGTACTCGCTCGCTATTGCGCCTGTGACAATACCTTCAGTCTTGAGTTTTGTGAGCGCAGTCTTGAGTTTCGATTCCCAATCCTTATCGTTCGCTTTCACGAAGACTTGTTTCAATCTCATTGCTTTTGCCTGCATCTTGGTTACCCTGATGTTTGGGTGATGAAACATCATGGAATACTCCTCAGGCTCGACTGTGACCAGCACAGGTTCGAACCCCTGGTAAAGCGCCCAGAATGTTGCAAAGCAGCTGTCTTTGCCCCCTGAGAAAAGAACCGCGAGTCGCATTGCTTATCTCACCTTTTCCGCGATCTTTTTTTTCACTATGTCGAAATAGCGTTTTGCGGTCTCAAACGCTTTTTTTGCTTCAAATTCAGAGACAGTTCCCGCCTCATCATAAGTAACCCCGTGCCTTTTTCTCCTCATTCTGTCTAGCATTTCTATGAGCTCTCCTTCTTTTTCGCCCATAATTGCCCTGGCGAATTCCACGGTTGCCCTGTGGTGCTCCTCTTCAGTGGTTGTGTAGCCGTACGAAAACATCAATGCCCTTGAAATCTGGAGCATGGAATTGTAGAAAATCGAGTAACTCCAGTCGAAATTTTTCGCAAGCAGTTCCTGCGCGACCTTCAGGTCTCTCTCCGCCAGTTCGATCAGGTTTTCTATCTGCTTTTTATCCACAGGTATTTCGCGAATCGCCCTCCTTTTCTTCAGTTCACTTAAGCTCATCCAAATCACCAATTAAGAAAATCTTTTTT
>Ga0315273_10013067_pt1 | contig 10657 bp, 7 predicted proteins | sample YL17G02_0_MG_FD_205753 | JGI IMG/M metagenome (GOLD analysis project Ga0315273, IMG submission 205753) | Sediment microbial communities from Yellowstone Lake, YNP, Wyoming, USA - YL17G02_0 | ecosystem: Environmental > Aquatic > Freshwater > Lake > Sediment | place: USA: Wyoming | collected... | reverse complement strand
GAGCCCACCTTCGCAGCGTTCTCGTTTCAGTGGGGAATCGAGAAGATTCGCAGACGGTACGCCGCGGCAAGCAGTGAGCCGCAATGATCGTGTGCGCCGACGAGTGCGGCGCGCCCGCCCGATCTCCGTCGGCCAGAGGCTTCCGTCGATCTCGGTTGACGGCCTCCGGTCGATCGCATAGGGGCACGCCGGGACATGCGGTACGGCTTGGCGGAGCTCGAAGAGCGCTATGCGCGCCTCGCCGCGGCGGGTGGCGCCGTCGACTTCAAGGGCGAGAGCTTCGACGACTTTGATCTGCGTCCATTCCTCGAAGAGGCTCTGCCGACACTGCGGATAGCGGTCGCCCAGCCGCTGGCGATGGAATATGGAACGGGGACCGGACCGGGCGCCTGCTTCCTCGCCGCCCGCGGCTTCCGGGTTGATGCGATCGACATCTCGCCGACGGCGATCCAGCTCGCACGGCGATTCGCGGCCGAGCGAGGGCTCGAGATCGCTTTCGAGGTGGGCGACATCTGCGAGCGTTCCGGTCCCGCTCGACGCTACGACTTGGTGGTCGACAGCTTCTGCCTGCAGCGCATCGTCTCCACCGAACGCCGATCACAGGCGCTCTCGGCGGTCCGCTCCATTGTCAAAGCCAACGGCTACTTTTTGATCGGGACGGTGTTGTTTCGCGAGGGGCGTGACTTCGGAGAGGACCACTTCGACCCGCAGACGGGGGTTCGCTACCGCCGCCTCGACGGCGTCGCCGAGAGATTCGAAGACGCGGTACGCATTCGGCAGGCGTGGTATGCGCCGATCTGTCGGTACGTGCGTGCGGACGAGCTGCGTTCGGAGCTCGAGGCTGCCGGCTTCGAAGTCGTCCGCCAGCTCGGAGGTCGCGCGGTCTGCGTCCCGCGCGGCCGCGCGGTCTGATCGACTACGGGAGGATTTCGCGGTGCGAGGCCGAAGCGCGCGACCGTCGTTTGGTTGCGGCCGCGAGGCAGCCCTGAGCGCTCCGCGCGCCACTCTCAGCCGGCGTCCAGCCACTGGCCCGGCGGCGGCACGTGCCTCAGATCGACGTAATCGGCGGGTAGCCGGTCGACGTAGCCGAGGCGGATCATCCACCCGAGCACGTCATCCATGGCCTTGCGGCTGCGCAGCGCGTCGACGTTGGGCCGATTGTGATCGAGCGCTTTGCGGATGATCGCAGCGTCCATGCCGATGTAGCGCGCGGCGATGACCGATGCTTCATCCGGCGCCTGAAGCACTCGCGCGGCTCCGTCCACGAATGCTTCGACCACTTGCTGAACGAGGTTCGGATCCTCGGCGGCCAGCCGCGCCGAGGTTGCCAGAGAACACCCCGGCGCACCCGGCCAGACGTCTCCCGTCCGGCGTACCACGGTGCCCATGCCGAGCTCCTCGAGCATCGTCGCGTAGGGCTCGACCATCGAGGCCGCATCGGCCCCGCGGCCGACGAAGGCGAGGATGGCCCCATCTCCGGAAGGCAGTCGCAGCACGGTCCGGCCCTCCCAGCCCAGGCTCTGCATCAGCGCACGCGCGGTCAGGTCCTTGATCCCCCCTTCCTGCGGAACGGCGATGCTGCCGACCTCGTGCACGGGCAGGCCTCTCCGCACGACGATGGCTGCCTCTTCGCATCCCGAGCCACAGACGAGCAGCAGCCGGCCGCCATGGGCGTTTGCCGCCACGACTCGTGTCCAGGGGATGACTGCGAAGTCGACTTCGCCGCCCACCAGACGATCGGGCACCGTAAAGGCGGTCGCCGCGATCTGAATTCGCACGTCGAGCCCGCGGCGCTCGAACAGTCCCATGTCTTTGGCTGCGTAGGCCGGCATCTGGCAAACCCCGCGCAGCAGCGACAGCGTGATCCGTCTCATTGCTCTCCCCTTCGAGCCTCTTGGCTCGCATCGCTCCCCTCGCACCACGATTCGGAAGCGAGCTGACTGGCGATCTCGACGGCGCCGTTCGCACCGAGCGACTCGAACGCCGCGCGTTGCCGCGCCCCGAGCTCCGGGCGCGGGAGACGAGCCGCAGCTCGCAGGCGGCAGGTCAGCTCGTGGCGCACCGAACCTTCGGCAGAGAGACGCGCGATCGTCTCGAGCACGGCCGGCGTGCGTCGATCCTCCGGCATCCGTCGGAAGGGCGGCGGGACGGCCACATCCGCCCAGTGAAGTGCCTCGGGAGCGAGCCCCGCCTCGCGCACTGCCTCGAGGGCCATCCACTGGCTGTAGTTCTGCGGCGGCAAGAACGACGTCGCGACGCCGGCCCGGAAGCACTCGAGCGTTGCCGTGACTCCCGGAGACGTGAACACGACCGCCGCCTGCGACAGCGCGTTCAGCGCCTCCTCGTGGGACAAGGAATCAAACTCGACCCCGCAGGCCGAGAACTCGGCGCGCAGCCTCGCCGTGCAAGACGCACCGCTCAACACCAGGCAGGAGGCGTCGCGCGGCAGCCCAGCCGAAACCACGGCGCGCGTGACGAACGCCGCGTAGCGGTAATGATCCTCGGGCGTCGCCCACGGAGACTCGCAGCCACCGAGGTGCACCACGAGCTCCGCTCGCCGGAGCGGCGGCCCCGGTTCGAACGGGGAAACGATCGGACCCACCCGAGCGACCGGGAGATGGGGTGAGCCGATCGGTTCGCCGAAGAACCTTTGCGCCCAGTAGCGGCGGGCCGGCAAGAATGCTTCCGGCACGCGGTCGCGCATCCACAGCAGGCTGTCGACGATGTACAGCGGTCTCGAGCTCTCGCGAGCGAGCTGCGCGGCGCGCCTGTCCATGCTCGACACGATTCCGTCCGAAGAGGAAACGAGGGAGCGCGCGGCGGCGTTCGACGCGGACGCTTCGATCACCTCGTCGAAGATTCCGGCGCTTCGCCGCACGAGCTCCAGAGCGATGCCCGAGCCGAGGAACCACGGCGCGATACCGTGCGCACGAACGGCTCGAGCGATGCTCAAGAGCTTGGCGGCGGGGCCGTAGCCGAAGGGAAACGCGCAGAATATCAGGCGACGAACGGACATACGGACGCATGTCGAGAAGCGCCAATTCGCGCTGGGGCGACCTTATGACACGCGAGAGGCCGGCTGTCGAACGCCTCGCGGCGCTTTCGATTGACCGGGCTGGCGAGTGGGTGGTATCTGCGCGCCCCATGCCCGAGGAGCTGAGCGCGCGCGAGGTCGAGCAGATCGCTACCGGGCTCGGCTTGTCGGCCGACTTCGCCTACGCGCCCCCGCACGTGTTCCCCATGTCCGTGCCGCGCTTCTTGCCCGAAGCCGGGGCCGAGCGCGAGGCGCCCGCCAAAGGGGGCTTCGGCGTCTACGTGCACGTGCCCTTCTGCAACTACGGCTGCACCTTCTGCTTCTACGCGAAGAAGGTGGGGGCGGGCCGCGAGGTGATGTCGCGCTACGTGGCCGCCGTGCGGCGAGAGCTCGAGAAGATCGAGCGCGGCACGCAGCTCACGCAGCTCTACGTCGGAGGAGGCACTCCGACGGCGCTTCCTGCCGACCTTCTCGACGGAGTTCTCGACGCGGTCCTCGGGCGAATGGTCCAGACCCCGGGCATCGTGCACACCGTCGAGTGCTCCCCCGAATCCATCACCGCCGATCACCTCGCCGTCCTGCGGGATCGCGGTGTCGGCCGGGTGAGCGTGGGCGTACAGAGCTTGAACGGCGCCGTGCTCGAGCGCATCGCGCGGGCGCACTCCGCCTCGCAGGCATTCGCGGCCTGCGACCTGCTGGTGGCGAGCGACCGGATCGTCAACGTCGATCTCATCTACGGTCTGCCGGGTCAGACGCAAGAGAGCTTCCGCGAGGATCTCGCCGCTCTCGCGTCACGAGGTGTCGACTCCTTCACGCTCTACAACCTCAGGCTGAACGAGAGGACCCCCGTCGCGCGCGCTCTCGCCGACGCCGAGCGATTGAACCTCACGGGGCTGGTGCGCTGGCGTGCCTTCGCCAAGCGGGCCGCCGAAGAGCTCGGGTTCGTGCAGACTCGCTGGCACGGGTTTCGTCGGCGAGACCTGCCGGCCTGGAAAGCCGCCTTCGCCGACCTCACCTCGACGGGCGATCAATTCGGCGCGGGGAACAGCGCTCGCTCGCGCTTCGGCAGCACGATCTACCGAAACCACGCGAGCCTAGAAGTCTACGTCGAGCGGCTCGCGACCGGAGGTAGCCCGGTCGAAGAAGTGTTTCGCATGGACGAGAACGAGCGGAAGCTACGGTTCGTGACGCTCACGCTCGGCGACGGCGCCTGCCTCGACCTCGCCGAGTACCGGCGCTCGTTCGGCGGATCCTTCCTCGAAGACTTTTCCGAGCCGGTGCGGCGGCTCGCGGCCCTCGGCCTCCTCAGCCAGGATCCGCGCCAGGTCTTCCTGACCGACACGGGAAAGCTCGTGTACGACCTCGCCACGCTCGCGTTCTACCCGGATAGCATGCGGCGATGGCTCGGCGAACGACGCGCGCGGACCCTCAGCCCCCGCCGCGACGCGATCCCGGCCCCAGATTGAACCGAACATACGGGTTCCTCGGCACGGCCATCGCCGTGGCCAGCGACGAGCCGTCGATCCTCGAGTGGCTCGACGAGTTCCTGTCCCCGGCCTTCGAGATCCTCCCGGTCGCGGCCACCGCCGACTTTTGCGTGACGATTCGCTCCGATCCGTCGGCCTGCGAGGCGATCGCCGCCACCCGTCCGGACGGTCCGCTGGCGAGCAGAGCGTGCTTCGCGCTCGACCAAGAGGTCGTGGCGCATCCGCATTGGGTGACGTCGGGGCGAATCGTCTTGGACGATGTCCGCTTCGGCGCCTTCTACGTTCTCGAAGAGAATCGCGCCGAAGTCGTCATCCGGCCGGGTTCGCAACGATCGCGTTCCGGAGCGATGCGAGTCATCCGGGAGGCCGCGAGCGCCCGCGCGCTGACCGATCCCGACGTCCTGCTCCTCCATGCGGCGGCGCTCGAGCATTGCGGCAAAGCGGTCTTGATCGCCGGGCCCAAGGGGAGTGGCAAGACCACCACGCTCTCGTACCTCGCCGCCGCGAGTGGCGCCCGCATACTCACCAACGACCGATCCTTGCTGCGCTTCGGCGGCGCGGAGATCGAGGTGCGAGCAATTCCGACCGTCGTGAGCGTTCGCGAGGGGGCGCTCGAGCTGCTGTCCCTCCCCCGATTGCGTTCGCTGCGGCGGGCGCCAAATCCGTCGCGGCATACGCTCGCAGAGCTCGCAGCACGTGACGGCGATCCGCAAGACGCACCGCCGGAGCCGTTCAGGCTGTCGCCGGCGCAGCTCGCTCATGCCGTCGGCGTGTCGCTCTCGCCGAGCGGCCGTCTCTGCGCGATCGCCTTCCCCGAGGTTCGGCCCGAGGAGCGCTCGTGGAGGCTCGATCGATTGTCGCAGAGCGAGGCCTACCGGCGTTTGCAGCAAGCGCGATTCGGCGTTGGCTCCGCCAAGTCCTCGCCGACGGTCTTCGAGGACCTGATGGGGGCAGCGCGGAACGAGAGCAAAGAGGCGAGGTGGCTCGCGGAGCTGGCCGGGCGCGTGCCCTGCTTCGGCATCAGCATCGGAGCTCGCGCCTATTCGGAAAACGCCGCCGGCCTGGATCTCGTCGAGCGACTGACGCGCGAGGCGCAGGGATGATGCCGCTGGTTCGTCGCGCCCATGGTCATTCGCCTCTCGGCGACGAAGAGGCAGGAGCGCTGCGTGCGCTCGGAGTTACGCCGCTCGAGATCCACGAAGTCACCGCGCTCCCTTCCGTGGCGGCCACGCGAAGGACTCTGAGGGTCGTGGTGGCGGAGGGTTACTCGCTGAAGGTGCGCCGCTACTCTCGACCCGCGAGGGCGCGTGTCGCGGTTGCGTTGCGCCGCGGGCTGTCGAACGACCGGCTGCCGGGGATCTTGCTCTTCACCGGTCGAGTCCTGGTCGAGGAGTGGATCGAGGGGGTCTCTCTTGCGCACTTGCCGTTGTCGGAGGGGCGACTGCAACAGGCGGCCGATCTGCTCGATGGCCTGCACGCGACTCGGGAGGTCGGCGGCCAGTCGTTGCCGGTCTCGCGGCGGGTGCGACCGCTGCTTCGACGGGCGGAGAGGCAGCTCGCTCGTCTCGCTGCGGCGGCGGCCGTCACCGAGGCGGAGCGTCGCCGCATCGCGCGTGCGCTGGCTGACTTCGCGCCCGAACACGCCCTCGCGGGGGTGACGCACGACGACTTCTGCGCCGAGAACCTGGTCGAGGATCGCTCGGGCCGGCTGTTTGCCGTCGACAACGAGCACATGCGGATCGGATTCCTCGAGTTCGACCTGGCCCGAGCCTGGTACCGCTGGCCGATGCCCGGCGAGACGTGGCAACGATTCCGAGAGCGCTACGGCGCCCGGCACTGGCCGGCCGACCGGGAGACGGCGCCATTCTGGCGACTCACCGCCGTGCTTTGCAGCGCGTACCTCCGACTCGTCCGGCTGCATGGGGCGGGGATAGAGGTTCCGCTCGGCAGGTTGCGCGAGTTGATCGGGAGCCTCGCATGAGGGCCCTGCTCGGGGCCCTCCAGGCCGCGACGGCGATGGCCCCCGGCCTCGTTCCCAGGCCACACCAGCGTCGGTTGATCGAGGCCGCCCTGCTCGGCGGCGACGACGCCGTCGGTGCCTGGAGGTCATGGCGGGCGCAGAATGCGCCCGACACGGTGGACCGCGCCTCTCAGCGCCTGCTCCCGCTCGTCTATCGCAACCTTCGCGACAACGGGGTCCCGGAGTCTGAGCTGCGGGAGCTCAAGGGCTGTTACGAGAGAACCCGCGACGAGAGCGAGGGGCGGCTGCGAGCCGCGCGACCGATGGTTGCGGCCCTCGTCGATGCCGGCATCGACGTGCTGATCCTCAAGGGCGCGGCCCTCGCTCGCTTCTACGCCGGCGATCTGGGACTGCGGCCGATGCGCGACATCGACCTGCTGGTTCACCCTCGGGATGCAGGGCGGACCGTCGCGGTGCTCTCGGGCTTCGGATACGAGCCGTCGGGGCTCGGCGTGGAATGCCTCACGCGCTTCGCTTTTCGACGCATTCACGCGCGGTCGTTGGTGGCGCCCGGTCTTCCGGAGCTCGACCTGCACTGGCACGCCCTTCACGACTCCTGTCAGCCGGCCGCGGACGACGACTTCTGGCAGGGGGCCGTGCCCCTCGACTTCGAGGGGATCGCGGTCAAGGCACTCAACGCCGCCGACCAGCTGCTGCACGTCTGCGTTCATTCGCTGCAACCCGAGAAGCGCGGGAACCTGCGCTGGTACGCCGACGCCATGCGCATCCTATGCTGCGAGACGCAACCGATCGACTGGCAGCGCCTGCTCGACCAGGCCGTGCGGCGACGCTTGATCCTCCAGACCCGCTACCGCCTCGAATGCCTGAGGTCGGCCGTGGCGGCGCCGATTCCGGCGGAAACCGTGCGCGCGTTCGGGCGCGCGCGGACGTCTTGGCTCGAGCGGGTCGAGTTTCGCGCGCGAACCCAGGAGCGGCGACCGCCCGGAACCATCGCCCAGGCGGTGCTCGCCTACCAGACCGAGATCCGCCAGGGGCACGCCGAGTCCGTCGGCACCTTCCTTCGCTTCCTACCGAGGCACTTGTGGGCAACGCCACGCTGGTGGCAGATGCCGGCGTGGGCCGTGCTGGATCGGGTCGGGCTGGCACCGGGCCCGGGCACGTCGCTGGCGCGCCGCCTGTTCGACGCTGCGGTGGAACCGTCCGATGTGAGGCCCCTGGCGTATTCGCTGGGGCAGCGGCTGGCCTTCCGCCGCAACGGCAACGGACTGTCGGCGCTCGGCACGGGCTGGTCGTACGCCGAGGGTGGCGGAGTGTGGAGCGATGGAGCAATCGCCCGACTTGAGCTCCACGTCGAAGGCGCCGCGGGATCGCCCCTGCGGCTCGAGGCAGAGCTCGGCGCGGTGCTCGTCGGCGCGTCGAAGCCGAGGCTCGACGTACACGTCCTCGTCAATTCCTCGCGCGTGGCGCGATGGCGGTTCGTCGCGCCGGTCCCCGGCCCGACGACCTGCGTCGCGACCATCCCGGCAGGTCTGCTCTCGGGTGCGGGGTCATGCACGATCGACTTCCGCATCCTGCGTCCGCGGTCGCCGGCGTCGCTCGGCGTGAACGACGACGAACGGCTCCTCGGCTTCTATCTCAGCTCCTTGCAGCTCGGCCCGACGGCGGAAGCCGGGCGGCGAGATCCGATCGTCCCTCCCGAACAAAGGGCGGAGGCGGTCTAGTGTCCTGAGTCAAGACTTCGTGGAACAAATGAGCGGCACCGCGGGTTCCCAGGATGGGGAGGGAGCGGGCGATGCGACGAGGGTGACCGATACCGGAGCTGACGCTGAGCGAAGATGAGCGCGGGGCTTTGGAGCGATGGGCGCACAGGTCGGGTCGTAGCTGGTTCTCCTACGACGAGCGATTCCTAACGGGTTGGACGATCGAGTAATCGGGAGGCAGTAGGACAGCCCTTTCTAATGACCCGCCGCTTCGTCCTCGCCGGTGCCTTGCGGAGGAGGGGGTCGAAGCACACTCGTGGGCACCAATTCCTGCGCGCCGCCGGGGGGATTCCAGTACAGATAGACCTGGGCATAGTCGCTTGTGTTTTGGTAGCGCAGGTCAACCCTATGCCAGCCGGCGGCGAGGAAAAGCTCAGCGTGCCTATATTCATTCGGTGAGCGGTTGACGAGAAGCTCCTTCCCGTCGATGCTCAGGACTGTAGTGTCAATCGACTTCGTGCCGAGCTCATAGGTTCCAGCCTGCTTGGCGAAAACCTCTCCCGACCAACGAATCGAGAAGGGCCTCGGCAGAGGAAGCTGGTGAAAGTAGAACGCCAGCTCTGGGTCGATTTCCCGGAACACAGGCGGGTCGCTCCAGGAGAGCCCGTTGAAGTATTCTCCAAGGAGCCCGCCGGTAGGAACGGCAGGGGAATACATGTTGCTGGCCGAAATTGGCTCTTCGGTCGTCATGCCGGGGGCTTGCCAACGGATCTGCGTCATACCGTACTTTCGGCTCACCTCGACCTCGAGCTCCACGGCGTGGTTGCCGCGCGCAAGGGTCATACGTCCCTCTCTCACCCCGCTTCCGGAGAGCACCGTCTCGCCGTCGATTGTGAACGTCGCGGGCATCGCAGTGTCGAGTACGATTTCATGTGCACCATCGTTTGTAACGTGCAGCACCCCACGAACGTGCGCCGTGAATGGCGCGGGCGTGGGTGCGACCGACCAGGACCATACCGCCTCGGTGACCCGGCTCTCCACTGGCAGACGGCCTTCCGCCGCGTATTCAGTCGTCCACGCTTGGAGCGCTTCGATCTCACGCGGCGACACGCGGGCGATCCAAAGGATCGGGCTCGCTTGAGATCCACCGGGCAGTGGCGCGCCGAACGGCTCAAGCCGAACGCTGGGATAGAGCTGTTTCAACAATTCGAAGGTCTCTTGTTCTTGACCGCCGAAGAAGACAATCGCCTTTCGGCCGTGCCACTCCAGGGGTAGGTCGCGACCGCGCCGGAGAGGGCGAGCGGAAAGCGGCTGTCCGAGAATCAGGGTCTCAGTCGGCCCCCCTAGCATGTCCTCAGGGACATAGACGTCCGCGTCGAGGCCTTCCTCCCGGACGACGCGCGCGATCTTCGTCTCGGGGGTTGAATACGCGGCCCAGGCCTCTGGGTCGGAGAGTTGGTGGTCAAAATACGTCGACCACGCATGGAGAGCTCCATAGGCGAGCGGGATCGAAACGAGTCCGACCTCGACGATCGCACGCAGAGGATCTCGGATCCGCTCGGCCGCCGCGCGGGCCACGGCCGCGAGCGGTAACGAGGCCATGAGCGCGACGACCGCCGTGACGCCAAACGTGCGCGCTCCCTGCGGAGCCTCAAAGTCAAGCGATAGGATCCCTGGCAAAATCATCGCTCCGAACCAGAGGAGGAGCATCCCGTATCGCGGATCGAACGCGCGGGCGACGCACCAGAGGAGCCCGACCGCGAAAAAAAGTCCGGTGACGGGGTCGAGCATCGGCGCGCGAGGAAGGTTGTGACGCCCGTTGCTGTCCCCGACGAGGTGGAACATCCGGGCGTGCGCGACGGTGGTGCGGGACAGCGTGTCGAGGACCTCGTCGCGCTTCGCAGAAGGAGTCAGGAAGAGATCGATGAGCTTCCCGAGCGAATCTGCGGGAATGATCGAAACCGTCCGCATTCGTTCGTTGAATCCCTCGGGGTGAAGCCGCGCGTACTGCAACACGGGTGCATAGGTGAGCGCGGTCGCGCCGAGCGTCAGCAGAAACAGCCCCGTCGCCATCCGCAGTCGCCCACGCCTCGCCGCCAGTCGGTGGAGGAACGTCGCGCCGAGCAGCACCGGCACCGCGAACATCGAGTAGTAGAATTGCATGCCGATCCCGAGGACCATCCCACAGAGCACCGCTCCGCGCGGACTCTCCCGCCGCTGGCTCGCGAGGAAGAGGAAGAGCACGAGCGGAACGAAGACCGTCGTGAAGATCATCGCCATGCCGAAGCGGCTGAAGTTCACATGCCAGCGACTGATGGCGAGAAAGGCGGCGGCGAGAATGCCGACTCTCGGACCGAACATCTCCCGGCCGAGAGCCCAGACGCACACGAGCGACGCCAAACCCGCGACGGTCGTCGCCAGGCGAACGGCAAACACGTCCCCGCCGATCGGTTTT
>Ga0315273_10013066_pt1 | contig 10659 bp, 4 predicted proteins | sample YL17G02_0_MG_FD_205753 | JGI IMG/M metagenome (GOLD analysis project Ga0315273, IMG submission 205753) | Sediment microbial communities from Yellowstone Lake, YNP, Wyoming, USA - YL17G02_0 | ecosystem: Environmental > Aquatic > Freshwater > Lake > Sediment | place: USA: Wyoming | collected... | reverse complement strand
GGGATATATTGCCTCAATTCCTCTCCGTCGATCACTCACAATGTGATCATCGGAAACGCTGCAGGCAATGGCGGCGGCGGCGCGATAGCCTGCAGGGAACTGTCCTCGCCGACTATCACCAACAACAGGATCATCGGAAACAGCGGGCTGCATGGCGGCGCGATCAGGTTGTGGGCCCTCGTGCCGACGGTCGCAAATAACATCATCGCCGAGAACGATGGATTCTACGGAGGAGCGATAAACTGCTCCTGCTCGGCGGTCATCGCCTGCAATACGATCACCGGGAACACCGGGAGAACGAACGGCGGCGCGATATACTGCGCGACTGCGGGGACCTCGCCGGTCATATCGAGCAACATCATGGCGTTCAATTCCTCGGGCATATTCCGGGATGTAGCCACCCCCGTGCTGCGGAACAACTGCATGTACGGCAACACGGCCTACGACTACTCCGGCTTCTTCTCCGGTACGAATGATGTCCTGCTCGATCCCATGCTGGCCCAGACGAAGTACGGGAATGTGCACATCCAGCCGGGATCACCGTGCATAGATGCCGGCGACGACAGCGTAGTTCAATCCGGTTGGCTGGACATGGACAGTCAGGCGAGGGTCCGGGGAGAGCACGTGGACATAGGGGCCGATGAGTCCGATGAGACGACCTGGCCTGCGGGTCCGTATACCATCGTGCGGGTGAGTACCTCCGGCAGCGACGCCAACGACGGGTCGACGTGGACGCTTGCGAAGAAGACGGTCCAGGCGGCGGTAGACAGGGCATCACTCCTCGGCGGCGAGGTATGGGTGAGCGCCGGCGCCTACGCGGAGGGCATTCGCCTTCATCCCTACGCGTACGTCTACGGCGGCTTTGCCGGGACGGAAAGCGAGAGGTCTGAGAGGGACTGGACTGCCAACAAGACGGCGCTCCTCGCAGTCGGCGTGACGTCCGGATACCAGGTGAGTGCGATAGACGGGTTTACAGTCACAGACGGCATGGGCTGCGATAGAGCCTCACCAACGATCGCCAACAACACGATAGTGGGGCACCTCGGCACGGGGATATTCCTCAACTATGCCTCCCCGATCATCACCGGCAACACGATCACCGAGAACACGGGCGGCGGGATCGTCTGTGCCTTCTCGTCACCGACGATCACCAATAACATCATCAGCGGAAACTGCGAGGAGTACAACGGAGGCGGGATCCGCTGCGAGTACTCCTCCGCGCCGATCATCAGCGGTAACGTGATCACGCGGAACGGCGCCGGCGACTACGGCGGCGGGATATACTGCTCTTCCTCTACCTCTGCCTCGCCGACTATCACCAATAACACGATCGCCTGGAACGGCGCCTCTGGCGGCGGAGGGATATACTGCGTCGGCTCCGCGCCGACGGTATCGAACAACATCGTGGCATTCAACTCCTCGGGGATATACAGCTACCTCGGGAGCACTCCGATCCTCAAGAACAACTGCGTCTACGGCAACGCGGAATACGACTACTCCCAAGTCTCCGCCGGGCCGGGGGACATCTCGGCCGATCCCCTGCTGGCAAGCGGAGCGTACGGGAACGGGCATATCCAGCCCACTTCGCCCTGCATAGACGCCGGATGGAACGACGCGCCCGCGCTCGGTCCGCTGGACTTCGACGGCCGGCCGAGGATACGAAACGGGGTCGTGGATATCGGGGCCGACGAGGCGGACGATACGGTCTGGCCAGAGGGGATGCGCATCGTGCGGGTGAGCGCGTCCGGCAGCGACGCGAACGACGGCTCGAGTTGGGCGCTCGCGAAGAGGACGGTGCAGGCGGGCATCGAGGCCGCTTCGGGATCCGGCGGAGAGGTGTGGGTTCGGAGCGGCACGTACAACGAGCGCATCACTCTGAGAGCGTACGTCTACCTCTACGGCGGTTTCGAGGGGACGGAGAGCGCCAGGTCGGAGCGCAACTGGACCGACCATACGACGATCCTCGACGGCGGATTGGGCGGGTCCGTCGTCACCGCCCTGGGAACGGGCTACAAGCTGGGGGCGATAGACGGCTTCACGATCCGCAGAGGCACAGGCCTCGCGAACGGCAGCTACAGGTATGGCGGCGGGATACACCTCACCGCATCCTCGCCGGACATCGCCAACAACATCATTACGGGAAACACCGCGGTCTCCGGCAGCGGCGCCGGGATGTACTGCATCTCCTCCATGGCCACCATCGCGCACAATACGATCACGGGGAACAATCAGACGACCAAGGGCGGCGCGATCTACTCCTCCGGCTGCGGCCTGACGATCGCGGACAACACCATCACGGGGAACAGCACATCGAGTTACGGCGGCGGTATCTGCTTCTACAACTCCGCTTCGTCGAGCGTAACGAACAACAGGATCTCGGCGAACAGCGGATCGAGGGGCGGCGGCCTGTGGTTCGGCGGCGCGACTCTCACCATCGCCGGCAACGTGTTCTCCGGAAACAGCGCGACCGACGGCGGCGCGGTGTTCATCAGTGCCGGTTCGGTGACCACCACGAACAACACGATCGTCGGGAACACCGCGTCCGGCAATGGCGGGGCGGTCTACTACGAACTCTGTGACAGGCAGACCGCCGCGAACAATATCGTGGCTTTCAACTCCTCGGGGATATTCAGGAATATCACAGGCACTTTCACCCTGCGAAACAACTGCGTGTACGGGAACACGGCCTACGATTACTCCGGCATCACCCCCGGAACCTGGGACATCCTGGCCGATCCCCTGTTCGTCAACCGGGCGAATGGGGACTACCATCTCACGGCGTCTTCGCCCTGCATCAACAGCGGCTGGAACGATACACCCTTTATCCCCGAGTTCGACATCGACGGACAGCATCGGGTAATGGACGGCGTGTTGGACATCGGTGCATACGAATACCCCGGGGCATGGATACCGATGGCTGTAAAAATGCCGGTATTCAACCCTGACGGCGGTATATACGAGACCGCGCAGATGGTGACCATTACCTGCGAGACACCGGATGCCGTTATCCACTACACCACCAACGGGTTCCAACCGACCGAGAGCGATCCGGTCTACAGCGATCCGGTGCTGGTAGCCACGGATCTCACACTCAAGGCCAGGGCGTATCTGACGGACCGGGTTCCCAGCGCTGTCATGAGCGCCTCTTACACGATCACTCCTGTGGCCACACCGACACTCAGCCCCGACGGCGGCATATATCCCCTGCCGCAGCACGTGACCATCAGTTGCGAGACATCCGGCGTCACCATTCATTACACGACCAACGGGATCGACCCGACCGAGAGCGATCCGATCTACAGCGGCCCGGTGCTCGTGGACACCGATCTCACACTCAAAGCCAGGGCTTACAGGTCAGACCGGCCCGCGAGCGCCGTTAGGAGCGCGCACTATGGATTCACCCCGTCGGCGTCTATCGCAGACGCGAAGAGGCAGGCGAACGAGTGCCAGGTCGCCATCACCAGGGCTATCGTCACAGCCGCCTTCAGCGGGTGGTTCTACATAGAAGCCGACGACCGGTCTTCAGGCATTCGAGTGGACAAGCCGGGACACACTCTCACCTCCGGCATGAGGGCCAACGTCAGCGGGACCATCAAGTGCAATACCTACGGCGAGCGGTACATCTCAGCGCCGAACCCCGAGCAGTCGGGGCCGCCCGGGAATACGGGCAGCGTGGAACCGCTGATCCTGCCCAACTGCCTCGTGGGCGGCGCAGAGTGGAACTACAGCTCATCTACAGGTACGGGGCAAATCGGCGTCAAGGGCAGCATCCACATGAATAACGTCGGCATGCTGCTCACCACGACCGGCCGCGTGACGTACAACCCGACAGGCTCGTACTTCGTGATCTGCGACGGCTCCAAGATCACCGATGCCTCCGGATACAAGGGGATCAGAGTCACGACACCCACCGGGCTCACCAAGCCGGCTGTCGGCAAGTACGTGAAGGTGACGGGCATCAGCTCGATCTTCAAGTCCGGGACAGACTACTACCCGCTCATCCGCGTGCGCACCCAGGCGGACATCGTAGTGCGCGAATAGATCACGAGGTCGTGCGCCGCATCCTGCCACGCAGCCCTGCAGATGTTCCGAAGATTCCCGGGTCGTGATCTATGGGTAGGGTGGCAGCCATCCCTTGGCTTCTCGTGCCACTTCGAATCACGAGCGCTGACTTTGTGGCGATGGTCCCGTAGTCGCCCACCGCGATCGGTCTCCCGGTGGGGTGATCAGTCGCCGTGGAAGTATCTCGCCGAGCAGGTATTGCCATATCCGGGCGAAATGCGGTACAATGCGTCCAAACGTGGTAATGTCGAGGTTTAATTACCACGTTTAGCACGCGGATTACCACGTTTATCCGGGAGAGTGCAACCTATGATGTCATTCAGGCATCACGAGATCTTGACCGCGCCAGTGCCCATGGCGGTCGTGAACCTCGTCGCAAAGATCAACGAGTTCAAGGGCCGTCAGCAGCTCTACCAGCAGCAGTCGCCGCAGGTGCTGGATGCTCTTCAGCAGGCAGCCACCATTGAGAGCACGGAATCATCCAACCGGATCGAAGGCATCGTCCTGCCCGAGAAGAACCTGCGGCAGATTGTGGCCAACGCGGCCAAGCCCGCGAATCGCTCCGAGGGCGAAGTCGCTGGATATCGGGATGTCCTCGCGACCATACACGCATCATATCCGCACATCCCTCTCACTCCCAATACCCTCCTCCAGCTTCACCGCGATCTGTACAAGTATGTGCCCTCAGAGGGCGGGAAGTGGAAATCGTCCGACAACACGATAGACGAGGTGCATTCCGACGGCACGCACGTCGTCCGATTCAGGCCGGTGTCGGCCTTCGATACCCCACGTGCGGTCGCGGAACTCTGCGAAGGGCATAGCAAGTACTCCGACGGTCAGACCGTGTCTCCGCTGCTGCTCACCGGTGCATTTGTGCTCGATTTCCTGTGCATCCATCCGTTCCTCGACGGCAACGGACGCATAGCCAGACTGGCGACCATCCTGCTGCTCTATCAGTCAGGGTACGATGTCGGCCGGTATATCAGCCTGGAGCGCATAATTGAGCAGACGAAGGAATCATACTACGATTCACTGTCCGCATCTTCAGAGGGCTGGCACGAAGGCAGGCACTCGCTGCTCCCTTGGTGGGAGTACTTCCTCGGAGTCACTCTTGCCGCCTATAGGGAGTTCGAGAGCCGTGCGGGCACGGTGGACGCGGGCCGAGGCGCGAAGTCCGCGCTGGTGCGGAGGATGGTGGATGGCTTCGTCGGCGAATTTACCCTGTCGGAACTCTCAAGGATATGCCCGCACGTGAGCCGTGACACCGTCAGGAACGTCTTGGAGACGCTACGCGCCGAAGGCAAAGTCGAGTGTCTTGGTACAGGCCGTTCGGCACGCTGGCGCAAGACGGGCCGATCCAGCCGATAGCCAGCTTCTACATGTGGAGCTGTCAGACAGGCCGCCGGAATCTGCCGGAGCTCTGATGCTCTACCTACCGCGGCGTTGCTGTGGAACCACTCTCCATTCATGCGCTGACTTCTCCATATCCTCAGGGTTTGACCTGGCCGAGAAATGTGGTACAATACGGGCAGAGGTTAGTTCCTATAAGCTAACGTTATCAGAACCAAGGAGGTTACCACATTGGCAAAGGACAAGGCGACGAAGCTACCTGTCAACGGGCCGAACGCGATGGCGCTTGCGCCGATCATCGCCCAGGCCGACGACTACCTGCAGGCATCGACGGCCGACAGCACCAGGAGGGCATATCGATCGGACTGGGAGCATTTCGCGACATGGTGCGGCACTCACGGCCTGCCCGCCCTACCCGCTCACCCGAAGACGGTCCGCCTCTACCTCGCCGATCACGCCACGATCCTGAAGCCTGCCACTCTGGAACGCAGGCTCGCCGTCATCTCGAAAGCACACCAGGCTGCCGGTCATGAATCGCCGACCAGGACCGCCGAGGTGAGGGACACCCTGAAGGGTATCAAGCGCACGGTGGGAGTGAGCCAGAACCGGAAGACCGCGATCCGAGCGAGTCAACTCCGCGAGGTTGCGCCGAAGCTGTCCGATGGATCCATGCAGAGCCTCAGAGACCGGGCTATACTGCTCGTGGGATATGCCGGCGCGTTTCGCCGGTCCGAACTGGTCTCCCTCGATGTCGCGGACGTCTCCTTCAGCCCGGAGGGCGCGAGGATCGTTCTCCGAAACAGCAAGACCGACCAGGAGGGGAAAGGGACGCTGAAGGGCATAGGCTATGGCCTCAAGGCCCAGACCTGCCCGGTAAGGGCGCTGCACGCATGGCTCGATGTGTCCAAGATTGTAGAAGGACCGATCTTCAGACCCATTACAAAGAGTGACAAAGTGCGGCCCGTACGTCTCAGTAGCAAGGCCGTGAGCCTGATACTCAAACGCTTGGCCCCGGCGTTCGGGCTAGATCCCGCGCAGGTCAGTGGACACAGCCTCCGGGCGGGATTCGTAACCGATCAGTATGCGAGCGGCACCGCCGAGACTGTGATTATGCAACAGACAGGCCACAAAAGTAGGGCCGTCTTAGGCATCTACAGAAGGGAGGCGGACACCTTCGCCTTCAACTTCACGGCCGCCGCCGGCCTCTGAAGACGACTTCGACTGGTACAGCTGGCAGGTTTGCATAGTATTCTGCTACGAATTGTAACATTCCTAACAGTCATTTGCGCGATTCTGCCTGGTATCTGGAGGAGTCATCCCTACCCCTCTGCCCCATGACTGCACGAGTTGCATACCCATGTGCCAGCCGCACTTCGAGCGGTCACTGGCTCCCATCGCCAATCACTCGCGCCGCAGTTATGACATGCCTCGGAAGGTGAACTGGAGATGGGCGACTTGGTCGTCTGAGTGACGCCAAGTGACGCAATCGGAGCGTTTTCCGAAACTTCTCTACACGAGACGCATTCTTAGGAGCTTTCGCGAGGATCAGGAATTGCGTCACCTGGCGTCACTTCTGAGCCTGAAAACACGTCAAGCAGCTCGATCCCAGTCATGTATCGCACTCCCCCACCGCCGCGTTTCGGGTCTATTCCGTCTCGCTGGTACAGATTCCTGGTGAAGTAGCAGGTCTGCTTGAATGCGAGAGGTCTGCCCTCCGTACGGCACCACCGGGTATATGCATCCCAGATGGCCCCTACCTCTACCTTCGCGCCCGGATGAATCCGGCATTGAGTTTCTATGAACTCTGCCAGTGGATCCATGTCCGTGAAGAGGCCTTCCACCTCTTCGCGTATCGCGTCAGGCATACCGAGTCCGATATTCTGCCATTCCATGCAACCACGAACGCACCAAGCCAGGATGCCCGACGCCTCCGCCTTGAGCTTGTCGCCAAGCCCTTCATCCCGAACAGGCTTTTGCTGCTCGTGCGCATAGTAGAACCTCTGCCGAAATGGGAGCATCTTCACGCGCCGCCGCATGGCGTAGTTTTGACTTCGTATGCGCCGCACTTCGTTCGTGGCGAAGATGACTTTGAAGGATGGTCGATAAGTGAACCAGTGTCGCCCGTAGTTGTGACGCGCAGTGATCGGATCGCCGCCGGTAAGCTGCTTGAGCAGGGACTCGTTGAAAGATGTGACGCCTTCGCCTTCGGACGCCGTGACGAGCCTCGCACCCGGAAGCGAAGCCAAGTCTGATGTGTTCTCACCGCGCCGCTCCAGGAAGGTCGTAACCGGGGTGCCTTGGGCATAATCTCCGAATAGGAAACTCAGCGTGTTCACTAGCACCGACTTGCCGTTACTGCCCTTGCCGGTGAACAGGAGGAAGCACTGCTCTCGGGTGTCACCAGCTAGCAAGTATCCCGACATGCGCTGCACAAAGGCGATTAACTCCTTGTCATCCAGAAACACTTCGGACAAGAACTGCTCCCACCGGTCCGCCTTCGCATTCGCGTCATACCGGACGGCTGACAGTTTCGTCAGTAGGTCAGACTGCCTATGCCCCCTCAGCATGCCCGTCTTCAGTTCGAGAGTGCCGTTCGCGCAGTTGAAGAGCCACGGATCAGAGTCCAGATCGGCGGACTGCACAGGTATTCCTCGACAATGCCGCGCAAGCTTGACCATCGCTTCGAGCTTCATCGCCGATTCCGAGCGTTTGACGTGCCGATAGAGATCGTCCCGCTCCAGGGTGGTCTCGCACTCCTTGAGCAGATCGTAAAGCCCGCGCACCACTTTGCGAGCCAGACGGTTGACCTTGCCAGTGGCATCCCACGCCCACCGCCTCCCATCCCAGCAAAGCCACTGATCGGCGTCTACGTTGAAACGCAGGTTCTCGCCGTGAGCCCTCACGAGCCTTTCAGCGTTGCCCAGGTCGGTGAGCGGATAACCGTCGGGAGCACTCCCAGGGATTCCAACCTCCGCAACGTCGCGAGACTGCTCCACTGCCGCCGTCGGCACCCACTCATCTGTCTGTCGACACAGGTCGAAAAGCTGCTCACGAGTGCCGCCGGCCTTCACCCAATCCACGATGTCACCCTTTTGCGGCAATCCCGGCAGCTCGACGATTCGCAGGCTTGCCGTCTTGCCGTGCAGGTTGCCTGCAGCTAGAGTAGTATGACCTCTGCCAGAATTGTCATTGTCCGGAAGTACGCAGACCTTCGCACCGGTGAGAGTCTCGGTATACCTGGCAAGCCACTTTCCCGCACCACCGCTGTTGCAGGTGCCGGTCAGCCCGAATGTCTCAAGAGTGTGGACCTTGCGTTCGCCTTCGACAAGGAATATGGTTTCGCCCCGAGCGATCGCGGCCAGGACTCTAGGGAGTTGGTAAAGCTCACGCTGTACACCCTTCATGTCCCATATCCAGTCTGTGCTTCCCGGGAGTCCGTGCCTCTGCCTGAAGTCCTTTGTCTTGCCATGCTTGCCTGGCTCATATCGAAGAACCTGGAATATCTCCTTGCCGTTGGCGTCTGTATAGGAATATGTCTCCACTAGCGTCTGCTTCACGCGCTCACGAACCGGTTTCGCTGCTCCGGGGAACAGGTCCGATAGCTTCAGTCCAACCGATCGGCAGACGTCCTCTGCAGAGCATCCGGCATGGCATTTGAGAAGTATCCGGCCATCATCTCCAGTACCGATAGAGAGACTTGGGCTTGTGTCGGAATGAGCGGGGCACAAAGCCTGCCATCCGTAGCTGTTAGGCGATACGCCCTGGAGGAGGGAGAGAAACCGCTGGATAAACGCCGGGACACTGGCAACACATGGATTCGCTGTCAGCGCCGCCTTCGACTCCGCTTCTTGCCTTCTACCAAGTTTGCGCAGACCCGGATCTCGGGTCTTGGCTTCGCTGTTCTCACCTGACATCATGCCCTCCTGCCCAGTCCCCGAAGCTCCGCCTGAAGCTTGCGGATCTGGTCTTCGATCTGCAGCGCCCGGTCCGCGTCCCTGTCTCTGTGGGGCGCCACCGCCGGCACACCAGTGCGCCGGTTGTCTGCGATCATGCACCGCACCTCTTGCGCCCACCGGTCCAGACTATCGGTCCTGAGGCACTCGATGAATGTCTCGAACGACACGGCTGTGTTGTCTCCCCCACCCTGTACTATCTCCACGACAAGATTCAACGAGCGCCGTAGGGCCATTGGCTACTGCTCCGCCTTCAGGCGACTTGTGCGCCTGCGTCCTCCGCTGCAATGCCCTTGCCATTGCCCACCTGGGCTACGGTGATCATCCTGCATTCAACCATCGAGTTCTCTCTCTTCCCGGCTTGCGCCATCGCGTCCATTGCTGTATGATTGGGCGACTGGTGTGCGCAGTCCAATGAGTCATAACTGCGCAGAGGTGATTCGATGAATGAAGATGCGGTTCGTCAATATCTTGCGAAGAGTGGTTTCCCGGTTCCCGATGATGTCTGGCGCCGTCTCAAAGACATGGGCCTTGTGACGCCGGCCCTGCAGGATGGACCTGAGGGAGAGGCCGCGCGTGCGGCACTGCTGAAGTCGGCGTATCGAGAGCTGGCCGATTGGCATCACGTTCACACTGGTCGGCGGTCTGATGCTCACCTGAATGAGGTAGACCCTGAGTTTGAAAGTGATGACCTCGAACGGGCCGGGGCTCTAAACCAGTGGTTCGTCAAACATGCAGCGGCGAGCCCAGAGGTCTGCTCATTCAGACAGCAGGTGCTAGGTGGCAGCCGCATGGACTATTGCGAACTGGAGGAGGACTTCGAAGAGCGAACCTCAGGGATGACCGAGGCAGAAAGATCGGAGGCTCTCGCACGATTCCAGTCCGACTATCCCAAGCCGAAGGACGTTACTCTAACGAACGATAAAGCATACGCTCTTGTGGCATCCCCTGCGGCCAAGTGCCTGTGCGATGGGCAGTTCAAAGCGTGGGGCATCCCGGTCGTGGGACACAAGGCCATGCTCAGCGTTTTGCCAGTCAACTATCCCCCATCTGCTGTTCGCAAGCACGACGGTCCTTCGGTCACATTGACATTCCTGCCTTCCGGAGACAGGTATCAGGTTCGTGCTTCGAGTAGTGTGATAGCCATCGACGGCTACAAGCTGGTCCCCGGCAAGAAAGCGCCTCTCTTTCCCGCTGAACCATGGGGAGCCAAGACCCACGCGGAGGCTAGGCATGCTGTGGCCATTCGTACTCCCGGCCTCCTCGAGTACTGGGGACCCTATGATGCCACTAA
>Ga0315273_10013065_pt1 | contig 10659 bp, 10 predicted proteins | sample YL17G02_0_MG_FD_205753 | JGI IMG/M metagenome (GOLD analysis project Ga0315273, IMG submission 205753) | Sediment microbial communities from Yellowstone Lake, YNP, Wyoming, USA - YL17G02_0 | ecosystem: Environmental > Aquatic > Freshwater > Lake > Sediment | place: USA: Wyoming | collected... | reverse complement strand
AGTCATGGAAAGTAATATTTGAAAAGAAACTTAAAATGCTCAATGTCCTTAAGCAGATGGGTATGGACCTGCACGCTTACGGCAATAGTATTGCTTCAATTAATTTTCCTTTTAAACGCATGTTGACGTGTGAAAAATGTAAAGAAACATTCACCGCCGAATCCGCTCTTAATTTGAAATACAAAGAGACGTATTACGATGGTACGTGTCCAAAATGCCATCAGACCTGCAGAATGCAGGCGTCTGACCTCCCGACAAAAGAGAAAGAGAAATTAAGCATTATTCTCTGGGATCTGTTATTCATAGAAATAAAGTATAACAACATTACCGGAGAGTCATTCTATTATTATCAGATCCCTCCGAACATCGTTGATGCGGTTAAAAAAGGCGATCTTGATTTTGTTAATTCCCTCAGAGTTGAAATCCTTGATGCGATTAAAGAATCCAAACAGCTTAAACTTAAAAACGAAAACGTATTTCATATTAAGCTTGCCGGGCCACAGTATTTCTATCCGGGCGAGCGCGGCTGGGGCATTCCTACTGTAATGCCGGTTTTGAAAGATGTGTTTCATAATAAGATTTTGAAAAAGGGCAACGAGATGATCTCGTTTGATCACATCGTTCCTCTCAGGATTATTTTTCCTCAAGGTACAGGCGATGTGTCCCCGCATGCTACGATTAATCTGGCAGGATGGAGATTAAAGATCGAGGAAGAGTTGAGAAAATGGAAAGTTGATCCAAATCACATTTCCATCATGCCTCTTCCGATCGGTGTAGAGAATTTTAGCGGCGAAGCGAAGCTGCTCATGACCACTCCTGAAATCAGACAGACTGAAGATACGATTATTACCGGTATGGGAATTATACCGGAGCTTATACGTGGCGGAGCGTCGTGGTCTGGAAGCAATGTGTCTCTTCGCATTGTTGAAAATAGATTTATCAATCATCGGGGAGGAATGCAGGAGTTTATTGATTGGGCAAAAGAGCATATATCTATTTTTTACAATATACCCGCCATTGATATTGGGATGTCCCCATTTAAAATGGCTGATGACATTCAGAGAAAGAGTATGTTCATGCAGGCGTCATCCGGCTCTCCGTCTCAGCGCGTTATTTCACGCACCACTGCTTTACAGGAATCGGATCTCGATCCTGATCTTGAATTCAAGAAGATTATGAGTGAGGCTGCGCAGTCTATTGAGCTCAGGGTTGAAGAGATGGAAGGTGAGGCGACGGCAAACGGCAAGGCTACTGTTATACAGCAGAGATTTGGTGCCGATTCTCAGGTTGAATTCAATAATAAGATACTCTCCGCTGAGAAGGAGTCCAGGGAGCGCCATAACAAAGCGTCAATCAATGAAAGCGACAAGAAGGCCCCGAATGTTGGAGATGAGATGGGTGGGGTCCAGCAATACACTGTTGCGCAGATAATCATGATGCTTACTCAGCGATTCGCCATGCTATCAAAGATGAGCCCTGAAGAGTTTAAGATGAGAATGTTCATCATGAGCAAAACCATGCCTTATACATTCGAAGAGGTTTACAAACACCTTAAAGAGTTGCAGATGATAGAGGGAGACTTTCTTGCTGGTATGCCGATGCAGGCACCAATACCTCCAGTAGAGCAGGCTCCGGAGAGTGAGCCGCAACCAGTTCTCGTGGAGCAGCAACAGCTCCTTCCGGAACAACTGCCCCCACGCTCACCTAATGTTGGAATCTGATAGCTAAAAACGGGGACCTTTCGGCCCCCGTCAAACCATCATGAAGAATAGTGTTTTAAAAGTGTCCAATTTGAATTGGACTTCCCTTCGAAGCTTCTACAACTCTCAATTTACCCACTATACACCTCCTTCATGGTTTGGTTTGAGTTGTTTTATAATCCAGATATGCTTCTGGGGATATCTATCTGTTTCCTTTCACCTTTTTGCTCAACATAATGCGGACTGCACTTGTTGCCTCATTAAGACGGAAGGATTCATTTTCAATTTTGTTGCCGCTCATATCCGTATAGTCATAGATATGGTTACCGTTGGCATCCACATACTTTGCTCTGTCGGTTGGTCCGAGCCCTTTTACAAATTCGTCAAGGGTCTGTCCGGGCTGTGCGGTGTACGTTGCGGTTTCTGCTCCAATTTTGGTAAGTTTGACTTCTACAATGTCAACATTACCTTTGACCTTCGAACCGATGAAAATTCTGTCGTGGTTACGCAGTACCGTATTCTCGTTCGCCGAGTTGCCGTTTACTTCGCATCCCGTATAGGAGATGTTTGCTGCTCTGAATGCGGATGATACAGTTGACCCATCTTCCAGAGAATATTCTTTCACTTCGCTGCCAAGACGGCAGATTTTAACAAGAATCATTGTGACCTTCTCTCAAATTAAATTGGGAAGAAAATGCGGTTGTTCTCCAAACCGCTTATAATAAAAACCTTCCCGCGGAAACAGTACAAAGTGCATTTCATTCCAGATGTCGGTAGACCCGTTGAAATGCTGGATCACCCTTGCAGTAGCTAAACTCGCTATGAACCACGCGGTCACTGCGATGTTCATACTTGTTCCACAGGCTGACGTTTCAGCCTCTTTGTCGCTATACAGGGATTTCTCCCACTCTTTTACATGTTCCCGGTTAGCGGGATTAAAAGTATATATCCTACCTTCGCTTAATCCCATTCTGGTCTCGATAATCAATTGGGTATTGAAGCTGTACCTCAGGCACTTGTCAAAGATTTCTCTTCGACTTGCCATGGTGTCTGTTAACAAAAATACATATGTGGACTGGACACCGTGCGTTTGATCTACAACTTTTTCGTTGAATACATTAACGCTGAATCCACATTTTCTTTGGATTACTTCATTGAGTACATCAACCTTTTGTTTTCCGATATGCGACGATTCGAATACCTGGTTAGCTAGATTATGCTCCTCAACCTTGTCAAAATCCCAAACGTTCAATACTCCCTGGTCACAATTCTGGTTTCCCCATCCCATTTGGGTTAATAACAGAGCTACATGTGATCCAGTTGCCCCGGCTCCGATTATCGTGATTGATTGGTTCTTGATTTTAGACACATTAAGCAGTTTCGCTTGTCTGTTGTAATCCATCAGTACATCCACTTTCCGGGATCGTAATTAAACCCATTTCGAAACATCAAAGCTTCTTCTTCTTCTTCTTCCTTATTGCTTCCAAAAAACGGTTTTCCCTGATGAAATAATTTGCTGTCTTTTTGGAGGAGGTAAGAGTTTTTTTCGAACAAGCTTCCTTGATGCACAGTTGTTGGAATAAACTCTGGTTTTTTGAGATTGACATAATCATATGCTTCTTTGTAGAAGATATTTTCGTCGAGTATTGCCCTGATTGATGTGAGAATTAATATGTTATTTTCAGGATTCTCATTGATTACTCGAGCAATTCTCTCAACCTTATTACGGTCGATTGACTCAGAGTCCGTGTAGGATATACTATATTCCACATCTTCAAATATCATATTGTTCTTGAAATCAAAGAGTGCTAAATTCATTTCCCCTTTCTTATTCGCAATCAGGCGTATCATAAAATCACCTTCAGCATGCTCTTTGGCAAACTGGAACGCCTGATCATCATCTTGCTTGCTGGGGCCAACACTCATATTTACGTGTGAATGCCCCCAGACTTTCATCTTACTAATATCCGCTTCTCGGTCTTCATTAATCAGCTTGACCATCAGTAAGGCCTGTCCTTCTCGGTCCATTTCGCATGTGCCGCCATTCACCAGGAATTGCTTCGGGTATTCAACGTTCCTGATGAAAAAGTTGTCAGCATTTTTGTCGACACATGCAAAGAACCCTACCTCCGTATCGTGGAGATCTACGATTGCCCGTATCCATTCGAAAGCACGCTCATTAAGAACTATCTTGGGCCATGTGATACGGGTAACATCCATTGTTTTAACTTTCATTCATTCCTCATCACAACGGGAAGAAATGCCGCACAGCGTCCATACGGATCGCCAACGTTTGGTTGCTCCAGGAATTGGATAACCGCGCTGACTACCAGAGAGATGTCTTTTGCGACAATTGCATCAAAGATCAACTGCATCGAATTTCCAAAGCAGCTTCCACCATTGTCTACAACGTGCGGTGCCTGCCACGTCCTGCTCCTATCCGATATTACGTGAGTCAGGTTATGGATTTTCATGACACCAACGGAAGGATTTTCCCCAACAAACATCTGAAGTGGCATGGTGATCATCATCTTTCCAACCAATCTCGGACTACCTGATACCGGAAGGGTAACGATCGGTTTGGTGATCACTATGACATTGTTCGAAATGTTAATAAACGCCTGCTCAACCTTTGCATGCTGGCGAGCGGCCGAAATAGAATCGATTATCTGAGTGATAATCGGGTTGTCGTTCAGAGGGGTTAATGCCAGCATAATCTTCCGCTTGAGCTTGATAAGCTTGGAAAACATATCATCAAACTCTTTCTGCATTGTGTCAACGTTCCTGGCCATTGCCGAGATTTCCGTGTTAAACACTGAGGCAATCTTTACCTGATATCTTTCGTCAGGCTCGGCAGTTTGTGCGGCCGTGTAATCTGCAGTGATAGGTCTTACACACTGTGGCAGTTCTTCGGTCTCAGTCTCATCATCAGCTATGCGATCAGGCCCGATCTCAGGCTCAGGATCACGTCCCATCTCATGCCTGGTGCCAAGCTCCCTCTCAACCATAGGCTGAACATTAGTCGCGGCCTGCTCTCGCAACGCGTTCACTCTTATATCATATGCATTCGCTTGACATTCTTCCTCGCATGGTGTGTTTGAATTTGAAACAAAGTGTATTACCCCACCTACGTGTGTTCTCGACATGCTCGCAAGTTCCGTAACATTTATAAAGTTCAGGAGTTCGTTAATGTTGTTGTGCGCTATCATCACATCCCTTGAAGCATTCACACTTATTCTTCCGCCACTTGCAAAAAATGCATCTGGCAAAAATTCTCCACTCTCTATTCTGATTTTGTGTGGGGACAGATCGATTGCCTCCCTTGATATAAATACTTCGGACATATTATTTCCTTTCCCCGATATGAATCGGGATATTAATTTTTACTTCTTTCTTTTCATGGACAATGCCCTTTACAACATCTTCAGATACTTCGGGCCAGAAATTTACATACTGTCCTGCCGCGTCGCTGGTATTTGCCGACTTAAGAAACTGAAGAATGATGAATACTAACTCATAAAGATTTTTATTCTTGTATGCTTCTATCATCATACTCTCAATATTTCCATGGCACATATATCCCGAGTTAAACACATGAGGTGCGGCATACCCCGCATGACATTCGAAATATTTCGTGTTTTTGATTCTGACGGTTTGCTCTGTGTTATATTTTGGCATGTGCATACCTATTGTGATTTGGAAGGTTCCAATATCATGCCACTTTTGATCACGTTCGTCTTGAACGTATATTTCCTTTGTGTTTACGACAACCAACCCATCTTCGTGTACAATTATGGACTGAACCCGATCCAGATTGCACGTCATTTGGTAGTTTGTGTCGAACTTTTCATTCTGGTCTTTATTGAATTTTTCCTGGTTAAAATACTCAATTTGATTGTTAATCGTGTTGAATAATTTGGCCTTTTCTAAGGCGACTACCAGTGCATCCTGATACTCTGTCAAGAGAGTTGCAGATTTCATCTTTAATTCTTTGATTACCTGTTCAGATGAATCTTTAGCTACCCTTATGTAATTTTTCTTGTTCTCTAACAGGTACTCACGATACAACTCTATATCTCGATCTGCAAAATCTTGATCTACTCCGTATCTGATACATACTTCTTTGACATGATTTACAGAGGGGTCGTAAATCGTGATTATAACATTATTATCTTTACCAACTGCGAAAATAATATTATTGAAATTATCTTTCAATATATTATCATAGTCAGCATATGGAGACTTACTTTGTTCTTTTGGTGTGGGTAAATACAACCCGGATATTTTTAATCCAAGGCACATCATGTTCATTGTTACTGTTTTGCTAAATCCACTAATCATGTCATTTATCACAACGATTTTTAATGCATTATTAAAAAACGTACGATTTATTATGATATTGGCTCTTGAAGTAAGTAAAATAACCGGTTTACCGATTCTTCTTGAAAAATTTAACAGTTCGATGTGCGCATCATAAAAAACGGAATTAACATTATCAATGAACGCTTCGTTATTACCAAATGTTAAAAACTTGTTTGAAAATAACTCAAAAGGCTTTTCGACTGATATCGGTTTTGGCTCTGGCTCTGGCTCTGGTTCCGGTGGATTTAAAAGGGCTGAACGTCGATCTGCAAGCGACATTGTGACCAAACAAGAATCCCTTAAAAGAACTTGATATGAGTCAAGTCTTTTGGCTTCTGCGGTTGATGCCGCGTCCAACAATGCAAGGTCAACCCATAGAGATGAGACCAATATTTTAGCTCCCTCTACGGTTGAGTAGATTGTAAATGGGTTAAACGTACTCAACTTAACGCGAATGGTGTCCGCATCAGTATTGTTGATTAAAATTAGCTTGTCATTACCAATTGGATATGGGACTTGTTCCATTTCCGGGAACAATTCCGCTACCCATGCTTCTATAAAAGTATTCAGCATAAAACCTCCATTATAGTTATTACAGAAGTTTAATCCTTTTAACAAACTCTATCCACCCAGTCCACCCTGACACCCATGTAGACTGCATACCACAGCGATTGAGTTTGCTAATGATTTTATGCTGGCCAGGACGTGGCTCCTCTCCATCTTTTTTCAGCTCAACAAACCATGGACCGGTCTTTACGGTCGTGAAAAACAGATCAGGGACATTGTCCTTATTCGCTTTGCGTATTTTAAAGCATTCACAATCTGGGATACTTTCAAGTTGGTGGAGAATTCTAGTTTGAATTTCACTTTCAAGTTTTCCGTCCATACTCATAGTTTTAACTCCCGGTAATAATCTTCAATGTTAAAGATGCGTTCGATATATTCATCAAGTTTATCTTCAACATTCGTCATTTCTTCCAGTAATAAACTGGACGCGTTTTTCTCAATGATGATTGCATCGGCAATGTATCCGAATTTCCAATACAAACCGTGCTTTTGAGCCATTTGAGTTGGCGAACAATGACCCAGATAATAAACAATTACGGCAGCATGAGCTAATATTTTTGGATCCAGCTTTCTAAATTCTTCAAAAACCTCTTCAGGTACTCCGGAGATTTCTGCGGTAGCTCTTACTTGCGACATCTTATCAGCATGCAATTCTGTAAGATGGTAAGCCTTTTGTATATGTGGATATATACGCACAAATTCCGGATAAATATACTCATGCCACGCTTTGATATGATCAAACGAGTTCAAATAAAGGAATTACAGGGTGTATCCACAGCACCCGTTTAAGATCTTTCTCAAGCAGAATGTATATGTTCAACCCTTTTTTGTGCTTTTTGATAAAATCTAAATCTTTAAATCTTTTATCAACCAGAGCATATGGCATTCCATATTTTAAAGCTTCAAACATGAAGTTACACAATGGGGTAATTTCATTCGCAGCAACAAGTTCCTCCGAACTCTGCATCGCATGCGTGCACCGCTCTTCTTTCATACCCGGCGCCCAGAAGCATAATTCGGCATTGCATTCATACTTAGCTTCGCTGAAATACTTATAAGTTAAATTGTTATCTCTGCAGAATTTTTTAATTTCTTCACCGCTATCTGTGACGATATTAATTTTTAACTTATGAGATGCATGCATTATGTGTTTTTCGATTTCCAGGACACTTAACGCAATTTCAACATTATTAATTGTAACTGTTTCGATGGTAGAGTCGCGAATAATTTTTGCCAGTTTTGTAATACGACTTTTTTTTAACATTCCTCCGATTTTAATCCATGAAGCAATATTGTCACTCATTTCTTCCCTTTCCTTTATAATAAAATAAAAAGCAGCTTAGTCCCGCAGGACCAAACTGCCTCAAAAACTATTTAATTATGATACCACCAGGGTTTCCTTCAATGATGGTAAAGCTTCCAATCTTGCCGGCAATCTTTTCATAAGTATCATATCGCCTTATTGATAGATACTCAGGATTTGCCCGAAGAGCGGCGCCAACTTGTTTAATAACCTCTACCTGGGCCAAGGCTGCTGCTTTTTGATTCTCAGCTTCCCAGATTTTGGCATCCATCTTTACGTTTGAGATTGTGACATTTTGAACGACAAGCGGAGTTCCGCTTCGCTCAAACATTTGTATTGCCATTTTCCCCAGATTATCATTAAAACTATCCAGATCCTTAAGAACGCTATCCACGTTATCTTCTTTTTGAAGCACGCTTCTAACCCCAGACCTGACATCCATTTTAGCGAACCGTTCATATACATCTTTTATTGTAATAGTGCTTACCCGGTCACCAGAAGCTTTGGCGGTTATTAAAGAGAATAAAGCATTACGCCTGTCTAGCTCTTGTGGGATTGACATCCTTACATACACATCAACGGCTATTGGAGTCTTGCCTATCAATATGCGATGATCCTCACCACCATCTCCCGCATCAAACGACTCTTTCTCTGAGATGGATGTGGCTTCTAATAAAACCAACGTCGTATACATTCCATTGCTTAATGGCATTCCAATATCCACCTGTCCTGCCTCAAGAATTTCTTTGTCCCATCCTGTAGGTGTCAGTTTCTTCCCCACATATCCTGCTGGAATTTCCCGGAAAGCGTTTGAGCAACCAATCAACCATATTAATGCCACAATTAAAATGTTTTTCATTCTTGTTTCACCTTTTTGTTAAGATTGTTTTGATACTTTTCCTGCGACCGGTCCTGATAAGATCGATCAATGTTGCTTCTCGGTATATTGTTTACCAATACCTGTCTGATAATCGAAAAGGATATCGCTAACAGGAAAAGAAAAAGAATTAACAAAGCCACTTGTGTCACTCGTGTTATTCTTTTTCTATTGTCATTAGACATATCATATTTCATTATTATGTGGTAGACGGCTACACACACAATGAAAAACCCGATAACCGAAATGAATGTCATCAGATTAAGCCTCAGAAAACTTTCCATTATCCCTCCTGAATACTTTGGCCCATTGGCTCAGTGTTAAAGACAGATCTTTCTTATCGTCTATTATCCTAACAACGTGTTCGTCAACCGTTTTGCGTGCTATCAGCTCAATTACAGTAACCTTTTCCAACTGACCCTGCCGGTGTTGCCTTGATTCAGCCTGTTCCTTTTGAATAAAGGAAAATGAGTTGTCAAAAAAAACCTGATAACTTGAAAACTGAATATTCTGACCGGTGCCCATTTTTGACGGATTGGCGATCATCCATTGCTCATCGCCTTCCCGAAATTTGTTCACCTGATCAAATGTATTCTGTGCGCCATAACATGTGAGGTATGAATCTTTTCCATATTCAGCCTCAATAGCTTTTACAATCAACCCGATCGCAGGGATAGAATAACTCCATATGATTGTTTTCTTGTGTATTTGACTTATAGTCTCCAGCAACAGGCCTATTTTTGCATTATTCTCAAAATAGATGATGTTGCTGATGTTTTCTTCGTGCCCTTCCAAATCAACCGCGTAACGCGTATTGGTGTAAAATCCGGACGTTATCTGCTGCAGCTTCCGAACCAGAACCAATGCGTTCTTTGCGGAAATGTCCTGTTCACACCGATTGTCACAAATATCTTTGTGGTCACATTTTCCACAAATATTTTCAATTGTCGTGAGCAACTCAGTTTTCAACTCTTCATAAACCCTTCGCTGATCGCCGAAAAGGTCACAATATAAATATTCTCGAATTAACGACGGAAGGTCAAGGCAGTCCTCTTTTTTAAACATTACCGCAATAGACCCGATAAGCTTTGAAGTGACCTCGATATCCCATTTTGTTCTTGGAACCCATACATACCCATCGGGGTCAACGGACATCATGTGTTGCGCTTGGTATATGTTATATGACGATACTGGCGCTATATCGCCTCCTAGAAAGCGGTATGGCATGAAAAAGCTCATAAGATTATTTGCATTCAGACTCCCGGTAACAATATACTTATACTTCGTATTTTCAAATTTGTTTACAATCGCCTTGGTTTGCCGAGATCTTGGTGCCCCTATCCTATGTGCTTCATCGAGTATCACCATATCGAAATAATTATCGTCAAAGACCTCCACCAGAGAAAACATACCTTCGTAACTTGCGATATATACATCGTAGTCACGATTATATTTTTTTATTTTATATTCTTTATGAAGAATCTTTCGAGCGGTAGGTCGGTCATATAACGCTACCGCCCGAAGGTGTGGAGCTTGTATCAATATCTCCTGGATCACATTTTCTTTTAAATGAGACAAAGTGATTACCAGGCATTTTTTAATCTTGCCTGCCTGGATACGTTTGTCAATGGCCCATATATATGGTCCGGTTTTACACGTTCCAGGATCGGCGAGCAGTGCACACGAATCGGTATACATTACCGCGTTAAACATTACTTTTTGGTGATTCATCACTTCGGGATACACGCCTTTATAATCATAATCAAAGCGCGGATCTGTTTTCTTTATCTTATCGATATTCTCAATTCTCTTTTTGTATTTAATCATTAACATTGTAATAAGAGGTTTAA
>Ga0315273_10013064_pt1 | contig 10659 bp, 8 predicted proteins | sample YL17G02_0_MG_FD_205753 | JGI IMG/M metagenome (GOLD analysis project Ga0315273, IMG submission 205753) | Sediment microbial communities from Yellowstone Lake, YNP, Wyoming, USA - YL17G02_0 | ecosystem: Environmental > Aquatic > Freshwater > Lake > Sediment | place: USA: Wyoming | collected... | reverse complement strand
CTGCCAGGGGATCGATTGTTTCGGTCACACCGGTTTCGTAGGCAATGATCTGCTGCGTTCGTAGCGCAATCTGGACTGCCTCTTCGGTGGGAAGTGCTAACGCCTCATCGTATGAATTAGTGTGAAGCGATTGACATCCTCCCAGTACAGCGGAAAGAGCCTCAAAACCGGTCCGAAGAATATTGAGAAGAGGCTGCTGAGCGGTAAGCGAACAACCAGCAGTCTGAACATGATAGCGCAACATCCATGAACGGGGGTTTTTGACTTTGAATTTCTCCCGCATGATGCGCGCCCATAAACGTCGCGCCGCCCGGTACTTGGAAATTTCTTCAAGGAAGTCCTGGTGGGCAGCGAAAAAGAAAGAAAGTCGGGGAGCAAAATCATCAATCTCCAGCCCTGCATTTCGGGCAGCCTCAACATACGTTATGCCATCCGCTAAGGTGAAGGCCACCTCTTGTGCCGCCGTACACCCTGCCTCCCGCATATGGTATCCGCTTATACTTATGCTGTTCCATTGGGGCATGTTCTTGGCGCAATAGGCCAAAATATCTGTCGTTATTCGCATTGCCGGTTTGGGGGGAAAGATATAGGTCCCTCGGGCTATGTATTCTTTCAGCACATCATTTTGAATCGTGCCTCGAAGGTCATCAAAACTGATCCCGTCTCGTTCCGCAAGTGCCAGGTACATCGCGGTTAGTATTCCCGCCGGGGAATTGATGGTCATGGAGGTGCTCACTTGATCAAGAGGAATAGCATCGAAAAGCACCGCCATATCCCTTACCGAATCTATAGCCACACCAACCTTTCCCACTTCACCAAGAGCCAAGGGATGGTCAGAATCATAGCCAATCTGGGTGGGAAGATCAAAGGCTACACTTAAACCAGTTTGTCCTTGTTGAAGAAGATAGCGGAATCTCTTGTTGGTATCTTCAGCTGACCCGAACCCAGCATACTGCCGCATCGTCCAAAACCTTCCGCGATACATCGTGTTCTGAACCCCCCGGGTAAAAGGGTAGTGGCCGGGAAATCCTATTTTTTCGGTATAGTCGATTTGGTCGATATCCAAGGGAGTATAGAGGCGCTTGATGGTAAGTTCTGAAAGTGTCTCGAACTCGGGCCTCCGCTCGGGATTTTTTGCGGTTTGCTTGTTGGTACTATCCTCCCATTCCTTAAAGCCTTGGGCAATTTTCTCTAAGCATTTCTTTTTCAACATAGTTCACCTCTATTGCTAGTTTTGATCTAAAACGTTCTTGATTGTGTTCCTCATCTAAGCACAGGTTTCTTCTCCCACCAGGAAAACAGTGTTAGCCGGCATAAACTGAGCCCCTTGGTTAGGCTAGTTTTGCTCCCCTTAACGTTACTTCTTTTTTCTTTTTTTCTCTCTTTTTTCCTCTTTCGGCTTTTCCCGAAACGACTCCCAGAAAAGGCCCGCCAGCTGGTTTGCTGCCGAATAAGGATCTTTTCTGTCTTTCACCACCTCTCCAACGAGGGGATCGATCTGAGAGCACTTCTCCAGGAAGTCTTCAAGACGGTTTCTTACACATTTATCGGTTAATCTTAAGATTTCCTGGCGCAACTTACTTTTCCTCAGCTGCATTCGGGGTCCGTGTTCACGGAGAAAAAGCGCATGGTTATCAATTGCTGTTACCAAGGCCTCTATGCCTTGATTGTCCAAAGCGATCGTCTTCACCACCGGCGGGACCCATTTTCCCCCGGAGGAGGCATCACGGGCAATTTTCTCTAAGATCGCTACATACATGTTTGCACCCGGTATGTCGACCTTGTTTACCACGAAGATATCGGCCAACTCTATTATTCCGGCCTTTAGCGCTTGAATCTCGTCCCCAAAACCAGGGGCGAGGACCAGAACCATGGAATCAGCTACGTGGGCAATTTCAACTTCGTCCTGGCCGACTCCGATTGTTTCAACAATTATGACATCATATCCGGTAGCATCCAAAAGCCTTACCACGTTCATCGTTGCCTGGGAAAGTCCACCTAAGGCACCTCGAGAGCTAAGGCTGCGGATAAAAACCTTATCTGAGGTAGAAAGATAGGAGAAGCGAATCCTATCGCCAAGCAGGGAGCCACCGGAAATCGGACTCGAAGGGTCAACCGCTAAGATGCCAACGGAGAGTTTTCGTTCCAAAAAAATCTCCGCGAGTCTCCCCAACAAGGTGCTCTTGCCAACTCCCGGGGGACCGGTCATGCCAATCACTCGAGCCCTTCCGGTACGCGGGTAAAGCTCCTTCAAAATTTCCTGGCTTTCCTCAGCCTGATCCTCAATGAGGGAAATCAACTTCCCTAAGGCACGAACCGACCCCTTTAGTGCTTCTTCAAGCAGTTTCATCTTTATTCCCATAATTTACAAGGGGAAAACAGGTATTACTTAGTAGGTAACTCTCAGTCGCCATTCTAATAGTTACCGAATGGTTCCCACATAACAGCTAGTCAGTTGCCGCTTCCTAACTTCCGGGTTGCTGTAATCGGGAAGCAACATCGGCGCTACTCGATCGGTTTCAATGCCGGCTTCCTTAAGTTCCTGATGGTACCTTCGAACATGTTCTAAGCTGAGATTTCCCTCCCTTGCTTTTTCCTTAACAAAAGAAGAGGCGGTTGTTCCGGCAATTTTTCCAAAAACTAAAATATCCAGCAGAGAATTTCCCATCAGCCGGTTTTCCCCATGAACACCTCCACCCGCCTCTCCGGCACAAAATAAACCCGGCACAGACGTCTCTCCGGTTTTTTTATACTCCAGTCCCCCATTTTGATAATGGAGAGTAGGGTAAACCAGCATGGGCTCCTTTGAAATATCAATGCCGTATCTTCTGAAAAGAATATGCTTTCCGGGAAATTCCCGTTCCACCATGCCTTCGCCGGAAATGAGATCGATCATGGGGGAATCCAACCATACCCCCAGCTTCCCCGTCGGGGTTGGGACTCCCTTGCTCACTTCGGTGCATTCTCTGATAATCGAGGCGGACTCGACATCCCGCGGCTCACGCTCATTCACAAACTGTTCTCCCTCAATGTTAAGAAGGTTAGCCCCGGCTCCGCGAACTTTCTCCGTTATTAAAAGGCCCTCAGCTTGCTCAGGAAAAACCGCTCCGGTAGGATGATACTGCACGGTGTGCAGAAATCGAAGTTTTACTCCGGCTCGATAGGCAATCACCAATCCATCGCCGGTCGCCCCATAATGATTGGTGGTCGTGAACCCCTGTATATGCAGTCGGCCTGACCCTCCGGTAGCAATGATCACCGCCTTTGCCTTCACCAGGAAATACTCCTCTGTTTCTATGTTATAGAGAACCGCTCCAGCACATTGGCCTTGGTCATTAAGGAGTAATTCAACTGCGGGTGAAAACTCTAAAATACTGATATCCTTTACCCGATTTTTCACCTCATCGCGAAGGGTCCGCATTATTTCCGCCCCGGTAATATCAGCTGCAGAGTGCATCCGCTTCCGGGATGTTCCGCCGCCGTGTAACGTCTGCAACCTTCCGTCAGGAAACTTACTAAGCATTGTCCCCAGTTGTTCTAACCACCCTATGATCCTAGGAGCTTCGGTAACTAAAGTATGAACGAGTTCCGGATCATTCTTAAAATGTCCTCCCCCCACTACATCCAGGTAGTGATAGTAAGGAGAATCTTTATCCCCTTTTGTCGCTGCTTGGATTCCTCCTTCAGCCATCATGGTGTTAGCATCTCCCAGGCGAAGCTTAGTTGCAATAATTACCTTTGCTCCATGCTCTTGGGCCATAAGGGCGGCCGCACACCCAGCCCCCCCTCCTCCTAGGATAAGGACATCTGTTTCATAAGCGATGTGGAAAAAATCAATCTTGTCAGGATCAACCCTGCTTTTGGCCTCCAAAAGATCTACCATCTCGTGAGTGATGCTGTACCCTTTGCTGGGCCCCACTCTAATTTTTCTTCGCGATTCCTCTTTAAAATCAGGGTGATACTTGAGCCTTTCCTTTCTTTCGGACAAAGAGAGCAAAGGAAATTCTTCTCCCCTCAACTTTCTCTCCACCCGTGCCGGTCTAGTTTTTTCAACAATTTTAATTAGTTTCTTTAGCTCCGGTGTATATCCCATTATTATTCCTTTCTTTTAACAATTTTTTCCTCGTTTCTGATCGCGGACAATCAGGAACCGGGATAGACCTTAAAATCTGTCTAAGCAAAAAAATTATAGAAATTTTTTTTCTTTAGGAGTCCAGTGCTCATCAGCCATCTCCGGTTCAATTTCTCTTGCTTCGTACCGTTCTTTTAATGCTTGTTCATTCAAACCCATAAGCTCCCTTAACGGTTGCTCGAAAGTCCCTTGAGCTATCCTTTCAATTTGCTTCGCTAAATGCTCAGCTTTAGCCGCTATATATTTTCCGTACAGTCTGCGGCACAGGATGGCGATATTATACTGGGCCAGCTCTCCCGGGCAGCGAGCGGTGCAAAGGCCGCACATGACGCAACTGAACGAAAGCTCGGCTGCCTGAGCGATATCTCCTCGAAGACCCGCGGCGATATATTCCATAACCTTGATATCCATGGGGCAGGACTTGGTGCAGGTATTACATCCCATGCATTTCATGATTTCCGGATAGAGGTCAATGATGGTTCCCCCTTTGGGCTCCAGCTTCTCAATATCATAGACTGCCTTATTCGCGGGGAAAAAAGGAATCTGGGTGATGTACATGTTGGGCTGCACCAAGGTCTGGCAGGCCAGCCCCACCTCGATTTTAAAGCTTCCGGGAAACCGGAAAACCGTTCCGCACGCCCCGCAGATACCTCCCCGGCACCCGCATCCCCGGATCAACTGATAGCCCGCGTATTCCAGGGCCTTTTGAATAGTGAGGCTTTCAGGAACCATATACTTTTTCCCCATGATGAAAATGGGGACCATTGGAGCGCTCTCAGTTTTGTTTGCGTTAGCGTTAGTTGTATTCATCGCCGGTGTTTTCCTTTCCTATCGGGTTAAAAAGACGCCGATAATAATGCCGAAAATAAGGGCCGCGATAACCATAAAATAGTTGTCCAACAGCCTTATTTTTTCCAACTGAGGGATACCCTCAGGAACGACCTCATCAACGATATAATCCTTGATAGCCGTGTCAACCTGCGGGCAGGCAAGCACACAGGAATAACACTGCTCACAATCTTCCCCCACGATACTCTCCAACGCCATTGAAGTCCGCTGTTCGGTCTTCTGCAGCCGTTCCGGTTCGCGTCGCAGAACCGGACAAGAGTCCACGCAATTGCCGCAGGCCAGACACCCTTTATCACCGCTGATATCCTCCACAACAAAGAGACGGTGGTAAGGCTCAAGACCCCGGGAAAGCAGACGACAGCGCGCCGCCGGTGGTTCCTTAACTTTAATGATTCGGTCTACCAGCTGCTTTTCCGATGAATTCAATTCGCTCTGAACTGCCGATTGAGTTGTCATTTTTTCACCTTTACAACGTTATGGTGTTTTTTGAGAATAATTGGGATGACATTTTACGCATTCCTTCTTGTCAGCGCCCTTTTCACAATCAGCTAAAAATACACGCAGGTTGCCGCCGTGCAATTTTCCATCATGACAACGTCGGCATGATGCTTCAGTAGGAAGCTGGCTTTTCTTTTTCCCAGGATGTTCTATTAGACTAATGTCATAGTGGCATGCAGTACACAGCATGGGATTCCTGGCCGCATAATTTATATTTTTGTCCTCATACTTCTCTCCTCTTTCGCCCACCTTGGTTTTATTGTGACATTCGGCGCAGTTGGCTTTTTTTATCTTAGTGAGCAGTTCCAATTCCTTTGCTTCTTCATCGGACAGGGTGACTTTCTCCTGTTTCTCTTGCAGTTTCTTTAAATTCATTTTTTCCTCAGGAGAAAAATCCTTATATGCCAGGTGAACGGAATGATCATAGGTCAGACCGATCTTTTTTAGTTTGGAAGGGAGTTCCGAGACCGCCACTTCCTTTTTTTCTAAAATATCACTATGGCACGAAAGACATATCTTATCATGATCAGTTTCATCATACACTTCCGCATTATTCAACTGTATTTTTGTAAAGTCGACACAAAAGGTTTCGGCACCGTGTGCCTTGGTGTTGACAAACCTGCTCAAGGACTTATCCGAATGGCAGGCGATACAGGTTTCTTTTTTCTCCCGGTAGTAACGGTGATACGAAGCGTTTTGATCCAAATTTTTATAGATGCCTTCAGTTCGATGGCACGTCAGACAAAAACCCGATCTTTCCGAGGGTATCAAGTCGCAGCCGCTACAAAAAGCGACGCAAAAAAGTATCAGAAATAATTTTTTCATATCCTACGCCGAATTTCCTTGTGACCGGTTCTTATCAGGGAAACCGAGTGTCACGGTAGTATCCATCCAGGCCTGCCCCTTTCCGAGCGGATCGAGGTCCAAAGGAATAAGAGTGTTTACGTTAATTCCTTTACCCTCCTTTTGCCACCACACCAAGTTTGAGTCGGGGTCAGCGCTTTTAAATAATTGGGCTTGCGCGATATGTCCGTATCCCCAGTGGCCGACATTGGCAGCCAGGGCAACCACTTTGGGGTGAATACCCTGACTGAGGCGAGCCTTGCAGGTTATTGCGCCAACAAGAGAGCGCACGATAACAAGGTCACCATCTTTAATATTGATCGCGTCCGCAGACTCAGCGTTGATCCAGAGAGGATTGTCATGAAGAATCTCGTGAGACCATTTCGCATTGGCCGTGAAGGGTGAATGGACATTTGATTCATATCGTATGAGAATAAATTCTTTGTCACTCAACCGGACGCTTTCCGAAAGAGGCTGATAGACCGGAAGCGGGTTCTCTCCTTTAGCTTTTAACGTGTCCGAGTAAATCTCAAATTTTCCGGACGGGGTTTTAAACCCGGTATGCTGATAAGACAGGTAGCGTGGTCTTTCTTTGGTGTCAAACCAGACTCCCTTTTGTTTTAAATAATCAATTCCTCCTGCCTCACCCAGTCCCTTGATTTTTGAAACTACTTTTTTCACCATTTCCTCAGTCCCGGAGAAGGAGAAACCGGGCTCGCCTCCGCCCTCAACCTTCCCGGCGAGGCGAATACATATTTCACTGAAAGGAAGTGATTCTCCCAGCGGCGCAGAGACCGGCTGCAGGATACTGAGATAGGGCACCATTTCAAAGGAAGGACGCGAGGTAAGGCCCCAGCTCTCAAGATAGGTTGAGGCCGGGAGCACAATATCCGCCAGCGCCGCAGTCTCACTTATGTGGGTATCCACGGCAACGAAAAAGGGGATCTGGGATTCATCTTTCAGAACTTTTTGCAGATCATTCTTCATGACCGGATGAGAGTACACCGGGTTTGCGCCATAGGTCATATAAATACCAATTTTTCTCTTGGCGCTGAATAATGACTCCAGTTCCGGATACATTTCACATTTTTCGTTTTTCTGGTGAAAATTCGGCATCAGGGTATCAAGCGGATAGGTTCGGGGAACACACCACCCTCCTGGTGTATCAATACTGCCAACCACCGCATTGAGAAGCAACAGGCAGCGCTCGTTGTGAACACCATTGCGATGACCAATGATGCCTCCACCGGAAATAATGGTCGCGGGTTTATTAGTAGCCAGTTCAATCGCGATCCTTTCGATGTCCGCTGCTTTAATCCCGCTTATTTCTTCAGCTCGCTGGGTATCGTAGGAGCTAAGATAAGCGCGCACCTTTTCCGAAGGGAAAGTAGTCCAGCGGTCCAGAAATTCCTGATCAGCCAGCCCTCGCTCCATGATAACGTGAGCCATTGACAATGCGACCACCCCGTCTGTTCCGGGATTTATCGGAAACCATTCATCACTTTTTCCGGCAGTATTCGAAAGTCGCACATCAAAGGTAACCATTTTAGCCCGGCACTCCATCTTAGCCTTAATGATCCTTTGACCAAGGTTAATATACGAGGGACCATTCTCGAAAGGATTAGCACCAAAATTGAGAATATAATGGCTCCCCGAAGGATCAGCGACCCCTTCTCCTTCACCCCAGGTAAGTTGATGTGCCGTATGTCTATTTGCTTCTCTCCAGGCAGTATCATCGATGAGTATGGAAATACCTAATAGCTGAGACGCCATTCGGCTTAAACCGTCTAAAGCAACCGGACCGGCTTCAAGAACAAATTCCTGGTCCCTACGACTCTCGCCTTTCTTTTTCAGCCTTTTCGCTATCTCCTCATAAGCGTCATCCCAGGTAATCCTCTTCCATTTTCCTTCACCCCGTTTTCCCGCCCGCTTGATCGGGAAAACAAGTCGTTCCGGATCATAGAAAAGGTTGATTCCCGCTATTCCTTTAGCGCAGATTTTTCCCTGGTTATTGGGGTGCAAAGGGTTCCCTTGCAATGTGACTATCCGTTTTCCTTCCGTAAAAGCCAGGATTCCACATCCCGCTTCACACATCCCACAGGTGGTCGGGATGGTTGCATACGGTTTGCCGGTAAGCGGCGAAACCCCCTTGGGTAATAGTTCTCCGTCATCTGCATGCAACCACCGCTCAAACGGGCTCGCCATAGCAAGATATCCGGCTGTTGCCAGCCCTAATTTTACAAAATCACGGCGGGTAAATTTACGCATCTTTAGAACTCTGGTTGTTAATGAAGAGGGACACTCTGTCCTCCAATAACTATGATTATCCTCATCACAAAAATTCCAATAAGCACGAACGCAGCGGCGATATTTTGGCCGGTGAGATTCGTCTTAATCCGGGGCACTGAGAGCATAATAAGAGGAATTAGTTCCCCCATGAGTATCTCAACCCCTAAAAACCAGAAAGAAAATTTTCCAGCGGTAAGGAGCGTAAACATGTAATGAGCATCCTGAGTCGAATTAGCCAATGCCGCTAAATCACTTCCCAAAAGTACCAAGTCTATAATGATGAAAATAATGAGCATGGTTAAAAGGATATCTATGATTCTGGCATCATTTTCTTTTTCAGAAGGCGTGCTTTGGCCGGCAAAAAAAAGTCTTCGAATATTTGCAATGATTATGATTACGGCCAATCCTGAGACCATTGCCGATACTAAAAATAGGATCGGATTGAGCGAAGCATTCCAAAATACCCGTCCTTTTCCTAATACCAGAATGAAACCAGTGTAACCATGGACACTCACCGCTATGGGGAATCCCACTAATCCTAAAATCTTTGCGAGCCTTTCTCTTCCTTTCAAAACATACCAGGCATAAAAGAGACCGATAATCGGATACGAAGTCAGAAAGAAAGTTCCCCAGGTGATGGGAGACGTGATATTGAGATAAACAAACAGATGCCAGAACCGGGGAATTTGAGTAAGGTCTATAAGAAGAAAGATAGGTGCAATAGTAAGGATAACAACCGCTCCAACTGCTCCTATTTTTCCGATCGGCTTCCACTCTTTCTTGCCAATAAGCGTAGCGACTACCGATGTGGTATAAAAACCCATGTGCAAACCGGTAATATAAAAATAGACAGCAATATTCAGGCCGAGGGGAATGATATAGGGAACGTTATAAATTACTCTGACATCCATGGAGCACCACCTCGCGCATCAATTGCATCGATATCTGCGTTGATATAAAACACCTGGGGATGCGTCCCCATGTCAGGCTTAAGCACCTGGGTCGTATTAATCGCAATGAGCTTACTAATCGCGCTGTCGGGATCATTCAAATCACCGAATACTCGCGCATCAGCCGGACATGCCTCCACGCAGGCCGGTTTTAAGCCGGCATCCACGCGGTGAGAACACCAATCGCACTTTTGTACTATGTGGAGCAAAGGGCTCACATACCTTACGTCGTAAGGGCAGGCAGCCATACAGTACCTGCAGCCGATACATTTGTGGGGATCAACTAAAACAATTCCGTCTTCCCGCTGATGGCTCGCCTTGGTTGGACACACCGTTACGCAAATGGGGTTCTCACAGTTATTGCACAAAATCGGCAGAAAGTGTTTCCGAACGCTCGGATACGCTCCCTTCTCTATCTGTTTTACCCAGGCGCGCCAGACACCTAACGGCACGAAGTTCTCGTTTTTACAGGCAACCGAACAGGTATGACAGCCCATACAGCGACGAAGATCAACCAAAAATCCATATCGGGGTTTTAATTTCTTCAACCAAGGTTCTCCTGAATGCTTTTTTCTTGCGTGGTTGCCGATTCGGCCTCTAAACGTTTTCTTTTATTCCGGCTGGCAATGACACACGCCGCCGCCACACTGGGGCCTGAATTGCCGACCGGGCATTTTGCGGCGCACCTTCCGCACCCCACACAGTAGCGGGCCAGTTTGGCCACCTGTTCATAGTTTCCCAGCCGGGCCAGTAAAACCATGGTCATAGGAAAAGGCTGTCCCTCAACCATTTTTATCGGGCAGGCCCCCACACAAACTTGACAATTATAACAGTTAAGACTTTGGCCGGTATCTTTCTTCAGAACCGGTTGCAGAAAAAAGTCAAAGGTCAAAATGATAATGAAAATTATTGCCATACTGTTAAAGGCGGTTCGCCCGAAATGGTTTTCAACCACCGTATAGGTAAATCGCGCCAGGGGACTTAAGGTCGGAGCTTTCGCAACTCCCTTCCAGAGCGCGTCCACAATCGCCGTCTGATAGCCGGAAGCGGTTTTTGTGATCCCGAAAGCAGTTTTGGGAACATATTCCTTGAGGGAGA
>Ga0315273_10013063_pt1 | contig 10659 bp, 8 predicted proteins | sample YL17G02_0_MG_FD_205753 | JGI IMG/M metagenome (GOLD analysis project Ga0315273, IMG submission 205753) | Sediment microbial communities from Yellowstone Lake, YNP, Wyoming, USA - YL17G02_0 | ecosystem: Environmental > Aquatic > Freshwater > Lake > Sediment | place: USA: Wyoming | collected... | reverse complement strand
TGCCATGTTAGAATCGGCAGAGCGCACGCAGGCAGAAGTAGAGCGCAAAGAGAAAGAGGCGTCTCGACTTATTTCGGCGCGAAAGTCCCAGCGCAAAGTCCGCATTCAGACACCTGGCGAAATGCAAGGCGGACAAATGATGAGACCTTCACCCGCTGCCATCCATACTGTTCTCAACCGACCTACTTCCAATCCCACGGCAGGACCCGCCCCGCCTTCGGCAGGGGACTATGTTCCTCCCAGCGTCTTTTTGCAGAACATGACAAATCCTCCGAATAACCTGCCTCAACCCCGCTCCGTCCCTGAATATTTTAATCGCTAAGAACCTCCGTACCTACCATAGAATGACACCTGTCTTTGTCATACGCCTTCTTACTTTCCTTATCGGATGTATCGGGTTTCGCTTATTTGTAACCTATCTGAGCTATGTCGCAGATGACTGGAAACTTCAAGTCATCGGGGTGATCGCATTGTACCCTGTTCTCTATTGGTTCTATGTCCTCTTTTTGGTAGAGTCCGATACGACATGGGAAAAAGTAAGCAACATGATGTGGTGGAAGAATCTACGACCAATCCATATGATGTTATGGACTCTTTTTGCCTATCTGGCAATCTCTAAAAATCATATGGCCTACGTGGTGCTTCTGGTCGATACGGCCTTTGGCGCCCTGGCCTTTTTTGTGCATCATTGGACGGAGGGAAATTTAAAATGAGAAGATAGAGTAATATGGATCACAACATCATGATGCTTCTTGCATGCGTCCTGGCAGGATATGCATCCACCATGAATATGTGGGTGGATAACTGGGACGATGTCCGCTTCAGCCTCAACGATTTCTACATGGTGGGTCTCATGACCGGCTGGATGTTCTTCTTCATGGGACTCCTTACCTTTCACGGTGGCCGAGCGCTCTTTGGTCTTCTGTTGGCGGGTCTCTTCTTTTATCTGATTCGAACCCAGGCATTTGTGACGGAGATTCAGTATCTTCGCGGGATGATTCCGCATCATTCTATGGCAGTTCTGATGAGCAAGCATGTGGAGAAGGAGCCCAATACGATTTCGCATTTGCTGGATCAAATCATCCAGACACAACAGAAGGAAATCATTATTATGAAGGATTATTTGGCTTCGGTCTAAAGCGTAATAAATAAATATCGGTAGATGATTACAGGTGAATTGATTCAATCACTATGTAATGTGTATTGCGGTGTAGACGAGGATTTTTTATATAATCCCAATATTGATCGATCCAAAACGGTATCTCTCACATCGATCACGTCCGCCTGGGACAATCCTTCTGTCCTTTTTTGTTATGCTCATCGGGTTGCCCTCTTTCGTACCATTTTACCGCATATTATGAACGAGTTTACTCTTGTGACACATAACTCGGATGAAAATATAACAGAGCAATATCGTGATATCGTAGAACATCCCAAATTGTTATTCTGGCATGCGCAAAATGTGCTCTATCGGCATCCTAAGCTGGGAGGGCTTCCCATTGGAATGGCGAATCGAATGTGGGCGCATGGTAATCTGGCAATCATGAATGAAGTGCGATCTCGTGAGATTCAAAAAACCAAGGATATTTATTTCTATTTTGCGATTGGAACCAATTATCAGGAGCGGCAATCCTGTTATGAGGCATTGGTGAAAAAGAGGCTTGTATTTGGAACTCAACAAGGGTTTTCATCCTATCTGGAAACCATGGCCTCCTACAAATATGCCATTTGCCCTCCTGGAAATGGCGTGGACTGTCATCGGCTATGGGAGTGTTATTATCTCGGTGTTGTACCCATTGTGAAACGATCGGTGTTTACAGAGAAAGTTGCCTCTGTATTTCCGTGTATTCTTGTCGATGATTGGAATACACTCGATGTGAATCATTTGTTGGAGACCTATACAGCGTATATTATTTCAAACAAATTAGAACTAGACGATGTCCGTTTGTGCATTGAGAATCGTGTAGATTATTTTGATGCGTAAGTATGCGTAATTATGCATTATGCATGCAGTAAATCATAGAGCCGTTTTGATACCACAGGGCCGATCTTTCGCGTCCCCACCTTTACCTTTTCCATTTCATTGCATGGGGTCTGTAGGATGACATTCAGTGAACCATACGTTTCAAGCAATTGCTCGGCCATTTTAACCGATACTCCAGGACACTGGGCGAGACATGCGATGGCGAACTGCCGCGGGTCCGCGGCATTGGCTTTCTTTTGAATATGGAGCCCATCCGTGACCTTGACAAGCTCGGTAGTCCTTTGAAGTGAGGCGGGGTCATCCTTCCATTGCTCCTCCAGGGTTTGGACGAGTTCCGCGGTTTCTCGAATGGAGGCCGTTTGCATCACCGCAATTTGATAGTGAAAAATGAGGCGATGGATGAATTTCAGAAGAGCCTTCTTTTGTAGGCGACCCGTGGAGGATCCGAGGGCGCCCTCGATGATATACATGGGCTGCGTCTTGTGCTCGTGGCAGAAGGCGAGGATGCGTCCGCGCTGCTCTTTGTATCGGCCGTCAAGAATGGAGGCTTCGAGGTCTTTGATCGATTTGCGCTCAATGATAAGGCCGCCTTCCATGATTCCCTGGTCGTTTGTGCCGATCCAGATGTCGGCGACGGGGAGGGATTGGACGGCAGTAGGAATCAGTTGGATCAGTTCGGTTTCACGAGTGTCAAGAATCATAGTCAGTTATCGCGAAGTGGATTTAGACCCTTTCACAGAGCATAAAATAATATTGTATCCTTCTCGTAGATGAGTCATCTTCAACTACGAGACGGAGAATTAGATCGTATTCGGCGAAATTATCCTGACAAGATCCCTATTTTCATTACAAAATCCATGCACTCCAAAGATAACATTCCCGATATTCGCAAAAAGAAGTTTCTGGTTCCCTCCCACTTCACGATGGGTGAATTTGTAGCAACCATTCGTCGTTGGCTGCTCTTATCGCCAGAACAGGCCATTTTTGTCTTTATTAATAATGTTCTTCCGTGTACAAGTGATACCATTGCCAAAATTCACGAGGAATATAAAAGTCCAGATGGTGTGCTCCGAGTCACCTATGCGGCGGAAAACACCTTTGGCTCTAATTCCTGCGATTTCTCTTATTTGACTTTTTAATAGCATGAGAGACTGAGTTAAATTGTGGAATGATCGTACTAGAAAGATCGGGTATAGATTCGGTTTTGGGGTCTGCTGCAGGCTGTACTAAAGGCTCTACTGTGACTAAAGGCTGTACTAAAGGCTCTGTTGCGACCACAAGCTTTACTACAGGCTCTGCCTCAACTGCAGGTTCTACTGCTACAGGCTCTACCTTAACTTCCACTTTGGAATCTTCTTTGACCTCTACCTTAACCTCGACCACAGGCTCTACCACAGGCTCTACCACAGGCTCTACCACAGGCTCTACCACATCCGTCTGCGTTTCAATGGATTGCGTCTTCTCCTCGATGATCGGCGTAAGTGCCCGTTTTTCCTCTATTTCCACGAATGGCTCAATATGTAACATATCATTGGCGACAATTTCTTTGACCGACTCTGTAACTTCTGCCTTTTTCATCTCCGTAGTCTCGTGTTTGACGGCTGGTTCGATAAGTACTGACTTTTTTGTCAAATACGGTACCGACCAATAAGAACCCATCTATTACACCCTCGTCTATTTGATTTTTGCCAAATAACTTCACACAATTCTATCATTCATAAAATGATAGAATCATGCTATAATTCTTATACAAATATGGACTCAAAACCATGATTTGAGCGGATAGGTGGGCGCAAACATGCGCTCCAGACCAGGCGTCCACTCCGTGTAGTCGTATTTTCCATCACGAACACGGTTCCGCGCCTGGAAAAATGGATCAAGACCCGCTGACACATCAGTGACGGTGTAAGGGACTTCAATCACCTCCTCACCACGCTGCTCCATCGCTGCCCGCTGCACATCGCGCTCCACCTCATCCTCCCACACAATCTTCGGGTTCTTCTCCTTGACTTCCGTAATTTCCCAGATGTTCTCGCCTTGTTTGGACTTGTTAATCACGGGAATAAGGCCGCGCTTGGTATAGACACGATCGATAAGCTGTTTCACATCCTCCAATGAATACTGTAGAAGTCCCTTGCTTGTTTTAGGTACATAGGTCTGTAGGATCTTCTTCTCCTCTTCATTCATGGCCTCTGTATCCGGAATTGTCATATTAGATCCATCTACCTCCCGATAAAAGGATGTCGGCGCCTGATCACTTGCCTTATTCGCTTGGTCTTTTTCAAAAGCCGCCTGATTCTCCTGAAAGTGCTGGGAATCAGGGCCCTGTACCGTCCAGTCCATTGGATAGCGTGTCATAGCATCGCTGATTTGTTGTCTGGATGCCGGCTTGGATCCCCGATTATTAAATACCGTTGCCACCTCATATTCATTAAGACTGTTAATGGGGCTATTCAGATTGGTTAAATACGGTATATCAGGTTGATCGGTCATATCCGGTGCAATCACCTTTTTATTCTGAATCTCAACGGGAGATCCATCACCATTAAATCTCTTGTTGTCAAAGCATTCTAAATATTTGCGACCTCCAAAATATAGAACGAAATAACCAACTACCAATAATAATAAAAGGGTTTGAAAACTACTAGCACCCATTCTATTCCCTATCTCTATATTAATAAAGAATACCAGAGTAGAATGGCACCTCGACGATCTCGAAAAGCAAGACGGCCCAGGCGGACTGATAAGCGGACTCGTAAAACCGCTCGGGGACACCGACACTCTACTGCGGGCAAAATCCTACCTCCGATTGATATCCTCTCGGAAGACCTGCTGCATGAATTTGGAAAGCGCATGCATAAAGGCCCCATCGCCTTTGTATTGTTCTATGCTGATTGGTGCAGTCACTGCCATCGCTTGATGCCTCATTTTGATGCCGCTGCTAAATCCAAAAAGCGAACCGCTCAAGTCATCAAAGTACCGGATTACATGATACCTGCTCTCAATTCCTATATCAAAGAGAATATCAATCCAAATGCGGATCCATATCAACCCAACGGGTTCCCTACCATGTATACCGCGTCCATTGATGCCAATCCTCTTACCACACAAACACCATCGCCCGATACAGAAAAGCTAAAGAAGCTGATGATTGAGTCCGGAATTGCTGCAAAACAGGCATCGTTAAATATGCCCTCTTTTAATCGTACATCGATGCCAAAAGCAAAAGTAGCTGAATTGATTGCATCCACCCAGCTGATCAATCCATCCTCCAATAGCATTTCACAGAATCCCACGAAAGCCAACTCCGTTTCTAAGCCCGATTTTGTTGTTCCAGCGGTAGCACCTGTGATTCGCGTTAATTCCTCCCTTCCTAACTTGTCTACTACGATTACATTATCTGCAAAAAAGAATGCTAATGAAGAAATCAACCAGCCCGTCACCTCTCCCAAGGCTGCTCCTCTTACCGAAGAGATCAAAGAAATGACCTCAATGGAGCAACAATTGACTCCTCCTGTACTACCCGCATACAACCCTAAAAAGGATATGATTCGTAATCTGCCACTTAATCAAAAACTGAGCGGAGGAAGTCTCTATGGCGCCATGGCAAAAACAGCTTATACCCTTGCACCCGCCGCCATTCTCATGGCAACCGCCGCCATGACCTTTAAAAATCATACACGCAGTACGAAACGCAGTACGAAACGCAGTACGAAACGCAGTACGAAACGCAGTACGAAACGCAAATCAAGACGCGCTCAATAAAATTGAACCTCCATCGACACAAAGAATAGATAACCACATCATGTCGAATGATCTCGTCTTTCACTTACTTGATCTTCAATCGCGCGACATGCGCATTGAGTCCGAACAAGAGGATGTTCGTGAACTGGCCTATGAATCTCATTCCGACGACGATGATGAGATTCAGACCAAGCGACGCACCAAAAACCCAGCGTCTTTCTCTCAGCAGCGTGAATTTGTTATCCACTTGTTTGGCGCTACAGAAACCGGCGTCCCCATTCGCTGTGATGTTACCGGATTTCGCCCCACGCTCTATCTCCGTCTTCCCGAAGATCGCCCCGCCGCCGCCATTGATGTCATCAAACAATACCTTAACGGGCAACACATTCCCATGGGACAACTCACCCTTCGTCGTATTACGAAAAAGATCTTCTATGGTTTCACCGCCCAGACCCCCTACCCCTTTCTCCAGATTGATGTTCCTTCTCTCAGTCTCTTTCGTACTCTGCGCGGCCTCTTTCTGGACGAGAACTTGAATCCTGCGACCAGGCGCCCCCTCGACGGGGTTCTTCGCGGAAAAACGATCGAAGTCTTCGAGGCGAACATTGATCCCATGCTGCGCTTCCTTCACGGCCAGAATATTAGCCCCTGCGGCTGGGTATGCATCAAAGATGGGAAACAGTCGATGAGCGATGATGCCGACAAGCAACAGACAGAGGGTATAGTCATCGAGTGCCACTACGACCAGGTTGTCCCCACCAAAGGGCCTCGTGTCTCCGCGCCCTTCTTGACAGCCTCTTGGGATATTGAGTGCTTCTCCATGACAGGAGACTTCCCCGTTCCCAAGCGGACCTGGAGCAAGGCGAGCAAGGATCTCCTTAAATTAGCACAAAACGGCGAACATGCGGTTCAACTGATTGCCTTTAGCTTGTCTGTAGGACAGAATCCTGTTGATACCCTTCCTACCGGCATGACCCCCATTTACTGCCGATGCACTGCCACTCGCGATGCTATTTCGAAGAAACTGGCATTGGTGCAGGGCGAAATTGAGTACCTGCTGACGCATGGTCGCGACCAAGAGCAACTCGAAGGGATTCTTCAAAAGGCGCTTCGAACAGTGGTCCACTTGGTCGGCGACCCCGTCATTCAGATTGGAACCACCCTGACCCGCGGCCAGCAGAGTGCAGCGGAATCGACTGAGAAACATCTCTTTGTCTTCCCCGATTGTGCCCCCATCCCTGGTATCCATGTCCATGCCTATCCCACGGAAAAGGAGATGATTCTCGCCTGGTTCGAGTGGATGATTCGAATGAACCCTGATATCCTGATCGGCTACAATGTCTTTGGGTTTGATGAATCCTATCTCTGGGCCCGCGCGGAAGAACTCCGTCTGATTCAGTCTAATTCCCCCATTCACATGTTTAATCGCCTCTTTGAACTCGCGGGGGAGATGAAACTGGAGGAGAAGTTCTTGAGCTCATCCGCGATGGGCGATAATCGCATGTATATCTGGACGGTGCACGGACGACTCCAGATCGACATGTTCCACTACATCAAGCGTAACAATGTGCTTCCCTCCTACAAACTGGACGAGGTCACGAAGCACTTCATGTCTGGGATACTAAAACGGCAGGAATACGATCCTGCAACAGGTGAGCTGATTCTCGAAGTCGGTGGCGCGGTCAAGGATGTTCGCGAGGGACGCTCCATCACACTCCTGGATGAGACGGGTGAGACGGTGTCCGAAAAGCTGGTCGTTCAGTCCATTGACGGGTCGATTATTCGCTTCACTTGTTCCTTGGACGAGGATGCCCTCGCCGAAATGCAGGACGCGACCAAGTGGGTCATTGTAAAGGACGATGTCAGCCCGCAGGATATCTTTCGCCTTCATCGTGGCTCGGCAGAGGATCGCGCGGTGGTCGGGCGGTATTGCCTACCTGAAGATGAACATCAGATTCTAACCAATCGTGGTTACATGTATCTACATCAATTATTACAATTATGGGGCGACGATATTAATAGTCCGCCTGCTACTACAGATTTACTGCTCGCAGGATTTAACTCGGATACAAAACAACTAGTATATGAACAGCCAAATCGTCTTATTCTAAATGATTATTGTGTTGACCAAGATATGGTCGAGTTTACACAACATTCATACAGTGATCGATGGGATAAAGATAATATGTTTGGATTAACTGAACAACAGCGCTGTACGATTCAAGGTGTAGAAAAAGAAGATACAGAATATAGAACTCCAAACTTTGTATCATTGATTACAACACCCGAACATGATATGTATGCGAGATGTGGATTTGTTACTGGTGATAAAAATCAATATCCACGTATGACAACTGGAAAGGATCGTACACCGATACCATTTAATAAAATTAAATCAAAAGACCTAATTGGTAATGGAACTCCAAAAATAATTAAATTAATGGGTCGCGCTGAAAATGGTATCGTATCTGACGAGGTTCATTCTATACCCTATCCGTTTACCTCAGAATGTAATCTTAAGATTACAACAAGAGAGCAACAACTCGCATTTCTTGAACTATACGGTTATTGGCTGGGAGACGGATCGATCTTGGTAAAACGTGGTAAACCAGAATCAATTACATTTAATATTGTAAAAAAAACTGATGCCGAATGGCTTGAGAAAACATTTCGTATTCTCAATATTCATAATCGATCATCTTATAAAAATTCAAAAGAATACGAAATGCCAGATGTATCAGATGGCGTATATAAAATTCCAAGACAGACACAATATGTTATTAAAATATTTGATGAATCTTATAAAAAATTCTTCTTTGATGAATACCTTGCAAAGTACATGAAGACCGATGCCAGCTCGGATCGTGTAAAAGACTTTGCAGATGTAGCAAAGATGATTAATCGTAATACATGTGAATCCACAATTAATACAGATACCTCATTACATGTATCGAACAATACAGAAGTAGAAGAAATTAAATCTGCAAAATGGCTGATGAGTTGGGTGTGGGGCTTATCCAAAGATTCTGCACGTGCTATCATAAATGGGATTGTTCTGGCAGATGGATCTCATCATAAAGGAAAGGCATTGAAACATATCTTTACATCCTCTACAAGATTTCGAGATGAAGTGGAACGACTCGCATTTCATGCAGGGTATGCTCCCTATTCAACAGTATGTTATCTCGCTGGAAGTGTTCGTGGACAGAGAGCTGATGGAAAACCTATAACTGCGAATCATACTTTATGGTCAGTCAACTTTCCTGAAAATGAACAATTCTCAGAGCCAACTTTAAAGCGTGAAGAAAATGACATCAAATATATTAAATATACTGGGCGTACATGGTGCGTATCCATGCCAAGTACATTTATTGTAGCTCGACGGGCGCGATGTGTAAATGGTATCGTATCGCATGCATCTCGTCCACTTGTTATTGGCAACTGTCTGCAGGATTGCGATCTGGTCGTCGATCTGTACCGAAAACTGGAGACCTTTAACAACTCCATGTCGATGGCGAATGTATGTACGGTGCCCGTGAGCTACATCTTTACCCGCGGCCAGGGCATCAAAATCGAGTCCCTCATCTTCAAATTCTGCCAAGAGCGCGGTATTGTGATCCCCGTATTACCCGTGCCCTCCGCGGTGGAAGCAGAGGATTCCTTTGAAGGTGCTATTGTACTCGACCCCGAGCCTGGCTTCTACTCCACGAGCCCCATTGGTGTCTGCGACTTTGCCTCTCTGTATCCCTCCACGATTGTTAGTGAAAACATCAGCCATGACTCCCTTCTATGGATAAAAGACTTTACGAATGATGGTGCACTGATCTGTCACAAGTGGGGTTCAGAGCTCTACGATGAGTGCGATGGTTATGCCTACACGGACATTGAGTTTGATATCATTCGCCCTGATCCCAGTGATGAGCGAAAACACAAGCGGAAAGTGAAATGCGGGCGGCGCATCTGCCGCTACGCCCAGCCGCTGGATGGATCCAAGTCCACTCTTCCCCAGATCACAAACTGGCTTCTTACCGCGCGATCGGTCAAAAAGAAAGAGATGAAAGCGGAAAAAGATCCTGAGCGATATGCCCTACTGGATGCCGAGCAGCTGGCCTACAAACTCACGGGCAATTCCCTATACGGTCAGCTGGGCTCGGGCACTTTCAAGATTCGTCTTCAGGCACTGGCAGCGTCTGTTACTGCATATGGCCGCAAACAGATCTTGTTCGCAAAAGCGGCCATTGAGCAGTTTTATGGACCTGGGGCAAACCTGCCAAATTGTAATGCAAAGATCGTATACGGTGACACGGACTCCATCTTTGTCGAGTTTAACCCACGAAATCCCGAAACAGGTGAGCGCCTCGAGGGCCGCGAAGCCCGTGTCGCCACCATCGAAATGACGGACGAAGCAGGTCATTTCATTACAAAAACCCTAGCCGCGCCTCACGACTTTGAGTTTGATAAGGCCTTTGATCCACTGCTCATGTTCTCCAAGAAGCGTTATGCTGGAAACATGTATGAAGCAAATCCCGATGACTATGTCCATAAATACATGGGGATTGCTTTGAAGCGTCGAGATAATGCCCCTATTGTCAAAACCATCTTTGGCGGTGCAATGAAAATGCTCTTGGATAAGCGAGATGTTTCGGGTGCCTTCCAGTTTGTCAAGGACAAATGTCTTGAGCTGGTGGATGGCAAGGTGAGCCTGGGACAGCTGACAGTCACGAAATCGTTGCGCGCTGATTATGCGGATCCTGCGCGAATCGCACACAAGGCACTAGCCGATCGTATTACAAAGCGAGATCCAGGCAATGCACCTGCGGCGGGTGATCGCATTGGGTATGTCTATATTCGTCCATTGGCGGGTCAAGAGGCATCGAAGTTGCAGGGTGATCGTATTGAGACGCCACTGTATATCAAGGAGCATCAATTGG
>Ga0315273_10013062_pt1 | contig 10659 bp, 7 predicted proteins | sample YL17G02_0_MG_FD_205753 | JGI IMG/M metagenome (GOLD analysis project Ga0315273, IMG submission 205753) | Sediment microbial communities from Yellowstone Lake, YNP, Wyoming, USA - YL17G02_0 | ecosystem: Environmental > Aquatic > Freshwater > Lake > Sediment | place: USA: Wyoming | collected... | reverse complement strand
CTGGGAACGACTCGGACTACCGCGCCTGATAGCCCGGTGAACGCCTCACTCGATCGAACCGCCGTGTACGGACCCGTACGCACGGTGGTGTGGCAGGGACAGCCCGCGAGGGCTTACCTATGCCAATTTGGACTCTCCGCGACGGGGATCAGCCGCCGCGTCGTCGCCCAGCCGGGTTGTCAACTCCTGCTTGCTACTGATCTATATGTCTGAAACAGAGGCCATGCAAGAGGTTCCTGCACGGCCTCCCCGAACTCCGTTATACCGGTGTACTTGTCTTCGGCGCCCGGGCAAACGCTCATGCCTACCGCGTCCGGCGACGGCGGATCAGCGCCAGCCCGCCCAGGGCCAGCAGCACCAGCGTCGTCGGCTCGGGGATCACGGTGATCGTGCCGGTGGTGTAAAGGTTCGAGGTGTCCCACGAAAGGCCCCCGCCGAGGTCCGGCAGATCGAAGGCGGAGAACCGGCCAGAAAGGTCCTCGGGGTCGAAGTCGAGGATGTCGAACGTCTGGCCGGCCTGCGGCTGGAAGCCGCCCAGGAGATCGACGTCGAGCGTTCCGGCGAGGGCGGCCCGGCCGCCGAACGCGACGGTGTCGTACTGACTCCCAGGCTGCATGCCGCCGAGCTCGGCCACCAGCCTTGCGGCCGTGCCCAGGACGAGGTCCCCTTCGAACAACACGGCGGCCGGGCTGTGGCCGGGCGTCAAGTCGCCCTCGATGTAGACCGTGCCCGTGCCGGTGGTGCCGCTGTTGAGGCTCCCGAAGAAGACGGCCGCGCAGCCCGCGCTGACGCGGATTTCTCCGGTATTGTCCATATCGTCATAAAAAGTGGTCGTGCCGCCGCCGGAGACGATAATCTTGCCGCTCGCCGCATTCTGCACCGTTCCCAGCACGTCGGTCAGTCCGGCCGAGAAGGCCAGGGCGCCCTGGTTGGTCAGTCCGGTGCCGCCGACGATGAGCGTGCCGCGGCCGGTAATGAGGCCGTCCGGGCCGTTCGTTGCCGGTCCCGTAGATTGGACGGTGCCGCCCAGAAGGCTGATGGTCCCGGCGTTCTCGGCGATCGGATGACCGAAGAGGATCTTGTTGCCGGCGCTGGCCACCACCCTGCCGCCTGGAAGGTTGGCGACCGTGGTGCTGAAGTAGAGCGTGCCCCCGACGGCATCGATGATGCCGCTGTTGTCCACGGCGCCCGAAACGTGGCCGTGACCTTCAAGCGTGCCGGCGTTCAGCACAGTCGCCGCCAGGAGGGCCGAGTCGTCGCCGAGGCGGACGACGCCCTCATTCGTGAAGGGCTGGACGAGCCGCATCGTCCCGGCCGTAACGACCACGAGTCCGCGGTTGCTGAACGCGGTGGCGATCTTACCGAAGCCGGTGAGGGTTCCGTCCTCGGCGTTGATCAGTTGGCCGGTGCCCGTGACGAAGGCGCCGCCGAGGTTGAAGGTGCCCTGGTTCGTCAAGGTGGCGTTCTGGAGGCGCAGTTCGCTGGCGACGGCCAGATCCACTTGGCCGTAGTTGACGTTCGCCCCCGTGTTCGCCAGCGTCAGGCCGATAGCGCTCGCCAGGTAGCCGTTGTTGATGAGTCCGCCGCTGCCGCTGATCGTGCCGGCGGCCCCGCTACAGAGGATACGGCCGTTGTTGACGAGCGGCCCATTGCCGCCCATCGTGCCGCCTTCCAGGACCATCACGCCGGCGTTATCCAGCCCCAAGCCGTTGAAGGCGACGGTGCGTCCGGCGCCCACCGTCAGCGTGGTCTCATTGACGGCTCCGTTGCCGGCCGTGAAATCGCCGTCGAACACGACGGCCCCCTTGTTCCAGAGACGCCCGTTGAAGGTGCCGCTGGTATAGGTGAACGTGCCGGAGTTCACGAGTGTGCCCTCGACGGTGCCGCCGAGCTGGTTGAAGGCGGCAACATCAAGTGTGCCGTACGATGGTCCGAACGTGCCACCGGCCAGGAGTTGGATGCGGGAAGCCGTCAGCTTCCCGCTCGACATCGTGACGCAACCTCGGTTGCCGATCGTGAGGGTGTCATTAACCGCCAGGTGCCCCCCGGAGAGACTGAGCCGGGCCGACCCACCCTCTCGAGGGGCGATGGTCAAGGATTCAATTGTCGTGTCATCCGGCCCATCTATTTCTACGTTCGTGGCCGGATCGATGACCACTGGATGCACATAGCCGGGTCGAAGGCTGAGCGTCCAGTTGGCGTCGGTATCCCAGCCGCCGTCCCCAGCGCTCCGCCAATGCAGTTCGGGCGTGTACAGGAAGACCCCGGCGGCCCCAGTCCCCGTGAAGGGGTCCGCCCCGTACGCCCAGAACGTGACTTGGCCGAACGAGTTGATCACCTTGACGGGGGGAGGCATCATCGGGTCAAACCCCGCCCACATGGAAGAAGAAGAAAAGGAGAGCCTCTCGATGCCCGTCAGCGACGGCAGGCCGGCGCTCCATCGGGCGACCTCCACGATCTCCACGCCATCAGTCAGGTAGATTCCTTTGTCATCAACGGGGTTGCCCAGGGAGTCCGCCAGTTCAGCGCCGAAGGCCACCAGGCTCCCGTTGGCGGTGGCCGGCGCGCCGAGGCTGCCGAGGACCAGACCGGTGCCCGGCACGGGCTGCCCCATTCGGACGAGCTTCTCAGTCGTCAGGCCGTCCGAGCGGTAAATGCCGATGGCCTGCGCAGGGCCAGGGGTCTCGGTTAGCCCGGCGGTGAACACCACCTTGCCCGAGTCGGTTAGTTGAGGGACGGCCACCCAGTCAAACTTGCCGTTGCCCTCGGGAACGCTCTGGCCCGGCACAGCCACCCGCCTGACCTCGTCACCCTTGCAGAGGAAAAGCCCAACGGTCCAAGATGGCCCGAGCACGACGTCGGCGAGAAACGCGACGTCGCCAGAGGCGTTGATCGAGAGTTCGCCGAACCAGCCCCTGAAACGCCCGCCGCCGGTGCCCGGCGCGTCTTGCCCCTCGCGCGCACGGAGCGTCAGGCCCGAACCGTCGCTCACGAAAACACCGCTGGCGCACGTTCCCCCATCAACTGCCCACGTCATGGCCGCTTGGCCGACGCGGTTGAGCTGAAGCGTGTCAACCCACGAAAGAACTCCGCCGCCCGTGCCCGGCGCCGCCTGACCCTCCACGGCCATCGCGGCGACCGTCCTGCCATCGGACCGGAAAATGCCGCCCGGCGTGGTGCCTCCGTCGACGTTCGCGTAAAAGGCGGTCTGGCCGGCATCATTGAACAGCGGCGGGCGCTCCGGCTGCCCGGGATTCGTATAAAGATCCATGAACCTTCCGCCATCCGTACCCGGCGCCAGATCGCCCTGGCGGGCCAGCGAGATCGGGGGTAGGCCGCCCCCAAAACGGAAGAAGCCGCGGCACGAGAGTGAGTTGGAGATGTAGAGGTTGGCCGCCACCTGGCCCAAGTTGTTCAGGCCGCACATCGGCTCGGGCATATCAAAGGTGCCTCCGCCCGGGGCGGGGTCGCCGTTGAGCACGAGGGGAGCGGCCGGCCCGCGTCTGTCGCTGAGGAACAGGCCCATCCTGGTTTCCCCCAACGGGTCCCACATGTTGCTCCAGAACGCGACTTGGCCGAGTTCATTCAAGGTCGGCATATCCATCATCGTGCCGAAAACCCACCCCGTGCCCGACGCGGGTTCGCCGGTTCCGGCGACTCTGGCGATCTCGCCACCGGCGTTTGCCGCCAGGCCAAGCCCCATCATCAGTGATGCCACCAGACAGATACCGCCCAGCGCGTGCCGTCTCATACCCCACCCTCCTTCTTCAAGAGATGGCCGTAAGTCCGGTTCCGGCCAAGGCGCCCCAAGTGCGCCTCGTGGCCGGCGTCGAAGATGCTGAACAGGGAACGATACGGTCCCTTGGGGCAATCTGGAATATGCCATGCGTCCCGAAGAAAAAGGGGAAACCGGCCCTGCGGCCGGTCTCCCCATCACATTCGCTCTTGTTGTTATCTGGGTCGCCCGAAACACTGCCGGGCGACAGAAAGAAAAACGCCGCGTTCGCTCTGCTCCCCCTCAGCAAACCGGGCATGACTTCCCCCCTGCAATGTCAAACTCCGACGGGAGTATAGCACAAGAATTCGGGAAGTCAAAATATTCCGAGTAAACCTCGCCCCAGTAGCGTCAGCGAAGGGCGCCCCACCTTTGTGGCAGCGGCGGCGATGGCCGGCCAACCGGACAGACGCCCAGGCGTGTTCGGCCTCGGCGTCTTGGGCAGATACGGCTACTGGCGGGCGGCAGCCGTCGCCTGGAACTGGCCGTGGTCGGTCTTGCGGAACCGGGCGTCCTTACCCTTGGCACGCACCTGCCTGAGTATGGCCGCGTAAATCGTGGCGGCGGGGGTCCGGCCGCCGGTCTTCCAGAGGCCGTCGGCCAGCATCTTCTCGACCATCTCCTTGGTGTTCATCGGCCTGCCCGCCAGGACCAGCACCTTCGCCGCCGCGTCCAGGCCGCTGAGACCGTCGCGCTTCTTGGCCTCCCGCTTCGCCTTGGGGGCCTTCGGGGCGGCCGTGGCATCCTTGGCCGCCTTGCCGTCCGGCTTCGCCCCTTGGGCCGCCGGGGCCGCGGGGGCGGCCGCCGCCGCATCCGGCGCCCAGGGCGGCGGCTACGGCAACGGCGAGACGCGCACCGGAATAAATGGGCAACCCGTGGTTTCCCGAGACCCCTCTCTGCTAGCATCTAATGTAGTGGGCGGTGACTCAGGCCCACGGACGCGGGCGTTGGACCCAATCCCGCCGCAGGGGGACCGATGGAAGAGTGGCTCAGCCGCCTGGGGGAGGACCTGATCGGCCGGGTAAGTGGCCCGATGAAGCTCCGGCTCATCCTCCAGCCGCTCATGGCCACGCTGCTGGCCGTTCGGGACGGTCTGAAGGACGCCCGCCAGGGCCGGCCGCCGTGGTTCTGGGCCGTGTTCACGACCGCCTCTCACCGGCGAGACCTGGTGCGGGATGGCTGGAAGTCCGTGGGCAAGGTGTTCCTCCTGGCCGTCGTTCTGGACACCGTGTACCAGTTCATCGAGCTTCGGTGGTTCTACCCGTTTGAGTCGATCCTCGTGGCCTGCCTTCTGGCTCTGGTCCCCTACATCCTGATCCGCGGGCCTGCGAATCGAGTTTGGCGGGGCAGGCGGTGAGGGGCGGGCGCGCCGGTCGGCGAGGAAGGCCGAGGCGAGACACCCCCTGAGAAACGATAGGGCACCCGTCCGGCTTGGAGAAGCCCCGACATGGAGAACCTGAACGCGAAACGCGCGGACGCGACGGACCTGGCCCTTGACCGCACGCGCCTGGCCCATGAACGGACCATGATGGCGTGGATTCGGACGGCGACGTCGCTGATCTCTTTCGGGTTCGCCGTCTTCAATGAGTGAGGCCGCGGCCCAGGGGGGCGGGGCCGCGGGGGCCGCCGCCGAGGGAGCAAGGGACTTCCCAGGAAGGAGTTCGCGACATGACACACCGCCGCCGTTTCCGCTGGATAGCGTGGGGGGCGCTCGCCGTCGTGGCGGGTTGCGCCGTGACCGCGTCGAGGCCGGCCGCCATCGACCCGCAGGCCGACGACATCCTCAAACGCATGTGCGACACGATCTCGGCGGCCCCCACGTTGGCCTTCGAGGCCGACGCCCAGGTGGACGAGCGGCTCGACACCGGCCGACTCGTTCGGCTTCACCGCCACAGCAAGGTCATCGCCGCCCGGCCCGACCGGCTCTTTGTCGAGATGGCGGGCGACGAGGTCGGCGGACGCTTCTGGTACGAGAAGGGGCGGCTCACCGTCCTGGACCGGGGCGCCAACGCGTACGCCTCGATCGCGGTGCCCGACCGCACGGAGAAGATGCTCGATTACGTGGTCGAGAAGTACCACGTGACGGTGCCGCTGGCCGACCTCTTCTTCCCCAACCTGTATGAGACGCTGACCGAGAGCATCGAGTCCGGCGTCTACGTGGGCGTTGAAAGCGTGGAAGGCCGCGACTGCCACCACCTGGCCTTCTCCCAGGCGCACGTGGACTGGGAGATCTGGATCGACGCGGGCGAGCGGCCTCTGCCTCGACAGATTGCGATTACTTATAAGGAAGAGCCGGACGCGCCCCAGTACATCGCCGTCCTGGACAAGTGGGACCTGGCCGCCGCGCCCACCGCGGAGACGTTCCGCTTCCAGCCGCCCGCCGGCGCCAAGGCCGTTTCCGTGGACGAGATGATCGTCCGGGATAGAGGAGAGTGACCATGTTCGCCAACAGAACGCTCCGGCGGCTCGTGTGTGCGACGCTGGCCCTGGCCCTCGTGGCCGGCGGCGGTCTCCTGGAGGTGTTCGGCGCCGGCCGCGGCGGTGGCGGCGGCGCCCGTGGCGGCGGGGGCGGCGGATTCAGCCGCCCGTCCTCGAGCGCAGGGCGCGGGACCATCCGCTACGGCGGCGGCAGCGCTCCCACGGCGAGACCTTCGCCGCCGATATCCCGGCCGTCAGCACCCGTCTCGCGGCCGTCGACGCTGCCGTCGGCCCCTGTGTCGGGCTTCAACCGGCCATCGGCGCCGGCGATCTCGCAACAACCTGCAAACTACGGGTCGATCCGGCACAGCGGCACGCCGGGCGCCTCAACCTTCCCTGCCAGGCCGGGCGGTTCCTGGGACGTTGTCCAAGGACCGGGCGGCGGCAAGGGCCTCGTTGGCACCGGGTCGGGCGGCACGACCGGCGGTATCTACCGCGGCCCGGGCGGCGGCACAGCGGGCGCGATCACGGGGCCGGGGGGCGGCGCCGCGGGCGCCATCCGCGGACCCGGGGGATACGGTGCGGCGGCCATACGCGGGCCGGGCGGCTACGGGGCTGCCGCCGCCTGGGGACCGTACGGCGGCGGGGCCATCGCCCGTCTGCCGGAAGGATCCCGGACCTATCGCTGGCACAACAACGATTACTACTGGCACGGATACGGGTGGTATCGGCCGTACTGGTACGGCGACAACGTTTACTACTTCGGCGTGTATCCGCCCGTCGGGTTCTACTACGGAGAGCTTCCGCAGGAGTCAACAACAGTAGTCATCAACAATATAACATACTACTACGGCGACGGCGTGTACTACCAGCAGGGCGAGGAGGGCGGCAAGAAGGGCTACGTCGTGGCCGAGGCGCCGAAGCAGGAGAAGAAGGTCGAAGGCGACCCGAATGCGCCCGACCCGTTCGCCCTGCTCAAGAAGTCCTGCGACTACCTCGCGGGGCAGAGGCAGTTCAACGTCTTCCTCAGCGTCACGGCCGAACAGGTTCTCGAATCGGGGTCGAAAATCCAGAAGACCGGCAAGCGGACGATTTCCGTGAACCGGCCCAACAAGGTGGCCGTTGACTACACCGATGAGACGATGAGCCGGCATTTCGCCTACGACGGCGCCAGTCTCACCATGCAGGACCGCCAGCGGAACGTTTATGCCCTGGCGCCCATGCCGAACACCATCGACGGCATGCTCGACACGCTCTCGCGGGTGTACGGCGTGGCCCCCCCGCTGGACGACCTCCTCTACGCCAATCCGTACGACGGGCTCGTGGCGCAGGTCGAGACAGGGCAGTCCCTGGGTCGGCACAGCGTCCTGGAGGCCGAGTGCGACCACCTGGTCTTCACCCAGGCCGCGCTGGACTGGGAAATCTGGATCGAGGCGGGCGACCGCCCCCTGCCCCGCAAGATGGTGATTCGCTACAAGCAACTTCAGGGCGTCCCCATCTTCGCGGCCACGGTGACCCGCTGGAACCTCTCGCCGGTATTCCCTCCGGACATCTTCGACACCAAGCCGCCCGAGGGGGCGCAGAAGATCGAGGTTCTGCCGGTAGCCGAGCGGCAGGAGGCGCCGCCGGCAACGGCGCCGCCGGGCGCATGAGGGGATCCCGGCCGTGCCCTTGGGGCACACGTGCCTGGAGGATTCGGACGCCTTCCTCCATGTGGAGGAATGAGGCAACGAAGGTAAGTCCATATCAAGGAACCTGGGACTATAAGGAGAAGCTGCCATGGCCAAGGCCAAGAACGCCGTGCCGAAGAAGAGTGAAGCGACCCCGGGCCTTGTGGAGTACAGACCCGGAACCGCGTTTCCCGGTGTGATCGGGCGCACGTTCGACGTGTCGCAGCCCGCGTGGCCCATGCCGCTTCGGGCGAAGGAAGGCGCGCCCAACGTTCTGTTCATCGTGCAGGACGACACAGGCTTCGGCCAGATGGGTTGCTACGGCAGCCCCATCGAGACGCCGAACATCGACCGGCTTGCCGCGGGCGGCCTGCGGTTCAACAACATGCACACCACGGCGTTGTGCTCGCCCACGCGCTCATGCATTCTGACCGGCCGCAACCACCACTCCAACGCCATGTCGTGCATCACGGAGGGCTCGACCGGTTATCCGGGCGGCAACGGCTACATCCCGTTCGAGAACGGCTTCCTCTCCGAGATACTTCTGGAGCACGGCTACAACACCTACGCCGTGGGCAAGTGGCACCTGACGCCGTCGGACCAGATCTCGGCCGCCGGCCCGTACGACCGCTGGCCGCTGGGGCGCGGTTTCGAGCGCTACTACGGCTTCCTGGGCGGCGACACGCACCAGTACTACCCGGAACTGGTCTACGACAATCACTCGGTCGAGCCCGAGAAGACGCCGGAAGAGGGCTACCACCTGACCGAGGACCTGGTGAACAAGGCCATCGGGTTCATCGCCGACTCCAAGCAAGTCGCTCCCAGCAAGCCGTTCTTCATGTACTTCTGCCCCGGCGCCATGCACGCGCCGCATCACGTGCCGAAGGAGTGGGCCGACAAGTACAAGGGCAAGTTCGACGACGGCTGGGACGCCTATCGCCAGATGGTCTTCGCCCGCCAGAAGCAACTGGGCATCGTCCCGAAGGACGCCGAGCTCTCGCGCCACGATCCCGACGTGCAGGATTGGGGCAAGCTCACGGCCGACGAAAAGAAGCTGTACGCACGCATGATGGAAGTCTTCGCGGGATTCCTTTCGCACACCGACTACCACTACGGCCGCCTGTTCGACTTCCTGAAGCGCATCGGCGAGTGGGACAACACGCTCATCCTGTTCATCTCCGACAACGGGGCCAGCGCGGAAGGCGGCCCGAACGGGTCGGTGAACGAGAACAAGTTCTTCAATAATGTGCCGGACTTGCTGGAAGAGAACCTCAAGGCGATCGACGCCCTCGGCGGCCCGACGACCTTCAACCATTACCCCTGGGGCTGGACGTTTGCGGGCAACACGCCGTTCAGGCGCTGGAAGCGCGAGACGTACCGCGGCGGCATCAGCGACCCGTTCATCGTCCACTGGCCCAAGGGCATCCAGGCGAAGGGCGAGATTCGCACGCCGTACGCCCACGCCATCGACATGCTGCCGACGGTGCTCGAGGCGTTGGGCATCGAAGCGCCCACGAGCATCCAAGGCGTCACCCAGTCTCCCATCGAGGGCCACAGCTTCGCCCACACCTTCGACGACGCGCAGGCCCCGACCAGGCACATCACGCAGTACTTTGAGATGATGGGCCATCGCTCCATCTATCACGACGGTTGGCGCGCGGTCTGCCCGTGGCCGGGCCCGTCGTTCACCGAGGCCGGCCAGGGCTTCGGCGAGCCCATCCCGGCAGCGAAGTTGACCGAGCTGGATGCGAAGCACTGGGAACTGTACCACGTGGCCGAGGACTTCGCCGAGAACCACAACATCGCCGCCGACAACAGGGCCAAACTCATCGAGATGATCGCGCAGTGGTACGTTGAGGCGGGCAAGTACAACGTGCTGCCGGTGGACGGCCGTGGGGTGGCGCGGTTTGCCGATCCGCGGCCGCAGATCGCGGCGGCCCGCACCCGTTACACCTACTATCCGGGCACGCAGATGGTGCCGGTCAACGCGAGCCCCAACGTGCTGAACCGGCCCCACAGCATCACTGCCGACGTGGAAATCTCCAAGGGCGGCGCCGAGGGGGTCCTGCTGTCGGCCGGCGATGTCCAGGGAGGCTACACCTTCTACGTGAAGGACTGCAAGCTCCACTATGTCTACAACTACGTGGCCAGTTCCTATTATCACGCGGAGTCGAACGTTGCGGTTCCCGAGGGACGCCACAGCCTGCGCTTCGAGTTCGAAGTGACCGGCGAGCCCGACATTCGCCACGGCAAGGGCGCGCCGGGGCGCGGGCAGCTCTACATCGACGGGAAGCTGGTCGGGCAGACCGACATTCCCCTGACGATGCCCCTGAGCCTCGGCCTGGGCGGGGGCATCGTGTGCGGCGCCGATACGGGGGCGTCGGTCACGCCCGACTATAAGCCGCCCTTCGCGTTCACCGGCACGATCCACACCGTGACCGTGGACGTGAGCGGCAACCTGATCCAGGACACGCAGGCCGACCTGCGCAGGATCATGGCGCGGCAGTAGCACGACAGCGCCGCTTGGCGCCGTGTGCGGCGGGGCAGGGCACGTGTTTGGCGTGTTGCTCCGGATAGCCGGGTGGCATGCCCACGCCGCTGTTCGCGTGGGCATGCCGCCCTGCAAGTGAACGTCCGTACGCTAAACAGGTACGGGTCAGGAAACCCGCCCGCGGGTTGGACGGACGGCGCCGCTTGAGACTCCATGTGCCCATGGCCTGGCGGGAGAGGGTGTGGGTCGCCGTGCACGAGAGCGGCGCCCCCCTCCCGGGCCGGCTGTTTCTCAACGTCGAGCGG
>Ga0315273_10013061_pt1 | contig 10659 bp, 9 predicted proteins | sample YL17G02_0_MG_FD_205753 | JGI IMG/M metagenome (GOLD analysis project Ga0315273, IMG submission 205753) | Sediment microbial communities from Yellowstone Lake, YNP, Wyoming, USA - YL17G02_0 | ecosystem: Environmental > Aquatic > Freshwater > Lake > Sediment | place: USA: Wyoming | collected... | reverse complement strand
GCGGTCGAGGATGGCGAGCATCTGGGCCAGGCCCTCGCGGCAGGGGGTGCACTTGCCGCAGGACTCGTCCATCAGGAAGTGGGTGAAGTACCGGGCGATGTTGACCATGCAGGTATCTTCACTCATCACGATCATGCCGCCGGAGCCCATCATCGAGCCGAGCTTCGTGAGCTCGTCGAAATCGACGGGGGCGTCGAGGTATTGGGCGGGGATGCACCCGCCCGACGGGCCGCCCGTCTGGACGGCCTTGAACGCCTTGCCGCCCTTCACGCCGCCGCCGATGCCGAAGATGATCCGGCGCAGGGTCATGCCCATCGGCACTTCAATGAGGCCCGTGTTGACCACCTCGCCCACGAGGCTGAAGACCTTCGTGCCCTTCGACTTGGCGGTGCCGATGGCGGCGAACCAGGCGGCCCCGTTGTTGATGATGGCGGGCACGTTCGCCCACGTCTCCACGTTGTTCAGGTTCGAGGGCTTGTCCCACAGGCCGTGCTCGACGGTGTGGACGTACTTGGCGCGGGGCTCGCCGGGGCGGCCCTCGAGCGACGCCATGAGGGCGGTGGACTCGCCGCAGACGAACGCGCCGCCGCCGCGGTTGATCCGGACGTCGAACGAGAAGCCCGAGCCGAGGATGTCGTCGCCCAGGAGGCCCGCCTCGCGGGCCTGGGCGATCGCCCTCTTCAGGTGCTCGACGGCCAGCGGGTACTCGTTCCGCACATAGAGGTAGCCCTGGTGCGACCCGATGGCGTACGCGCCGAGGATCATGCCCTCGAGGACGGCGTGCGGGTTGCCTTCCATCACCGAGCGGTCCATGAACGCGCCGGGGTCGCCCTCGTCGCCGTTGCAGATGACGTACTTGGGTTCGCCGTGGGCCTCGCGGCAGGAGCGCCACTTGCGTCCGGTGGGGAACCCGCCGCCGCCGCGGCCGCGGAGGCCGGACTTCTCGACCTCCGACAGGACCTCTTCCGGCTGCATCCCGGCCAGCGCCTTGGCGAGGGCCGAGTAGCCGCCGACGGCGATGTAGTCCTCGATGCGCTTCGGGTCGATCTCGCCGTTATGGGCCAGAACGAGCCGCTGCTGGGCCTTGTAGAAGGGGATCTCGGCGGCCGTCTTGGCCCGGACCTTCGTGGCGGGGTCCTCGTAGAGGAGCCGCTCGACCAGGCGGCCGCCCACGATCGTCTCGCGGAAGATTTCGGCGACGTCGGGCTCTTCGACCCGCTGGTAGAGGATGCCGCCGGGCTCGACGACCACGATCGGGCCGCGCTCGCAGAGGCCGTGGCAGCCGACGCACTTGGCGGCCTCGACCTTGGCCTCGACTTCCTTCAGCGCCTGGACGAAGAGCTCGTAGATTCTGTGCGACCCCTTGGCGGCGCAGCCGGTGCCGATGCAGACCCGCACGGTGCGGGCGGCCGGGGGCGCGCTGGCGCGCAGCTCGTCGCGGAACCGCTGGAGGTCCGCCGGGGCGCTCAACCGTTTGCAGGTGGCGACCGTCACTTTTTACCCTCCGCCTGGGCCGCCGGTTCCGCCAAGGGCAGTCCGCGCAGGAGCTTCAGGACCGAGTCCTTGCTGACGCCGTCGTAGTACTTGCCATCGACGATCATCACCGGGGCCAGGGCACAGGCGCCGACGCAGTTGACCGGCTGGAACGAGAACAGGCCGTCGGCGGTGGTGCCGCCGGCCTCGACCTGGAACTCCTCGCGGATTATCTCCGAGATGGCCCCCGCGCCCTTGAGGTAGCAGACCGTGCCGACGCACAGGGTCACCTCGTGCTGCCCCTTCGGCGCCAGGCGGAACGACGTGTAGAAGGTGGCCACCGCGTAGAGGCGGCTCAAGGGCACCTCGAGCCGCTCCGCCAGGCGCTTGAGCTGGTCGACCGGCAGGTAGCCGCAGGCGGCCTGGAGGTCCTGCATCATCGGGATGAGCATCCCGATCTCGCCGTCGTAGCGGCGAACAATCTCTTCAACGGCGTTCTCGTCAGGCATGTATTACCTCACAAACGCGCCCGGCAAGGCGGGCGGCTAAACATGCCGCGGCGTTGCCGCGGCCTACATTACTAAACGCCGGCCATGCCGCGCCTCGTTTAGCCGCGGCCGGTACGGCCGCGTTAACGTTCGTCGCCGTACCGGCGACGGCTAAACGATGCAAAGAATGTTCGTCGCCGTACCGGCGACGGCTAAACGATGCAAAGAAAGCTCGTCGCCGTCCCGGTGCCGGCTAAACATGCCGCGGCCTACACCGACTCAATCGTGACCTCCGTCCCGCGTTTGGTCAGTTCCTCGCCAATCTCACGCACGATCGACAGCTTGATGCCCAACTGGTGCGGCAAGTTCGGGTTCTGATGGGCCGGGTTCGTGGCCAGCCCGACGATCAGGTGCACGTGATCGACTTCCAGGAGCAGCCGCACGAGGGCCGCCGCCCCGTCGGTCTTGAACCGCACGCTGTCTTTATGGGCGCCGGCCTTCAGCAGCTCCAGGGCCCGCGTCAGCGTCAGGATGCCCTCGGTCACCAGGTCCATCCGGGCCATCCGGGCGATGGGCGGCACGTCGGGCCGCATCGTCGAGAGGTCGACGTCCAGCGGCTCGCCCAGGTGCCGGGCGACCATCTTGGCGGTCGTGCCGCCGCAGACGGCGTGAAGCCCCGGCCGCTTGATGAACTCGTCGAAGACCTTCTCGTCGGCGGCCCGGTCGGTGGGCGGGCCCGCCAGCACTGTCGCCACCAGCTTGTGCCGGACCTTGATGACGATGATGCTGACGTCGTCGCCGGGATGGTCGGCGTAAAGCTCGGCCACCGTTTCGGCCAGCTTGTCGGCGAGTTCCTGGGCCGTCAGGCCCGGGTGGGCGTGGTTCTCGAGGTACCGGCTTGTCTGTTCCCAGCCCCAGCCGAGGGGGTAGACGCCGCCGATGCCGGCGTTCAGCACGCCGTCGGAGACGAACACCACCCAGTCGCCCACCTGGAGTTCGACGACCGACTCTCGGATGGTCTTGCCGCCGATGCTGCGCTCGGCCCAGGGCAGGGGCAGCATCTTGCGCTGGCGCAGGATAATGGCCGGCGGGCTGTCGAACTCCACCAGCCGCGCCCGGCCGTCGCTGAAGAACTGCGCGATCGCGAACGTGCTGTAGGCGAGCTTACGGACTTGGCAGACGGGCAGCGTCTTGCCGAGGGTCTCGACCACTTCCGTCAAGGGCAGTTCATTCTCCAGCAGGTGCATCGCGATGCGGGTCGTCAGCGTGGCGAGGATGTTGGCCTTCACCCCGCTGCCCAGGCCGTCCGAGAGCGCCAGCGTCACGCAGTCCAGGCGGCGGGAGAAGCCCATGCTGTCGCCGCACAGCTCCTCGCTGTGCTTGCGAAGCTGCTTCGCTCCCCACTCGTAATACAACTTCATCGCTGTCCCTCTTCCTTGAACAGGGACATCAGTTTCACGAGGAGCACCTTGGTCTCGGCGGTCGACTCGCCGAGCAGCGCCGCGATCTCCTGGGCCGTCTGCATCTGGCGCGAGATGACTTCCTGGGCCCGCTCGAGCGTCTCGGCCCGAAGGTCGCTGAGTTGCCGCCGCGCCTTCTCCTCATCCGTAATGTCGATGAAGATGCCGCAGTAGAGCCCCTCGCCCTCGATGGGGAAGAGGCCCACGCGGAAACTCATGTCGTGCTCGGCGATGGTCTCCTTGACCATGAGGTGGCCGCCGGCGGCGATGGCCCGCCCGAAACAGTCCGAGTGGATGAACTCGGCCGTGGGCTTCCCCACCAGCTCCTCGTCCGGGCAGTGGAACATCCGCCGGAAGGCCGGGTTGACGAACCGGATCCGCGCCTCGCGGTCCACCAGCAGGACGCCGTTGGGCGTGTTCAGGAGGATGGCGGCGGCGTGGACCGCGGAGATCGGAAGGTCGGAGATCTTCATGTTATCTCTCAATTACGCCGTCTCCCGCGGCCCCTCGGCCGGTGTCAGCCCCAGGGGCGCCAGGATCCGCTTATAGAACGTGTCGATCGCCTCTTTGCCGTTGGCGCTGGAGACGTACTCCTGGTCGATCTGCCAGTTGATCCCCTCGCCGCACCGCTCCATGCAGAAACAGCCCTTCAGCGCCACCCGGTCCGCCAGGTGGTGGTGGGCCACGAGGGCGTTGAAGCGTTCGATGACCTCGCGCGCCCCCTTCAGGTGACACGAAGAGCCGACGCACACCGTGACGGTGACCATCGGACACCTCCTTGTCCTGGACCCAACGCCCGTCGCCGTACCGGCGACGGCTCAACGTGCGCGTGGCCGGGCTACTTTTTCCCAGCCTCTTCCTCGGCCTTGGCGAGGCTCTCGGCCGCGCGGCCGGCGGCTCTCTGCCGCACGGTCTTCGTGAGTTCCTTGACGCTGACGTACCGCAGGGCCTTGGTCGGGCAGGCCGCCACGCAGGCGGGCTCCTGGCCGGCCTTCGTTCGCTCGACGCAGGCGTCGCACTTGATGACGCCCTTGCCGTCGCTCCGCAGGCTGATGACGCCGAACGGGCAGACCACCATGCACAGCTTGCAGCCGATGCAGCGGTCCTGGTCGATGAGAACCGGCCCGCCGGCCGACGCGCGGTGCATCGCCTCCGTCGGGCAGACCATGACGCACGGCGCCTCCTCGCACTGCCGGCACTGGAGCGGCAGCCCGCCGCCGGCGCCGACCGCCTCGACCGTGACGCGCTTCTGCGGCCGCGGATGCTCGAGGAGGGCCTTCATGAGGTCCTTCGACTCGGAATGGACCACCGCGCAGGCCATTTCGCACGACCGGCACCCGAGGCAACGTTCGACCCGGCACACGATCATCTTGTTCATCCGGCGTCCTTTCGTCAGCCCCTGGCCGCGGCTTTGGCGGCCACGAGGGCTTCGAGTTTCCGCTTGGCCCCGGCGAGGGCCGCCTCGGCCGCGGGGTCGACGTCGAGAACCGTCCGCCCCTCCAGGTCGGCCTGCTGAAGGGCGGGGCTGTAGGGCACGTGGCCCAGCAGCCCCATGCCGGCGGGCAGGCCCGCCCGGATCGTCTCGACCTGCGAGGGATCGGTCACCTTGTTCAGCACGGCGCCAAATTGTTCGATGCCGATATCTCGCCCCATGCGGACGATCGCCTCGGCGGTCTCCACGCTCCGGCGCCCCGGCTCCACCACGGCCACGAGGGCGTCCATGCCCATGACCGACGCGCGGCCCAGGAACTCCAGCCCCGCCTCCATGTCCACCAGCAGCACCTCCCGACGCTCGAGCATCAGGTGCCGCATCATCGCCTTGAGGAACACGCCCTGGGGGCAGGCGCACCCGCCGCCGCCGCGATTGAGGGCGCCGAGCACCAGCAACCTCAGCCCGGCCACGCGCACGGCGTACGTGTCGGGCAAGTCTGAGACGCGGGGGTTCAGCTTGAAGTACTGGCCGAGCTTGTCCGGGTCCGCGCCGGTCCGTTCCTTGATCAGTTCCTTCAGGGCGATCAGGGGCTGCGGCAGGTCCTTGGGGGCCACGCCGAGCGCCGCGGCAAGATTGGCATCGGGATCGGCGTCGATCACGAAGACGTCGTGCCCCTCGCGGGCAAACGCGTGCCCCCAAAGGGCGGTGACCGTGGTCTTGCCCACGCCGCCTTTCCCGCTGATGGCAATTCGCATGCACACAATCCGGTGACAAGACGACTACATCGGGACTCAGGGGGGCCGGCATCAGGCGGTCGGGCCCGAGGGCTACAGGCTGAAGCCCGACCTTCCAGTGACTACCCGCCTCTTCATTTCCCTGCCTGTCGGCGGGCGACATACACCCGCCCCGACAGGCCCTTATTCAGGCTCCCTGCCGCCGAGAGCCCGAGTAAGGATAGGGTCCCGGCAGGCGTTGTCAAGCAAGTAAGAAAGGGGAAAACGAGGGGGCTGTGAAAGTTTTCACAAGCCCCCGAATAAAATGTCTTGACGCGCTACAGGGGTCCCCCTAGACTGCTCGGACTTTCGGCGGAGCCGGCGTATGTTCTTGGCGTTGTCATTCCGAGCGAGCGCAGCGAGTCGAGGAATCTCGCCGTGGTCGTTGCCGTCCAGACCTGCGCACGGCGAGACCCCTCGCCTCGCTTCGCTCGCTCGGGGTGACAGCCTCAAGCAGATTACGCTAAACACGTACGAGCCGGCCGCCCCGCCGAAAAACATGGCGTCTTCGGTGCTGCAAAGATAAGACCCCGCGAGCCCTGATCGAAGGAGAAGCCGATGCCCGAGAAGCGCCCTCAAGCCCACCCCCGTCCGACGTCCAAGAAGCCGAAAGCCGTGCCCGGCGACCTGGAGATCGCCCAGGCCGCCAAGATGAAGCCGATCCGCGAGGTGGCCGCCCAGCTCGGCATCCGCGAAGACGAGCTGGAGCTCTACGGCAATTACAAGGCCAAGATCGACCTCGAGATCCTCGACCGCCTCAAGAAGGCAAAGCTCGGTAAATATATCGACGTGACCGCCATCACCCCCACGCCCCTCGGCGAGGGGAAGACCGTCACCACCATCGGCCTCTCGCAGGGCCTGAACTTCATCGGCAAGAACGTCTGCACCTGCATCCGCCAGCCCAGCCTCGGCCCCGTCTTCGGCATCAAGGGCGGCGCGGCCGGCGGCGGCTACAGCCAGGTCGTCCCCATGGAGGACTTCAACCTCCACCTGACGGGCGACATCCATGCCGTCGGCCTCGCCAACAACCTGGCGGCCGCCTTCGTCGACAACCACATCCATCACGGGAACAAGCTCGACATCGACCCCTACGGCCCCACGCTGCGGCGCGTCGTCGACATCAGCGACCGCTGGGCCCTCGACGACATCATCACGGGCCTCGGGTCGGGCATGGTCCGCCGCACCGGCTTCGACATCACGGTCGCCAGCGAGGTCATGGCCATCCTGGGCCTGACGACGGGCCTCAAGGACATCCGCGCCCGCTTCGCCCGCATGATCGTCGCCTACACGCGCAGCGGCATGCCCGTCACCTGCGAGGACCTGAAGGTCGCCGGCTCGATGGCCGTCCTGATGCGCGACGCCATCAAGCCGAACCTGCTCCAGACGCTCGAGAACACGCCGTGCTTCGTCCACGCCGGGCCGTTCGCCAACATCGCCCACGGCAACAACTCGATCCTGGCCGACCAGATCGCCCTGCGGATGGCCGACTACGTGGTCACGGAATCCGGCTTCGGCGCCGACATCGGCATGGAGAAGTTCCTCAACATCAAGTGCCGCGCGAGCGGCCTCGTCCCCGACTGCGTGGTCCTGGTGGCCTCGATCCGGGCCCTGAAGATGCACAGCGGCCGGTTCAAGGTCGTCGCCGGCAAGCCCCTCGACGAAGGGCTCCTGCGCGAAGACACCCAGGCCGTGGCCGACGGCTGCTGCAACCTCGAAAAGCACGTCGAGAACATCCGCATGCACGGCCTGCCATGTGTCGTGGCGGTCAACATGTTCACCACCGACACCGAGAACGAGTTTCAGACCGTGGTCGAGCACGCCAAGAAGGCCGGCGCGGGCTGGGTGGCCCGCAGCGAAGTCTGGGCCAAGGGCGGCGAGGGCGGCGCCGCGCTCGCCGAGGCCGTCGTCCAGGCCTGCAACGCCCCCAAGAACTTCAAGTTCCTCTACGAACTCGACTGGCCGATCAAGAAGAAGATCGAGACCATCGCCACCAAGGTCTACGGCGCCGGCAAGGTGACCTACGAGAAGGCCGCCGAGGACGCCATCGCCAAGTTCACCCGGCTCGGCTACGACAAGCTGCCCATCTGCATGGCGAAGACGCACCTGAGCCTCTCGCACGACCCGGCGATCAAGGGCCGCCCGACCGGCTTCACCTTCCCGGTCCGCGACGTGCGGGCCTCGGTCGGCGCGGGCTTCCTGTATCCGCTGTGCGGCCAGATGCGCACGATGCCCGGCCTGCCGAGCGTGCCGGCCGGCGAGAAGGTCGATATCGGCCCCGAGGGCCAGGTGATGGGGCTGTTCTAAAAGGAGTAACGCTATGCCCAAGGTCGTCGAAATTCCCGTGGTGTGGATGCAGGGCGCCGCCTGCACCGGCTGCGTCGTGTCCCTCCTGAACTCGCTCTCGCCCGGCATCGCGCGGCTCGTCTTGAGGGAGCTCGTGCCGGGCAAGCACGTCTCGCTCCGCTTCCTGGTGACGGCCATGGCCGGCCAGGGCCGCCAGGTCATGGACGTCGTGCGCGACGAGACGGTCAAGGATAAAGGCAACTATATCCTTGTGATGGAGGGCGCCCTGCCGCTCGGCCACCCGATGTTCGGCACGGTGGGCGAGGAGGCCGGCCGCGAGATCCCCATCGCCGAGATCGCCGCCACCCTGGCCCGCGGCGCCGCCGCCGTCGTCTGCATGGGCACCTGCGCCGCCTTCGGCGGCATCCCGGCCGCCGCGCCCAACCCCACCGGCTGCGTCTCGATGAGCGAGCTGGCGGCCCGCGAGAAGATCGCCACGCCCATCATCAACATCCCCGGCTGCCCGCCGCACCCCGACTGGCTCATCGGCTCGCTCACGGCCGTGGCGGTGTACGGCCTCGCCACGGTGGCGACGCTGCTCGACGACCTCAAGCGGCCGAAGATCTTCTTCGGCAAGCTCGTGCACGAGACCTGCCCGCGCCGGGCCGACTTCGACGCCGCCCGCTTCGCCAAGAAGCTCGGCGACCCCGGGTGCCTCTACCTCCTGGGCTGCCGCGGGCCGGCCAGCTACGCCGACTGCCCCACGCGCATGTTCAACAGCGGCACCAACTGGTGCATCGGCGCCGGCGGGCCGTGCCACGGCTGCGTCGAGCCCGAGTTCCCCGACCGCTTCAGCCCGCTGTACGAGCGGATCGACGACCGGCGGATGGATCGCTTCCGCCTTCTTCAGAAACCTGCGACGGCCCCCACGGCCTGATTTCGGAGAAACGGTTTATGGCAAGCCCAGCTTCCCGTAGCGCCGCCCAGCGCGAAACCATCGTCATCGACCCCATCTCGCGCATCGAAGGCCACATGAGGGTCGACGTGGTGGTCGACGGCGGCGAAGTCAAGGACGCCCGATGCAGCGGCACGCTCTTCCGCGGCTTCGAGAACATCCTCGTCGGCCGCCAGCCGCTCGATGCCGTCCGCCTCACGCAGCGCGTCTGCGGCGTGTGCCCGATGATCCACGGCACGGCCTCCGCCGCGTGTCTCGACGCCGCCCTCGGCGTAGCCGATAAGGTGCCGCCGAACGGCCGCATCGTGCGGAACCTGCTCCTCGGCTCCAACTACCTCCAGTCGCACATCCTGCACTTCTTCACCCTGGCCGCGCTGGACTACGCCGACGTGGCGGCGCTTGCCGATTACGACGGTCCCGAGGGCGACCTCAAGGCCGTCCGCGCGTTCATCGACCGCCAGGACCTCGCCCCCTTCTTCCCGCGCTACGAGGGCGACTACCGCTGCGACAAGAAGACCAACACCGACCTGGTGCGCGGCTACGTCAAGGCCCTGACCATCCGCCGCATCTGCCATGAGATGATCTCGGTCTGGGGCGGCAAGATGCCCCACGACGTCGCCATGGTTCCCGGCGGCGTCACGAGCGAGATCACCGGCGACAAGATCGCCTTCACCCTCTCGCGGCTCGGCGAGATCCGCGACTTCGTCGAAGAGACCTACATCCCCGCCGTCTTCGCGGTCGCCGGCGCGTACGGCGACTACTTCGACATCGGCGCCGGCTGCCGCCGGTACCTCGCGTACGGCACGTTCAACCTCGATGACGCCTCGATCGACCCGCTGAAGCGGAATCGCCTGTTCCCCGCCGGTTACATCGGCGCCGACGGCCGCCTCGTGCCCGCCAGCGCCGACAAGATTACCGAGGACGTGACCTACGCCCGCTACACCGCCGAGTGTTCCGCGCCTCCCGCCGAGGGCAAGACCGTGGCCGCCCCCGACAAGGAGGGCGCCTACACGTGGCTCAAGGCCCCGCGCTATGACGGCGCGCCGGCCGAGGTCGGCCCGCTCGCCCGCACGCTCATCGGCTATGCCGCCGGCGGGGTGGTCAAGCCCCAGGTCGACGCCGCCCTCAAGGCCGCGCGGCTCGATGCCGGCAAGCTCCGGTCGGTCCTCGGCCGCCACCTGGCCCGGGCCCTGGAGTCGCGCCTCATCGTGGGGGCCATGGTCGACTGGCTTGGCCAGCTCAAGCTGGGCGAGCCCGCCTCCGTCGCCCTCACGATCCCCCAGGAAGGCCGCGGGGCGGGGCTGGTCGACGGCCCGCGCGGGGCGCTCGGACACTGGATCGAGATCAAGGACAAGGTCATCGGGCGCTACCAGCTCGTCGTGCCGACGACGTGGAACGGCTCGCCGCGCGACGCCTCCGGCGCCCCCGGCCCGATCGAGCAGGCCCTCATCGGCACCAAGGTCAGGGACCGCGACAATCCGTTCGAGGTCACCCGGATCATCCGCTCCTTCGACCCGTGCCTGGCGTGCGCCGTGCACCTGGTGACCCCGTCGGGCGACGGGCGAGTCGTCTACCGGGCGATGTGATGGGGCACAGCCGCCCTCGGCTGTTCGCGCCGCGCGGCGCGGTGATTTGTGCGCGGCGGGTCTCCCGACCCGCCGCGTAAGCCGCAACGATGGGGCGTTTTGCGGGAGGCCCGATGGGCCCCGCGTGACTTCGTAGGAGATACGCAGTTATGAACGCAACAGAACGCAAGCCGACGCCGGAAATCGTGGACTCCCTCGCCGACGCCCGC
>Ga0315273_10013060_pt1 | contig 10660 bp, 10 predicted proteins | sample YL17G02_0_MG_FD_205753 | JGI IMG/M metagenome (GOLD analysis project Ga0315273, IMG submission 205753) | Sediment microbial communities from Yellowstone Lake, YNP, Wyoming, USA - YL17G02_0 | ecosystem: Environmental > Aquatic > Freshwater > Lake > Sediment | place: USA: Wyoming | collected... | reverse complement strand
CTACGGCGTCGGAGGCTTCGCGGGGAACCTGATCGCACCGATCGCGCGCCGCCACGCGCGGGAGGAGGTCATTCTCGTGACGTGCCTGCTCGGTGCTGCGTCGTTCGTGCTGTTCGGCGCGGTTGTCGGCGGGAGCACCGGTGGCGCGGCGCTGGCAGCGATCGCGGTCGCAACCGCCTCTGCGGCCGGGCGCGTCGGGTTCGACAGCCTGCTCCAACGCGATGGTCCTGACGCGGCGCGCGGTCGTGCATTCGCCCGATTCGAGACGCGGTTCCAGATCGCGTGGGTCTTCGGCGCGTTGTTCGGCCTCATTCCGTTCGGCGAAGGTGTCGGCCTGCTCGCGCTCGGGTTGTTGCTGCTCTTCGCGGGATTGTCCTACCTCGCGGCACTGCGGACAGCGCGGACGCGGCCGCAACGAACGACGCTGCGACCCGAAGCTGTCGATCGCGCGTTTGTGAAGGCCAAGGGCGAGCTCCGTGAGCGATATCAACGCAATCGTGAGGAGCGCCGTAGGGAACGATCGGCGCGCCGCGAACCCGACGCGAACGAAAGTGCTCGATCGCCCAAGCCCACGGCTCCGAGGTCGCCGCACGCACCGAAGCCGCCCGCCCGCCGTCATCCGCCGCCGTCGGTGTAGGCGGACGCCTCGAGAACTCGGGCGCATGGGCCTTCCCGGTCGTGCGAGCATTGCCGTGTGGACATGACGCTGCGTGCGATCGACGAGGCCGAGATCCCGACGTGGATGCGCACATCCGCGGCCGGGTTCGGGGAGGACGCCGAAGAGCTGTCGAAGTCCGAGCGCTGGATCGGTGACGAGCTCGATCGGACGCGCGCCGTGTTCGACGGCCACGAACTCGTCGGCACGAGCCGTAACCACAGCTTCGAGCTGACCGTCCCGGGCGGTCAGTTGATCCCGGCCGCCGGCGTGAGTGCCGTCGCTGTGCTCCCGACGCACCGTCGGCGCGGCATCCTGCGGGCGATGATGGCGGCGCTCTTCGACGACTCCGTCGAGCGATCGGAACCGGTCTCGATGCTGACGGCGAGCGAGGGCGCGATCTACCGCCGATTCGGCTTCGGGATCTCCACGCTGGCGCTCGACGTGACGCTCGACGTCCGCGACGTCGAGTTCGCGCGGCCGAGGTCGGGCGGACGCCTCCGCATGGTCGACCGGACGGGGTTCGACCAGCACGCGCCCGCGTTGTTCGACCGGGTGCGTCGGGCCCGTCCCGGCGCGGTGTCACGCTCTGAGGTGTGGTGGGCCGACGTGCACGCCCCGCACAAGTCGGGGACGCGCTTCGACGTGCTGTACGAGGCCGACGAAGGCCGCGTCGAAGGGTTCGTCACCTACACGATCAAGGACAACTGGGATCCGGAACCGGCGCACGCGCTCAGGGTGCGTGATCTCATCGCCGCATCCCCGGACGCCGAGCACGCCCTCTGGCAGTACCTGTGCGAGATCGATCTGGTCCGAACCGTCAAGGCCGCACAAGTGGCAGTCGACACGCCGCTGCCGTGGCTGCTTGCGTCACCGCGCGCTGCGTTGTTCCAACCGATGGCCGACTTCGTGTGGACGAGAGTGCTGGACGTCCCGCGGGCGCTTGCCGCGCGCACCTACGCCACCTCTGGGCGGCTCGTGATCGCCGTGCACGACGCGATGCGCCCGGGCAGCGAGGCCGACGGGGTGTTCGTGATCGAGGGCGGGCCCGACGGTTCCTCGGTCGTGCCGACGCACGACGAGCCGGATCTCACCTGCGAGGTAGCGGCTCTCTCGACCGCGTGGCTGGGTGGCGTCCGATGGTCGGTGCTCGCGTCCGCCGGCTGGGTCGGCGAGCACACCCCGGGCGCACTCGCCACCGCCGATGCCATGTTCGCGTCGGTGCCCCTGCCCACTGCCTTCACCTGGTTCTGACGCCAGGGTTCGTCCCGGCGCCGGCCTCAGGACCAGCCGCCGGTGGCGCCCTTGACCATCCCGAAGGGGCCCGTCGGCCAGCGAAAGCAGTCCATCATCAGCTGGTCGACCTGGTCGGGGGTCGCGACGCCGGCATCGACCACGCGCTTCGCTTCGGCGATCATGGCGAAGTACACGCGGTTCGCGACGTAGCCCCACGCGGTCGGCTCGTCGTTCACGACGACCGGGTGCTTGCCGCACGCGGTCGCGACCGCACTGACCGTCTCGATCGCGGCGTCGCCCGTCTGGAGGGTCCGGACGATCTCGGCCAGCGCCATGACGGGCGCCGGTGACGCCCAGTGCCAACCGAGCACCCGATCCGGCCGGTTCGTCGCCGCCGCCATCGCGGCGATCGGGTAGCCCGAGGAGTTCGACGCGAAGATCGTCTCGGGCGGCGCGGCCCGGTCGAGGTCACGGAACACGCGAATCTTGAGATCGATGCGCTCGGGCACGGCCTCGACGACGAGGTCGGTGGTGGCGGCTTCGTCGAACGAAGCGGAGAACGTCAGTCGCTCCAGGGTCGCATCGGCCTGCTCGCGGGTCAGCTTCCCGCGTTCGATGCCTCGCTCGAGCCCGTACCGACCGGTGGTGACGTGCTCGCGGCCTCGTGCCAACGCGTCGGCGTCGATGTCGTAGCAAACGGTCGGGTACCCCGCAGTAGCGGTCACCTGCGCGATCCCGCTGCCCATCACGCCGGCGCCGAGAACGCCGATCCTCAGGTCGTTCACGTCGCGTCTCCCGGTTCAGGGTCCTGATCGAGGTCGAGGTCGATGCGGGCGAGCCACAGACCGGGCGCGACCAGCTCGTTGGATGTCGGCTCCATCGCCGGGCTCGTCCACAGACGGTTGAGGCCGTCGCTGCCGGCGCGCTCGACGACGCCGCTGCAGAACGCGGCACCGCGCTCGTAGTCGTCTCGATCTGTGGCGAGGCCGAGGAGTCCCTCGACGAAACGCTCGGCCTCACCACGCTCGATCCGGTGGCGCGCCATCGCCTCGTGGATTCGGTCGAACGAGGGCAGGAGGTTTCGTCCGACCCGCTCGAGTACGGCGTCGGCATAGCCTTCGAGCACGGCGTGAAAGACACGCGCTCGCTCGAGGAGCACGCGTTGACGGTCGCTGCGGAGCGCGCCGAGCAGCTCCTCGGGGTGCTGGGCCAGCGCCTGGATCGACGACGGGTCGTTCGGGTCGAGGTTCTCGAACACGCTGTCGCCGAGGCGACTGTCGAGGACGGTCGGGTCGAGCTCGTATGCAGAGACGTACTCCGTCGCCAGCGAGAGCAGCCGCTCACGCACCCATGACACTGAACGGGTCGCGGCATGGACGACCTCGTGGATCGCGACGTAGAAGCGCAAGTCGGCCCGTTCGAGCGACCAGGCCGCTTCGAACTCGTCGAGGTTCGGGACGACGAACGCGAGGGACGGCGCATCGGCCGTCGGAAGCGGCAGATCGTAGCGACCGAGCGCGTGGCGGGCGAGATAGCCGATCATCGAACCGGACTGCACCCCCAGGAGCATCGGCGCCATCATCGGCATGATCGCGGCGAGCTCTTCGGGGCGAGGCATGCCGTCGGGGGCATCGGTGAGCGAAGCGTCGAGGTTCATGAGTCCCTCGTCCATGAGCCCCTGCATCGCCTCGGGGGAGAAGGCCTGCCCGAGCGTCGTTGCGAGTGCCTCGAGCAGGGGCCGCAAGGCGTTCAGGTGCAGCTCGGCCCACTCGCGGCGCCCCATCGCGCGTACCGGTGTCGCGAACGTTGCGGCGAGGCCGGTCTCGGCGACGACATGGGTCTGGGCCGCCCGGGCGAGCTCCTCGAGCTGGGTCTGATCCGACGGTGCGACCGGGCCGCCGGCCTCACCCTCGGTCGCGACCGCGATCGCGATCTGCGTGGCGATCTCCCAGTTGACCGGCCCAGGCGACTGGAGGATTCGGACCAGCTCGGACATGTCGATGTTCGAGAAGTCGAGCCCGGGAATGACCGGGAAGCCGGGGATCCCAGGGCTGGAGGGGTCGTTGGGCTCGTCGGGATCGCCAGGTCGAGGATCGTCGGGTTGAGGGAGGTCGGCCACTCGGCAAGTGTAGGGACATGGTTACGATCGCCGTTACCGGGGCCGCGGGGCTGGTGGGAAGCGCACTGTTGTCCGTGTTGTCGGATGATCCCGACGTGACCCGCCTCGTCGGGATCGACGTGCGCGAGCCGACTCGGCGAGCGCACGGTCTCGAGTTCCATCGGGCCGACGTTGCTCACAGCGAGCTCAAGCCGTTGTTCGACGGCGTCGACGTCGTTGTGCACCTCGCGTCGGTCGTCGACCCGATCCCCGATGAGTCGCTCATGGCGCGCGTCAATGTCGAGGGGACCCGTCGCGTCCTCGACGCGGCTGCGGCGAGAGGCGTGCACAAGGTGGTGCGCGTGTCGAGCGCGGCGGCGTACGGCGCGTGGGCCAACAATCCGGTCCCACTCACCGAGGACTCCGCGCTGCGCCCGAACCCGGGATTCTCACCGGCGGTGCAGGCAGCCGAGGTCGAGCGCCTCCTCGCGGAGTGGCGCGACGACCATCCCGTCGTCGTCGTCACCACCCTGCGTACGGCACCGGTGTTCGGCCCTGGTGCGGAGCGTCTGCCGTCACGTCTCCTGCTGGGACACCCACCCCTGCGCGTCCGCGGCGCGTCACCGCCGGTGCAGGCGACGCACGTCGATGATCTCGTCTCTGCGCTCGCGCTCGTGGTGCGCGACGACCACCCCGGCACGTTCAATGTCGCGTCCGACGGCTGGCTCGATCACGACGCGGCCCGATTGCTGCTTCGTCGGCCCGGCGCGCCTGCGCTCCCCGCGCAGCTTCTCGAGCGCGCGCTGCGCCGGTCGTGGGAGAGCGGCCTCGGGGACGTCCCCCCGGGCGTCGTCCCCTACCTCGAACATCCCTGGGTCGTTGCCAACGATCGACTCAAGGCACTCGGCTGGCGCCCTGCTCACACCAACGCACAAGCCATCGATGCAGGCCTGGCGGCGCTCGGGCCCACCAAGGCGCTCGTCCCACGCAGCGCCCTCGTCGTGGGCGGGGCGTTGCTCGGAGCGGCAGCCCTCGTGTACTTGACGCGTCGCGCCGTCAAGGGCCGCAAGATCGCGTAGCGAGGCGAAGCAGCGTTAGGCCGCGGTGAGATGCGTGCGGCGCCACGCATCCCAATCAGGAGTGAAGTAGCGAACGCGCGTCTTCTTGTACTCCTTGACCGACCACAGCAGCGTGTACTCGTCGATCCCGCTCTCGTCTCGGATCGCGGCGATCGTCTCCTCACACTCGTGCGCGTTCATGCCATGCACCATCGTGAAGAGCGAGTACGGCCAATCGTCATAGGTGGGGCGTCGGTAGCAATGGCTCACCCGGGCGAAACCCGCCATCCGGGGCCCGAGCTCCTCGAGCCGGTCCTCGGGCACGGCCCACACGCCCATCGCGTTGGCCTTGTACCCGGCGCTGCGGTGGTTCATCACTGCAGCGAAGCGCCGCATGAGCTTGCGCTCCTTGAACGAGGTGAGTGCGTCGAGCACGTCGGCCTCCGTGCAACCGATGATCTCGGCCTGCGCGGCAAAGGGGCGCTCGACGACGGGGAGGTCCTCCTGGACCACCGAGATCGTGCGGGACTCGAGGTCACTCAGCCGGGGTGCCGCCATCTCGGCTCTGCGTTCCGGGCGCTCGTGGTCGAGGACCTCGGACTTCGCGTCGGCAGCCGTGGCGCCCGTCATGTCGAGCTTGACGCCGATCTTGTAGAGCTTGAGCGTGGGAAGCGGCCGAGTGAGCAGAGCGCCTGATGCTCGGTGCAGCACGTCGATGTGGTCCTGGAGCAGGTCGCCCGGCGGCGACGCGATCGTGTACCAGAGGTTGTACGCGTGGTTTCGCTTGTAGTTGTGCGATACGCCGGGGTGCTCGCTGATGACCGCGGCGGCGTCGTCGATGTGATCAGGGTCGATCTTCGCGGCGACCAGCGCAGAACCGTATCCGAGAGCTCGGGTGTCGAAGATGGCCGAGAGCTGGCGCAGGACGCCCGCGTCCTTCACAGACGCGACGCGCTCGCGCACCTTGGGCTCGCTGACACCGAGGCGCTCGGCGAGCGCCGCGTAGGGCTCGGCGACGAGCGGGAAGTCCCACTGCACCGCATTGAGCAGCTCGCGATCGAGGTCGGTGAGTTCACTCATGGATGTCATGGTCGCACGCGACCCGTGCCGAAGCACACTCAGGGCCCGAGGGACGCGTCCACCAATGTGCGCTCGCCGAGTCTCACCGCGACGCGGGTGCGTTCGTCGCCGCGCCACACGGTCAGCGTCACCGGGTCACCGGGGCGGCGCCGGGCCACGGTCGCGATCAGGTCGGCTACGTCGGCGACCCGGTTGTCGCCAAGCGCCGACACGACGTCACCCACGAGCAGCCCGGCGGTCTGGGCGGGACCACCGGTGGCGACGCGCAAGATCTGGGCCCCGCCGCCGGCGCGCTCCACTGCGTCGGCCGCCGAAACTCCGAGCCAGCCGTGGCGCGCATGGCCGGTCTCGCTGAGCTGCTCGGCAACGTCCCGAGCGACGTCGATGGGGAGCGCGTGTCCAGGGGCCGAGCGGCTGAGGATCGCGACGACGCCACCACTCTCGTCGAGAAGTGCCCCACCCCCAGCGGTCGGGCTCGGGTCGACGTCGGTGCCGAGCAGTCCGGGGAGCAGTGTCCCGTCGGCGCCCGCGACCAGCTCGCCGATGCCACTGACGACACCTTGACTGGCCCAGCGACGCTCGCCGCCGGCTGCCCCGACCGCCAGGACCCACGAGCCGACCGTCAGATCGTCGGCCGTCCCGAGGCGCGCGGCGGGCACTCGGGCGTTCTCGACTCGCAGCACCGTGAGATCGCTCGCGGCATCGCTGCCGACGGCGGTCGCGGCGAGCACCCTCCCATCGGCGGTGGTCACGTTCAGGGTGTCGGCCCTGACGACGAGGCTCGCGTTGGTGAGCACCCGATCACCCCCGATCGCGATCCCCGAGCCCGTGCTGCTGCCGGCAGCGCTCGTCGCCCGGACCGCCATCACGCTGGCGCCGACGGTGGCGACGAGGCTCGCCGTGCGGTCGGTGCCGGCCAGTGCCGCGAACGCGGGGGCAAGCGCCGAGGACCCCACCGGGGGGGATCCGTCGCCGTCGAGCACCCCGCTCGCACCGACGACGACCAGCGTGGCCACCACGCCGCAGATCGCGGCAATCACGGCCAGGCTCCAGTCGCGGCGCTCGCGTGCGGTTGCCGGACGGGTCGTGGTGACGACGCCTCGATCACCGAGCCGATCATCCAGCTGCTCAGGCGGCGGATCAGCCGGCAGCTCGCTCGGGTGGAACCAGACCCGGTCGAGCTGGTGCGGCGGCAGTCCGCTCCCGCCCTCCTCGTCCAGCTCGTCAGGCATGCATCTGAGTGTAAGGAGCGCCACCCCTCGCGCGACCGCGCCCCCGATCGGCCGAGTCGCGGGCCCGAACGCTCGGTCAGAACCGGCGGGTTGAGCGACCTGGCCCTGGCCGGCCTCTGGGCCATTCCCGGCAGCGCGCCACTACCATTGGCGCTGTGCTCGAGGCGCCCGCGACGCCGAACTGGGTCGCACTCACTCCTGATCCATTGCCCGTGACCGAGGTCATGGCTTGGGCGACAACGTCCGCTTCCGGCGCGGTCGTGACTTTCCTCGGTGTCGTGCGCGACCACTCCGATGGTCGACCGGGCGTCACGGGCCTCACCTACGAGGCCTACGAGGAGGAGGCCGGCCGCCGGCTTGGTGAGGTCGCCCAGGAGCTTCGTCGCCGCTGGCCCGAAGTCGACCGAGTCGCACTCCTCCACCGCACGGGTGCGCTCACCCTGTCGGAGGCGTCGGTCGCCGTGGTCATCTCGTCACCACACCGCCCAGACGCCTTCGATGCCGCGCGGTACGCCATCGACACCCTCAAAGAGACGGTGCCGGTGTGGAAGCAGGAGCACTGGGTGGGGGGCGACGACTGGGGTCAGAGCGCCCACGACGTGCGTCCCGTGCGCGAGCCGGCGTCGGTGGAGCGGTAGGCGCCAGTGTCACGCGATCTCGCGATCGACCTGGGTACCGCGAACACCCTGGTGTACGCGCGGGGCCAGGGGATCATCCTCAACGAGCCCACGGTCATCGCGCTCAACAGCCGCACCCAGGAGGTGCTGGCGATGGGTCACGAGGCGTGGCACATGATTGGCCGGACGCCGGGCCACATCGTGGCCGTGCGCCCCTTGCGGGGCGGCGCGATCACCGACTTCGAGGTCACACAGCGCCTGATCCGGCTGATCTTCGCCCGGGCCGGCATCACCCGGCTCCAGCGGGCCCGGGTGCTCGTGTGCGTGCCATCCGCCATCACCCACGTCGAGCAACGCGCCGTCCTCGAGGCGACACGTCGGGCCGGCGCGGCGCAGACGTACCTCATCGAGCAACCGATGGCGGCGGCGATCGGTGCCTCACTCCCGATCCACGAACCGCTCGGGAACATGGTCATCGACATCGGCGGCGGTACGAGTGAGATGGCCGTCATCTCCCTCGGCGGGATCGTCGCGTTGCAGGCGGTGCGCGTCGGTGGCTTCGACATCGACCACGCGATCCAGGCCTACTTGCGTCGCGACCATGGGGTCGCGGTCGGTGAGCGCACGGCAGAGGAGATCAAGCTCGCGATCGGCTCGGCGTTCCCGACCGACGACGAGTTCAAGGTCGAGGTCCGGGGCCGGGATCTCATGAGCGGGTTGCCCCGCACGATCGTGCTCGAGCCCGAAGAGATCCGCGTGGCGATCGACGAGCCGGTGCAGGCGATCCTCGATGCGACCAAGCAGGCGCTGGCCGAGACTCCACCCGAGCTCTCTCAGGACCTGCTCGAGATGGGGATCCACCTCGTCGGCGGCTCGGCGCTCCTCAAGGGGCTCGACAAGCGCGTTGAGCACGAGACTGGTGTGCCCGTGCGCCTCAGCGACCACGCGCTCGAGACGGTCGTGCTCGGTGCCGGCCGCTGCCTCGAGTCCTTCGACCGCCTGCGAGAGATGTTCATGGACCGCCCGCGTGGCTCCTCTCAGCGCTCAGGCGGCAATTAGGGGCGTGTCGACTCATCCCGCGTGAGGTCTTCCGCAGCCTGACGCACCTGCCAGTCGCGATCGGCGCGTGCTCCAGCCAGCGCGGCCTCCACTTCGTCGCCTTCGAACGGTGCAAGCGCGAGCACGGCCCGACGTCGGATCGTCGCCTTGTCGCGGCAACCGGCGAGGATCGCGGGAAGGCCGGCCTCGTCGCCGAGCGCGCCGAGTGCGGCGACCGCGGCCTCGCGAGCCAGCGGGTCGTCGTGGCCGATCGCCACGTCCGCGAGCCGGTGCAGCGCGCCGCCGGCGATCGCGGCCTCCCCGAGCTCCCCGAGCGCCCACGCGGCCGCGTCGGCCACGGTCACATCATCGTCGGCCAGGAGCTGCACGAGGGGTGTGACGAGGGGCGCAGGCCGGCTGTGGCTTGCGAGCATCGGGGCAACCTCGGCGGCGCGCCGCCGGACCGCGGGCTCGGCGTCGCCGACGGCGCGACCCCAGGCGTCAAGGGCGCGGTTCGCAGTTCCCACGCGCACGAGCGCGCCGAGCGCGGCGGCTCGGGCCCGCGGGTCGGGATCGTCGCTCACGGCATCGGCGAGGCGGGCCTCGATCGCTCCCGACGGCGCGTCTTCGAACGCAACCGCGGCGAACGCTGCGGCCCGGGCCACGGCGTCGTCGTAAATCTCCATCCCCGCCCTCTTCCTGCCCCCCACGACTTCCTGCCCCCACGATCGCAGCACTCCGGGGCGGGGGGACACTGCTTCTCCGATCTCGGCCTCGAGGATCGCACGTTTCGTGCCGAAGCCACTGGTGTGAGGGGCTTGGGGACCTGGCTGCGAGCGGCGGTCGGGCTCGTGCTCGTGGCGGCATCGACGGGAGCCGGCGTCGTCGCCCTCGGACCCCGCACCAGTGCTCTCGACCGGCCTCTGTTCGAAGGCGTCTGGCTCACCGTGATCGACCGCGGACCCGCGCATTGGCCCGGGACCGCGGAGCCGGGCGGCTGGGGCAACGTCGTTGTCGCGGCACATCGCACGACGCACGGTGGCCCGTTCGGGCGCATCGGCGAGTTGGTATCGGGCAACGAGATCATGCTGCGCGACACGCATGGCACCTTCACCTACGTCGTGACCGGCAGCGAGGTCGTGACACCCCTCGACATGTGGATCATCGACCAGCACCCCGGGCGCACGATCACGCTGTTCGCGTGCCACCCGATCGGGAGCGCGGCCGAGCGCCTGGTGGTCCACGGAGAGCTCGTCAGCGCCCACGAATTCTGACGGCAACCGCCCGCTCTCGGTGCTGTGCACCGGGCCGCCTGGCCTCTGGTCTCAGACGCTCGCGTTCACGAGGGCGGCGAGGGCGGCCATGGCGATCGCGACGACTGTCGCGGCGCCGAGCCCGACGAGCATGATGAGCGCGACCCACCGGGTGACGGCCCATCCGCCCCGGAGGGCCCGGACGCCCGCCCGGGATTCCTCGTAGAGGGCCGGGTCGTCGGCCCGAGTGGCCCGCCGGTCGTCGGGGCGCGCCCCGGCGTCACCCGATCGCGTGGCAGGCTGACGTTGGCGGCTCATCGTCTTCTCCGAACGAATTGGGTGATCGGCCGGAAGTCAGCGAACGGCCGTTGCCTTCGTACTGTACGCGCCACC
>Ga0315273_10013059_pt1 | contig 10660 bp, 15 predicted proteins | sample YL17G02_0_MG_FD_205753 | JGI IMG/M metagenome (GOLD analysis project Ga0315273, IMG submission 205753) | Sediment microbial communities from Yellowstone Lake, YNP, Wyoming, USA - YL17G02_0 | ecosystem: Environmental > Aquatic > Freshwater > Lake > Sediment | place: USA: Wyoming | collected... | reverse complement strand
TAGCAACACCAGCTGAAGCAGCCGACTTGCCAACGTTGACCGGGGCGGCAGGCGCGGCCAAGGCATGCTGATGATCCGCACGAGAAGCATCGGTCGCGGTACCAACGAGGGCTGCATCACCGACATGAACGCCGACCGGGCTAGTCGCCCCGGTAGTCGAAGGCACGTATTCGGTAGCTCCAGCCACGCGCCGCTTGTGCTTCCCTTCGGTGACGTTGAACCAGTGCTCACCGTCCACTGGGGCAACCGGATCAGCTGTAAGGCTGTCGTAGATGATGGTTTGTGCGCGTAAGGCCATCGGTCATTCTCCGTACGGGGCAGCATGCCAATCGAGTGAAATGAGATGCGTGAGCGTGCCAGTCAGCATGTCCACCGTGAAGCCGCTCGCGCTCTTGGCGATGATCGCAGGCGTGAAGCCAGACGGTGAATCGGCGAAGATTCCAAACGTCACCGCGTAGTTCGCATCGGCGAACGCAGTCGTGAACGTGACAACTGCCTGTTTCGTAGGCGAACCGCTGAAATTTGCCACTGGGATAGTCCCGGCCTTGAGCCCGACGCCAGCTGACGAGACCCCTGTCTGCTGCAGGATGCCAGACGCGGCGTTCTTTTCGATGAGTTGAATCGTCATCAGAGCACCGTGTACATCGTGTCGACCGAGAGCATGAGCACCGTCGCGGTTTTTGCCACACCGACTTTCTGCACCACTGATCCGTTAGCCGTTGGGGCAGTTGAAGTGAGTTGCCCCGGTGTCGTCGACACGTAATAGACCAACCCCGGCACCAGCGAGCCAAAACCATCCACCTCGCCCACGTACTGGACTACTGCCGTGGTCGAGTCTGGCTTCTGCACCACGATGCCCACTGCCGGCACCTTCGCCGGGTTGGTCCCGTCAGCCTTGTCGGCCGCGCCCGAGCCCGTGGCGTACACCACGTCGAGCAGAAACACGGTGCCGGGCACGGTGTAGACGCCCTGCACAGGAATGTAGCCTTTGCGGCTGGGCAAGCCAGTCGTCTGGCTGAGGGCCAGCGCGCTGGAGCAGAGGGCAATGGCGAGAGCGAGCTTTTTCATTTGCACTCAAGCCCCGTAGCTTGGGTGTTGGCGAGCGAGGCGATGCACCTCGGAACAATCGCGGAAGTGATGAAGTAAGGAATGCAGTCACCGACTCCCAGCACATCGCCCGGGTTGCCTGCGCCAATCACCGGATTGACGCCGTCGATCCGCACTTTGATGATGCGCGCACCAGAGCCCGGATTTTCAAGCGAGTTGCAGATCACAATGGAATAGCGGCCAGCGAGCTGAGCCCCGGGGCAGTTCACAGCAGACGTACCCACTGAAGTAGTGGTGTGCGTTGGCGAGTTGCAGGTCGCTTGGGTCGAGGTAACAGCAACCGAGCCGCCATCTGCGCCCAACACAGTCACAGAGCCACTGACCTGCACCGGGCCACCATCAGCTCCCTGTACAACGACAGGCCCCGACACAGAGACTTGCACCGCGCCGCCATCTAGGCCCACCACCGTGACAGACCCACTGACCTGCACTGGCCCACCGTCCGCCCCCGAGACTTTCCACGGAAAGCTCGCCTGCGACACTGGTACCGGCCCACCATCGACCCCGACCACGGCTGTGGCACCACCATCTGAGCCACCGACAATGACGTTGATCGGCCCGACCACCTTCACAGGCCACGGGCCTTGATTGCCTGGAGCTCCCTGGTCGGCTTTAACAAGCTGCTGCCCAAAGACTGAGCCTGCGGTCATCAACACGAGGAGGAAAACTTTCTTCATTTGAGCATCTTCCCCAGCCAGTGATTGGCCAAAAAGGTGATCACACCTGTTGCCACACCAATGCCGATGGAGCGCCAGGCGGGTGAGCCCGTTGCATCGTTGAGGGCAGCGGCTCCAGCCCCGACGAGAGCTCCAGTCTCCTCGCCGTCACCGTAGCCGTTGAGGAACTCAGCGTAGCCCTGCAACCCGTGCGCGCCTTGCGCCCAGCGCCGACGTCGGCGTTCCTGGGCGTAGAAATTCGCCGGACTGGTCTGAAAGGAGTCCATTTATATTTTTCCGTACCTGGCGACATCAACGAACGCGCCCGTGATTCCAGTCGCACCAGCATCCAGGTCAAAAAGTTGCACGCCACCATCGTCAGCGGCGAGCCTCGGGACTTCTCCGGTGAGCTCCTTGACGGGGAAGTTGACACTGAGGTTGCCTACGCCGCCATTCGCCGCATAGGTGCCCCAGATGTAGTCGACGAAGCGATTGGGGGTCAGGATGACGTTACCGAGAGAGTCGAGATCCAAGTCGTTGGTCCCCTGGAAGATGAAGCGCATGTTTGCCGGAGCCCCCAGAGACGGCAGGCGCAACGACATCTCGATGCGAGTCGGCTCCGAGACGCTGATGATTGCCGCGCCGGCCTGAGAAATAGGCAGCGGCCCTCGAGCGGCCTGTGTCCAGGGGAAGCGCAGGGGCCAATTTTTGGGGGCGTTGGCAGGCAGTGGCAGCCCGACAATCTGCATGCGCTGCCGATGGAAAAGCACTTCGGCATTTCCTGGCCAGGCTGCATCGGCATCAGGCGACGGGAAGACGTACAGCGTGGCGACGCCGCCGCCCAGCCAGCCGAACGGAATCCCCCAGTTGAGGCCGGAGAAGTTTCCGCTTCCCTCTCCAGGCTTTCCGTGAGGCCGGTAGATTTGCCCTGGGCGAAGGATGACGGCCTGGGGAGAAGCCCCTTGCCCGCCAACGGTCGGCTGAACGGCGATGGGACACTGCGAGCTGGGATGCAGGCCGAAGCAGTAGCCGGCAACGTTCGACTTCTGGAGCGTGGAGCCGACGATCGGCTCGTTCTGCGACTGAATCAGAATCGCGTTCTGGAGCAGCGCGTCGTCGTAGTAGCTCTGGTATTTGAACAACTGGGTGATGCTGACACCTGGCGAAGTCGTGTCAGGAAGAATGGTATGTCGCTGAGGAACGCCCAACTCGCCGCGGGCAAGCTTGCTGAAGTTGGCAAATGCAGGCGCAGTCATGGCTCTCCCAAAAACTGAGAAAAACCAACGAGAACATCTCGGACAGCGCCGCCTTCGAACCTACCCGAAACACGGGCTCAGAGGAAGCGATTGATGAGATCCAGGATGCCCCCAGCGGCAACGCGAGCCTGGTTTATCGGCTGCACGTAGTTGTTGAAGCACTGCTGGCAGATGAGCGCCTGAAGGGGGCCGAGCTCGACCGGGATGGCAGCGTTCGGCCCCGCGCAGACCAGGCAACGCTTACTTGGGCTTGCTCGGAGCTCGGCAACAGGAACCCTTCCCGACGCGCCCTGAGGCTGGCTTCGCGAAGCGGGAGGCGTAACGCGAACGAGGCCGGGGACGAACGGAGCCTTCATCTTCACCTTCTTCATCCTCGCCACCTTTGCCGTCTCCCGTGTTGAAGACATGCAGCGCTGCTACTCCGAAATGCCCAAGAGCCTCGAGAAAATGGAGCCCAGAAGCGGGGGCGGCGGGAGCACCGAGGGCCTGCTGCGGCTGGCCCTGGAACAGCGGGACGTGGGGGTTGTTGGCCATGGCGCGCAGGCTATCAAACCCAGAACGAGAACGTCTACTTCTTCAAAAAGAAGTACGCACCGCCCGCTACTGCGGCGATACCTGCAAAAAGAAGCCAGTTGGTCGGCTTCTTTTCCATCGCCATCACCGTGGTGCCATCGGGCATCGGCACCGGAATGGCCTCCTGAGGGTCTCTCTGGTCCCACGCTACGAGGGGGACATCTCCGCCTGACCCGGTGGTGTCATTCCAGTTGACGATGGGATCCGACGAGCCGCCAATGGCCTTGCCATCAGCAGTTATTACCGCGACATCGTTTGATGCTTGCCGCTGATCAAACGCCGCCTGCAACTGATCCTGAGCGGCTTGCGCATCAGCGGTAGCCTTCAAAACCTGGGCTCCGAGGACGCTGGCCTTCTCAGCGTGGGCATCGGCTGCGGCCTGGGCGTTGTTTGCCCTCTCGATTGCAGCTGCGGCGGCAGTCTGAGTTCCAATGCTGGGGGCCACTGAAGCCGTCTCTACGGCTTTATGTGCCAGCAGAGTCGCGGTATCCGCCTTCTGGGCGGCAAGAGTAGCGGCAGCAGCTGCCTGGTCCGCCTGGTGAGTAGCTACCCTGGCAACGAGCGCCGCCTGAGAAGCATTGGTGGTGAAGATGGGCGAAACCGGAGCCGGAGGCGGAAGAAAAGTTCTGCGCTGTGGGCGCGTTGGAGTCGTGTTGAGGGGGGTCGCCGACGAAGGCGCGAACGAAACCATAGTCCTTGGGCCAAACCCAGCCGGGACGATGCCCTTCTTGACTGGAGCGCCTAGCAGCTCATCGACGCTGGCATGCGGTGGAAACACTGCTGGTGCAGAAGCAACCATCGCCGGAGGAGCCGGCAACGAAGCCGGAGGCGCAAGTACGGCTTGCCTGATGATCGGAACGGTCGCGGGAGAAGCCGGGCGCATCAGCAGATCCCGACCGTAGGCGTAGAATTGGCTCATTTCTTCTTCCTCCGCAGTTTCCTCGAGATGACCCCGATCGCTACCACGCCTGCGACTGGAATCAGAATCCAGACCCAGAGCGGGGTGCCAGAGGTAGCAACTGGAGCCATCCCAGGAGCTCCGGCTTGAGACCCGGGCTTGACGACACGACCGAAGATGTCGAGCACCGCCCCAACGAGGCTGCCGGCAGCCGCTCCGGTGGTCTGCTCGGGCGTACCGACCTGAGCGTCAGCGCCGTACACTACATCCCCGTATCTCATCGCCGACTCCGACGCTTCCCACGCTTCTTGTAGCCCGACATGGAGCGCTTGGATGACTTCATCAGAAGCAGCCCGACGACACCGACGACAGCGACTCCGCCGATGACCCACGGGAGCATCGAGGGCGCAGCAGCAACAGGCACAGGTTGCCTGGGAGCCCCAGTGCCGCTGCCAGAGATTCCTCGGACGATGCCTGTGAAGAGCCCGCTCCAATCGAAGCCGCCTGACGAAGGCGCCGGAGGCCCTGGCTGAGCGACAGGCGTGCCGTTGATGTCGACCATGCCGACGCCTGGCGTGTAGTCACCGTGTGCCGGGAGCCCAGGCGGAGGTACGTCAGCAGCCAGGTAGTACGGGACGGGGCTCGTCGTGCCTGTGGTCGGGTCCACCATGTTGACCTGGCTGGTGTTGCCAGGCTGATCCCAGTTTGCGACCCACTCATCTGCTCCGAATCCTCGGCTCATCGTCGGCTCCTTGATTTGCGGTAACCCTCGAGCCGAATCTCCGGCTCAAATTCGTATCTGCCCATGCCACGCGATCTCGATGATGAGTACTTCGTGGCGCAAGTTGGTCGGCCGCCTACCTTCACGCAGAGTTTGCCAGGGCCACACGGCGGACTGCAGCTCGAGTGAGAGCCCAGTTTCTTGCAGCCAGAGCCCCCACGGAAGGCGCCCAGCGCCTGGCTCATGTTGTGGAGTCGTGGGCGTGTGTCGTCGTCTGGCTCGGGATACTCAGAGACGTCGAGCACGCGCTTCTTGCCGCTGTAGTTCTTCCAGATGAAGTACAGCGCGATGGCGCCGGCTCCCAGACCGATGAGCGTCAGCATCGACATGCCCTGAGGAGGGACTCCGCCAGCGGCCAGAATTTGGTTGTACTTCACGGGATCCGACGACTTCAAAGCAACTTCAGCGGCAGCAACGTCGCCGTCTGAGGCTGTGGCAGGAACGACTCCGGTGTTGACGAAGGCCTGCTTCAACAGCACTGTACGATCTGTCAGATTCATCGACGCCTCCGGTAGCCTGCAGTTGCCCGACGCTGCTTCTTCGGGGCGAACCATTTCAAAAGTGAAAGCGCCGGGGACAACTGTCCCAGGATGATGACCACCAGAAGCCCGCCGCCTCCGAGCTTCACCCAGAGCGGGATCTTGTCGAAGATGCTGCCGACATCTTCACCCAGAGCACTCCCAGTAGGCTCGACGATGTTCTCCGCTCTCTCAGTGAGCGAGAGCACAGTGAGTTGGGGCCTGACGATGTTCGCTGACCAATCGAGGAGGCTGGAATTGTCGATCCCGAATTGGCCCCGAAGATCAATGAGATTGTCGATCGTTCCCTGAAGTTGGGAAGCGTACATGTCCCAACTGATCTGCTGAGCGATAAGTTTCGCGCCTTGACCATTCGAAAAGTTCAGCATCTCGACGACCGGAACTACATTGATCCCAACTCCAATGTTGTCCGTAGCCACGGCGTAGTCGTGCAACGTCGCGTAGTACGACTTCAGGGTGTTGATGCCTGAAGAGCTGTACCCGAAGGCTCTCACCGAAGAGCTCCCTGCACGTACTGCACTTCGCGCCAACCAACCATGCCGATGCCGACCGTGGCGGTGTAGGGAATTGGCGAAGCGTACGCGCTCCAAAGCCTGTCTACCGTGAAGAGGTAGAACCCCTTCGGAGGCAGAACACTGTTGACCGTCCAGGACCGATCGACGAAATCGAAGACGTGAGCGAATGGCGTCGGATCTCTGACGAGGATGTTGTTGAACGAGTCCTGGGCAGAAACGAACGTCCCAGTGATGGGTAGCCCCGTGTCGAGATTGATGTTTGCTGAAGCAAGACTCATGAACCCATCGTCTTCGAACGTCTGCGAAGGCAAATCAGACCTCGTGACCATCAAGCGCCCGATGAAGCGCTGCACATGGAGATCCTGAACCCATGGGTTGTAGAGGTCCGACGGCGTCGATTGATCCGTTTGGTCGGTAGACCCAACAGCGATTTCTGGAGGTTTGAAGTACGAGACCCAGGGTAACTGCAGCACTCGGGGAGGGGGAGTCCCTTTCGGAATCGGCCGACAGGCGTAGGCGATCGTCACCGTTTGATCTGTGGTGATTCCCGGATACGGCTCGAAGTACATCGTCGGGCGCAGAAAATCGCGAGCCGGGATGTACAACGGCTTCGGCAATTTCCAGGTGAAGACGCCTGGCGGCTTGTTCTCGAGCTGGCTCCCGCCCACAACTGAATCATTGAGCACCTTCCCGAACAAACTGATGGGAACGAAGCTCCTGGTGAGAGGCAACTCTCCGAGCTTCAACTCGATCGAGAGACGGCTCCAGGGAGCAAAACCCGTCTTTCCGTCCGCAGTCGGGAGCCGAAAACGGATCTCATCCAACCACATCGGTCCCTGAAACGGATTCTCAAGCCTCGTTGGATCGGCAAGACCAAAAGAACCACCTCCTGCCGGAGGGGTAATCTGGGCCTGCAACAGCAGTGGAGAAAGAGCGTTGTTCATATCCGCTCCTCTCGAACACCGATCAGCCCAACATGCAACTGCAAGTCTGCCGGGATGTTCCAGGCGCGAACCTCATACACGCCCTTCGGAGGCATGATCGTGTCGACTGTCCATGCGGCTCTCAGGACGTCGAACACGTCTCCCGGTCCCGTGTTGTTGTTGACCATCTTTCCACCCCAGGAATCATTCATGAGAATCGTCAATCCACTGCCTGGGACAGCGGGGGTCAATGCCATCGCGGCTGAGACGAATGGGGGCGCAAATTTCAGAACCCTGCCAGTCAGACGCTGAACCCGAATCGGAACGTCGAATGGATTGAAGAGATTGAACTCGTTCGACTGTTGGTAAACCTGTCCGAGCGTCGTCACGAACGGCGCTGCGTACGGGACAGCAATCAGACCCGGCTTCGGCTGGCTGGGGGCGACAGTCTTGCCGACGTAGGAAACTTGAACGTCGATGTCTCCAAGCCCATCGTCGCCGCGAGTAAACCACGAGCTCAGTACCTGGCCCGCCTCGAGATACAGTGGCTCAGGCAAACGCCAGCGGTAGTGCCCAAAATCCGAAGCTGGAGCAGTGGAAAAGTCTCTGGCGTCTTCGAGAGACTGATCCATCATCGTACCCAGCAGCCAGACAGGCATTGGGTCTCTCATCAGATAGAGTTGCCCAATCGAGAGCTTTGTAGCGACAAGGGCACCGAGATTCTTGCCGCCGACCAGCTCGCTGCTCATCGTCCATCGAATCTCTTCGATGACGATCGCTTTGCGAAATGGGTACGAGAGCTGGCCAGAATCTGGAATGGCAGAGTTGTTCGCCTTCACTGTGCATGAAGACGAGAGCAGAACCGGAGAAACGCCCTGAAATCTGTCCAGTGTTTTCATTGGCCGTCGCTCTCCGCTTCAGCATTGCTGCTGAGATCTTCTCCGCTCATCTCTCTCCAGCCGACCATTGAAATGAACGCCTGGGCGACGTCGTTCTGAGAATTCGGAACGAGCGCCGCAGCGTCTTTTTTCAGGGCGACACGGTAGAACGACTGAGGGTCTAACTCGGCCCCATTGTCCATTTCCCATGACCGCGTCAGCGCACCGAAAACGTCTCTGAACGGGGTGTAGCTTCGAACGATGGGCCGCCCATACGAGTCTGTTACACGTACCGAGAGAAACTTGGACCCAAATGACTCTGGGGCCGTTTCTGAAGTTGCCCCGGCCTGAGGCCCCGTTGATAAGCGCGACATGGTTCGGCCGACAAAACGCTGTAGATGAAGAACTTCAGGGTGCGGATTGACGAGATCCAACTCGGTGGAGTTGTCCACCCCTGCGGCAGAAATCGGGTTGAAGACCTTCGAAGCGTACTTCGCGACCCACGGCACATAGACCTTCTTCGGCTTCACGAAGACGGTCCTCCCGGAATACCCGACTCGCACGTTGATGGTGTCCGAGATGAACCCAGTGTGCGTGAAGTTCGGAACGACGACTGCGCCGGCCGGAATAAACAACGGCCTCGGAAGCCTCCACGAATACGCCATGTATAGGAGATCGAATGCGTTATCGGTTTTGAATTCGCCAGCATGATTCTCTGAGCGACCGAAGTTCCAGACAGGGATAGAACCGTTGGTGAGTTTGATCTTGCCCATCGTCAACTCGCACCAAACGGCCCCACCGTATTGCGAGGTACCGGCAAACCCTGGGGTTTGGTTTACCCCGAAGAGCTCGAATTTGATCTCGAGCAGCTCCATGTCCTGGCCCATCGGATTTTTCAATGCTGCTTGGGGAACAGCGCCGTTCGTACCAGAGCGCAACACCAACGAACCAGAGAGATGAACTGGGCTCGCAGGCGGCTGCTGATGATAGACCGGATTCTTGTTGAACGGAGGCCTGGGGTGAATGAATCGGGACGGAATGCTCATTTCGCCCGCCCGCTGCTACTCATCGACGACTTGGTATTCACGAAACAACTCCCGCTGGGCTCACCGCTCCAGCACTTCGAGAAATTTCACCTCCCAGAAACTAAACCCCGGCGCCGGGAGGGTGGTGAACGGCGCCGGGGTTTTGAGCTCAGCTGCGTGGCGCAAGCCAGCCGAACGAGACGACTTACGCGCGAACGTCAGCCATCACGCCGCACCAGAGGTTGCACCAGACGAGCGAGCTCTGGCCAACACCAGTGGTGACGCTGAACACCAGCGTCACGCCGCCGCCAGTTCCGAATTCGACTTCGATCTGGTCAGTACGAGCCGCAGGCAGGAACACCTTGAGGCGGCGCCCACCGTTCGGCCAGCCGTTGTTCAGGAAGCTGACGGTCTTGCTGGTGGTGGTGGTGCTCACCCCGCCGAACAGCGCGCCAGGTGCTGGGAAGAAGTTGGTGGGACCTTCGATCTGCTTCGTTCCGCTGATGCGGAAGATCATGAAGGTCTTGGCCATGACTTCTGACGACTCCTGCTGGCCGAACCCGTACGAGTTCAGCACGCCGTTGGCGTCGTAGTACCCGGTCTCGAAGCCGATCCCGATGCTGCGGATCGACAACTCGCCGATGGCCGAGCCAACTTCGCCAGCCTTGCCCAGGTTGGTGGTCAACTTGGTGTGGTTCAGCAGATGCTGAGCCGTGGGCGCGATGCCAGCGCCAACCAGACGAGGAATGGCCTGGCCTTCAGGCACGGTGAACAGCTTCTGGGTACCGGCTCCACCGTTTCCGACCACGATGGCCGAATAGATGTTTTCGTCGCGACCACCAGACTGGCCGGCCGCTGCGGTGGGGCTGCGGAAACGAGGATCAGGAAAGAGCATCTGCGACATTTGTTTTTCTCCCGGCCGTTTGTGTCTGGCCGTACTGCGGTTTGACCGGCACCGAAATGGGACCGGGTGCTGCCCAGCTCGAGAGCCGGTAAAGGGTGAGGGAGCCGCTGCGCCCTCAGACTGTCGGCGGCTTTGCTTCACCGCTTACGGAGCGGGAAAGAGACCGTCCTCATTTTCGTCGCCCAGACCCTGGAGACGGCCCAGACGCGCCAGATTCACGTTCGGGTTGTTGAAGATCGGCCCGGCCATGCCAGCCGGCAGAGTGCGGGGCGAGAAGCCCATGCCCTGCAGCCGAGGGTTGTTGAACAGCGGAGCTCCGTACCCAGCGAGCCCAGCCGCCGACTTCGCCATGCCGGTGCCCCAGACAGCGACGCCGCCCAGCAAAGCGCCCAGTGCGTGCCCTGCGGCGCGACCCGGATTCTTTTTCTTCTGAGCGAAGTACAGGACAGCGCTCGTCGCCGTCCCGCCCACGAGCGGACTGCCCGAGGTCAGGAAGTCGGGAAGCGAAGTGCCGCTCGTTGCCAGCTTCGAAGCACCGACCTGGAGGCCGAGGCTACCGGCAATACCCAGGGCGAGGCCGACGATCACGTCGATAGGTTTGACTG
>Ga0315273_10013058_pt1 | contig 10661 bp, 10 predicted proteins | sample YL17G02_0_MG_FD_205753 | JGI IMG/M metagenome (GOLD analysis project Ga0315273, IMG submission 205753) | Sediment microbial communities from Yellowstone Lake, YNP, Wyoming, USA - YL17G02_0 | ecosystem: Environmental > Aquatic > Freshwater > Lake > Sediment | place: USA: Wyoming | collected... | reverse complement strand
AAACTAAACAATGAACTTGTTGTACTGACATTCTTTACTATTGATTATTCAAAACTTTTAATATTAAATCTACTTAAAACATATTATTTTAAAATATTTTCAATTTTTTTTCAACCTTTTTTCAACCTTTGAAAAGGTTGATCCAAACTATTCACAATTGTTTTGGATTCACTTTTAAGAAAGGTGTATGGGTGTATACTCTGTACTTCGTGACTTTTGACTTATATCCACCTTTCAGTTTGCAGGACTTATTATTTTTAGTTAACCTTTTTTACATTTGTTATTTAAAAAAATTGAAATACTTTTTATATATTTACATAAAGTATATTTACATCTATTAGTTTCCTTTTAAAGTTATTTATATGTCAAAAGTTAATATTACTGAAGAACAAGAACAGCACTGGTTTATAAGAGCGGGAGATGGTAAAAATTTTATAAATTCTTCTAAGTATAGAATTTGGGGTATAAGATCATCTACATCTTTTGGAAAACATTTTGTAAAAAATGTAAAAAAAGGTGATAAATTATGGTTTATCAAAAATAAAAGTCAAGGTAAGGTAATTGCAGTATGTACATATATAAGTCTTAATGAGCGTGTATTGGGACCATTAATAAATACAACAATGACAAATGAACAGCTTGGATGGGTTGGTGAAGGCGAAGATTGGACAAGTGATGTTGAAATACATTATACAGATTTATATGACTTAAATAATTGTAATTTGTTAACATATATAAAGTGTCAATCAACTATTCTAAAATATACACGAGAAAAATATGAAATTAATTTAGCTGAAGAATATAATAACATTTTAACTAGTTGGGATGATTGTTTTTAGTTGTTAGTTATAGATAGAATTATGTTTAGCTGTATTGTAATTTAATAATTCATAAAAAGTGAAACCTCATTTTGGTTAATATCTTTTTTCTTCAATGTTTGGATCAACCTTTCCAAAGGTTGAAAAGCTAATTATAGTATTTGTACATCATATTCCCAGAATTCTACATCTCCATTTGATTTTATTTCTGCGGGACCATTTAAACGATGTAGTAAATCATTTTCATACCATAATTCGCCGCCAGTGTCAAATACTATTGCGGGACCATTTAAACGATGACGTGAACCATTTTTATACCATTGTTGAACTAAACCAATATATAATACTGCTGGGCCATCTAAACGATGACGTGAACCATTTTCCCACCACTCTTCATCTCCATTCGCATATTTAATTGCTGGTCCATTTAAACGATGACGTAAACCATTTTTCCACCATTCTTCAGTTCCCGTATAAAATATTATTGCTGGACCATTTAAACGATGTCTTATGCCTTTTTTATAATATTCTTTGGTTCCATTTACATATTCTACCGCTGGACTATCATCATCTGGACCATTTAACTCTCCATTAGTATACCAATACGTTGTTGCCCAACTATTAATTATAACTTCTTTAAATAAATTTACTTTTATATTTCTTGATTCAAACCATTCTATCTGTTCATCTGTTAAAATCACTTTCGCGTTTATTTTAAAGTTTGTGTGTTCTGTTAATACTTCAAACATTTCTTTCGAACCTTTACTAACACAATACAAGACATTTATGTCTCTTAAATCTAGAAAATCACACGTTAACTTTTGCATATCACTTGGTAATGTAAACATTTTAAATGCTCTCTCTTATAATAAAATATAATACTTATTTATACATATAAAATAATTTCAATTTTATTTTTATTTTTTCTTTAAGTAGTTTTATAAAAGTATTAAATTATTTTATATGTATAATAATTTAAATATATTTTATATTTATTATATATGATTACAATTACAGATGTTATAAATAACACAACAAACAAAGAACAACAATACGGTTTGTTTTTTATAATTTTAAATAAGTTTTTAATCTTACTTCAAGATCAAAATAATATATATAAAAATAAAGATTTTTATGTTGATACAATAAATAATTTATTAAAAGAAGATAAATTATCAATAAGGAATTGTTCTACTTTTATAATTATGTCTATTTATAATGAAAATTTAACGCAATATCATAATACAAATAATAGACAAACGAAACTTATTGAAAAGGAAATTATTAATAATCTTGTTTATATATTATCACAAAATGCTGTATTGGTTCACGTAATAGAAATAATAAATAATATTTTGTTAGTTAATTTTGAAGAATATTATGATAAATATAAAGAATATTATGGATGTGAAATAAATATAAATTATGATGCTATTGCTGAAATTAATAATGAAAATATTAAAAATGTTTATGAAAATTTTCATAAGATAAAACGTCTAATATTAATAGCTAAATTAGAAGAATCTTTTGATATGAGAGAAATAAATGAAATTGATAATTGTTTGTTTTGTTTATTCTATTATAGTGATTAAAATATATTTATCTTTTCTTTGAAACAATTGAAACAAGATCTTGTTTGAAATTCTTGCCTTTTGTTTTTAGTGGTAATTTGCTTATTACATTGTTTATTTTATTAGCTCTAATAACTCTTCGTTGTATTAATTCGGATTTAGCATTATTATGAATAATCCTATCTTTAACAGCATTGCCATTTAAAATGGTTATTTTAGTGTCGTGTCTTTTAATGCAACACGCTTTACAAGTACATCCTTCATCAAAATAATGATTTAATTGAATTATATCGATATGCGAATTTTCTATTGTTAGTTCTTCATATAATTTATATTGTTCAAATGTATAACTATTTCTTGAAGCACTGCTTTTATTAAGCCACTCATTGTAATAATTTTGTTTTTCGGTGTCAGAATAATAGTAATTTAAATACTTATCATTTGATACTTCATTTAATAGGTTAATAGGAATTTTATAATGTATTTTGAACTGATTATATAAGTGGTTTATTGGTTTATTAGAACTTTCATAATCTTTTATTGTGCAAATATGAAACCCAAAAATGTTTGTTAGTATTCTACCCCATTCATTGGAATCGTTTAAACGTAAAGTTATATATTTTATGTTATTATTAACTAACATAATATGTTTATTATTATGGTCAAATGTTTGAGGTATGGTTATATTATATCTATCAATAAAATGATCAGTTACATTTATCCAAGGAAAAATATTATTAAATCTATTTATAACTTTTGTGATATTATAATTATTAACTAATCCATCTGTATTATTAAAGTGATAAGAACCAATTTTTTCAAAAAAGGTAGATATTTTTCTTTCAATAGGGCTGCGGTATATGTTTATAACGTAAACGTCTTTTTGTAAATATTTATTAAATAATATAATTTCATTAATAGTTACATCAGTAATATGTGCTAATACCTTTAACATTTCTTCATCGTGAATATGTATTACATTTACTTTATCAATACCAAAAAGTCTTAATGAACTAACAATAGATGTTGATCCAACCTTTGGAGCAGAATATACAAACACTAATTTATTATTTTGAGGATGTCTATTTATGTTTAATAAATTATTTGCTTCGTTAAGTTTTTGCATTTTTTCTGGATGTTTAATAAATTCGAAATTGTTTTCCTCTATCATAAATAAGTGTTATATTATTATTTATATTATATTTAATTCATTATTTAAAGTTTCTTTTTTAGAATAAAAATGTTTATTCATATATTTTTGAATATTAAAATAAGTAAGATCAGGTAAAGGTTCATCTTGAATTCCCAATAAATCCTTTAATTTTTGATCGGGAACAATTTTATTTTTACAATCTTCTCCTAATTCAATTAAATTATGTTCTTTAATATAGTTTACTAATGATTTAGTTACTTCTGTTCGTGCTATTTCTGATCCTTCAGGTTGATTCATAAATGCGCATAATTCCTTTGTGACCTTTGTTGGTTTTGCAAACCCTGATGGTGCTCTTTTTGTTTTTATTTTATTGGTTTTATTTTCTTTCTTGAATTTTTTTAATTCTTTTTTAATGTCTTTTTCTGCGGTCTTAACAACTTTTTGAATATTTGTAATTTCCATTTTAAATAAAGTTAAACTATCATTAATTGTACTAAATTGTTCTGAAATCCATAATTCTAATATATTATCTTGTATTTCTTGTATTTCTTGTTCTTCACTCATTTATACTACATTATTGTAGTATGGGTTTAAATTGTTTTTTAATATATTAGTTACTACATTGTTTTATAAGTATTTATAAAATTACTTATAAAATTATTTATTTTATAATGCTTTAAAGCTTTAATATTCTGCTGTGCTTTGTGATCTTTCAAACTTGGGTGGTTGTTTAGCCTTAGGAGGTCGTCCTCTACCTCTACCGGTTGATCCTCCTCTTCCACCAGTTTCTGATCCTCTACCGGTTGATCCTTTGGAACCTCTACCAGGTCCAGGTCCAGGTCCAGATCCAGATCCAGATCCAGATCCAACATCTCTAGTTCTTGTAACAGGTGTCCATTCCTTTTCTAAATTTTGTGATTTAGGTCTTGAATCTCTTACAACAGAAACTTGTCGAGGCATTCTAACAGTAGAATCTTGTTCATCTGGCTTTGTAGATCTATATTGAAAACGCGCAACTCGAGATTCGTGTCTAGTCTCGCACATAAGCTTACCTCCTTTAATTCCGCAAACATCTCCGGCTTGAAATTCGTGTCTATCGGTCATAGTATCCAATAAATTAAAGTTAACATATTCACCTTGAACCAAATATTTATATTGTTCATCGTCGACTTTTATAGAACTATGATGAACAAACACATCGGTGCCCGATTTATCTCCATCGGTTACAGTAATAAATCCATAACCTGCTTTATTGTTAAACCACTTGACTCGGCCAGTAAATCTCTCGGAGGATGTTGAAACATTGCTAGTTGACATTTCTTGATAATAATATAACAAAAAATGTCTCTATATTGTTTTAGATTAAAATTATATTTATTTATGAATGATTGATTCTCTAACGATATTTTTGATAATTTTGGAGTAATTTTTATTAGATTCTTCTTCAGTAGAACCTGACATTGATTGACTAACAATTTGGAGATATTTATCATTTTTTCTTGAGCGATAATCGTTATAGTCGGGATATTTTTTGGTCCATTCAAATATTTGTTTAATGTTCTTATTGGCGACGTGTTTAATAGCATTTGTTAGTATGGTTTTATTATCAGTTTCTTTATTCCATTCATTATTATTTTTTATGTACAATATTTCTCTTTTAGAATCAGAACAATGTAATGGTCTATCAGTAACATTAATCTGCTTAAGTCCATCAATAAATATTTTAGATATTCCTTCAGCGAATCCTAAACGCCCGGTATCTTCAAGATTTGTAAGATTAACTGGTAATTGGCTAATAAAATCAGTAATATTCATAGCATTTTTACACGTCTCGTTTAAATAAAAGTTAAGATTAAAATTGTTATTGTTATTGTTATTATTGTTAGTAGTACTATTATTAATATTATGACCAGATTTCTTTGCTAACTCAATCATAGTTTTATTTTGTTCAATCATTAATTGTTTGAAATCTGAATTTTCTTTGATGAGAAATTGCATTAATTCTTTTTGCTCTTCAATGTTGCTAGGTATAAGTGATATAAGTTCATCTTTAGTTAAACATTTTTTCTTATGTTTCCACAGCCCGGATCTATTAATGAAAACTTTATCGCAATTTTTACACGTAATGTGGTCAGAAATTGTTGTGTGCTGATTTTGCTTAGTTTGGTTTCCAAATATGCTAGTTTCAGTGTTTTTTCGGTGTTTCGAGCTATTTAGATGTGCCTCGAAATTATATTTTCTGCTTGATTCATAGTCACAGAGTTCACAATAGAAAAAATTTACTAACTTTTGCTGATTTTGGTTTCCAAATGTTTCCATAATGTTTCCACATAGAATATTTTTAAGTTGTTTTTATATAAAAATATGTAAAATTTATGGTAACACTTTTTTTCACACAAAAAACATTTTTAGAGCATTATGGTAACAAATCACGTTTAAGAGGTTCTTTTTGGAAACTATCTTTGGATTCTCTATTTTGGACATTTTTAAAAATGTCCAATTTTCATTTTGGCCGCCGACTTTTGAATTTTTTGAAAATCTAATATAATATATTAAAACTACTTAAAGAGAATTGTCTTATTTTTCTTTAAATTGTTTTGAAATAATATATATTAAAAGTACTTAAAGAAAGTTCTATGTTTTTCTTTAAATTGATTTACAAATAATATATATTAAAAGTACTTAAAGAAAGTTCTGTGTTTTTCTTTAATTTGCTTTGCAAATAATATATATTATTGAATCATTAAGTTAATTATAAAATCGTAATCTGGTGTCGCATCGAATTCAATTGATCTTATATAATTTAACATTTTTTTTATAAATGTGGGAATGTTATCATTTATTATATCTCTTTTAAGCAAAGCTATTTTATTTATGTCTGTTTCTTTAAACCATTCAAGATCACCCAATAACATTGTTAGTATAACATAGATACAAGACTCTATATCATCTCTTCTACTTGGTTCAATATGATTATGTACATTTATACTAACAAAGTTTAATGAACCAACAATATGATTTATATTTTTTTGTTCAATATGTATTCCATTATAGTCATATCTTTTAGCAAACCCTAAATCAATTAAAAATAATTTGTTAGTATTATCTTCATTTCCAAATACAAAATTAGATGGTTTAATATCTCTATGCAAAAGACAATTATTATGTAAACTTTGTATTCGTTTGATTATTTGTATTCCCAAAACTAACACTGTATTCAAAGATAATTCTCTTGTTTTAATAACATCAACTAACGAATACCCTAATAAATCCATAACAAGATAATTAACATCACCTGTTGTTCCAAATGTTTTAAGTTGCGGAAATCCATTTAATTTACCAAGATATTGATATATTCTCGCTTCATTTTTTAAACTTTTCATTTGTTCTAATTTATTCTCAAATTTTATTGCAACCATTTCCCTAGTTCTAATATTTTCCGCCTTAAATATTGTTCCAAATGACCCCTCATTTATTTTTTCAATTAATTTATATTTGTACGCAATCATATTTGTTGTTTTTTCTTTTTTCTTTAAGTAGTTTACAATAAGTATTATAAAAAATTGATTTAAATAATACTTATTATATTTGCTAATATAATATAATGATAGAAAGTGTCAACAACGAAGTTTATGTTAACAACGAAGTTTATGAAATTGATGAATTTTTTGAAATCGAAATATTTGAAAAAACGAAACCTAAAAAAGAATCATATACAATTCAAGATTTTACACAAAGTCAAGCGCATGGATTATTTTGGGATAATGAAATACGAAAAAAGGTGTTTGGATTGCCAAAGTGTAAAAATGACACAAAAAAATATGATATTTGTTGTGAAGAAAATAAATATAATAATACAGAAAATATATCTATTAAAACATCGTCAAATAATAATATCGATTGTGGAGATATTCTACGTTTCTTCAATGGTGACTTTGATAATAATTATACTATTATTCTTATTAGATATGTTCAGTTAAACAACCAAAAGAAAATCAATGAAATTATTGAGATTAATTATAACTTAGAACTAAGAAATTATTTATTTGGTTCTATTACTGAAGATATACTAACAAATTATGTTAACTTAATTAAAGCAATACCTAATGGCCCAGTTAACACAGAAGTAAAACAAAACTATAAAAAACAAAAAACACAGCTACAAAATGAATACAATATGCGTATTAATATATCCCCAAAAGTGGATTCTAAAACACAAAGACGAGTCCAATGTTCGATACCCAAGGTAAACGATATATTAATTAAATTCCCTCAAAATATAATTTCACGAACTAACAAACCAATTATTAAGGGTATTGAAATTACCTCTTGTATTTATTCTGAGCCGAGAAAAAGAACGAAAAAGGGTGAAGTCATAATCGCATAATTCCTATGTCTTATATTATTCGATTAATCTCAATAATTATTTCCTGTTTACAAATAGATTTTGGTCCTACCGTATTATTGTTAGTATATTGTATTTGTGATATTTTAGAAATAATATTTTTTTTATCTATATTATCATTAAACTTTATAAAATAATGGGATTGAATGTTTTTTTCGTTTAAATTATTTTCATCAATTTTCCCAGCATTAACACCAACTCTTCTAAAAGAAATATCAGGCTCTTCATCCTTTTTAACGAATTTGAAACCATTGGCTTCTATTTTATCGACCGTTTTTCTATTATATTTTTCTTTTTTCCAAACCTGAAAAACACATGGAACATCTTTGTCTTCGGAGCTATTAATTAAGAAAGAATTTGACTCTAAGTCACATTGGTAAATAAGATGAAACTGTAAAGGGAAGTGTCTTTGCATACTATCTTTTTTAAAACTTTTAGGTAATATAAATGATATTGAATCACAATATTGAGATGAATACTTAATAAATTTTATTGCCAAGGTTGATTGTCTTCCAAAAGGTGGGTTACCTATTATATGATAACGTGTATTTAAATCGGGTATTAATATATTTGAATAATCAAACGATAAATAATCTTGTGTTATAATTGACTCGTGATCGGGTTGAATATCATAAAACAAGCAATTAGAACATATATTTTTTAAAGAATCAATAAAGGCACCATTACCCGCACTGGGTTCAATAACAACATCAATTTCATTATCAATATTTAATAATTGTTGAGCAATATTCGAACAATTTTGCGCGACATTTTGTTTTGTATAAAATTTATCAATAGTATCTCTTTTTAATCCGGTTGTTTGCATTATTAATATAATAAATATATTATTATATTAATTTTTTTATTCAATTTTTTATTTATTTAATATTGCGGCTTTAAGTAGTTTAAAAATAATATATATTAGAACTACTTAAAGAAAAAACGACATATTATCCAATAATATGGTTAAAATTTGCCCAAACGATTATCCGTCTTCAGACGAAGAAAAATATTCACAATATTTTGACAAGTACACTTTTTCACTGAGTTCTTTTCAAAAATTTGCAATAGAAGCTATTGTTGAAGGGAATCATATTCTTGTTACTGCTCATACCGGTTCAGGGAAAACATTACCTGCCGAATTTGCTATTGAACATTTTGTATCGCAAAGAAAAAAAGTCATTTACACATCTCCAATTAAAGCTCTGTCAAATCAAAAATTATACGAATTTACACAAAAATTTCCACATATTTCTTTTGGTATTCTCACAGGTGATATTAAAACAAACCCAGAAGCAGATGTACTAATTATGACAACGGAAATTCTAATGAATACACTTTATGCGAAACAACGTAAAACAAATAATACAAACAATTTAACTATGTTTGATATGGATTTTGATAATGAATTAGCGTGCGTTATTTTTGATGAAATACATTATATTAATGATGCGGATAGAGGAAAAGTATGGGAAGAAACTATTATGATGTTACCTCAACATATTCAAATGGTTATGCTTTCTGCCACACTTGACTCCCCTGAAAAATTTGCTCTTTGGTGTGAAACACGGGGACAAACTAACAACACATCTACAAAATCAGTTTATCTCACTACAACATATGAAAGAGTTGTACCTTTAACACATTATTCATTTATCACTTGTACCCAAGGAATATTTAAAATATTAAAGGATAAACAACTTGAGATGGAAGTTATGAGAACAACTAACACACTTCATACAATACAAGATTCCAAGGGCAACTTTAATGAAAATAATTATATCCGAATACACAAAACAATCAAATTATTTCAAGATAAAAATCATTATGTAAAACGTCAACATATTCTTAATAGTGTTGCTAGACATATGGTTGATAATAATATGTTACCTGCTATTTGTTTTGTGTTAAGTCGTAAAGCACTTGAACAATGCGCAAAAGAAATGACAACTGTATTATTGGAAGATGACTCCAAAGTTCCATATATTGTTCGGAAAGAGTGCGAACAAATTATTAGAAAATTGCCGAATTTTGAAGAATATCTTAATTTACCGGAATATCAATCTATTGTCTCATTATTAGAAAAAGGTGTCGCTATTCATCACGCCGGAATTATTCCGATTTTAAGAGAAATGGTTGAATTATTGTTTGCGAAAGGATATGTGAAACTTCTTTTTGCTACTGAAACATTTGCGGTTGGAATTAATATGCCTACTAAAACGGTGATATTTACGGATCTTAATAAATTTAATGGGACGTGTATGAGACCATTATATTCTCACGAATATACTCAAATGGCTGGAAGAGCTGGACGACGTGGGATTGATACTGTGGGACACGTTATTCATTTAACAAATCTATTTAAAAATATTGATCAACTAACACTTAAAACAATAATGAAAGGGAAACCACAAACGCTCGTGTCGAAATTCAAAATTTCTTATAATTTGCTGTTAAATTTGATTGATATTGGAGAAACCGATTATATAAAATATGCTAAGAGAAGTATGGTTCAAGGTGATATCGAAAAAACGATAAAAGGATATAATGAAAGTATTTGTAAATTACAAGGTGAAATAGATAATTTAGCTATTATTGTAGGCAACTTTAAAATACCTAAAGAAATACTTGAACAATATACACATTTCAAACAACAATTCGTTGTATCAGTAAATAAAAAGCGTAGAGAAGCCGATAAAAATATTAAACAACTT
>Ga0315273_10013053_pt1 | contig 10664 bp, 13 predicted proteins | sample YL17G02_0_MG_FD_205753 | JGI IMG/M metagenome (GOLD analysis project Ga0315273, IMG submission 205753) | Sediment microbial communities from Yellowstone Lake, YNP, Wyoming, USA - YL17G02_0 | ecosystem: Environmental > Aquatic > Freshwater > Lake > Sediment | place: USA: Wyoming | collected... | reverse complement strand
TCAGCTACACCGGCGAGGTGACGTTCACGGTCATGCCGCTGAATGTCCTCGTCGACTGGTGTGTGCGGCTCTACCGCTGGGCTCGGTACCGCAAGCCGGACGCTCGCACGGCTGAGCTCGAGGCGTCCTACAGGCGTGGGCTTGTCGATGGAGAGCGGCATCAGCGTGTCAAGATGACGGCCCGCATCGGCCAGAGATTCAGCGAGGACACCGAGATGTTCGAGGCCGGCGGTCCTATCGCCATCGGATCTCTTGTCGTGGTTGGCAGCGATGGCAAGGTGCGGCAGGCCGGCAAGGATGGGCCTAGGCAGGCGATGATGATGGACACGTTTCGGGAGAGCGACTGATGGGTATTGGCATCCTCGAGCTCTGCGACGACAATCCGGGCACCAAGAAGCTCAAGCAGCTGGCTTTCCCTGGCCCGGTCCCGGTCGAGGCCTTGGCTTACTTCAAAGCCAAGAAACTGAAGGTCGGCTTCGACCACCGCGCGGTCTGGGCTGAGGAGCATGCTGCTGCCTTCACGGTCGCCAAGGTCATCGAGCTCGACGTCCTCGCCGACATGAAGGCGGCGGTCGAGACGGCGCTCGAAGAAGGCAGGACGTTTCGCGAGTTCCAGCAGGTCGCCGGCATGATTCTCGAGCGGAGCGGGTGGACGAACTATGGCACCGAGGCGCAGAAGCCGCAGCGGTTGATGACCATCTTCGACACAAACATGAGGGTCGCGAGAGCGTGCGGGCAGTGGCAACGAGCCGAGCGCACCAAGGATGCGATGCCCTATTTCCAGTACAATTTAGGCCCGAGCCGCGTGCATCGTGAGGAGCATGTCGCTTGGGAAGGAACCCTCCTGCCGATCGATGACCCGTGGTTCGACGATCATTCTCCACCCCTCGACTATGGCTGAAAGTGCTGGCTCAGACAGGTCTCCCGTGAGGAGGCCCAGCAGCTCGGCGGTGTCGACGAGGCCCCGCCGTCATTCGATATAGAATGGAAAAACGACGTGACGGGCGAGACGGGAACGGCACCTGTTGGGGTAAACCCGAGCTTCGCGTATCATAAGGCCACGCGAATGACCGGTCTCGATGGTGCACTCGACGAAGCGGAGGAGAAGTAGCAATGGGACGCGGATTCTCTCCAAGGCGCGCGGCCGAAGTTCTCCACGTTCACAGAAACACGATCTACTCATGGTGCATGCGCGCCGTGAATGGCGAGCCGTCGCGCCTTCGACACGTCGACCGACACCCGATCACGGGCTACCTCTCAATCCCTGAAACCGAGATTGCAAGACTCCAGCACCCAGACGATGATGACGACAGCAAGTGACCGATGGATACCTCCGAGCGAGGCGGCTGCTCTTCTCGACATCTGCGAGGAGACCGTCAGGGCTTGGTGCCGTCGACGCGAGAGTGGCGAGCCATCGCCATTGCGACGCGCCCTCCGCGATGCGACGGGTCACCTACTGGTTTCGCGTCGCGAAATCTGGCGGATCTTGAGACACTCGCGCGCTCGTTGAAACTCTCTCGTTGAATTGAATCCGTCGACCAATTCAATTCGCAGAGGCCGATAACCTGACATGTTCAGAGGTCCCGCGTTAATGGCACAACGCCATTCGTGGGTCATTCACGACATTCGGCCTCCTCCTTTCGGTTTCGAGCAGCCTGCGTCATGGGTGGCGCCGGTCAGCTCGAGCTCTTCGCACGAAGCCGCAATGCATCCGTAGGCTCTCTCGCTCTCTGTGAAATCGCCCTCGCTGACGGCAAGATCCCTGAGTGGGTCTGCCTCATCCCTGCCGGCAAGAAGATTCACGCCGCGGATGGGCGCGAGTTCGCGAACACCGATCCCGCCGCCATTGTCGCCGCATTCGACGAGACACCCGTCGACCTCCCCATTGATTGGGAGCACGCCTCCGAGCTGAAAGCCCCCGATGGCGACCAGGCCCCGGCCGCCGGCTGGATCTCGGAGATGGAAGTCCGCGACGGCGCCGTGTGGGGCAAGGTCTCGTGGACTCCGAGCGGACAAGAGTCGTTGGCCTCGCGGGCCTACCGCTACTTGAGCCCAGCATTCATTCGCAACAAGGCCGGCAAGGTCTTGAAGATCGTTTCTGCTGCTCTCACGAACCAGCCGGCGCTGGACATGCTGCCGGCGTTGGCTCGCGAGGGCTCAAACCAGGACCCCTCACAGGAGAAGACCATGGATCCGAAGCTCCTCGCCCTTCTCGGCCTCGCCGCCGACGCCACCCCGGAAGCCATCCTCGCGGCCGTCACCAAGATGAAGACCGAGAGCCTCGCGGCCGCCAACCTCACGGCAGAGACAGCCAAGAAGGTCGCCGACGCCGAAGCAGCCTTGGCCACCGCCCGCAGCACTCCCCCGCTCGACAAATTCGTGCCGCGCGCCGACTTCGACATCGCTCTCGCCCGCGCCAAGACGCTCGAGGACGAGAAGGTCACGAGCGCCAAGAAGGCGCATGACGACGCGGCTGCGGCCGAGGTCGACGCGGCTCTGAAGGCCGGCAAGATCGTGCCCGCCTCGAAGGACTTCTACGTGAGCACCTGCGCCACCGTCGAAGGGCTCGCGAAGTTCCGTGACTTCGTGAAGACCGCCCCGGTCATCGGTGACCCGTCGAAGCTCGAGGGCGCCAAGCCGCCCACCACGGGCGATCCGGCCGCGAGTGACGAAGCGCTCGCGATCGCCAAGCGCTGCGGCGTGACCAAGGAGAGATACCTGGAGGCGTGCAAAGCCGCCTGACCAGTCACCGAAACCAGCTACCCGAGCCCGCCTTGAGCGGGCTTTCGGGTCACAAGGGTCCGACGACCAACAGAGGAGAATCAGATGGTACTCAGTGTAGACAGAAACACCCCATTCCGCGAAGGCCTCGAGTTCTCCTACCCGATGGAGGCCGCGACTCACCTCTACGCCGGGCAACTGATCGTGCTGAACGCCGCCGGCAACGCGGAAGCCGCAACCGCTGCGGCAGCCAAGCTCTGCGTCGGTATGGCGCTCGAAGAGGTCAACAACCCCGGAGGCGCAGCCGCCTTGAGCATCAAGGTCCAGGCTGGCGTCTTCAAGTGGGCGAACAACGGCGCGATGACCAAGACGTCGATCGGCTCGACCGTCTACATCCACGACGACCAGACGGTGAAGGCCGCTGGCGCCGGCACGAGTCCGGCCGGTGTCATGGTCGACATCGAGGCGGACGGGGTCTGGGTAGCGACCGGCTCGGCCTACATCAAGGCATCGAGCGGCCTGCTCGCGGCCAACAACCTGATCGACGTCGCCAACCCGGCCACGGCCGCCGAGAACATCGGCGTCGGTGTGACCGACTCGCCGACGTTCACTGGCCTGACGCTCACGGGCGCGCAGACTATCGCCCTGACGCTCGCCGTCGCAGGCGTGACGACCCATCGGCAGTTCCTGCAGGTAAAGGCCGCGAACTACACGGTGCAGACCCCGGCCATCGACGGCGGCACCGTCATCCAGGACCTCACCGACAACGCGGTCATCACCCTGCCCAATGCCGCAGCTGGCAACAAGGGCATGATCGTGACGGTGCAAAACGTTGGTGCCGACGGCGTGGCGAAGATCAGCATCGACCCTGACGCTTCCGACAAGATCGCAGGAACGGTCGCGGCGGTCTCCTCGGGCGCGGTCGCGAACAAGGACTGGATCAACGCCAAGGCCACCGCGAAGAGCGGCGACTACACCACGCTCGTCTGCGACGGCACGGACACCTGGTGGATCATCGGCGGCGTCGGCGTGTGGGCCAGCGAATAAGAGAGTCGAGAGGAATTCACCGGCGGCACCCGGCCGCTTGAGAGAGCAAGTTGACGCGGCTGCGGCCGCAGGAGACGGACGATGATTCTCAACACAGCAGGTCTTGCCGCCTTGTTCACCAGCTACAAGGCGAATTTTCAGGGCGCGTTTGACGCCGCCGTCCCGACGTGGCCGCAAATCGCCACCGAGATCCCCAGCGGAACCGAATCGAACCTCTACGCCTTCCTCGGGCAGTTCCCGAGGATGCGTGAGTGGCTCGGCGACCGCATCGTGAAAAACCTCGTGGCCAACGACTACACCATCGCGAACAAGGTCTGGGAGTCGACGGTCGGCGTGCCGGTTCCGAAGATCGAGGACGACACCTACGGCGTGTTCGCTCCCATCTTCCAGGAGATGGGCTACACGACCAAGCTGCACCCGGACGAGATCATGTTCGCGTTGGCACTGCTCGGCCACACCGAGCTCTGCTACGACGGGCAGGGGTTTGTGGACGACGACCACCCGATCATCGTGGCTGGCGTTGCCGGCACCTACGACAACTACGACGGTGCCGGTGGCACGGGCCTCTGGTATCTGCTCGACACGAAGCACCCGCTCAAGCCGTTCATCTACCAGAACCGCAAGGCGCCCAACTTCCAGGTGCTCAGCCGGCCCACCGATGAGGGCGTGTTCACCAGCAACCTCATCAAGTACGGCGTCGACTCGCGCGATGCCGTCGGCTTCGGGCTCTATCAGATGGCCTTCGGGTCGCTGAACACCCTGACGGCGGCGCACGTGGACACCTACACCACGACGGTGATGTCGCAGATGAGCGACGAGGGCAAACCGCTCGGCGTCAAGCCCAACCTGATCTTGTGCGGAACGTCCCACCGCGTGGAAGCGCGCGACCTGGTGCTCAAGGAGTACCTGGCCGGCGGCGAGACCAACCCGCACTTCAAGGAGCTCGACCTCCTGGTCACACCATATCTGGTCTGAGTCCGGCTCCGTCAGATAGCGGCGTTCTGATCAGCACCTCACTCACAGGAGGGCCATCATGGCCAAGCATCACGCCCCGCATCAACCACAGCAGCCTCCGACCAAAGCGCCGCCCGTCGTGGCGGACGCACCAGACGCTCCGGTGGCCGTTGCGGGCGTGACGCCCTTCGATGACCAGAAGGACGAGCTCGCCAAAGCTCCACCCGTCGAGGTGCCGACCGTCGCCGAGGTGAAGGCTGCCGGCCCGAGCTGGGCCGTCGCCGAGAAGATCGTCGAGGAGCAGAAGGCGCTCGCCAAGGCTCAAGAGAAGCTGCAGGCCGTCAAGGCCTACCGCATCTCGAGCCCGCTAGCGCGCGGCTTCTGGAGGGCCAAGCGGCACTTCGATCGCAAGCCGGTCGATATCCCGGCCGAGAAGCTCACCGAGGACGAAGTGAAGGCGCTGGTCGAGACCGACCCGCGGCACCTGACGGTCGAGATCATCAAAGGGTAGTGAGGTGAAGACGTGTCGAGCTATGCCGTCCAAGCAGACCTCGAGCAGCGGTTCGGCATCGACGCCGTCCTGACTGCCTCGGATCGCAACGGCAAGGGCGAGATCAACGTCCCCATCGTCAACCTCGCGCTTGTCGACGCCACGGCCGAGATCGACAGCTACCTGACCGAGCGCTACGACCTCCCGCTGACCACGGTCCCGACGATCCTCGCTCGCGTCTGTTGCGACATCGCCATGTACCGGATGAGCGCGGACGCCGGCACTCTCACCGAAGAGAAGCGCACCCGCTTTGAGGACGCCATCAAATGGCTCACGGCGGTCTCCAAGAGCGTCGCCGGCCTCGGTCTCGCGAGCGATGACAGCGTCGCGCTCGACCTGCCACAGACCTCGGTCGAGATGGCTTCCGGCCAGCGGTTGTTCACCAGGGCGAAGCTCGGAGGTCTGTTGTGAGCGACCTCACGATCGACATGCCGAGCCCGTCCTCGATCGAGCTCCACTTCAAGAAGCTGACGGCGCCGATGTACGCGAGTCACCTGCTCGACATCGTCGGCGCCCTGGTCGTGAGCCAGACACAGCGCCGCATCCATGAGGAGAAGCGGGCCCCGGATGGCACCGAGTGGGATGACTGGAGCGACGCCTACGCTGGGCACAAGCACGGCGCCAAGGGCCACGAGCCGCACCCGGGCCAGCTGCGCAACGCCGACGGGCATTCGTTGCTCGAGCTCTTCGGCAACCTGCTGACCTCGATCACCCACGTGGTCCACGACAACGAGGTCGAGATCGGGTCGAACCTGGTCTACGCGGGCGCGCAGAACATGACCCGCCCGTTCCTCGGCCTGAGTGACGCCAACGAGAGCGAGCTCGACCGGCTGGTGTCCAGCTACCTGGAGACCCTGCTGTGAGCTTTGTTGCCACCAGAGCGGCGATCGCCAAGTTCTTCCGCGCCTCACTGCCTGGCGCGAGCGTGTTCGAGCACGGTGGCGCGTTCGACCTCGCCGAGCTCAAGCGCGTGGCGGCACAGACGCCGGCGCTCGCCGTCTCCTGTCTCGGCGTTCCAGCCGAGGAGGTCCAGGGCGGCACAATGGCGTGTGACGTCCAATTCGCGTTGTTCGCCATCGCGGCCAACACCAGCAAGGCGGCGCGCGACGTCGCCGTGCTCGTCATGGTCGAGTCGATTCTCACCGACCTGCCGACCCAGAAGTGGGGCAACGCGGCCAACAAGGTGCCGCAGGGCATCGCCGCGACCAATCTCTACAGCTCGGCGCTCGACAAGCAGGGCGTGAGTCTCTGGGCTGTCAGGTGGCGCCAGGAGGTCGACCTCGAGAAAACGGTGTGGTCGACCCTCGATGACCTGCTCCGCGTCTACACCACAACCGACCTGGCGCCGCTCGTCGACGTGCCCGAGCACGAAGACGCATACGACCGAGTCACGCTGCCGGCACCGTAACGAGAGGAAGGCCATGACCGTTGCGCAAAAGATGTTCGTGAAGGCTGCTCCGGGGCGACGGGTCAAGGACCCCTACTCACTCAAGCTCCTCGCGCCCGAAGGCGAATGGAAGCCGGTCGAGAGCTACTGGCTGCGGCGCGTGCTTTTCGGAGACTGCACCGAGTCCGCCCCGGTCGTCATCTCTGAGACGCCGGCAATGGAGCCAAAGAAGCCCGAGCGCATCGCCGAAGAGCCGGCGCCGCGACCCACCAAGTACAGCAAGAAGCACGAGTCCGGTGACGGACATGGAGAGAACCAATGACCATCAGCTTTCTGAGCATCCCGGCGACCATCCGCACGCCCGGCCAGTTCATCGAGTTCGACAACTCGCGGGCAGTGCAAGGTCTCGCACAGATGCCGAACGTTACCTTGTTCATCGGCCCGCGGCTCGCGGCCGGCAGTATCCCCGACGCGACCCTGGTCAGCGTGGCGAGCACGACGAAGGCTGAAGAATACTTCGGCCACAGCTCGATCCTCGCCGGCATGATCGAGGCCTACAAAACGGCCAACCCTTACGTCGAGTGCTGGGCCATCGGCATGACCGACAACGTCGGTGGCGTCACAGCGGCTGGCACCTTCACCTGGGGCGGCGCGGCTACGGCGGCGGGCTCGGTCGTGGTCTACATCATGGGGCACCGGATCGAGACCGCGATCCCGAGCGGCACCGCGGCGGCTGCCGTTGGCCCGCTGGTAGTCGCATCGGTCGTGGCCTACTGCCTCGCGCACAACCTGCCGGTCGTGGCCACGGGCCCGGCAGCCGTGACCACGATCACGTGCCTCCACAAGGGCACCTACGGCAACGCCATCGACCTGCGGATCAACTACCAGGTCGGTGAGGCGCTGCCCGCCGGCATCACCTGCGCCATCGTCGCGATGGCCAACGGCACGCTGACGATCAACATGGCGACCGCGATCGCCGTCTTCGGCGCCCAGTGGTTCACGAGCATCGTCAGCGCCTACTCGGACGACACCAACATGGACCTCCTCGAGACCGAGATGGACTCGCGGTGGGGCCCGATGATCATGCACGACGTCCAGTGCTTCCTCGGCATGCTGGGCAGCCAGGCGACGCTGACTGCGGCTGGCAACGGCCGCAACAGCAAGCACACCACCCTCATGGGTGGCGGGCTCTCCCCGACGGCGCCTTGGATCTGGGCGGCGGTGGCGGCAGCCCTCGACACGGCAGAGCCGGATCCGGCGCGGCCGCGGCAGACGCTCCTGATGACCGGCTGCAAGCCACCGGCGCCCGGCGCCGAGTTCACCTGGCTCGAGCGCAACACCCTCCTTTCGGACGGTGTCTCGACCTACACGGTGAACCAAGCCGGCGAGTGCCGGATGGAGCGGCTCATCACCACCTACCAGCTCAACGGGGCCGGTGCGGCGGACGTGAGTTACATGGACATCACGACGCTCCGGACGCTCGCCTACATGCGCTACACCTGGCGCGCGTGGGTCGCGCTGCGGTTCCCGCGGCACAAGCTGGCTGACGACGGCACGCTCTTCGGCGCCGGTCAGGCCATCGTGACCCCGTCTATCATCAAGTCCGAGGCGCTCGCCTGGTTCAAAGAGATGGTCGACGCCGGGCTCGCCGAGGGCTTCGACCAGTTCAAGACGGACATCCTGGTCGTTCGCAGCTCGACCGACGTCAATCGCGTCGACATGCGGATGAGCCCGGACGTCATCAACCAGTTCATGGTCCTCGCGGACCAGATCCAGTTCTTGCTGTAGCAGGAGGCTCCCATGGCACAGGTAACCGGCATCGTGAAGATCTACCTCAGTGGAGCTCTCCAACGCTCGAAGGAGGGCGCCACGCTCGAGACCGGCGGCAAGGAGCGCGCGGCCGTCACCGGGCACTCGGTCTACGGCTTCACCGAGAAGGTCGTGCCGTCCAAGGTCAACTTCGACCTCGCGCACACGTCGGACACGGACGTGCTCGAGATCAACGACATGGTGAAGGAGACGGTGAAGTTCGAGACCGACACCGGGCTCACCTACCTCATCACGAACGCCTTCACGACCAAGCCATGCACGGTCAAGGGTGGCGGCGACTGCCCGGTCGAGATGATGGGCGACCCCGCGGTCGAGGAGTAGGCCGATGCTCGAGAAGAAGGGACCAGTCTCGACCCCCGCGACTGAGGCCGCAAGCAACGTCGTGGACCTCGCCGGCACCACACTGGAGAGCTCGCGGCTGTCGAAAGATGCCGACGGCAACCCGGTGCTGCAGCTGACCATGCCGGTCAAGGACGGGAACGACGAGGTGACCTCGCTGACCTTCCGCCGCCCGACGGCGGCCGACCTCGCCGCCATGGACGAGGCAAAGGGCGAGGTGGCGAAGACCATCCGCTCAGTTTCCCGCGCGACACGCATGCCCGTGAAGGTGATCGAGAAGCTGGACGGCTACGACTTCCTGCAGGCGGGGGCTGTAGTCGGGGATTTTTTGTCTCGGCCCCGGTGAACTGGCGCGAGGTTCTCGCGGACCTGGCGCACGTCTTCGGCTGGCCGCCCTCGGAGCTGTGGAGGCTGACCGTGCGCGACATGCTCTTCTGGCACGAACAATCGAAACGGTACCGAGGCTGACGTGGGAGACATCCCAACCAACATTGTAATTTCCTTGGTGAACAAAGTCGCCGAGCCCCTCAAGCGCATGACGAACGACTTCGCAGCTCTGCGTCAGGCAGGGGAGCAGGCCAAGGTCGCGTTCGATTGGGGCATGAAGCTCAATCAAAGCGCCGAAGCCGCCACCAAGGTCGCGAATGCGATCAAGACGATGACGGACGGGCCGGTCAAGATGGCGATGAGCGCCCAGGTCGCCTTCGTCCTCCTCCAGCGACGCACCGGCCTCGTTGGCGCGGCGTTCCAGAAGCTCCAGGACGACATCTCGGGACTCGGCGCCGGCAGCACCTTCGACACCCTACAACTCACCCAGGCGGTGACGCTCCTGACCAAGCGCGGCTTCGATGCTACCCAGGCGCTCGCTCAGATGCCGAACGTGATGGCTCTCGCCGAGGGCCAGCAGATCAGTCTGGCCGAGGCGACTGACATGACGTCGACCACCATGGCGAAGTTCCAGGCCGCGACGTCGGAGACCGCCCACTTCACGGACGTGCTGACCAAAGCGGCCTCGCTCTCCGGCTTCGGCATCAAGGAGATCGGCGGCGCTCTGCAGTCATCGGCCTCGGACGCCAAGCAGTTCGGCATGGGCATCGACACGACCGCCGGGCTCCTCGCCGGCTTCGCCAAAGGGGCGACCTCGGCCGAGCGTGGCGGTAGCGCCTTGAGTACCATGCTCTCCCACCTCGTCTCGCCGCGCACCAAGGTCCTCATCGGCGCAGGCATGCAGCAGGTCTTCGGCCCCAACATCAACAACGCCTTCGTGGTCGACAAGCTCAAGAACATTCCGGCCCTGCTCGCCGAGGTTGCTGAGAAGACCAAGAGCATGAGTGGCATCAAGCAGGCGCAGGTCTTCCGTCAGATCTTCGGTGACGAGACGATCGCATCGATCATGCGGGTGGTCGGGCCATCTGGGCTCGGGGCTTTCATTGCCCAGACCGCCAAGAGCGGGGGCGCCGCCAAGGATCTCGCCGACGCCATGGGTCTGACGGCGAAGGAATCGACCGAGCGCTACGACGCGGCGCTGAAGCGGCTCAAGACCACGCTCGGCGGCCCGCTGCTCGACGGCATGAACAGCTTCTTGAACGTCATCGCCGGGGTCGTGGACAAGATCACCGCCTGGTCGACCGCGCACCCGACGCTGACCGCTGGGATCATGAACACCCTCAAGGTCGTCGGCGTGCTGGCGGGCGGGCTCGCCACGCTCCTCACGGCGGCCGGAGCCGTCGCAGGTGGGCTCGGGGTCTTGAACATCGTCATGGGTCTGAAGGCCACGGCGTCGGTCAAGCTGCTGCAGGTGGCGTTCACTGGGCTTGGGCGGGCAATGATGACCCT
>Ga0315273_10013052_pt1 | contig 10664 bp, 6 predicted proteins | sample YL17G02_0_MG_FD_205753 | JGI IMG/M metagenome (GOLD analysis project Ga0315273, IMG submission 205753) | Sediment microbial communities from Yellowstone Lake, YNP, Wyoming, USA - YL17G02_0 | ecosystem: Environmental > Aquatic > Freshwater > Lake > Sediment | place: USA: Wyoming | collected... | reverse complement strand
CCGCGCGTCATCAGAACTCGGGCGCTCGGCGTCGGCACGCCCGCGCTCATCTTCCGCCACATCGTCCCCAACCTCCTCGGCCCGCTCATCGTCTATGCCACGCTCAACGTGCCCGCCGTGATGCTTCAGGAGGCGTTCCTGAGCTTCCTCGGCCTGGGCGTGCAGCACCCGATGCCGAGTTGGGGCACGCTCATCGCCGAGGGTGCCCGCTCGATGGAGGTCTGCCCCTGGCTCCTCGTCTTCCCCGCCGTGACCTTCTCCCTCACCCTGCTCTCGCTCAATTTCCTCGGCGACGGCCTCCGGGACGCCCTTGATCCGCAGTCGCGTTGACCCGACATTGGGGTTGGGTCCCCGCGTCGCGCCTGCTAGAATCCTAAGTGGCACCAGAGAACATCCGAGGGGATGGCTGAGCATCAGGCGAGACACATGAACCAGCCTTCTGACCGGAATCCAGGTCGACTGGCGGCCCTCTTCGGAACTCCGCGGCGGCGCTGGATGGCTATGCTGGCCATCGCATTCGTCTGCCTCGGAACCGTCATGTGCTTCGAATGGCAGCCCATCAAGTTTCGGTACTGTGTGAGCATGCTGCGGAGGACGGGCGAGATCTGGACCCACGCGAACCCGCAGTGCGAGTCCATGGATATCGGTGACGGAGCCGACCTCGAATACCGGTCCCATCTCATTGGGATGTACCAGGATCACCCGAGACGGATCGGTCTGTGGCTCCTGAAGAGGCTTGCTGACAGCCACGAGCATATCAAGGTGCGCGAAACTGCCATAGAGGCGTTCTGCGGCTTCCGATACTGCTGGGACTTGACCAAAGTAACCAGGTTGCTAGATGAATCAGGGCTTGCCGCTGAGCTATCCGCCGCGTGCTCGCGGATACACCAGAATGCCGAGGAGCCACCTCGCTTGCGGGAGGCGGCGGGCTTTGCCTTGGACCAGATTGTCCGCTCTCGTCGCGAAGCTCCTACTTCGCGATGCCCTCCTGCAAGCCCCCGCTTGCCTCTTCGCTTCCCGCCAAGCATCACGGCGTGATCAGCCCCAGTTCCGCCAGCAGCTTCTTGAATTCCTGGGCATTGATGGCGGCGGAGCCGGCGTGGCAGTTGTTGAAGAAGATGTAGACCTTCTCGGCCTCGGAGGCGAGCGACTGGGTCTTGGGGACCCACTCGGCGAGTTCCTCGGGCTTGTAGAGGTAGTTGTAGCGCTCCTTGCCGCCGCCCTCGTACCACTTCGAGGCGTCGCGGCTGTGGAAGCGAACGTAGGCGATGGGGGAGGTGGCGATGGCGAGGCGGGGCATCAGGCCCTTCAGGTCCGGCTCGTCGACGCAGCAGAAGCCGAGCCGCTGCTGGCGCAGGAACTGGAAGACCGGCTCCCGCGCCCATTCGGCATTTCGGAACTCGACGACGAGCGGATCGTGAGGGAAATCTTCATGCAGCGTGGCCACGTAGCCGCGCGAGCGCTCGACGTTGCGGAAGGAGTAGGGGAATTGAAAGAGAATCCCGGCCAGCCGCCCTGCCTCGCGGGCGGGCGCGATAGCCTCGTTGAAGGACTTCGCGACCGAGCGGTCCTGCTGGTGGGTCGTCGCCTCATTGGCCTTGACCCAGAAGGTGAAGCCCTCGGGCGTCCGCGCGACCATGCGGTCGATCACGCGCGGGTTCGGAATCGCATAGTACGTGAAGTTCAGCTCGACGACGTTGAAATGCTTCGCGTAGAAGGACAGCATCTCCTCGTCGGAGGTGTCCTGCGGGTAGAAGGTGCCGCGCCAGTCGGCATAGCGGAAGCCCGAGGTGCCCACGGCGATCATGGCTTACCCCCGGTTGAGGAAAGGCAAAGCGAATATCGAACATCGAACACCGAATATCGAACACCGAAGGGAGACGAGAGCCAACCCCGCGCTGGCCCAGTCGCTCTTCCTCCCCCTTCGACATTCGATATTCGATGTTCGGTGTTCGATATTCCGGCTTCTCAGGTTCCATCTGTCGAAATGTGGAGGGCATCCTCCGCATCGAAGAGCTTGTAGATCGAGCGGGTCCTGGCGTAGAGCGCCTCTGCGTCGGACTGGGTGAGGCGGCGGCGCTGGTGGTCGAGCGGGCTGCCGAGGATCAACCGGCGAGGCGCGACACACGCCGCGACGTCGGACAGGTCGCACACCTTCAGGATCCCCGGCACAAACCACCGAGGATGGTAGGCGTAGTACTCCTGCGTCGCGACCTCGCGGTACGAGGCGAGGGTCCTCGAGCAGAAAGCGGTGCCGATCCGCTCGTCGAGCGCGGCGGCGAAGAGGGCCAGAAGCCCGCCCAGGCCCTCGCCCACGACGCTCACCTGATCCGCGTTGACCTCGGGGCGCTCCATCAGCAGCGCAACCGAACGAAGCACGTCGTGGACGCGTCCGCCCACGAGGCTTCGCCCGAGCATGCCGTACTGGTAGAAATGGTAGCCTTCGACGCCCATGAGCTTGTAGTCGCGGCTGATGTTGTCGGCGGACTGCGACTCGCCGATGCCGCGGACATCGATCGCGAGGACGACGTTGCCCTCGTTCGCGAGCATTTGAATGGTGCCCAGGTGGCCGGCCTCCGCTTCCTTGCCCTCTTCGTGGACGTAGACGATCCCCGGCCATTTTCCCTCTTTCTCGGGCACGAAGAGGAGCGCGGGAATCGTGATGCCACGTTCGCTCTGGAACGAGAGCAGCTCGATCCCCGTCTTGCCGCGGAAGAAGGAGCCGTGCTGGTCGCAGGGGGCTGCGCCCGGGCCGGGCGGGACCCGGAGAAGCTCTCGGAGCCGCTCTCGCGTCTCAACCTGCCAGTCCTCGGCATCGCCACGGGTCGCAAAGGCGGGCACTTCGGGGGGAAGCTCGAGCGCGGCATCGCGGGTGAAGCAGAAGACTGTGCGGCTCCCGAGATTGATCACTTGGCCGCCGGGGGCGCATCGCAGCTCTTCGGCAGCTTCGGGGTGGATCGGCGGTTCCTTCGGGTCCGCCCCGGGATTGCCCAGCCAGAGGTGGAACCACTGGTAGGCGGCTTCGCGGAGCGCGGGCAGGTAGCCGTGCTCGCCGGGCACGACGCAGAGGTCGACGCGATCCTCGGCGTCGAGCAGGGCGTACATGCGCTTGGCCTCTTCGAAGGTCTTGCGCGTGCCCTCGACCGGGAAGAAGTCGTGATCGGCCGCCCCGATTCGGAGCGCGCGCGGGGCGCCCGCGAAGCAGAGGTCGGAATGGTCGATGCCCAGCTCGATGGCGCGGTCCTGCACCTGCTCGGCGTCGGCGATCATGCCGGTGGCGAGCCAGGCGTCGCGCGAGGTGACGTAGCAGACGGGCATCGCGGCGGCGATCCGCTCGTCGAGGGCGAAGAGATACGTCGTGAGCGTGCCCCCGCCGGAGCAGCCCGTGCAGCCGATGCGGCTGGTGTCCACCTCGTCGCGCTCGCACAGGTAGTCGATGGCTCGCATGCCGTCCCAGATGCGGTACGAGGCGAGATTCCGCCCGACGAGCAGCGACTGGTCGCCGGCGACCTCGTGTTCGTAGCAGCAGAAGCCGATGCGGGAATCGCCCCGCACGTCGTCCCAGTACTGGCTCCGCTCGCCCTGGCCGAGCGGGTCGTAGACGAGGGCGACGAAGCCGTGCTTGGCGAGGCCCTGGGCGAGCGTCTGGTACTCGGGGTAGGCTTTCGCCTCGCGGGCGTGGCCGCAGGGGATGAGAATCGCGGGCGCCGGCTCGAAGACGCCATCGGGGAGATAGAGGTTCGCCGTGACGTAGAACTGCGGCCGGCTCTCGAAGAAGATCTTCTCGACGCGGTAGCCCTCGCGCTGGAGCGTGCCGAGGCGGCGGGCGTTCAGCGGCGCCCGCTCGGGGAATCCGCCGACGAGCTGGGCAAACGTCTCCTTCACGAACTTCTGGCGGGCCAGCAGTTCCTCGGCCGTGCGGATGCGGCTCTTCGCTTCGCGGGCCTGCTCGAAGAGCGGCCCCGCCACGGACAGGATGTGCTCGAAGACCATCGACGAGAGATCGCGGTTGCCGAGGACGGTCAAGGACTCTGCCATGCGCGCTTCCTCTGCTCCAGGAGGATGGGACCGGTGGGACATGTGGGACCGGTGGGACCTGTGGGACCGGTGGGACCAGTGGAATGCCCGAGTCCTACCCGTCCCACCGGTCCCACAGGTCCCACCCGTCCCACTCCTCTATTTCTCAAAGGCCAGCACCTCGACCAAATGCCGCCCGGTATTCGCCGAGCAAAAGGTCTCGGTCACGCGGATGAAGCGGATCTGCCGCGGCGCGAAGGCGACCGCGTGACCCTCCGCGGTCGCCGGCTCCTTGTTGTCGCGGCGATCTGCGATCATCTCCCATTTCTGGGCATCGTCCGAGACTTCGACGGTGAAGCCGTAGTGGCGGCCGTCGCCGAAGAAGGGCACGACGATGATCCGCCCCACCGTCGTCGGTTTCTCGAGGTCCACCTGCCACCAGGCGGGGTCCTGCTTGCGGGAGTCGGTCGCCCAATGGGCGTGCGGGTTCGCGCGGCGGCCGTCGTTGGCGAGCGAGGCGGGATTGCCCCCAATCGCGGCGGAACAAGTCGCGGGCTTCCCCGTAGTCAAGCTCGGCGCCTCGGGCTTGTAGGCTTCCGCCAGGATCGGGCGGTACTTCCCCAGGAGCTTCGCCGAGTCGCAGAAGGGCGAGAAGCCCTTCCGAACCGGAAGGGGCTCGGTCTCGTGTGTCCACTTCTCCTCCCAGGCCGTCAGGTCGCGATGGAATGCGGCGGTATCGAACGGTTTGTCGGTGTCCAGCGATTCCTTGAGGCGCTGGAGGAACATCTCCCACCGCGGCCGGTAGAAGCCACTGATCAGGCCTGACCATTGGCGGTGGGAGTAGTCGTGGAGCCCACTTTCGCGCGGACCCCAGAGGGTGATGAGATTGCGGGCGTTCCACTCGTAGTGCGCCTTCTCCTTCTCATCAGCGCCCCAGGCACGAGCGTCGGCGAGCCATCGGGCCAGCCGAAACTCCTGCCGATTCGAGACCAGCGCGTCGAGGTCGTCGATCAATCCGAGGTACGTCTCCCCGCTGCTCTTCAGGCGCTCTCGATCCTTCGCCTGGTAGGCGGCGACGATGGCTGACTGGAGAGGAGCCGCCGCGTTGGCCAGCACCTGGCGTCCCACGTCGACCAGATCATAGTCGAGCCCCCCGCCTGAATCGCCGTCGCCTTCGCGGAGCAACTCCCACGCCTGGAGCAGCTTTTCAGGCATCGGTCCGCCTCCGTGCAGTGACAGCGACGGACGGGCGCAAATCACGGAGTCCACCATCCCGCCCGAGTAGGCCGTGTCGAGGAGGATTTTCCATGCCCGCTCAGCCTCGGGGAACTCGCCGCCGTAGCGCGCGCGAACGTAGTCGCGGACCCAGGCGTCGAGATCGACGGCCTTCGTGTGCCAGGCCATCTCGGTCGCCAGTTCGTAGTAGATGGGATTGTGCTCGAAGCCCTCCATCGCGAGGCCGATGCCGCAGAGGTCGCCGCGCTTCGGGTCGGCGAGCGTCGCGGGCAGGTCCTTGGCGAGGGTCGCCAGGCGACCGTAAAGCCCCGTCGTGCCGCCGAAATTGTGAATGACGCACCAGATCCACGGCTGGCCGTGGAACGCTTCCGTCATCTTCCACGTGGGCTGCGCGTCGCAGAAGAGGTCGAGGACGAGCATCCGGCCCTTGGGCACCGATTCCAGCAGGGCTTTCGCCTGCGGCGGCTGCCAGAAATTCGGGTTGTTGCAGAAAATCCAGCCCTGCATCACCCAGATCGCCTTCGGGTCTGCCGCGGTCATGGCCTCGTGGACGGCCTTGCCCATGTTCGCCAGAAACGCAGGGTCGTTGCTCGGCGGGCTCATCTCGATGAACGTGTCGGAGGCGTACAGGTGGTCAGTGCCGAACTGGCGGGTCTGCTCCTCGATGAACGCCTTGCCGATCTCGCGGAAGAGCGGGTCCGTCGGGTCGATGAAGAAGGTGCCCGGGAATCCGCACCAGCTCGGCAGCCTCTGGAACTTCGCCTGCGGGAACTTCGCTTTCAGGGCCTCGGGCACGTGGCCCGTGAAGCCCTGGAGGACGGGCGTCATCCCCAGCTCTCGCTCCCGCGCCACGATCTTCTTCTGTAGCTCCGCGTGGCGGTCGATCCAGTTTTGCGTCAGCGGCCCACCCCAGCCGTCCATGCAGCCCATCCAGCCGAACGGCAGGTAGGCCGGCCCGACGAAAAACCTCCCGATCTCGTCGTCGCTCAGGCCGAGCTTGCGGTAGACCGCCTGCCAGACCGCCTCCTGGCCCGTGATGGCGAGCGGCATGTTGATGCCGTGGAGGGCCATCCAGTCGATCTCGCGCTCCCAGCGCGGCCAGTCCCACCACGCCATCGTGTAGCTGAACGTCACATAGTTGAAGTCGTAGCGGTACTTATAGGGGCTGACGCGGCGGGTCGCGGGGGCAGCGGGCAGGGGATTCGGCAGGAAAAGCTGGTCGCCGCACCAGGAGACCTGGCAGCGGCAGTGGTACTTGAGATACCAGTTGAGCGCGGAGGCCATCGCCACGGGGGACGAGCCGCGAAGGGTGGCCTTGCCCTGCGAACACTCGAACTCGAAGACCTCCTGGTCGCCGTCTCGCGCGATCGTGGCGAACTGGAACTCGCTCGCCCGCTCGCGAAGGAGACGGCGGGCCAGCGCCGACGCAGCTTGCGCTCCAGGGTCGGCGGCCTCTGCCCGAAACCCCGCGGCGAGGCCCATGAGCACCCCCAGGTATCCCATCAGTCCCAAGTGTTCCATATGTCCCATAGGTCCCATCTCCTCTCAGGGCCGCCGCCATCTTAGCCCCGAATGTACTCCATTGCAAGCGGCTGCCCGCTTCTCCTCCACGTGCCGCTCTTCTCCTTTCGTAATCGTAATCTCAATCGTAATCGATCTTCGTCTTCCTTCTCCTCCTCGCCGTCCCGGAGACAGAGCGACCCAAGATCGATTACGATTACGAGAAGAGGGCTGAGGCGGGGAGTTTGCATGAGTACGAAGTTGAGCTATACTTTGATAGCCCCTTCCACGGACGGCAGGGCCTCCCCACGGACTGAGGAGAAGACCATGGCGGTCATCTGCGTTTTCGAGGACGAGCGGCGGATGGACCTGCTTCCGCTCGTCTATTGCCGGCCCGTCTGCGAGTTGCGCTGCGGGATCACCAGCCTGCTCGATAAGATCGTCAGGCTCTACCCGGGGCAGAAGTTCGCGCTCCTCTGCCGCAACTACCTGGCCGACACGCTCCGGCAACGCTCGCCCTATCCCGTGAACTCGATCCCTTCGGGCGAAGACATTCTTTTCCTCAACGGCCGCCTGCTCCTGACGCAAGCGGTGCCCGTCGACGGCCCCGAGGAGATCGGCGTGTCGCGCGGCTCCCTTGCGTACGCCCGCCTGAAGGCCAAGACCGCCGCGGCGCTCACCAACAAGCACTTCCTCGACGGCACGATCGAGAAGACGCTCCCGCCCAACGTCCGCCACACGGACATCGACCTGACGCTGCTCCGCTACTACTGGGAGATCATCGACCACAACGAGGAAGAGCTGGTCCGCGATTTCAAGACGCTCGCCCCCGCGGGCGAGATTCGCGGCAAGGTGTACGACGGGGTGTACCTGCTCGGCAAGGAAAACATCTTCATCGGCGAGGGAGCGAAGATCAAGCCGTGCGTCGTCCTCGACGCCGAGGAAGGCCCGATCTACATCGGCGAGGGCGTGACCGTGATGCCGAACTCCTGCATCCAGGGCCCCGCCTACGTCGGGCCGAAGTCCACGATCCAGATGGCGGCCCGTCTCCGCGAAGGCTCCAATATCGGCGAGGTCTGCAAGGTCGGCGGCGAGATCGAGAACTCCATCATGCACAGCTACTCGAACAAGCAGCACGACGGCTTCCTCGGCCACGCCTACGTCTGCCAGTGGGTGAACCTGGCCGCCGACACGATCAACAGCGACCTGAAGAACACCTACGGGACGGTCCGCGTCCAACTCCCCCACCGGCTGGTCGAATCGGGCTCGATGTTCGTCGGCCTGGCGATGGGCGACCACACGAAGTCGGCCATCGCGTCGACCTTCGTGACCGGCTCCGTCGTCGGCTTCTGCTGCAACGTGCTCTCGTCGGCCTTCCCCCCGAAGTTCATCCCGTCCTTCTCCTGGCTCACCGACGCGGGCGCTCAGCCCTACTCTCCGACCCTCGCCGTCGAGGTGGCCCGCCGCGTCGTCTCGCGCCGCAAGAAAGAGCTGACCGAGGCCGACGTCGCCCTCATCCACAAGATCTACGACATGACCCAGAGCGAGCGCGAGTCCACCGGGCTGGAGCAGTAGCGGGATCAGCGGCTCCGGCGCCTCGGGGGCGTAGATGGCGTGCGGCGGCGACGGCGGTTTTTCGCGAATAGGGCGAGGGCGCCGAGGCCGAGGAGGGTGAGACTGGCCGGCTCGGGCGAGACGGTCAGCCGCAGGGCGACGGCGCCCCCGCCCACGGGGACGATGTCGGCCCACCAGGCGGTCTCGGTGTAGGCATGTCGGAAGTCGAAGGTGATGCGTTCGAAGCCCTGGATCCCCCCGGTCGCGGTGATGACGTCGAACCGGTCGCCCGGAAGCCCGACGAAGGGGGACAGGAAGTTGACGTCGAGCACGCTCCCCGCGCGGAAGTCGACGGCGCCGATCACCTGGACCCAGTCGTACTGGGTACCCTGGGCGGAGCCGGCGAGCTCGACGAGCAGGGTCCCGAACTGCACGTAGTCGGCGGCGAGAACGAGGTGGCCCGGAGAAGCGCCGGCGGAGAGGCCGCCGGCGGGCCCCACGGTCACCGGTCCGTCGATGGTCCCGTCGCCGATGAGCCAGCCGCCGTTGACGGCGACGGGGCCGCGGAGGCTGCCGTCGACGCGGAGGGTGCCGGCGTTGATGGTGGTGCCGCCGGCATAGGTGTTGGTGCCGCGGAGGATCTGGGTGCCGGCGCCGTTGAGGACGAGGGCGAAGGCGTCGGTGGTGAGCGTGCCGGGCTGCGAGGCGTCGAGCCAGAAGCTGCGGCCCGCCACCGGCTGGGTGAGGCCGAGCTGCACCGTGCCGCCGCTGATGGTGTAGGTGCCCTGGGAGCTGCCGTAGCGGCCCAGGAAGACGGGGCCGTTGTTGGCGGTGACCGTGCCGCCCGTCTGGGTGACGGTGGCGGTGCCGTTGAGGCCGAGGACGAGGGTTCCGTAGCCGCTGTCGGCGTTCAGGGTCACCGTGTGCAGGCAGACCGTCTGCTCCGCGTGCTTCTGCACGAGGCACCGCTCGCAGTGGCGCTCGGTCGTGGCGAGCCACCCCGTCCCGGCGGATCGGTTCTGTAAACTCCCCGCCTTCCCACCTTGGCGGCAAAGAGCCCCGGGAGGGGAAGGAACCAAACCCAGAGGAACTGGCGCTGGTTTCTAATGTGCCCCACGGCGCAAATCCGCTATTGCACCCCTTGACAGCGAAACGCCTGGCCGTAGGATAGAGGGCGCCTGCGGAACTTCTCTGCCCGATCAATCGCTCGCCGAGGGCGTGGTGATGGGCCGAATGCGGACGGTGGCCTGGCGCGAGTTCACGACGACGGTGCGGCGGCCGACCTACATTCTGGCCACGCTCGCCATGCCGCTCTTCATCCTCACGGTCACCCTCATCGCCGCGATTCCGGCCTTATTCGCGAATAGGGCGGTCCGCCACGCTTCCACCCAGCAGCGCCGGCTTGCCGTCGCCGACGAAGCGGGGCTGTTCACCCCGGCGGCCATCGCCCAGATCGCCCGACTCGGCGAGGGCGCCGAGAAATCCGTTCTCGTGAATAGGGTGAATAGGGCGAAGCCCTCCGATGCCTCGAAGGGACGCGACGCCCGGCTCGACGAACTGCTCACCCGCATGGCCGAGGGAGGCGCCCCGCTCTCCCCCTCGGCGCTGGTTCCCTACGCGGACCGCGAGGCCGCCACGGCGGACCTGCGGGCGGGCAAGATCGCCTCCTTCTACGTCGTCCCCAAGGACTATCTCGCCACGGGCGATATCGAATTCCTCAGCCGCCGACGGCAGTTCCTCTTGGACCCTGTCGGGGCGGGGAGCCCCGTGCGCTCCTGGCTGATCGCAGGCGTGCTCGCGGGCAAAGTCAGCGAGACGGAGCTGGCTCGGGCGCGCCGGCCCATCGCCCACGTCAGCATTCGGGCACTCGGCCCGAGCGGCGATTTCGTCGCCCAACGCCCCTCGGACGAAGTCGCTCGGGTCGTCGTGCCGTTCGCGTTCGCCTTCATCCTCATGCTCTCCATCTTCATCGCATCGAGTTATCTCATCCAGGGGCTCGTCGAGGAGAAGAGCAGCCGCGTCATCGAGATGCTCCTTTCGAGCGTGACGCCGAACGAGCTCATCGGCGGAAAGCTCCTGGGGCTGTGCGGCGCGGGTCTCCTCCAGCTCGTCGTCTGGGTCGCCTTCGCCACCGTGCCCGTGATGCTCCTGGGCGTCGTGCCCGTGTCGGGGATGGTGGTCGTCCTCGCCGTCCCGTTCTACCTCGTCGGGTTCCTCTTCTTCGGGAGCATCATGGCGGGGGTCGGCTGCGTGGCGGGGACGGGCCACGAGAGCCAGCAGATCGCCAGCCTGTGGGCCGTGACGGCGGTCGTGCCGGTGTTCTTCTCGGCGCTGATCCTCGAAGCCCCGAACTCGCT
>Ga0315273_10013051_pt1 | contig 10665 bp, 9 predicted proteins | sample YL17G02_0_MG_FD_205753 | JGI IMG/M metagenome (GOLD analysis project Ga0315273, IMG submission 205753) | Sediment microbial communities from Yellowstone Lake, YNP, Wyoming, USA - YL17G02_0 | ecosystem: Environmental > Aquatic > Freshwater > Lake > Sediment | place: USA: Wyoming | collected... | reverse complement strand
CCTCGGGACTCCCTTGGCCTGGGTGCTGGGGCGGTATCGGTTTGCGGGGCGGGCGCTGCTGGAGAACGTCGTGCTGCTGCCGCTGGTGCTGCCGCCGACGGTCGTGGGGTACTACGTCCTGGTTCTGGTCAGCCGGCGCGGGCCGGTGGGGGAAGTGCTGGCAGCGGCGGGGTTCGACCTCGCGTTCACCTGGCGCGGGGCGGTGCTGGCGGCCTGGATCGGGTCGTTCGGTCTCTTCGTGCGGGCGGCCCAGGCGGGGTTCGAGCTGGTGGATCCGAAGCTGGAGGACGCCGCGCGGACCCTGGGGCGGTCGGAGTGGGGGGTGTTCTGGTCGGTGACACTCCCACTGGCCCGGCGCGGGATCGCGGCCGGCACCGCACTCGCCTTTTGCCGGGCGGTCGGCGAGTTCGGTATCACGCTGATGGTGGCGGGCAACATCCCCGGCCGCACCCAGACTATCCCGCTGGCGATCTACGACGCGGTGCAGGGCAATCGCATGGGGGACGCGAACGCACTGTCACTGCTTACGCTTGCCGTCGTGGCCCTGCTGCTGCTGCTCGCGCGGCGCGGGGCGCGAGTGCGGTTCTGACCATGGTCTCCGTCGAACTCCTCAGCCATCTGCCCGGATTCACCCTCGACGTCAGCTGGGAGGTCAGCGACGGCGTGGTGGCGCTGTTCGGGCCGTCCGGGGCGGGGAAGAGCCTCACGCTTCACCACCTTGCCGGCCTGAGCCGGCCGGACGCGGGGCGAATCATGGTGCGCGGCCGCACGCTGTACGATTCGGCGCGCGGCATCAACCAGCCCACCCGCGACCGGCGCCTCGGGGTCGTGTTCCAGGGTTTCGCGCTGTTCCCGCACCTGACCGTGGCGGAGAACATCGGCTTCGGGCTCCGCGGGATGCGCTCTGCCGCCCGGCGCGCGCGGGTGGACGAACTGCTCGAGCGTCTCGGGCTGGGGCCCGCCCGCGGCCTCAAACCCCACGCGCTCTCGGGCGGGCAGCAGCAGCGCACCGCGCTGGGGCGCGCGCTCGCCACCGATCCCGACCTGCTGCTGCTGGACGAGCCGCTCTCCGCGCTCGACACCCCGCTCCGGCGTGCCCTGCGGGACGACCTCGCCCTCGCCCTGCGCGGATTCGGCAAGACGGCGATCGTGGTGACCCACGATCTGGGGGAGGCTTGCCAGCTCGCCGACCAGCTGGTGGTGTACGAGGGGGGGCGGGTGCTGCAGGTGGGTTCCAAGGCGGAGGTGCTCGGCCGCCCCGCGTCGCCGGCGGTGGCGACGGTGCTCGGCATCCGGAACGTTCTCGAGGGCGAGGTGCTGGAGGCGACGCCGGAGTTCGTCCGGATCGGGTGGCAGGGCCATGAGCTCCGGGCCGCGAACTGGAGTGAGCGGCCGGTGCTGCCGGACTCCGGGAGCCGAGTTGCCTTCTTCGTCAGACCGGAGCATGTACGCCTGATGCGGAAGGACCGGTACGGTGCGCCGGTGGACCGGCGCATGAACGTGTTCCGCGGGGACCTGGTAGGGGAGACCGACCTGGGCACCTCCCTGGCGCTGCAGTTCCGGGTGGCGGGCGGATCGCCGCCGCCGCGAGGGTACGATCTCGAGATCGAGATCTCGCGGCTGGCCCACGAGAAGCTCCACCTGGACTACGACCGCCAGTGGACGGTCGCGGTGCAGCCCAGCGCGGTGCAGCTGCTCGAGGTGGCGGGGGAGCGATAGGCACCATATTGCCTATCGGATGAGGCGGCGATAGGTTGGCCTCGACCGGCGTTCCACATCTCCCCTAGCCCCAGGATTCCCGTGCGCCTTTTCCGTCGTCGCTCCCTGCCAACCAGCCTGGTTCTGGCCGCCTGCTTCGCCGCCGCCCTCCCCGCCCAGCAGGCGCCCGCTCCGGCGCCGGCTCCGTCCTCCGGCGTGAAGTTCTCGGGCTACCTGCAGGTCCGTGAGACGGCACAGGAGAATGTGGGACTCACCGGCTCGATCAACCGTGCCCGGCTGACCGCATCCGGCGGGATCGCCACGAACTTCACCTGGCGGATTCAGGGGGAGTTCCGCACCGGCAACGCCGGCAAGAGTGCCAGCGTCGCGCTCACCGACGGCTACATCCGCTGGAAGAAGAAGGATTTCGGAGTACAGGCGGGGCAGTTCAAGACGCCCTTCACGCGGGAGTACTACACCAGCCTCGCGGACGTGGAAACAGCCGACCGCGCAACGGCGGTGGACTCGCTCGCTCCCAAGCGGGACATCGGCGTCATGGCCGACTATGACTTCCACGGCAAGGCCATGCTGCAGGCCGGTGTCTTCAATGGCGAGGGCCAGAACGTGACCGCCAACAAGGACTCGACCCTGCTCGGCGTCGCCCGCCTGGTGGTACACCCGCTCAAGGACATCGGCCTCGGTGGCTATGTCGCCCGGTATTTCGGCGACAGCACCCGCTACGGTATGGAGGCGAATTACGAAGGCCCCAAGCTTACGGTTCGGGGCGAGTACGTGGCGCAGGCGCGCGACAGCCTCGGCGGAGACTCCGACCATGGCTGGTACGGTCTCGCCGCCTACTTCGTTCACAAGAAGGTCCAGCTGGTGGCGAAGTACGAGGACTTCAGCCGCGATGCGATCAGCCTCCAGCAGCAGAACCAGGCCTGGACCGGGGGCGCGAATCTATTCCTGGCCGGGACCGCGGTGAGGCTCACCCTGGAATGCATTTCGCGCGAGATCGGCGATCCCGGAGTTCGCAAGGGGATGGGGCTGGCGCAGCTGCAGCTTCGTTTCTAACCCGGCCGATCGAGAGGAACGACATGCGATCTCACGCGATGCCCCGGCGGCTCTGGGCGGCGCTGCTCTGCTGGGCGGCGGTCTCCCCCCTCGCGGCGCAGGCCCGCCGCGACGTCATCCTGTCCACCACGACGAGCACGTATGATACGGGGTTTCTCGACTCGCTCATGCCCCGGTTCGAAAAGGAATGCCGCTGCAAGGTGAAGACGATCGCGGTCGGTTCCGGCGCCGCGCTGGCGCTGGGTTCCCGGGGCGAGGCGGACGTGGTGCTGGCCCACGCTCCCGCGGTCGAAATGCGCTATGTCAGCGAGGGCACGCTCCGGAACCGCCGCCTGGTGATGTCCAACGATTTCGTCATCGTCGGCCCCTCCGATGATCCCGCGGGCATCCGCGGGATGAAGGCGATCACACAGGTCTTCAAGAAGCTGGCGGAAGGAGGCGCGCCGTTCGTCTCGCGCGGCGACAGTTCCGGCACCAATATTCTGGAGCTGAACCAGTGGAAGGCAGCCGGAATCAAACCTGAGGGGTCATGGTACCTTCAGGCCGGGCAGGGAATGGCCGCGACCCTCCGCATCACCTCCGAAAAGCGGGCCTACACCCTCACCGACCGGGGGACATTCCTTGCAACTCGCGCCAGCCTCGAACTGGAAGTCGTGGCCGAAGGGGCCCCGGAACTGCTCAACATCTACCACGTGCTCGAGGTCAATGGCGACATCTTTCCCAATGCCAACACCGTTGGTAGCCGCGCCCTGGCGGACTTCTTTCTCCGGAAGGACATCCAGGGCTACATCGGGACGTTCGGGGTGGCGAGATACGGCCAGCCGCTGTTCACGCCTCAGGCCGGCCGGCGGGAGGAGGATCTGGTCGCTCAGGCACACTAGGGGAGCACCGGAAGCGGCCACGCCTCCCGCGGGCCCGGTCGCTTCCTAGGGGTCCTGCCCCATGGATCTCCTCTCCAAAGGTCTTGCCCACGCGCTCGCCCTGATCCTTCAGGGCGACGCGCAGGTCATGGAGATCATGTGGCTGTCGCTCCGCTGTTCGGGGCTCGCCACGCTCCTCGCCATCGTCATCGGACTCCCGCTCGGTGCCAGGCTGGGCCTGGTCCGCTTCCGCGGACGGCGCCTGGTGCTCGGCGTCATCAACGCCGGCATGGGGCTGCCGCCGGTCGCGGTCGGGCTGTTCGTCAGCATCTTCCTCTGGCGGAGCGGTCCGCTCGGCTTCCTCGAACTGATGTACTCGCCCACCGCGATCGTCATTGCCCAGGTGATCATCGCCCTGCCGGTGGTGATCGGCCTCACCGCGGCGGCGGTCCAGCAGCTGGACCCGAGGCTCCTGCTCCAGTTGCTCGGCCTTGGCGCGTCCCGCCGGCAGGCGACGCTGCAGCTGCTGACCGAGGCCAGGTATGCGCTGTTCGCCGCGATGATGGCGGCCTTCGGTGCGGTGATCTCCGAGGTTGGCGCCTCGATGATGGTAGGCGGCAACCTGCTGCACAGCACCCGGGTGCTCACCACCGCCACGGTGCTCGAAGCCGGCAAGGGCAACTTCGATATCGCCCTCGCGTTGAGCATCCTGCTGGTGGGTCTCACCTTCGTGGTCGCGATGGCGCTCACCCTGCTGCAGCAGCGGGAGCGCCGGACATGAGCCAGTCGCTGTTGATCGAGGCCGGGAGGCTCGAGGCTCGCTACGGGAGTCGCACCGTGGTGCGTGTGGACCGGCTGCAGCTCGCAAGCGGGCGGACCCTGGCGCTGCTCGGCCCGAACGGTGCCGGGAAGTCGACGCTGCTCCGGCTCCTGGCCCTGCTCGAGCGTCCTCGAGGAGGGGAGCTCAGGGTATTCGGTGAGGCCGTCACCGGGCAGGAGCGGCAGGGGCTCCGCCTCCGGCGGCGGATGGCAACGGTGTTTCAGGCGCCGCTCCTGACCCGCGGGAGCGTGTTCGACAATGTTGCGCGCGGACTCCGCTTCCGCGGCCTCGATCGCGCCATCGTGCGCCAGCGTGTGGAGCAGTGGCTGACCCGGTTCGGGATCGCCCACCTGGCGGCGCAGGAGGGGCGCACGCTCTCGGGGGGTGAAGCGCAGCGGGTGAGCCTTGCCCGTGCATTTGCGGTCGAGCCCGAGATCCTGTTCCTGGACGAGCCATTTGCCTCCCTCGACCAGCATGGCCGTGAGGCGCTGGCGCTCGAACTGGAGGAGGTGCTCCGGACGTCGCGGATCGCCGCGGTGCTGGTGACCCACGATCGGTCGGAGGCGCTGATGCTGGCCGACGAGGTGGCGCTGCTCATGGGCGGGGTCGTGCGGCAGTCGGGACCGATCCGCGACGTTCTGGCCCGCCCCACGGACGCCGACGTCGCCCGCTTCGTGGGGGTCGAGAATCTCCTCTCTGCCCGCGTGGTGCAGCGCCAGGGGGACGCTGTGGAGGTCTCGATGGCCGGCCGCGCCTTCCCGATTCCTCGGGCGCCGGGGCTCGAAGCCGACATCCTGCTCTGTGTCCGGGCCGAGGATGTCCACCTTGTCGCCGAGGGAGGTGCGGTGGAGGCGACCCGGGTGAGTCTGGACGCGAGGGTGGAGCGAATCGTGCCGTTCGGGGTGCCCTACCGGGTGCACCTGGATGCGGGGCTGCCGCTGGTTGCGCTGGCCGCCGAGCGCACCCTGCGCCGGCTCGATTTGCGGGAAGGGAGTGCGCTGGTCGCCTCGTTCGATCCCTCCCGGGTCCACGCCGTCCCCCGCCACGCCACCTTGCCGTCGCCCCCGGTGGAGGGCTAATCTCCCGCCCCGACCCAAACTGAAGGGTTCCATGAGCGGCACGGCGAACATTCCCCAACCCCAGAACGAGCCCATTCTCGCCTACGCCCCCGGGTCACCGGAGCGGGCCACGCTGAAGGCGGCACTGGACCGCATGGCCGATCAGACGGTCGAGATCCCGGTGATCATCGGCGGCGAGGAGATCCGGACCGGCGACCTGCACGACGTGGTCAGCCCCCACGAGCACCGCCGGGTGCTGGCCAGGGCGCACCACGCCGATGAGAAGCTGGTCGCCAAGGCGGCGGCCGCATCCCGGGAAGCCTGGCGGGGGTGGTCGGTGATGCGGTTCGAGGACCGCGCGGCGGTGTTCCTCAAGGCTGCGGACCTGCTGGCGGGCCCCTGGCGGGCCACGGTGAACGCCGCGACGATGCTGGGCCAGAGCAAGACGGCGTTCCAGGCCGAGATCGACAGCGCCTGCGAGCTGGTCGACTTCCTGCGGTTCAACGTCCACTTCGCGGAGCGGATCTACCAGGAGCAGCCCGCGTCGGCGCCGCAGATGTGGAACCGCATGGAGTACCGGGCGCTGGAGGGGTTCGTCTACGCCATCACGCCGTTCAACTTCACCGCCATCGGCGGCAACCTGCCGACGGCGCCGGCCCTGATGGGCAACGTGGTAGTCTGGAAGCCGGCGCACACCGCGATGCTGAGCAACTACTACCTCATGCGGATGTTCGAGGAGGCCGGCCTGCCTCCCGGCGTGATTAACCTGGTGCCGGGTGAATCGGTGATGGTCAGCCGGACCCTGCTGGCCGACCGCGGTCTGGCCGGGATCCACTTCACCGGCAGCACTTCGGTGTTCAACAGTCTCTGGCGGTCGGTGGGGGAGCACCTCGATCAGTACGCCGGCTACCCCCGCATCGTGGGCGAAACCGGCGGCAAGGACTTCGTGGTGGCCCATCCGAGTGCCGACGCCGACGCGCTGGCGGTGGCGCTGGTGCGCGGGGCCTACGAGTACCAGGGGCAGAAGTGCAGCGCCGCGTCCCGCGCCTACGTGCCAGCCAGCCTGTGGCCACAGGTGAAGGAGCGGATGCTGGCGATGATCGCCGATATCAGGATGGGGGATGTTCGCGATTTCCGGAACTTCATGGGTGCGGTGATCGACAAGCGGGCGTACGAGCGGATCACCGGCTACCTGACCCAGGCCCGGAAGGACCCGGGGGTGACGATCCTGGCCGGTGGCGGCGCGCGGATCGACACCGGCTGGTTCATCGAGCCGACGCTGATCCAGGTATCCGACCCGAAGTACCGCACCATGTGCGACGAACTCTTCGGGCCGGTGCTGACGCTGTACGTCTACCCTGACGCGAAGTGGAGCGAGACGCTGGCACTGGTGGATTCGACCAGTCCGTACGCACTCACCGGTGCGGTGTTCGCCAGGGACAGGAAGGCACTGGCGGAGGCGGATGCCGTCCTGCGCCATGCGGCGGGCAACTATTACATCAACGACAAGCCGACCGGGGCGGTGGTGGGGCAGCAGCCGTTCGGCGGCGCCCGTGCCAGCGGCACCAACGACAAGGCGGGATCGATCCTCAACCTGCTCCGCTGGGTGTCCGCGCGGACGATCAAGGAGAACTTCGTGCCGCCGAAGGACTTCCGCTATCCATTCATGGCGGAGGCTTGACCGGGCCCCTCTCGCCGCGAGGCTGACCGGGCGGTAGATTCCATGGCAGTGAACTCCCCTTTCTTGCACGGGAGGCAGGCATGACTGCCGAACCGCTGTACCGCGCGCTGCGCGACATCAAGCTCACGACGGTCCGCAAGGCGATCTCCAGCGCCTGCTACACCCGTTCGTGGTTCAAGACGTGGGGCTCCTTCGCCTTCGACATCGCCCTCTACGTCGGTTTCATGGCGGGCATCTTCCTGGCCGACAACGCCTGGATTCAGCTCGGCTTCGGCCTCGCGGCAGGCTGCGCGGTGGCGTTCATGTTCGTGTGGGCCCATGACGCGGCCCACGGCGCACTGTTCCAGAATGAAGGGGTGGCCGAGGTGTTCGGGACGCTCACCATGCTGCCGTCGCTCAACATGTACCGGCTCTGGTGCCACGGCCACAATCGGGTCCACCATGGCTTCACCTCCTTCAGCCCGGTCGACTGGATCTGGCGCCCGCTGTCGCCCAGCGAGTATGCCGCGAAGCCCCGGCTGGGACGGTTCATGTACCGGCTGGAGCGTGCCCCGTTCACCTGCGCCATCCACTACCTGCTAAAGGTCTGGTGGCCCGGGATGGTGATGTACGATCCGAATGAGCGCCCGCGGGAGCGGGTCGGGTTCATCGTGCACAAGGTGATCACGGTGAGCTTCGCGGCGCTGCTGTCGGTCGCCGCCTGGATCTGGGCTGGCGGGGTCGTGGGGGTGCTGGCGGCGGTGGTGGTCCCCTTCATTGTATTCAACTACTTCATCGCCCTGTTCGTCTACCTGCACCACACCCATCCTGACGTGCCGTTCTTCGACGAGCGGCATGAGTGGAGCAACACGATCGGGCAGGTCTACTGCGCCGTCACCTGGCGCTGCTCCCGGCTGAGCGAGTTCCTGATCCACAACATCATGATTCACGTGCCGCACCACGTGGACCAGCGGATCCCGTTCTACCGCCTCAAGGTGGCCTACCAGGACCTCAGGCGCGAGTACGGCAAGTACATTCACGAATACCGCTTCCGGTGGCGGACGGTGTTCATGATTTTCAATCGCTGCAAGCTGTACGACTTCGAGGCCAAGCGCTGGTACAGCTTCCGCGAGGCGGCCGCGCTTCGCGCCGGTCCGCTTCAGGGAGCCTTGTAGACCGCCCCATCCTTCATCACGAACACCACCCGCTGGAGCACGGTGATGTCGGCCAGCGGGTCGCCCTTCACGGCGATCAGGTCCGCGGCGTACCCCGCCGCGATCCGACCCAGCCGCCGGTCCTGCCCCAGCAACCTCGCCGCGGTCGTCGTCGCTGACTGGATCGCCTGCATCGGCGTCATCCCGTAGCGCACCATGTACTCCATTTCCTTGGCCTGGTTCTCGGTCCAGGCGTAGCCGCCCGCGTCGGTTCCATAGCTGATCCACGGCAGCAGGCCGCGTCTGACCGCCTCGCCGAACGCCTGCTTCTCGAGCTCGACCATCTTCGGCCAGATCCCGCCCCGGCCCTCGGCCACGTAGGCGCCCACGAAGATCGTGGGGCACCAGTAGACACCCTGCTGGATCATCCGGTCGATGAGGTCGGGGGTCAGGCCGTCGCCGTGCTCGATGGTGTTGAAGCCGGCCCGCAGTGCGGCGTCGATACCGTCCCAGCCGATGGCGTGCGCCGCCGCTTTCCGGCCGAGGCGGTGGGCCTCCTCGACGAACACCCGGAGCTCGTCGTCGGTGTAGTTGGGCCAGCTGCGGAGCCGGCCATCCTCGGCGAGGTAGTAGCGGCGGTCCACGTAGACCTTGATCCAGTCCGCCCCGTACTTCACCTGTTCGCGGACCGCGTGGCGGATCTGGTCGGGGCCGTCCACGATCTGCACCCCTTCCGGCGTCCGGAGCTCCCAGGAATATCCCGAGAGCGGGTACATCCCGGTGGCGCTGAAGGCGCGGGTGGCGACGAACATCCTGGGCCCGGGAATCACGCCGCGGTTGATGGCGGTCTTGATGTCCACGTCGGCGTACATGGCGCCCTCGGTCTCGAGGTCGCGCATGGTGGTGAAGCCGTTGAGGAGGGCGGTGCGCACCGCCACTGTCGCGCGGATGGTGCGGTAGGGGGTCGACTCCTTGAGCAGCTGGTCGTCGTAGTCCTGGGCGGTGATGTCGCCCTGCAGCAGGATGTGGGTGTGGTTATCGATCAACCCGGGCAGGACGGTCATTCCACTCAGGTCCACTCGCCGGGCGTCGCGCGCGGCGGCAGACACCTCGGACCAGGGACCGACCTGCCTGATGCTGTTCCCCTCGATCAGGATGCCGACGTTGCGCTGGGCGGTGTCGGCCGTGCCGTCGATGAACCGGCCGGCCCGGATCAGCACGCGCTCGGGGGTGCGGGCGGCTTCCTGCGCGGCGAGCGCAGGTGGGGCCGCGAGCAGAAGGGCCGCCAGCGGGGCGGCAGAGTGGCGAAGCAGGCGCATCGGGTTCATTCTCCGGGACCATGGTGTGTTCGGGGACTGGAATGATGCGAGGCTTGGGCGGCTCCTGCCGCGGTCAGGGAAGATTCACGCGCCGGCCCCGGTGGCAAGTCGCCGCCGCGATGGCGCTGATTCTGGCTGCGGTACCGCCGAGCGTGCTCGGCGCCCAGGCGGCCGCACCGGGCTACCACGCCCTGCAGCTCGACTGCGGGCGCTTCCGGCAGGAAATCCGCTCGTCCATCCTGCTCGAGGGCGGCGGCACCCGCACCAGGGAGACGACGGGTCGGGACGGGATCCTGGCGCTCCGCGCCGACCCATCCGACGGTGGCATTGCCCTGCTGGCCTGGTTCGATACACTCACGGTCTGGCGTGCCGGAAGCGGGGAACGACTCGAACCGTCTACCGACGGCGTAATCGGGGGTCGATTCCGCGGGCTGCTCACGCCCAGCGGAGTGTTCACCTCCACCGATCGTCCTTTCGTGCCCGATGATGTCGCCCAGGTCACCGACGTCGGTGATGCGCTCGAGCGATTGCTCCCGCGGCTGCCGCCGGCAGCTCTGGAGCGTGGGCAATCGTCGAAGGACGACCAGGGCCTCTTCATCACCCGATTGACCGACGGTGCCGTCGCTGGCCGGATCACCGAGCGGTACCGCCTCACAACCCGGTTCGAGGGGGAGGATGTACGGCTGCTCCCCGACTCCACCCCGGTAACGGCGCGCCGCAGCGAAACCGAGACCGGTGTCTACGACTGGGTGTCGGAACTGGGTGTGGTGCGATGGGAGCGTCAGATCACCATCGACGTCTCGGTGCCGGCGGGTGGGGTGGTGAAGAGTGCCTTCCGGACCCGGATCGAACAGCAGGCCGTGACATCACGGCTGGAAGAAAGCTGCCCCTCGCCCTGAGCCGTCAGGGTTCCCCGCTGAGCCCGAACTTCTTCATTCGATAGCGCAGCGTGTCACGGGAAATCCCCAGCCGCTGGGCTGCGCGGGTCTGGTTGCCGCTGCATTCGCGTAGGGCCTGTTCCA
>Ga0315273_10013050_pt1 | contig 10665 bp, 10 predicted proteins | sample YL17G02_0_MG_FD_205753 | JGI IMG/M metagenome (GOLD analysis project Ga0315273, IMG submission 205753) | Sediment microbial communities from Yellowstone Lake, YNP, Wyoming, USA - YL17G02_0 | ecosystem: Environmental > Aquatic > Freshwater > Lake > Sediment | place: USA: Wyoming | collected... | reverse complement strand
GCGCACCGTCGACGACGCCGGCTTCCGCTACGGGCACGTCGACGTGCGGATCGACCGGCCGGGACGCAGCGCGACGATCACCGTCTCGGCGCCGCAATCGCCGCCCGCGGAGGGCCTCGACCCGATTCTCGCCGCGGGCGCGTCGTGGTGGCCGCTCGCGATGGCACGCGAACTCGACGACGCGATCCTGCTGCTGCGGACCAACGAGCTCGACATCGGCACGTGGATCCTCAAGACCGCGGGCGATGCGTCGCACGTGCTCGCCGCCGACGCGACGCTGCTGCGCCACCGGTCGCACTGGTTCGTCCGCGAGACGATCGGCATGCTGCGGCGCACGCTCGCGCGGCTCGACGTCACGTCGCGCACGCTTTTCGCATTGATCGAACCGGGATCGTGCTTCGCCGGCACGCTGCTGGAGCTGGCGCTGGCCGCCGATCGCTGCTACATGCTCGCGTCGGAGGACGACGCGACGGCGGCCCCGAAGATCACGCTGTCGACGCTGAACTTCGGCGCGTACCCGATGGTGAACGGCCACGCGCGCCTCGCCGCCCGCTTCTACGGCGAGACGGAGCCGATGTCACGCGCGAACGATGCCGTCGGACGTACGCTCGCCGCGGGCGAAGCGCTCGACTTGGGACTCGTCACCGCCGCGCCCGACGATCTCGACTGGGCCGACGAGGTTCGCGTCGCGCTGGAAGAGCGCGCGAGCCTGTCGCCGGACGCGCTGACCGGCATGGAGGCGAATCTGCGCTTCGGCGGCGCCGAGACGATGGAGACGCGGATTTTCGGCCGGCTCTCGGCTTGGCAGAACTGGATCTTCATCCGGCCGAACGCGGTCGGCGAGGCCGGCGCGCTGAAGGTTTTCGGCACCGGCAACAAGTCCCGTTTCAATTGGGATCGCGTCTGACGCGCATCCACTCTTCGACTTTTGCCAAGGAACGCACGATGAGCATCGATTACAGCGAAAAGATCCCCAACAACGTGGACCTCGCGGGCAACAGGACGCTGCAGCGCGCGCTCCTGCACTGGCAGCCGGAATTCCTGCACTGGTGGGCCGACACGGGCCCCGACGACACCAGTAACGTCGACGTCTATCTGCGCACCGCCGTCAGCGTCGAGCCCAAGGGCTGGGCGCACTTCGACTACGTGAAAATGCCCGACTACCGGTGGGGCATTTTCCTGACGCCGGCCGAAACCGGCCGCAAGGTCAACTTCGGCGCGCACAAAGGCGAGCCGGCGTGGCAGGAAGTCCCCGGCGAATACCGATCGAACCTGCGGCGGCTGATCGTCACGCAGGGTGACACCGAGCCGGCGTCGAACAGCAGCGCCACCTGGGCCTCAGCTGTCCGTCGCTCTACGACCTGCGCAACCTGTTCCAGGTCAACGTCGAGGAAGGCCGCCACCTGTGGGCGATGGTGTACCTGCTGCATGCGCACTTCGGCCGCGACGGCCGCGAGGAGGCCGAGGCCCTGCTCCTGCGCCGTTCCGGCGACGCCGACAATCCGCGCATCCTGGGCGCGTTCAACGAACCGACGCCGGATTGGCTGTCGTTTTTCATGTTCACCTTCTTCACGGACCGCGACGGCAAGTACCAGCTCTGTTCGCTCGCGGAGTCGGGCTTCGACCCGCTCGCGCGCACCTGCCGCTTCATGCTGACCGAGGAGGCGCACCACATGTTCGTCGGCGAGTCCGGCATCGGCCGCGTCATTCAACGCACGTGCGAAGCCATGGTCGCGCACAAGACCGACGATTCGGCGCGGCTGCGCGCGCTCGGCGTCATCGATCTGCCGACGCTCCAGCGCTACCTCAATTTCCATTTCAGCGTGACGATGGACCTCTTCGGTTCGGACGTGTCGTCCAATGCCGCCACGTTCTACACCACCGGACTCAAGGGCCGCTTCGACGAAACGAAGATCGACGACGACCATCTGCTCAACGGGGCGATGTACCCGGTGCTCGAAGTCCGCGATGGCCGGCTCGTCACGGGCGAGGCGCCTGCACTGAACGCGCTCAACGAAAAATTACGGGACGACTACATCCGGGACGCCAAGGCCGGCATCGAGCGCTGGAACAAGGTCACCGAGAAGCACGGGATCCCGTTCCGGCTGAAGGCGCCGCACAAGGCATTTCACCGCCGCATCGGACCTCTCGCCACCACGAATATCGACCCCGACGGCAATGTCGTATCGGCCGCCGACTGGTCGGCGAACGTCGATCGATGGCTGCCGGGCGCCGCCGACCGCGCGTTCGTCGCCTCGCTGATGGGGCGCGTGGCCGAACCCGGCAAATTCGCGAACTGGATCGCGCCGCCGGCGCGAGGCATCAACAACCAGTCCGCGGACTTCGCGTACGTACGTTTCAATTGAGATGAACGGCCCCCACGCTCACTGCGTTCGCTGCCCCCCGCGGGGGCGCGCAGTGCCCTTCGGGCGGCCGGGCGGGCACTGAGGCCACGCGGCAGCGGAGATCGCAATGGGTACCCGCATGCAGACGATCGAGGTGATCCGCCAGCACCTCATCGATCCGGAGATTTGCATCCGCTGCAACACCTGCGAGGAGACGTGCCCGGTTCATGCGGTTTCGCACGACACGCGCAACTACGTCGTCGATCCGATCAAGTGCAACAGTTGCAACGACTGCATCGCGCCCTGCCCGACCGGCGCGATCGACCACTGGCGCCGCGTGGAAAAGGGGAAGGCCTACACGCCGGAACAGCAGCTTTCCTGGGACAGCCTGCCGCAGCAGAAGGAACTCGATGCGGGCACCGAGTCGTCGGATCTCCCCACCGAGGTCGTGCGGATCACGGCCGAAGCAACGTCGGGGCAGGGCGGCACCGTGGTTCCGCCATGGTCGGCCGCGCATCCCTACATCAACATCTACACGGTCCAGAAGCCGGCGATCGCCACCGTCAGCGGCAATTTCCGCCTGACGGCCGACGGCGCCTCCAGCGACATTCGACATATCGTTCTCGACTTCGGCGGTGCAGCGTTTCCGGTGCTGGAAGGCCAGACGATCGGGGTCGTTCCGCCCGGCGTCGGCCCGAACGGCAAGCCGCACCACGTGCGCCTGTACTCGGTCGCGAGCCCGCGCGAAGGCGAGCGGCCGCGCTACAACAATCTCGCGCTCACGGTGAAGCGCGTGACCGAGGACCGCGACGGCCGGCCCGTCGCCGGCGTCGCGTCGAACTACCTGTGCACCCTCGCAAAGGGCGATGAGGTCAAGGTCGTCGGGCCGTACGGCACGACGTTCCTGATGCCCAACCATCCGGGCTCGAGCCTGCTGATGGTCTGCACGGGCACGGGCTCCGCGCCGATGCGCGCGATGACCGAGCGCCGGCGGCGGCGGATCGCGCTCAACGAAGGAGGCGATCTGATGCTGTTCTTCGGGGCGCGTGCGCCGGAGGAGCTGCCCTACTTCGGCCCGCTGCAGAAGCTGCCGCAGGCGTTCATCGACATCAACTTCGCGTTCTCGCGCGTGCCGGGCGAGCCGAAGCACTATGTGCAGGACCGGATTTGCGAGCGCAGCGCCGACGTCGTGCGCCTCATCGACGACGCGAACTGCTACATCTACCTCTGCGGCCTGAAGGACATGGAGCACGGCGTCGACCAGGCGTTCCGCGATGCCTGCCGCGCGCACGGCACGGACTGGGATCAGCGGCTGCCCGAGCTGCGGGCGCAGGGCCGCTACCACGTCGAGACGTACTAGGGTTTTGTTCATGCCGCTCGACTACGCGGCGATAAAGCTCGTACACACGAGCGCCGCGGCGCTTTCGATCTCGCTGTTCGCATTGCGCGGCGCGTGGATGCTCCGCTCGCCGCAGCGGCTGCAGCGGCGCTGGGTGCGCATCACGCCGCATGTGATCGACACGGTGCTGCTCGCGTCCGCGCTCTGGCTCGCGTGGCAGATGGGGGCCGCGGGCACCCAAGGCTGGCTCTGGGCGAAGGTGGTCGCGTTGCTCGTCTACATCGTGCTGGGCACCCTGGCGTTGAAGCGCGGGAGGACGCGCGGCGTTCGCATCGTCGCTTTCGCCGCCGCGATCGCGACCTTTGGCTACATCGTGTCGGTCGCAATCGCGAAGTCGCCACTCGGCTTCCTCGCGCGACTATAATCGACGCATTTCCTCCACTGTCGCCAACGGTGCAGCACCCATGGCCACCGACCTCTTCTCAGAAGCCACGGCGCCAAGCTTCGACGACCCGCTCGGCATGCTCTCCGCGTGCCACGGCCGCATCGAGCGCCAGTTGGCAACGCTGGAGCGGCTGCAACGCCACCTCCCGGAGCACGGCTGCGACGTCGACGCCCGTGCCGCCGCGCGCCGCATCCTCAAGTACTTCGATACGGCGGCCCCCAACCACCACGCCGACGAAGAGGCGAGCGTGTTTCCCCGTCTCATGATTGCAGCGTCGGGCCGCGCCGACACGCTGATCGCCGAACTCGAGGGAGAGCACGCGACGCTCGCGGCGCACTGGCGCCACCTGCGACCGCAGCTTGCGGGCATCGCCGCCGGCGCGCGCGCGAACCTGTCGCCGAAGCAGGTGGCGGACGTACGCGGCGTCTACGCTGCGCACATCGCGCGGGAGGAAAACGAGTTGATCCCGCTCGCCGCCCGGACCTTCGACGCAGCGATGCTCGCGGCCATCGGCAACGAGATGGCAGCGCGCCGCGGCGTCGATCCGGCGCCGCCCGCGCGTCGCGCCGGCAAATGAACGGCCCCCACGCTCACTGCGTTCGCTGCCCCCCGCGGGGGCGCACAGTGCCCTTCGGGCGGCCGGGCGGGCACTGACGCCGGGGCAACCCCGGCGCAGCGCTGGTTCGGCTTCCTCGTCCGTGATGCCCGCGAAGCACCGCAACCACCTTTCGGACCTGCGCGGCGCCAGCCGCCTCGCCATCGACGCCACCCGCGGTCTCACCGACCTCGTTGAGGCGATGCATCACAACATCAGCCGGGCTCCTGGCGTCCTGGAAAAGCCGCCTGCGGGCCGCACGCGCGGAATCACTGGCCTGGTCTACCGCAGCGTGCATGGCGTGACCCGGCTCGTGGGTGGGAGCATCGACGCCGTTCTCGGGCGCCTCGTCCCCATGCTCGGCGATGTCGAACCGTCCCGCGCGCGCGAAGCGCTGGTGGCTGCGCTGAACGGCATGCTCGGCGACTACCTGGCGGAGACCGGCAATTCGCTGGCGATTTCGCTCCGCTTCCGTCGCAACGGCAAGCCGCTTGCGTTGGAACGCGGGGCGCTGGCCGCGGCCTTCCCCGCGTGCACGGGAAAACTGCTGGTGCTCGCGCATGGTTTGTGCCTCAACGATCTGCAGTGGAACCGGCAGGGCCGCGACCACGGCGCGGCGCTCGCGCGCGAGCTCGGCTACACGCCCGTCTATCTACATTACAACTCCGGTCTTCACATCTCGACGAACGGAGCGCAACTGGCCGCAGCGCTGGAGACGCTGCTTCGGCAGTGGCCTGTTCCGCCGGAGGAGTTCGCGATCCTCGCCCACAGCATGGGCGGCCTCGTGGCGCGCAGCGCCTGCCATGCCGGCGCACTTGCGGGCCACGACTGGCTGCGGCATCTGCGGAAGCTCGTGTTTCTCGGCACGCCGCATCATGGCGCTCCGATGGAACGCGGCGGCAACTGGATCGACACGCTCCTCGACATCAGTCCGTACACGGCGCCGTTGGCGCGGCTGGGAAAGCTTCGCAGTGCGGGCATCACGGACCTGCGCTACGGAAATCTCACCGATGAGGACTGGCAGGGGCGTGACCGCTTCGCGCGCGGTGATCGCCGGCGCTTCGTGCCGCTGCCCGAAGGCGTGCCGTGCTATGCGATCGCCGCGACGACCGGCAACAAGCCGCGCCGTCTCGCCCGCCGTCTGCCGGGCGACGGACTCGTGCCGCTCGCGAGCGCACTCGGCCACCACGACAATCCCGACCAGGAGCTGAACATTCCGAAGTCCCGGCAGTGGATCGCCCACGGGTGCGGTCACCTCGATCTGCTCGACCGGCCCGACGTATTGAGGCGGATCCGGCGGTGGCTCGACGCGGGGTCAATGCCCACCGTCGGATAGAGAGCCTCGCCGGCGCCGAATCCTGGAAACGTCGATGTCAGATGACGCGAGAGTACTGCGCCTGCTCGCGCGCCTCGCGCAGATAGCGGTCGAACTGCATCGCCACCGTGCGCACCAGCAGCCGGCCGCGCGGCGTCACCCGGATCGAATCGTGAGCGACCTCGACGAGCCCGTCCTCGGCCAGCGGCCGCAATGCGGCTAGCTCCGGCGCGAAATAGTCGGCGCAGACGATGCCGTGCCTCGCCTCGGCCGCGGCGAAATCGAGGTCGAAGTCGCACATGAGCTTCTGGATCACGTCGCGCCGGATCAGATCGTCGGCATGGAGCTCGACGCCGCGCAGCACGGGCAGCGCCTGCGCGTCGAGCCGGTCATAGTACTCGTCGAGCGTCTTCACATTCTGCACGTACGCCGCGCCGACCTTGCCGATCGCGGAGATGCCGAACGCGATGAGGTCGCAGTCGGGCTTCGTCGAATAGCCCTGGAAATTCCGGTGCAGCTTGCGCTCGCGCTGCGCGACCGCCAGCTCGTCGGTGGGCTTCGCGAAGTGGTCCATGCCGATGTACGTGTAGCCGGCGGCGGAGAGCTTCTCGATCGCAAGCGCAAGAATCGCCAGCTTGGTCTCCGGTGCCGGTACCGCGGCGAGGTCGATCCGCCGCTGCGGCTTGAAGAGATGTGGAACGTGCGCGTAGCTGTAGAGCGCGATCCGGTCCGGCGATGCGTCGATCACCTTGTCGAGCGTGGCCGAAAAGCCTTCCACCGTCTGCTTCGGCAGCCCGTAGATCAGGTCGGCATTCACCGAAACAAAGCCATTCACGCGCGCCGCGTCGATCACGGTGCGCGTCTCTTCCTCCGACTGGATCCGGTTGACCGCCTTCTGCACTTCCGGATCGAAGTCCTGGATGCCCACCGAAATCCGGTTGAAGCCCTGCGCTCCGAGGAACGCGATCGTTTCCGCGTCCACCTTGCGCGGGTCGACCTCGATCGAGATTTCCGCGTCGGCGGCGACATCGAAGTCCCCGCGCAGCATCCCCATCAGCGTCGCCATCTCGTCGCGCGCCAGGAAGGTCGGCGTGCCCCCGCCCCAGTGCAGCTGCTCGACCTTCGGTCCGCCCTCGACGAGGCCGCCGACGATGCCGATTTCGCGTCCCAGGTACCGGATGTATTTCGCCGACCGGCCGTGGTCCTTGGTGATGACCTTGTTGCACGCACAGTAGTAGCAGATCGTGTTGCAGAACGGCAGGTGGACGTACAGCGACAGCGGTTGCCGCGGGCGCGTCTGGTTGCGCGCGTGGAGCGCGTTGACGTAATGCTCGGCCGTGAATGCGTCGTGGAAGCGGTCGGCGGTCGGATACGATGTGTAGCGCGGTCCGAAGGTGTCGTATTTCCTGACCAGCGCAAGGTCGAGGACGAGGTCGGCGGCGGCGGTTGTAGGCATGGTCTTGGGCACGGGCAACGGAGATGTTCGCTCGAATGCGACCGATTGTCACTTCCCGTGTAACACGACACATTGACCGAAATCAACGGCAGTATCGGGCCCTGCCTTTCAGACGGTAAGGCAGGCCCGCACGCCGTCGGTATCCATGTCGGCGCCCCTTCCGACCTTCACCACTTCGCCGCGGGACAGCACGACGTAGCGGTCGGCAAGCGACCGGGCGAAGTCATAGTATTGCTCGACGAGCAGGATCGCCATCTCGCCCTCGGTCGCAAGGCGCCGGATGGCCCGCTCGATATCCTTGATGATCGAAGGCTGGATGCCTTCGGTCGGCTCGTCGAGCACGAGGAGTTTCGGGTCCATCGCCAGGGCCCGCCCGATCGCGAGCTGCTGCTGCTGGCCGCCGGAGAGATCGCCGCCGCGCCGGTGCAGCATGCCGGCCAGGACCGGAAACATCTCGAAAATGCGCGTCGGGGCCGGTCAGCCCCGCTCGACTTTCAAGGCAAGCGCCTGCGCGTAGAGCGCATCGCGCGGCAATCCGGTCGCGGCGGCAGCGACGCGGGCGGCGCGCGCCGGCGGCAACTCGGCGACCAGCGCCGTCAGCAGCCGGCGCACGTCGAAAGCAGAATCGCCGGCCGCGAGCTCTGCGTCCGGCGGAGCATCGATGACCAGCACGAATTCGCCGCGCTCGTGATTCGGATCGGCCGCGAACCAGCCGGGCGCCTCCCCGAGCGTCGTCTGCGTGATCGACTCGAATTTCTTCGTGACCTCGCGGGCGACGACGAGCGTTCGCTCACCGCCAAGCGCTTCGCCAAGATGCGCCACCGTGGCGCGCACGCGATGCGGCGCCTCGTAGACCACGAGCGCAACCGGCAGGGGAGCGACCGCCGCGAGCAGCTCGCGCCGCGGTTTCGCCGCCGCCGGAAGAAAGCCCAGGAAGACAAACCGCGCGGCGGCGAGGCCGGCCGCCGACACGGCCGCGATCGCGGCGTTTGCACCGGGAATCGGCACGACCGGGAACCCGGCATCGCGGACCGCTCGCACCAGCCGCGCGCCGGGATCGCTGACCGCCGGCGTGCCGGCATCGCTGACCAAGGCGACACTGCGGCCCGCGCGGAGCTGTGCGACGATCTGCGCGGCGCGTGCCGCTTCGTTGTGTTCGTGCAGCGACAGCGGGCGCGTCGAGATGCCGTAATGCCGCAGCAGAACACCGGTCACGCGCGTATCCTCGGCGGCGATGGCGTCTGCGCTGCCGAGGACGTCGAGTGCGCGCAGCGTCAGGTCGCGCAGATTTCCGAGCGGTGTGGCAACCACATATAATGTTCCCGGCGAGGCGCGAAAGCGCAGCGGCGCCGTGACCTCCCCAATCTCCGCGTTCCCGCCATCACCCATGCGAATCCCGATTCCGGCCGTATGATCACCTTCTTCCGACATCGCCGGAACCTGTGCCCACGCGCGCGTTGGTGTCGTGCCGCGATTTCGATCGCCCTGTCGCTCGGGCTGCCCGCATTGTCCGCCGCGCAATCTCCGGCGGCAAGCGACGCGCCACCGGCCGCGAGCGCCAAATCGGCCCCGGGCCTTGAAGCCCCTGCCGGGCGCGGTCCCGTCGTACTCGTGCTGCCGCTCGCGTCGGCGGCGTTCGGCCGTGCCGCCGAGGCGGTGCAGGCGGGATTCCTCGCCGCGGCCGAAGCGTCCAAGGCTCAACCCGTGGTGATCGGGCACGGCGACGGTGACGTGGTCGCCGCGTTCGCGAAGGCGAAAAGCGCCGGCGCCAGAGTCATCGTCGGGCCGCTGGTCCGGGACGACATGAAGGCTCTCGCGGCGGCTGGCCTGAAGCTCCCGCCGACGATCGCGCTGAATCAGCTCGACGAGGGCACGACGCTGCCGGAGAATGTGTACGCCCTCACGCTCACAATCGACGGCGAGGCGCGGCAACTCGCGCGCCGCGCGCGCGCGGATGGTGCGGCGACGGTCGTTGTGATCGCCAGCGACACACCGCGGCAGCAGCGCTTCGCAAGCGCATTCAATGCCGAATGGATTCTTGCGGGCGGCGGGGCCCCGGTGATGTTCCGCTTCGACCCGACGCCGGAAGTGCTGCGGCTGATGCGGCGCGAACTCGTGAAGACGCCGGTCGACGCCGCGCTCCTTGCCGTTGACGCCGCGGACGCCGCGCTGGCGAAGCCCTACGTCGGCACGATCCCGAGCTATACGAGCAGCCAGGTCAACGAGCGCCAGCCGCCGGAAGCGCTGCGCGACCTCGACGACGTGCGCTTTGTCGACATACCGTGGCTCGTCGATTCGGACGCGGCCACGTTCGCGGACATAAGGCGCCCCGACTATCCCAACACCGCGCTCGATCGGCTCTACGCGCTCGGCGTGGACGCATTCCGCGTCGCGCAGGCGTTCGCGGACGGATTGCCGGCGAAGCTCGAGTTCGACGGCGCCACCGGTCATCTTTCGCTCGACGCGACGCGCCAGTTCGTTCGCGAGGGGCGCCTGATGCAGTTTCGAGCCGGTCGAATCGCGCCTGTCGGCGAGCGCTGACATGGCGGTCGCGCGCGGCGTTGCCGGCGCTCGCGCTGAGGCATTGGCTGCCGCGTTTCTGCTCGCCCGTGGCCTGGCGATCGTCGAGCGCAATTTCCGCTGCCGTCGCGGCGAAATCGACCTCATTGCGCGCGACGGCGAAACTCTCGTGTTCGTAGAGGTGCGGCTGCGCACGCGACGCGACTTCGGCGATGCTGCCGCCAGCATCACGGCGGCCAAGCGCGCGCGGATCGCCGCGTCGGCCCTCTTCTACCTCGCTCGCCTTTCGCACATGCCGGCATGCCGGTTCGATGCGGTGTTGCTCGACGCGCTCGACTCTCCTCGCATCGAGTGGTTGCAGGACATGATGAGCGTATGAGCGCGACGGGCCGCCCCAAGCGCGAATTGCCGCGGCTCCCGTTCGGCGCGCGCGCGGGCCGGCAGCGTGAAACTTGTTACAATTGAAGCCGCTCCGGTTTCCGACCATGGATCAAGTCCCGCGCATTCGCGCCCATTTCGCCGACAGCGCGCAACTGAAGCTCGCGGCGGCCGACGCGCTTGCCCCGGCGATTGCCCGCGCCGCAGAATTGCTCGCCACGTGCCTGCTCGGCGACGGCAAGATCCTCGCCTGCGGCAACGGCGGCTCTGCG
>Ga0315273_10013049_pt1 | contig 10665 bp, 7 predicted proteins | sample YL17G02_0_MG_FD_205753 | JGI IMG/M metagenome (GOLD analysis project Ga0315273, IMG submission 205753) | Sediment microbial communities from Yellowstone Lake, YNP, Wyoming, USA - YL17G02_0 | ecosystem: Environmental > Aquatic > Freshwater > Lake > Sediment | place: USA: Wyoming | collected... | reverse complement strand
GACGACATTCCGCGACCGAAGCTAGCACCGGTACAGGGGCTCCGGCTCGACCTGCAGAGGCACGATCTCAGACCGGAGCGTCCTGCGACGTTCCCGAAAGCCGGCGCAAGCGAGTGCGGTGGCACCCGAGGTGGATTTCCGATGGCGGCGTGCAGCCGAGCGTTCGACGGAAGGTCGGGTGAGGCTGAACGCTCACCCCGGCGTTGCGCCGCCCATGCACTGGTGTGCGCTGCCGAATGCCGGCGCGGGCCGGCGTCGTCCGGCTACACGACGAACCGCTCCTCCCGCTCTTCGCCGTCGGCGAAGCGGGAGAGTGCGAGGGTGGCGAGGTCGAGGCTCGGCACGGCGCCGGTCACGAGCTCGGCGAGGTGCTCACCGATCGCCGGTGCCTGCTGGAAGCCGTGGCCGGAGAAGCCGGTCGCGACGAGCAGGCGGCCCGGGCCGTCGGCGACCTCGCCGAGGATCGCGTTGTGGTCGGGGCTGACCTCGTAGTAACCCCACCACTCCCGCGCTACCGGCAGCTCGGCGATCACGGGCAGGCGGCGCAGGGCGTGCTCGGCGACACCCTCGAGGTCGGGCTCGCGCCCGCCGAAGACGAGGCCCGGGCCCTCGCGGTGGCAGTAGAAGCCGGTCGAGAAGTCGATCGTCAGGGGCAGCGACTCCGGGAGTCCGCCGCTCTCCGGCGAGAACCACATCCACCGCTTCTCGCCGCGCACGGGCACGGCGACGCCGACCATGGCGCCAATCTCCGGCGACCAGGCTCCGGCGGCGCAGATAACGGTGTCGGTCGCGATCGTGCCGGCCTCAGTCGCGACCGCGGCGATGCGACCGCCCTCGACGCGGATGCCCGTCGCCGCGCATCCCTGCCTGATCCGCACGCCGTGCGCGGCCGCGGCTGCGGCGAAGCCCTGGGTGACGGACTCGGGGGAGCAGTGGCCCTCTCGAGGGTTCCACGTCGCGGCGAGGAGGTCGTCCGTGACGACACCGGGCGCGAGCTCGGCGGCCTCGGCGGGCGTCAGCCAGCGCGTGTCCACGCCGAGGCTCCGTTGCAGCTCGACGGCACCCCGGAACGTGTCGACGAGCTCGGGCGTGTCGAGCAGGAAGAGGTAGCCGACCTGGTGGAGCGCGATCGGCGAGACGTAGCCGACGTGCTCCCCGATCACGGAGTCCCACTGCTCGAAAACCGGCAGCGACCGCTCCATGATGCGGATGTTCAGCTCGTCGGCGAACTGGAGGCGGACGCCGCCCGCCGAGCGGCTCGTCGATCCGGCTGCGAGCGTGTCGCGCTCGAGGAGGACGACGTCGGTGACACCGCGCAGCGCGAGGTGGCAGGCCGCAGCGGCGCCGATCACGCCGCCGCCGATGATGACGACGTCCGCCCGTTCCATTGCGGCGAGGGTAGACGACGCATGCGACGCGGGCACGGGCACGGGCAAGGCAAGAAGGCGCATCCGACGGGACGTGGCGAGCGGATGGTGCCCGAGATCAGAGGTTATGGTTGAAATGACTAGAACAAGCAGCTAGAGTAAAGGTCGTAATGACAAAAACAAGACGCGAAGTGACCCCTTCGAACTACGACCCGTCGTCGTTCCCGGCGTTCGCCGTGACCGTGGACGTCGTGATCCTGACCATGTCCGAAGGCACGCTGCATGTCTTGCTCGTGCGTCGAGGAGAGGCGCCGTTCGAGGGGATGTGGGCGATCCCGGGCGGCTTCAAGCGCCCCGATGAGACATTGCACGACGCGGCGAGGCGGGAGCTGGCCGAGGAGACCGGGGTCGACGCCGCGGGCCTGCTGACCCAGTTCGGTGCCTACGGCGATCCCGGGCGTGATCCGCGCATGAACGTCGTCACGGTCGCGTACCTCGCAGTGCTGCGCGACGTGGGGGCGGTCGTGGCGGGCACGGACGCTGCGGAAGCCGCTCTCGTCCCGGTCTGCGACGTGCTGAACGGGAAGATCGAGCCGGCGTTCGATCATCTCCGGATCATTCGAGACGCAATCGAGCGCGTCCGCGTCGAGCTCGAGGTGACCGGCATCGCCACCGCGTTCGTCGGAGCGACGTTCACGCTGGCCGAGCTGCGGGCGGTGTACGAGGCCGTCTGGGGCGTCCAGCTCGACGCCGCGAACTTCCGCCGGAGCGTCGTCGCGGAGGACGGCTGGGTGATCCCGACCGGGCGCCGCGCCCGGCCCGGCCCGGCCGGCGGCAGGCCGGCGGAGCTCTATCGACCGGGGGAGGCCTGGGATCACGGCGGCCCCATCCATCGCAACCAGCGAAACGACGAGAGGAAGTAGAACCATGAGAGCTGTTGTCCACGACAGGTACGGGCCTCCGGAGGTCCTCCGCATCGAAGAGGTCGAGCGCCCGGTGCCGAAAGACGACGAGGTCCTCGTCAGCATCCGCGCGACTACGGTCACCCGGTCCGACTGCGGCTTTCGCGGGGCCGACCCGTTCTTCACGCGCTTCTTCACGGGCCTCCGCGGCCCGAGGAGGAGGATCACCGGTACCGAGTTCGCCGGAGTCGTCGAGGCAGTCGGTAGGGGTGTCACCGGGTTCGCGGTCGGCGATGAGGTATTCGGCTTCAGGGGAGGTGCGAACGCCGAGTTCGTCTGCGTCCCCGAGGGCGACGCGCTGGCGCACAAGCCGGCCGGCATGACCTTCGAGGAGGCGGCCGCCGTGCCCGACGGAGCGAGCATCGCCCGGGCCTGCCTCGGGAAGGCCGACCTCCACGAGGGGGTGAGCGTCCTCGTCTACGGCGCCACGGGAGCGATCGGAACCGCCGCGGTGCAGCTGGCCGCGTTCACCGGGGCCTACGTCACGGCAGTCGGCAACACGAAGAACCTCGAGCTCGTGAGATCGCTCGGAGCCGATGAGGTCGTCGACTACCTACAGGAAGACTTCACCCGAGACGGCAAGACGTACGACGTCATCTTCGACGCGGTCGGCAAGCTGTCGTTTCGGCGCTGCAGGCACTCGTTGAGCCCGGGCGGGATCTTCCTCGAGACCGACCTCGGGTTCATGTGGCACGTTCCGCTCCTGGTCCTGTCGACGCAGTGGATCGGGGACAAGAAGGTGACGCTGCCGATCCCGAAGTACTCGAAGGAGGACGTCCTCTTCGTCAAGGAGCTGATCGAGGCAGGGAAGTACCGGGCGGTCGTCGATCGGGCGTATCCGCTGGAGGACGTGGTCGAGGCGACCCGCTACGTCGAGACGGGACAGAAGACCGGCAACGTCGTCCTCACGGTCAATGGCGGCCGAGCTCGCTGAGGGCGATCACTTCGAGCTGAGGGTGACGTCGTCGAACTGAACCGTCGTGTTGCTCTCTTGCTACCGCAACACCGACGACGTTCACGGGCGCGAGGTCGTCGTGCTGATCAGGGCAGGCGTGTCGGAGGTCATGGCCGCGTACGTGAGGAGCAGCGCCGTGAGCTCCTCGGAGTAGCCGGCCCACTCGGGCCGCGCCGTGGAGACAGACGATCGCGGGGCCGCCGCTGCTCTCCTCCACGTATGTCGGGATGCCGGCGCTCATCTGCACGGGCGCCCTACGCGACCTGCGGGCGCAGGTGCCCGTCCGCCCTGAACGTGTTGCGCGGGTCGTACGCCGTCTTGAGCGCCGCCAGGCGGGCGGGTTGTCCTCGAATGAGGCACGGATCGAGCAGATCCGCTGCGCGGGATGGACAACGCGGTCTACCGCCTCGGCGGAATCAGTCTTTCAGGGTCAGTGCCGCGCCGTCGGCCGGCTTCGGATTTCCCGGCTCGCTCGCCGTGCCGCTCCAGACGAGCAGCTCGGCTCCCGTCCACACGATCGCGCTGCCCCAGCGGGAGTTGAGCGGCGACGGGCCCGGAGTGAGCGTTCGCCAGTCCCAGTTGCTCGTGGCGAGACTGTAGACCTGCAGGCCGTCCGAGCCGCACGGCGCCGCGTAGCGGTCTCCGAACCAGGCCGCCTGCCCGGCGGCGATCACGCAGGGAGCGGCCGGCCCGTTTCTCCAGTTGCGGCAGCCGTGGCCCCGGGCAGGGCTCTCCACGATATGACAACGGCCGGGGAACACCCCCTTCCAGTCGCCGATCGTCGGGTCGTAGCGGATGATCTGCACCGACCCGGGGGCCGCCGCGGTAAAGACCACCTCGGAGCCGGTCCAGGCGATCGGCGTCAGTGACGACGCCGTGTCGGAACCGAAGTCCGCCGAGGGCGCCGGCAGCGGGATCTCGCGGGCCCGGTCGGTGGCGGGGTCGTAGCCGACGAGCACCGGCCGGTGCTCGTCGCACGCCGAGCCGCGCTCGGGGCACAGCGAGACGTTGCCCATCACGACGGCTTCGTGCCCGTCCCAGACGGCGCCGCTCGGGCCGCCGAAGAAGTCGAAGCGCTCGAACGCAGGCAGCACGCGCCAGGTGCCCGTTCGGGGATCGAGGGCGGCAGCCGCCGGCTTTGCCCTGGCGTCGCCGCTGTGGCCGCCGATCGCGAGCATCTCCCTGCCCGTCCAGACCGTCGCGTAGCCCTCTCGGCTGCCGAGCGGGCCTGGTGGCAGTCGCCGCCAGGTGTCGGTTTCCGGGTCGTACGCGGCGGCGCCGGCAGGGCCGTCGGGCGAGTTCGCCGCCCAGACCACCATCTCGTCGCCGGTCCACGCCGCCGAGTTCGCGCCGCCGCCCCGGACGCCCGCCGGGGACGGGGCGATCGCACGCCACGTGCGGGTCGCCGGGTCGTAGGCGGCGCCGTCGGAGGCGCACCCGCCACACGGCCCCGGCGTCACCTTCCCCGTGAAGCCGCCCCACACGATCATCTCCTTGCCCGTCCAGACGGAGCTCGCCGCAATGCGGCCCGGGATCGGCGCCGGCGGCAGTGCCTGCCACGATGCCGACAGGCTCGGTTTCGGTTCCCCGGCGTCGGTGGCCCGCCCGATGAAGACGCCTGCTACTCCTCCGACCAGCCCCACGGCCACGACGGCAACGACGGCCTGCCAGGCGTGCCGACGCCTCGCTGCCTCTTCCGCCCTGGAGGAAGCCGGATCGGGCTGCGACGCGTGACCATGCTGACCGGCCGACATGTCCGCCTCCCCGGTGGCTCTATCCACATCGTCACCGGCGGCGGCGCGACCCGCATCGGGGCGTGCGCTGACTCGCGCTGCCGCAATTCACCGACGCCTGGCGTGACCGGCGGGCCCGGAGGCCCGCTGGTCACGCTGCCGGTTCGACCGCTGTCAGTCGTGCCGCTCGGCGCCGGTCGGCTCGAGCTCGTCGTGCACGTGCTGCCCGACCCGCTTGTCGGGGCGGGCGACGAGGAAGTAGACCGCGCCGACGACCGCGATCACGAACATCACGAGCAGCGTGATCCAGTCGATGTTGAAGTAGCCGCGCGGGCTCGCGAGGCCCGACGGATACACGACGTTGACCAGCATCAGGCCGAGATACCCGGCCGCGATGATCAGCACGGGCCACGCCCACTTGCCGAGCTGGAAGCTGCCCTCGGGAACCCACCCGCGGCTGCGGGCCACGATCGCCGCGATCACGGTGAGCAGGAACGAGAGGTAGATGCCACTCACCCCGAACGAGACGAGCGCCAGAAGGGCGTTGACGTTCGCCGGATAAGTGACGAACCAGATGTGCTTGTCCTCGCCCGGCGCGTAGTAGACGAGAAGGACGAACAGCGTCGTGATGAGCGTGCCTGCGAGCAGTGCGTTCACCGGTGTCTTGAACCGCGTGTTGACCTTCGCCATCCAGGTGGAGAACGGGATAGCGCCGTCACGGGCGTAGGAGAAGCCGAGCCGGGCCCCCGCGCCCTGGACCGACGTGCCGCAGGAGAAGAAGGCGAAGATGATCAGGAGCAGCAGGAAGTCCTGTACCCAGGGAGCGAGCTGACCGAGGATGAACGGCACGCCGCCTCCCTCGACCGTCGCCGTGACCGGGTTGTCGGCCGGCATCGCGAGCAGGAGCGCCGCGATCAGGATGAACGACGAGATTCCGCCCCAGATGAGCGCCCAGCGCATCGCTTTCGGAATCTGCCGGCCGGCGTCCTTCGTCTCCTCGGCGATGTCTCCGGCAGACTCGAAGCCGTAGAAGATGTATACAGGGGCGAGGACGGCGATCAGGGCCGCCGCGGGGAACCAGCTCCCGCCGAAGTCGAGCCCGAGCGGGTTCGTCGCCTTGTCCTCCACGCCCTGCGTCGTGAAGAGGAACCCGAGCCCGTGGTGGAAGCCGTGGGCCAGGAGGATGAGGGCAATGCCCAGCGTGCCGACGATCTCGACGTAGACGCCGAACTGCGCCACGCGGCCCATCACCTTGGCGCCGGTGATGTTCAGGGCGGTCTGGATCGCGAGGAGGATCAGCGTGATCAGGAGGATCGTCGTGTGGTCCGCAGGATCGAGGCTCCAGCCGAACCAGTTGTGCGTCAGCGCAGCGACGTACGTGACGACGCCCGTGTCCACGGCGGCGACGGTGATCAGCAGGGCGAGCCCGTAGAACCAGCCGACGAACCAGCCGTAGGCACCGCTGACCGAGAACTTGCTGTACTGGTAGAGGGCACCCGCGACCGGATAGTGGCTTGCGAGCTCGCCGAACACGAGGGCGACGAAGAGCATCCCGATCACGGGGACGAACGTGAGCCAGACGTAGGCCGGGCCGCCGGTTCCGACGCCGAGCACGAACAGCGTGTAGATGCCCACCATCGGCGACAGGTAGGTGAAGGCGACCGAGAAGTTGGCGAAGAAGCCCAGTACCCGGTTCAGCTGGGGTGTGTAGCCGAGGCTCTCGAGCCGGGCGTCCTCGCTCTGGGCGGCGGGCGCGTCGGGGGGCGCGACGACGGTCATGTTCTCCTCCTGTGTAGGGGCCACGCGAGGCTCGAACGTGTGACGATGATCACCAGGGTACGCCGCATACCGGTCGAACCCTGCCGCGCTCCAGCCGGAATGGAGTATCAGGCGAGCACGATGCGGGCGTCGAGCCCGACCACGCCCGCCGGGGTCACGAGCAGCGGGTTGACCTCGATCTCAGCGATCTCCGGGTGGGCTGCGGCAACGCGTGAGAGTGCAGCGGCCGCCTCGGCCGCGGCGCGCACGTCCACCGGCACATGACCGCGGGCGCCGGTGAGCACACCCGAGCCACGGAGGGAGAGGATGAGCGCCTCGAGCTCGTCTGCACCCGCGGGTGCGAGCGCGAGCCCGACGTCGTGGAGCAGCTCCGCGTAGACGCCGCCGATGCCGACGAGCACGATCGGGCCGAAGCGCGGGTCGCGCGTGCAGCCGACGATCAGCTCGACGCCGCCCGTCGTGTCGACGAGCGTCTCCACCGAGTACCCCTCCGGCGCCAGCCGCTCGTGCATGTCGGCCGCGGCCGCGGCGACCGCCTCGTCGTCGGCGAGGCCGAGCGCAACGCCACCCTCGTCCGACTTGTGCAGCAGCCCCAGGGCTTTCAGCACCACCGGGTAGCCGAGCTCGGCGGCGGCGGCGCGCGCGTCGTCGACCGACGCGGCGCGGCGGGCGGCTCCGAACGGCACGCCTCCCGCGGCCAGGAGATCCCGCGAGTCGAAGTAGCCGTCGCCCTCGACGGGCGGCGCGGCGGCTCCAGGCTCGGGGATACCTGCGGCGTGTTCCTCGTGCTGCTCGACGAGGTGCCTGAGCGTTTCCACGACCGCTTCGATGTCGCGGTACACCGGCACGCCGCCCGCCCGCAGCGCGCGGATCGGCGGAGAGTCCCAGTACATCGCCTGCGCGAACAAGGAGCGCCCGCTCGCGGCCGCGGCGCGGGCGATGCCGTGCGCGACCTCGGTCTCGAGGGCCTCGAAGTCCTCGTTCATATGGGTGTAGCCACCGAAGTAGCCGGTGAAGATGACGGTATCGACCTCTCCCGAATCGAGGACGGCGGCGTTGACGCGCTCGAAGTTCCGGAAGTCCTGCTCGCCCGCTCCCGCGAGATCGACCGGGTTCGTGGTGACGATGCTGGGGGCGATTGCGGTCAGCCGGGCTGCGAGCCCGCCCGAGAGAGTCGGCAACTCGAGGCCGGCGGCGCTGATCAGGTCTGCCGTGATGACGCCGGTGCCGCCGCCGTCGCCGACGATCGCCACCCTTCTGCCCCGCGGCCGGTGCGGCGCCAGGGACGCGAGCGCTCGGTCGACGAGCTCCTTCGGCGTCGCCACCTGGAGGATCCGGGAGGCCCGGCAAGCCGCCTCGACCGCGGCGGCGTCACTCGCGAGCGCGCCCGTGTGAGAGGCGGCGGCGCGGGCGCCGGCTTCGCTGCCTCCCGCGGCGAGCAGGATCACCTGCTTCCCGGCGGCGATCGCCGCCGCGCCGGCGCGGGCGAAGGCCCGGCCGTCGTGGAAGTCCTCGCAGTAGACGCCGATCACGCGCGTGTGCTCGTCGGCGGCGAACGCCTCCATCAGCTCCGCGGCGTCGATGTCCGCCTCGTTCCCGAGCGACGCAAAGCGTGAGACGCCGATCCCGTACTGCGCGGCGAGGAGGCTCAGCTCGAGCGCGAGGTTGCCGCTCTGGGAGATGATCCCGAGCGACCCCGGGGTGAACTCGTTGGACACGAGATCGAGAGAGGCGGTCGCGTCGTAGACGCCCAGGCAGTTCGGCCCGAGCATCACGGCTCCCGCGGCGCGGACGCGCTCGACCACCCGGTGCTCGATCTCCTTGCCCGTGTCGTCGACCTCGCCGAGACCGGCCGTGATCGCGACGATGGCACGCGCGCCCGCCGCCAGCGCGGCGTCGATCGCTTCCTCGAAGGCGCCGACGGGCAGCACGACGACGACGAGCTCCGGCGACCCTGGCAGCTCCTCGAGCGACAGGTACGCCTGCTGCCCGAGGATCTCTCCGCCCTTCCTGTTCACCAGCCAGACGTCACGGCGGTGGGCACCGCGAAGGGCACCTGCCGCGAGCCACTGGCCCCATTTCGCGGGGTCGCTGGACGCGCCGAGGACGGCAACGGAGCGTGGATCGAAGAGCGGCCGGAGGTCGCGCACCGGGGCAGCGTACGTGACCCTGCCTGCTCACGGTGCAACCTCCGTCGTATGGCCTCCCACGAGCGCTCGAACCCGCTACGGTCGCAGTGACGTCCTAGGAGGAACCATCCCCGCCGATCTCGTCCTCGCCCTCGACCAGGGCACCACCTCGAGCCGCGCCGCGCTCGTCGACAATGCGGGCCACCGGATCGCCGAACGGCAGCTGCCGCATCACCAGCATCACCCGCAACCGGGGCTGGTCGAGCACGATCCGCTCGAGATCCTCGAGGCGGTCGCCTCCTGCGCCCGCGAGGTGCTGGCCGACGTGGACCTCGATCGTGTTGCCGGGGTCGGGATCACGAACCAGCGCGAGACGATCGTCGTCTGGGAGCGTGCGACCGGGCTTCCGATCGCGAACGCGATCGTCTGGCAGGACGCGCGCACCGCCGACCGCTGTTCAGAGCTCGTCGCCGCCGGCTCGGAGGCCCGCGTGCGCGAGCTCACGGGATTGCCGATCCAGCCGTACTTCTCGGCCACGAAGCTCGCCTGGCTGCTCGACAGGGTTCCGGGGGCGCGGGACCGGGCCGCGCGCGGCGAGCTTGCGGCCGGCACGATCGAGTGCTGGCTCACCTGGCACCTGACCGGCGGGACGGACGGGGGCGCCCACGTGTCCGACATCACGAACGCCTCCCGCACGCTGCTCCTCGACACCGGGACGCTCGAGTGGTCGGACGAGCTGCTCACGCTCTTCGACGTCCCGCGTGCTGTGCTGCCCGCGGTCACCCCCACCTGGCAGCCGGGTGGGGTGGCGCTCACCCGGACCGACGGCCCGCTCGGAACGATACTCCCCTTGCTCGCGACGATCGGCGACCAGCAGGCGGCCCTCGTCGGCCAGGCGTGCCTCGCGCCCGGCGAGGCCAAGTGCACGTACGGCACCGGGGCGTTCCTGCTCGTCAATACCGGCACGACCCGCCCCGCTCCCGGAGCGACCCTCCTTGCCAGCCCGGCCTATCAGGGCGCGGGCAGCGCCCCCGTGTACTGCGTCGAAGGTGCCATGGCGGTCGCGGGTCGCGCGGTCGGATGGCTTGCCGACGAGCTGCAGGCGCTCCCCGATCCGGCCGCCTCCGAGAGCATTGCCGCAGAGGTCGACGACTCTGGCGGTGTCCGGTTCGTGCCGGCCTTCCAGGGGCTCTACGCCCCCTGGTGGGACTCCTCGGCGCGAGGAGCGGTCCTCGGACTGACGCTCCATTCAACCCGTTCCCATGTCGTTCGGGCGGCCCTCGAGAGCATCGCGTTTCAGACCCGGGCGGTGCTCGACGCGGCGGAACGGAGCACGAACGTCGAGGTTCCGGCGCTCCGGATCGACGGAGGAATGACTGCGAATCGCGTCTTCGTCCAGGCCCTGGCCGACGCCCTGGGACGGCCGGTCGAGCTGGCTGCCGACACCGAGGCGACCGTGCGCGGGGCGGCATTCGCCGCCGGGCTCGCCGCAGGTCTCTGGGACGGGCCGGAGGCACTGCGAAACCTGGGTGGCCCGGTCGAGGTCGTGGAGCCGGTCTGGGACGCCACCCGCCGCGAGACCGAGTACGCCGACTGGCTCAGGGCCGTCGAGCGGGCGCGGGGCTGGGCGTGAGCGTTACCCCTCCTGCCCCCGGTCGTCCGGCTGCGGCGACCCCGACCCGGGCCGAGCGGCTCGAGCGCCTCGCGGCGGAGCCGTTCGACCTGCTCGTGATCGGAGGC
>Ga0315273_10013048_pt1 | contig 10665 bp, 10 predicted proteins | sample YL17G02_0_MG_FD_205753 | JGI IMG/M metagenome (GOLD analysis project Ga0315273, IMG submission 205753) | Sediment microbial communities from Yellowstone Lake, YNP, Wyoming, USA - YL17G02_0 | ecosystem: Environmental > Aquatic > Freshwater > Lake > Sediment | place: USA: Wyoming | collected... | reverse complement strand
GGTCTGCGAGGATTTGCGGCCACGCGAGACCGTGCTGGTCTGCCTGCCCGCGCTGGTCAAAGGCGTGCAGGAAGACCTCGACATGATCGCGGAGTGTCCCGTGGTGGTCATTGAGGGGTGCAAGGAGAATTGCGCCGCGCACGCCCTGGCCGCAAGAGGTCAGGCGCCGGCGGCAACGGTCTCCGTGCCGGACGCCATGAAGGGCAGCGGTCTGAAGATCAAACGGGAGGCACGCAGGAGCCTGGCCGAGCCGGAACTCGCGGTCGTCGAACTTGTCTGCGGCAAAGTCGTTGCCGAGGTGGACCGCTTCCGGGGGAAGCCATGACCGCGCCTGATCCGGCAGGGAACCTCCGGAGGTGCGCCGCCGAGTGCATCGGCACGTTCGCCCTGGTATTCATCGGAGCCGGGGCCTGCATCGCCCACCACGGGCATCCCGACGACATCACGCACGTCGGCGTAGCGCTGGCCTTCGGCGGAGCGGTGACCTGCGCGGTCTATTGTCTGGGGCATATCTCGGGGGCGCACATCAACCCTGCCGTGACCGTGGCGTTGGCGGTAACGAGAGACTTCCCCCTACGACGGGTGATGCCTTACATCGCCGCCCAGTGCGTGGGAGCATTCCTTGCCAGCGCGGCCCACCTGATTACTTTTGGCAGCGAGACCGCCTCCGCGGCACACTTCGGATCAACGGTCCCTGTTGGTACGACGTTGGCGGGCGCCTTCGCCTTCGAGTTTGTCCTTACGTTCATCCTGATGTTGGTGATCATGGCCGTAGCCACCGATGCCCGCGTGCCAGCCGGCGTAGGCGGGCTGGCTATCGGAGCAGCAGTGTGCGTGGATTGCCTGGCCGCCGGAAAGTGCTGCGGAGCGTCGATGAACCCGGCGAGGTCACTTGCGCCTGCCATCTTCGCGGGCGGACCGGCCCTCGGCGCTCTCTGGCTGTACCTTTGCGCCCCCGCCCTCGGAGCCGTGGCCGCAGCGCTCACATACCGGTGGATGCGAGGAAGGAAACCTGATCGCCGGCGACAGGAATCCGCGGCGACACTCTGAAGGGCGGGTTCCCCACCGCAGATGTGGCACGGCGGGCTTGTCCAGCCGTGGCGGAAGGCCCGCGGCGCTACCCACGGCTGGGCAAGCCAGCCGTGCCACATTCTACAACCCAGAGCGCCCGTATCTGAGGGGTTACCGACACGGTACGATTTGCTTTGCCGGCGGGGCCGCGTCGGTGGTATACTGCGGAATCTCAAATCCTGTGGCAGACGGGGAATGAAGGAACACGGCTTGTCGTTCGGATACAGGGGATTCGGGGTCGCAGCGGCCCTGGTGCTGGGCATTCTCGCGAGCGGTTGCGGCGGTTCTCGTTCGTTCGTGACGCAAGAGCGGCTGGAGGCCGGTCTGGTTGTAAGCCTCGACGGCGTCGGGGGTTACAACTGGGGCCCCAAGTGGTTGCGCGCGGGCCTCGATGAGGCGGGCGTTGCGGCCGCCATCGTCATCTACGACTGGTCCAAGGGTCCAAAGGGGATGTTTGTCGCCGACCTGGTGGACGAGGCGCGAAACCACGCCGCCGCCAAGGACCTCGCACAGATGGTCGAGACGTACCTGGCGGCGATGCCGAACCGCCCCGTAACGCTCATCGGCCACAGCGGCGGTACGGCCATCGTCGTCTGGGCGCTGGAGGGCTTGCCCGAAGGTTGCATGGTCGAGCGGGCCATCCTGATGGCCCCGGCGCTGGCGCCCGATTACGATCTCTCGAAGGCGCTGCGGCACGTCCGCAGCCGCCTGTATGTGATGTACTCGTACGCCGACGTGCCGCTCATGGCCGCCGGCACGGCCGTCTTCGGGACCATGGACCGCCAGCATTCCGTCAGTGCGGGGTTGGTGGGGTTCAAGATGCCGGCAAGCGTGGCGCCCGCCGAAAGGGCCCAGTACCTGAAAGTGCGGCAGATTCCGTGGACAATCAGCCTTATCAGGACCGGACACCTGGGCGGCCACATGGGCTGGACTTCCACCCGATTTGCGCGCGATTTTCTCGCACCGATCCTCACGGGCAAAACCGACCCGGGCGATTCGCTGGCCGCCCCGCCGGCTCCGCCGCAGCCCGAAGGCCTCGTTCCTCGACCTGCACCCATCCCCTCCGGAGGCACTGGATGACAACCGCTAGCGAACGTGGCACGGCTGGCTTGTCCAGCCGTGGGGAATGTCGCGGGCGATTCGCCACGGCTGGACAAGCCAGCCGTGCCACACCTGCGAGGCTCGCGCAAAGCACGCATTTCGCTCGGAACTCGAAGTCGGCGGTCTTGGCAGCGCTTGTGCTCGCCGCCGCGCTGGCCGCCGGCTGCGGCCAGGTCAACTACACATCCCCGGAGCGGTACGACTGCGGGCTGGTGGTCTGCCTGAGCGGCGCGGGCGGCATGATGGGCGAGTGCGATCGCATGCGCGACGGACTGGCTTCCGGCGGCGTTGACCGCGCCATCGAGATTTTCGACTGGTCGCGCGGCGACGTCTTCTCCGATCAGGTCTCCGTCGAAGCCAACCGCCGCATCGCCGGCACCCTGGCCGGGCGGCTGGAATCCTACATGATCGAGCATCCCGGGCGCCCCGTGCACCTGGTCGGCATCTCGGCGGGCACGGGCCTCATCGTCTGGGCCCTGGAGGCCCTTCAGCCGGAACGCCAGGTGGAGGGGGCCATTATCATGGCCTCCAGCCTCGACACCCGGTACGACCTCGCTAATGCCCTGTCGCACGTTAAGAGCAATCTCTATAGTTTCAATAGCATCGCCGACACCGTCCTCAGCCTCGGCGTGACGTGGACGGGAACCGTCGACCGCAAGGGCGGCCTGGCAGGAGGGCTTGTGGGGTTCAGCCCCCCGGAAGGCGCCCCAGAAGAGACCAAGGCCCTGTACCACAACAAGTTGGTCCAGGTCCCCTGGTGGCCGGGCGACGTCGTCCTTGGCCACCTGGGCGACCATCTCGGCGCAACCAGCGCAACGTTCGTCCGGGTGCGGATCGCGCCGATCGTGATGGGCAAGGAACTTCCTAAGATCGGCGGCGAGGGCGCCCCGAAGGCCGTCACGGGCGATGCGACGCCCGCCGCACAGACCAACGCCGCCAAGGCCGGCCGCTCCGGCCGCCCCGAGAAGCAGCGGTTCTACGGCTGGATGGTCCGCCGCAACGCTTCCGGCGGCCCCGCGTCGCCCTCAACCGCCGCTGGGCAGACCCCTGGCGCCACGTCGCCGGCCGGCCGGAAATCGGACGGCGCGGCCGCCCCTGAAAAAATCGACGAGGCCGCATTCTTCGACGACACAGGACGGCTGCCATGAGCGCACCGGCCACCATCGGCGGCTCGAGCCCTATCGCGGCCTTCGTCCTGGCCTGGGCCATTCCGGGCGCCGGCCACGCTTATGCCGGGCACTGGGGAAAGGCCGCCCTCTTCTTCGGCTGCATCACCGGCCTCCTGCTGGCAGGCATGCTCATCGGCGGCGGCACGGTTATCATTCACCGCGATACCCAGGGCCACGTCGAACTATGGTGGATGGCCCAGATGGGAGCGGGCGGGCCGACGGTCGCGCTGACGCCGATCTCGGAGTACCTGGCCGCCCGTGCCGGCGCGGACATCTACGCCAACCGCTTCCGCGAAGTGGGGACGCTCTACGCGGCCGTGGCAGGGTTCCTGAACGTGCTCGTGATGATGGATGCATATGTCAAGCTGGCTTATCCGCACCGTAAGAGAGACGAAGAAGAGAAGGAGAAGGCGTGATGGGAGAGGCACTCCGAAACTTCTTCGAGCACCTGCTCGTCTTGTCGAACCCGCTGTGGCTCTACTACCCGCTTTGCGCGGTGGCAGCGGTGGTTTACAAGGCGACGAAATTCGATGACCCCAGGAAGATCGCCCGGTCCGCCCTGCACTTTTTCCTGTCGGTCACGGTCGGCATGATCGTTCTGGGCGTGGTCTTCTACGTCCTCAGCCGCGTGTTTTAGCACTGCAACACTTTGCGCGGCGGGGTCGGAGAGGGATACCCGCGCTACAAGTCTTTTGGCGTTTCGCGTTTGACGTCCCAGCGCTGGCGGAGGCGCACCGAGTCGATGCCCAGTTTCGCGCCCCTCGATTCGCCTCGCGAGCCCAGACATTCCAGCCGGACCCTGTGTTGCCCGACGGCCAAGCGGCGCTGGCCCAGGTCCAATTCGCGGACCTGGACCGATGCGTTGTAGAAATCGGTTGTTCCGCGCACCTCCCGGCCGTCGAGCAGGACGCGGTAGATGCCAAAATCGTACGAGAAGGTCGCCCGGAGCGTCAGTTGGCGCAGTTCCTCCTTCTCGACAGGGAAAGTGAACTCCACCCAGGCGCCGGCCCCGCGCGTGTTGTTGACAAACACCTGCCCGTCGCCGGTCCACGCGTAGCCCTTCTGGAGCGAGAGGGCCGCGCCTTCGCTGGTCGCATCCTTGAGGAGGTCCTTCCCCTCGATGATGATGTCCAGATTGGGCAGTTGGCGCTCGGCGGCCGAGGGCAGTTTGGTGAACCGTTTGGGCTGACCCGCCTGGTACCAGAACGCCACGCTGGCGAAGTCGTCGTTGCGCTCGACGAAGCCCTCGTGGACGCCTTCTTTCAGTTCGTCCTTCGATATCCAGCCCGCATCTTCGATCTCCACACGCAAGGACTTTGTGAAGCGGACCGGATCGGGCAGGTGCCACCGGTACACCGTCGTGCGGTATCCGACCATCCCCCACTCGCCTTCCAGGATGGGCACGCCGAAGTAAGGATACGTGCCGGCGCTCATGCCCCAGGCATTGCCGACGTAGTCCTCGGTTCCCGTGCCCCAGAGGCTGGGCGTCTTCTCGCCGTCGATGTAGAACTTGTCGTCGCCTTCGCCGAACCACTCGGGGCTGCGGCTGCGGACGCTGAGAACGGTGCCTACGTAGTGGCCGCGCCCCTGGGCATCGAGGATGAGGTAATCGCGGCCCGACTGGGTGGGGAACTCCTGCCGATACTGCGCACAGAAGTACGGCGTGTCGGGCGGCAAGGATTCCTCCTTCAGGTAATCGATCTGGAAGTAGAAGGAGTTGAGCGGCTTGGCGCTCTGGTTCTCGATCTCGATCCGCGCCGACTTGTGGAACGGCATCGGCCAGTAGCAGTTGTACGCATCACCTCCCTCGATCTGGACCGGGGCGGAGTTGACCGCGGCGCGCCGGCCGAACCCCGCCGCAAAGAAGTCGCCCACGGGCGATTCCACCGCGGGCTCCGCGGCCCCGTCCCAGTAAATCCGCAGGACGAGTTCGGAATGATTCGCGTTGCCCTCGCGGCCCAGCCAACTCGGCCCCGGCTCCGGGAAGGTCATCCAGATGTGCTGGAGGGTGGCCGGCCCGGCGATGTCGGCGAGGACCAGTGTCTTGCCGGGCGGGATGAGGCGGTTGTCCCAGTTGCTCGAACGCTTCACGGCGGCGGAGGAAACCCGTGCCGAGCGACCCGGCCGCAGCGCCGCCAGATAGCCCAGCGGTCCGCCTGCGCCCGGCGACAAGGCGGCAGGACGATCCGGCCCCGCCTGCTCCCGGCCACCCTGCGGCCCGCTGCACGCCGCATGGAGCAGGAGCAGTAGCGGCGCCATACCGACAAGCGGCAGAATGCGGCAGAGGGTCTTCATGCCAGACCTCCGAACTGGTGCGTATGTCGGGATTTCGGGGAACATCATACCGCTTTCGCGGCTCGCGGCATACGGCCTTGGTTGATATGCACAGCGTCGCGATCAATACCCGCCGCGCAGGGGTTACGGCGTGCCAAGCGTCGCAACGTACGCCCGCAGGCTTTCCTGCCAGGGCGGAAACCGGAAACCTGTCGCCCGCTCCAGTTTCTCCGTCGAGAGGACGGCCCGCGCGGGCCGCTGCGCCGGTCGCGGCATCTGGGCGGTCGTCACGCCCTCGACCGTCGCGCGAAGGCCCGCCGCCGCGATCGCCTCGGCGGCCTCCTCGCGGCGCGACGCCTCGCCCCTACCGCAGGCGTGGAAGGTTCCACGAGCCTCGGCGGCCACGAGGGCCACCATCGCGCGGGCCAGGTCCTCGCTCCACGTCGGGCAGCCCACCTGGTCTGCCACGACCCGCAACGCGCGGCCGGCGCGGGCGGCATCCAGAATCCGGACGATGAAATCCTTGCTGCCGCCGTAAAGCCACGCCGTGCGAATCACCAGGTGCAACGCCGGAGCCGCGCAGCGGACACGCGATTCGCTCTCGGCCTTCGTCTGCGCGTAAACACTCTGGGGATGCGGCTGGTCTTCTTCGACGTACGCGCCGCTCTTCGACCCGTCGAAAACGAAGTCCGTGCTCATGTGGACCACCAGCGCCCCAACCTCGGCGGCCGCGCGGGCCACGTTCTCGGCCGCATCAACGTTCAGCCGGTGCGCCTCGGCCGGATGCGCCTCGGCGCCGTCCACGTCGGTCCACGCGGCGAGGTGAAAGACCGTGCGGGGCTTGACCTGCCGCGCGGCCAGCGACACGGCCGCGGCATCGGTCACGTCCAGGTCCTGAACATCCGTAAGGTGCAGCGCCTGCGGCGACGGCGCGGACTGCGCCAGGAGCGGCCCAAGCGCGCGGCCCAGGAGGCCCCGTGCCCCAGTCACCAGGATCGGATAGTGCCGCGCGGCTAAAGTCATCCTCTCTCCTCGTGCGACAGCGCAACTTCTCTATTGTGCGCGGCGGGTCAGGAGACCCGCCGCGCAAATCGTGTTTAGCGGGTCGCCGTTCTCCCCTCTCCCCACCGAGGGAGAGGGGGCGGGGGTGAGGGGGTGCCGTTCTCCCCGCTCCCCACCGAGGGAGAGGGGGCGGGGGTGAGGGGGCGTCTTTGACAAAGCGTACCCCTCACCCGGCCTTCGGCCACCCTCTCCCCCAAGGGGAGAGGGTCAACGGCACGTCGCGCTAAACACGTACCACGCAACAGCGTGACCATGCCACCCTCGCAACTGGCGCCCTACCATCCGGCAGGGGCAGTTGTTGACAACTCCCCCGCGAAAGATTACCGTATCCGTGCCCTTCCGCTGCCGACGGCCACGACTGACGCGTGCGGCTTTCCCATGCCGCGCTGCACCGCATAAGAGGAGCCATCGAACCGCCGTGGCGTCGTTCCTGAAACACCTGCCGGTCGTCAGCGGCCTGACGCTTTTATCGCGTCTGGCCGGGCTGGCTCGCGATGCCGCCCTCGCCCACGTCCTGGGCGCCCAGTGGGTCATGGACGCCTACTCGATGGCTTTCCGCCTCCCCAACCTCCTGAGACAACTTCTGGGCGAAGGCGCCCTCAGCGCCGCCTTCATCCCCGTTTTCACGGGCTACCTCGAGAAGAAAGACCGCGAGGCCGCCAACCGGTTCATGAGCCTGATGATCGTCGTCCTCGTGACCACGCTGGCGGCCCTGACGCTCGTCGGCGACGGGGCACTGCTCGCGCTGCGGTATCTTACCGAGCCAGGCTCGAAGTGGCATCTGATTTTCGGGCTGTCGGCGGTCCTCTTTCCGTTCGGCATCATGGTGTGCCTGGTGGCCCTGCTCCAGGCGGCCCTCAATTGCCGCCACCACTTCGCCATGCCGGCGCTGGCGCCCGTGCTCCTGAACCTGTTCATCATCGGCGGCGCGGTGGCGGCCGGGTTGCTCATCGGCGGCGACACGGTGACGCAGGTGTACCTGATCGCCGGGTTCATCCTTGTGGCCGGGCTGGTGGAGATCGCCGTCCAGGTGCCCGCGATGAAGTGGGCGGGCCTCGTGTTCCGGCCCGTGTGGGACCTGCACGACGCCGGCCTGCGGCGGGTGCTGGAGTTGCTTGGCCCCGTGATCATCGCCGTCGGGGTCGTGCAGATCAACGTCTTCATGGATTCGCTCATCGCCAACCTCCTGAGCCCCAGCGAGGCCGGCGTTGCGGCCTTCAGCATCGGCCCGTGGGAGATCGCCTACCCGATGCAGATCGGCGCCGCCTCGGTGCTCTACTACGGCCCGCTCATTTACCAGTTCCCGCTGGGCGTCTTCGGCATCGCCCTGGCAACGGTCGTCTTTCCGGTCCTGACGCAGTACGCCGTCCGCAAGGATCTCGTCGGGATGGCCCGCACGGCATCGCACGCCCTGCGGCTGACGGTGTTCGTCGGCATCCCGGCGGGGGTGGGGATCATTCTCGTGTGCGAGCCGCTAGTCCGGCTGGTCTTCGACCACGGCAAGTTTGCCCAGGCGCCCGACGCGGTCGCCCGCACCGTCTGGGTGGCCAGCCTTTTCTCGCTGGGCATCTGGTCGTACTCGGCCAACCACATCCTGAATCGGGCGTTCTACGCCATGCAGGAGATCACAACGCCCCGCCGCGTGGCCGTGATGGCCGCCGGCCTGAACTTCGTCTGCAACCTGATCCTCGTGTGGCCGATGGCCGAAGGCGGGCTGGCCCTGTCGACCGTCATCTCGGCGATCTTTCAGACGGCGGTGCTCGCGTGGCTCCTCCAGGGGCGCTGCACGCACCTGGAGTGGCGGGCGATCGGCGCAAGCGCCCTTCGGACCCTGCTGGCCGCCGCCGTCATGGGCGCCGCCGTGTGGGCGGCAGTCTACTGGGCCGCGCCGCTGGCCCTGGACCCCGGCCGCAAACTTTACGCGCTTCAACTCTTCGGCGGCATCGCGATCGGAGGCGCGGTCTTCTTTGCGGCCGCAAGGCTCCTCGGACTGACCGAACTCGGGGACCTCCTGCGCCGCGGGCCGCGGGCGGCGCCCGGCCGACAGCCTATCAACGTCAATCGACGCGCAGCCAGAGAAGAATTCGACTCCCAAGGCAAGCCAACCTGAAGAGCATTAAAAAACACAAGCAGTTGGGGTGAAAACACCGAACACCTACAACCAGACTTAGCAGTAAGCAGTAATTCTTCCTCTTGATTTGCCTTGACGGGGGACGATGAATATACTAAACAAGGGTGGTTCAAAGGAGGCGTTTTATGAAGACCCGAGTTCGCGGTCATCACGCTAAGCGCGAAGCCAACGTTGCGGATCTTCTGAAGCAAGCTCGCGCTCAGCCTGGTGTAGCCACGCTACTGAGAGTCTACCACAGCCTCGAGGCCGTGGTAATGAACGCCCAACCCTACTCCCTTGTAATGCAGGAAACCCCACTGATAACCGCATCCGACACCTCTAAGCCGAGTTGTTGGTAACCCCCACAGGTACCCGTTCATGCCAACATGGAGCGGCATCCTGAATGAATTGATGCAGTCTTGCGGGGAGGGCCACGGTCCAGACTTCGACGGCATCAGGCGTAAGTATCTTGTGTCGCTTTACAAGCACACTGGCAGAAACGTCATCCTCTACGCCACCAAGTGGACCCAGCCCGATGTCGTGCCCGGTCCGCTGATCAGTATCGTGGACGAAGACATCCAGGGGATCATGGAGGTAATTCATCGCCTCTCGGGGCCGAACTTGGACCTGATTATGCACAGCCCCGGCGGGTCCCTCGCAGCTGCAGAGTCCTTTGTTCTTTATCTTCGTTCAAAGTTTAAGAACATTCGCGTCATAGTCCCACAACTCGCCATGTCAGCGGCTACTATGATTGCGTGCGCCGCCGACACGATCGTTCTCGGCAAGCACTCGTTCTTGGGGCCGATCGATCCCCAGGTGACAGTAAGCACCAAGTTGGGACAACGCATGATTCCGGCTCAGGCCATTCTGGCCCAGTTCGAACTCGCTAAGCGCGAGTGCCAAGACCCCAGAAAATTGGGCGCATGGCTTCCCATGCTCGACCAATATGGCCCCGATCTGCTTGTGCAGTGTAAAAACGCTTCGGACCTGTCGGAAGAACTCGTTCGTGGCTGGCTTGAACACTACATGTTTAAGACAGACCACGACAGGCAATCCAAAGCCAGGCGAATCGCCAAGTGGCTTGCCTTTCATAGCGACTGGAAGAGCCACAATCGCCACATTCCGCGTAGCGTACTGAAGCGCAAAGGTCTCAAGATTGAGCCTTTGGAGAAAAACCAGACGATGCAAGACCTTGTATTATCCGTATTCCACGCCACGACACACACCTTCTCTGCAACGCCCGCCGTGAAGATCATTGAGAACCATTTGGGCAAGGCCTTCATCAAGCAGGTAATGATGCCTATTCAAATGCCCCAGCGGCCCCCAGCGCCACCGCCCGACGGCCCCAAACAGGCCTCGGCTTAGTCCGATTCTCAGTAGGTCAAGCGTGGGCTTTATTCCTCGATTCCGTAAGCATCTCTTGACCCGCCGCTTGAAAATGACCCGCCGGTGTGATAGAAAGGTACCCGCGCTACGCATCACTGAGGGGTGGTCATGCCGCGACCGACATACGCCGAAATCGACCTGGGCGCCATCCGCCGCAATTTCCGTGCGCTGAAGTCGCGCCTCCAGAGCGGCGTTCGCATGCTGGCCATCATCAAGGCCGATGCCTATGGCCACGGCGCGACGGCCGTCGGACGCGCCCTCGAGCAGGCCGGCGCCGACATGTTCGGCGTCGCCCTCGTCGAGGAAGGCGTGGCCCTCCGCAAAGCCGGCCTCCGGGCGCCCATCCTCGTCATGGGCATCGCCCCCGAGGATGAAGTCGAGGAGGCGATGCAGAACGACCTCGCGGTCACCGTGGACTCGGCAGCCACGGCCGGCGTCCTCCAGCAGCACGCCGCCGCCTGCGGACGCACCGCAAGGGTGCATCTGAAGATC
>Ga0315273_10013046_pt1 | contig 10666 bp, 9 predicted proteins | sample YL17G02_0_MG_FD_205753 | JGI IMG/M metagenome (GOLD analysis project Ga0315273, IMG submission 205753) | Sediment microbial communities from Yellowstone Lake, YNP, Wyoming, USA - YL17G02_0 | ecosystem: Environmental > Aquatic > Freshwater > Lake > Sediment | place: USA: Wyoming | collected... | reverse complement strand
CGCTAAGAATGCGAACAACCACCCGACAGCGAGGGCCGCACCCGGACGCGACGCCGACAGGATTCCCGCCACGGCCGGAATCACGAGCAGTCCAAAGACGAGTAGCACGCCGGCGATCTGCACAGACTGAGTCACCACGAGTCCAAAGAGCGCGTAAAATAGGAAGTCCCACAGGAAAATCTTCCGCCCGCGCGCCCGCGCCCCTTCCGGGTCGTTCGTGATCTCAAAGAACGGTTTGCGCAGAAGCACGTGTACGACGCTGATCGCGACATACAGTATGGCCGTCTTCAGCAACCGGTTGGGGTCGACGGTGTAGAGAGTTCCAACCAGGGTTTCCTTCAAGTGCTCCATGCCCGACGGGCTGTTCTCGAGGACCAAGAACACGGCCGATTGCGCCGTCGCGAACACGATGCCGATGAAAGCCTCCAGCGGTACGCGGCGGTCCTGGCTCCGCAGCCACGCAAAACACGCCGCTCCCAAGAGTGTCATGCCGAGCGGCCAGAGGTAGCTGGCTACCGGATTCTCGTGCATCCCGGTCGCGATCGCAAACGCCACACCGAGCGCCGCCATCTGCGCCAGCGCCAGGTCGACGAAGATGACGCCGCGCCGCACCACGTGGAACCCGAGATACGCGTGTAGCCCGGCGAGCACCAGGATCGCGAAGAGTGCGATGCGAAAGAAGGGCAGAGAAAATGCCTCCATCATTTGCCTCCCGCAACTTGATCCAGAATCGCCTGAATGTGCGCCAAATAGGCGCCCGCCTTGATATCGTCGCACGACCCGGATGCGTGCACGATGCGAATCCCCGCTTGCCTTGTCAGAAACTCGCCACCGTCTTCCGAGAAATACGGTTCCTCGATGACCACCGGAATCTTCTTCTGCTTGATCACATCGACAAGTTCCTGCAGATGCCGGGCGGTCGGCGGAATTCCGGGAATGGGTTCGATCGTCGAGACAACGTTGAGCCCGAACGCATCGCCGAAATAGGCCCATGATCGGTGGTATGTGAGGATGTCGTGGCTCGGCATCGACTTCATTTGCATTGCCCCGCGTGCGGTCAGTTCGTTGCACGCCTTCGAGAACTCCTCGGCATGCTTGTCGAAGTCGGCGGCGTGCGCCGGGTCGATTTTCGCGAGCCCCTCGGCAATCGTCTGCCCGGCGATTGCCGCATTGCGCGGGTCCAGCCAGTAGTGCGGGTTGCCGTTCGGATGCACATCGCCCATCGACGCATCCACCTTGCCCGTCGGCTTCTCAAGCACGTTGACATTGGCTGAGCAATCCACCACGAGCACCTTGCTGTTGTGCGATCCATCGATGATCTGATCAGCCCACTGGTCGAGCCCAAGGCCCACCTTCAAATAGACCTGGGCACGCGACACACGCACCATGTACGAAGGCAGGACTTCGACGCGGTGCGGGTCGGCACCGGGACGCGCGATCGTCACGACCTCCACCTGGTCGCCGCCGACCGCAGACGCGATGGAACCGAGGTCGGTCGTCGAGGCGGCGACGTGGATCACGGCTTGCGCCGGCACGAACGCCAACCCGGTCAGCGCGGCGAATACGGCCGCGAAGCCCGCAAGGCCCCGCCAGGCGCGCCGCACATTGCCGCCGGTGCGGCCGACTGCCGGAGCGCGTTTTGAAATGCGTTGCATGATTGTTGCCTCCATTAGAACTGATGCGCCTTGTGCGGACCCATCGAATAGATGACCCGCAACGTGTACGTGTCGAAGGCGTCGGCGCCATCGGGGATCGTGCGGCGCCATTCGCCGCGGAACACCGTGCTCTCTTCGAGCAGCGCAAGGCCGGCGTAGGCGCCAACGCTCTGGTTCCGCTCTTCCCCCAATGTGGGGCGTTGGAAGACTTCGTACGATGCACCGGCGTCATAGCGCGTCGCCCAGTTGTAGTCGGCGAAGATGTAACCCCCGGTCGGAGTCACGACGCCCGTCTGGTATCCGGTCGCGGGGTCCCATGCGGCCACGTCGCGATCGAGGTGCAACGCTTCGCCCTGCAGCAAGAGATAGGCACGCGGGTTCGCCCACAGCTTGGCTTTGGCATCGATACCAAAGACGCGCGTCCGCGCCCCGGCTGCGACGTTGTTTGTGCCGCCCGTGGCGGATACACCGAAATCGATTCCCGATTGATCGCCGATGAGGGTGAAACCCGACACGCGACCGTTATACGCCGGACGAGATTCTGCCGCCGCGTCGTCGCCGCCCAACGCGAGCGGGTCGCCCGAGTTGCCGGACGGCGTGCGCGCGATCCGAAACGTATCACCCTGCAGCCAGTCGGCCGAGACATCGAGCGAGAATTCGCCGACGATGGGCACGCGCCGCGACAGCGACACGCCGCGTTCAATGAGCGCCTCGTCACCCGGCAAGTACGCCGCCAGGACTCCGAATCGCTCCGCAAAGGGCAGCGCGTGCGGGTGCGTCGGATTCATGTGCCCGAACGCAGTACGATATTGCCCGCCTTTGAGCGCGAGACTGGCCGGCAGTCCGCGCACGAGCGTGAAATACCCTTCCTCGAGCTGGATCCCATCCGTGCCCAGCGACATCGTGAAGTTGCCATGCGCATAAGGGTTCAGAGCCGCGTCGAACACGAGCTCTGTTTCACCGACCTCGATGCGCGGCCGTTTGCGATCAGCAGCCGAGGGGTCGTTGGTGAGCGTGATGAACGGCTGCCCGATCACCGAGATGTCGGGGTTCACCACGCCGGCGCTCGCGACCGACGCCGCGAGCGCCAGAGTTGCCGATGCCACCAAGGTCATCAGCCCAGAACGAGACATATGCAGTCCTCTCGGAAACGCCCTGGAATCGTTGACGGCGCACCGCACAGGAGTTGGCGCGGTGCGTCAGCACCGGTCGATGCACGGCGATTACGGCGCCGTTCGTCGAGACGGTGCAGGTGACATGAGACGGTGTCAGACGGCCGAGAAATTCCCGGGAGGGCCGCGGAGCGGTGCGTGAACGATGGACGGAGGTCCGGGGCGGCGGTGTGCGGCGCAATGAGCGGCTTCGAAAACCTGCACCTGGATCAGACGCGCCACATCATAGACGACGGGTGGAGCGCCGGCCGGCGCCGCGATGACGCGGCAGTAGCCGCAGGCGGCTTCCTCGAAGATACAGTGGTGCCCGTGCGCCGGTTCGGCGCGGGCGATGAACGACACGAGCAGCACCAGGCAGAAAAGTATGGCGCGTACCCGTGGCATCGGCTTCCCCCGTCGGAGCCGTCGGTCTTGGACCGGCGGCGAAGCGGTCGAGGCCTTGAACGCTAGAGCCCCCGCCCGCGAGCCGTCAATCCTCTCTTGGGGCCCCCCTGCAATGGCCTGATTCCCGCATCTCGCCGGTATCCGGGCGCCCCCGATTCCAGCCGGCTCCCAGGCATGCCTGGTGCTGCCTTTGAAGGGGGGGCGCTTCTCAGGGTGTGGTGCGCCCTTGACCATGCCTGGTCCGAAGCGTATTCTTGGATTGAGACTGAGTCTCAATTACAGGTGGCGGCCGGCCCTCCGGCCGCTCCGAGCGGAGCCGAGATCATGCAAGCCCAGCCCGAGCGCCGGCGCCCCGAGCGAGGGATCGCGAAGTCGGCGGAGCCCGAAGAGCGCCTCCGCGACTACCTGCGCTCCCGGAACCTGAGAATGACACCCGAGCGCCGTTGGGTGCTCCAGGGGGTCCTATCTCGCGACGGCCACTTCGATGCCGAGGAACTTCTGCAGTTCCTGCATCGCCGCCATATGCCAGTGTCGCGCGCCACTCTTTACCGCACGCTCGAGCACTTGACCGCGTCGGGGCTCGTCAAGCGCCATCGCTTCGGCCAGGGCCATGCGCTCTTCGAGCACATCTATGGGCGCCACCATCACGACCACCTGGTGTGCGACCGCTGCAGCACCGTGATCGAGTTCGTCAATGATGATATCGAGCAACTGCAGGACCAGGTGTGCTCCGAGCACGACTTCCTGTCGACCAATCACGTCATGCAGATCTTCGGCATTTGCAAGAGGTGCCAAGAGGCGGAGGCGAAGCGCGTGCCGGCTGCGACGCGAGAATCATGAGCGACGCCAATCGCAACTTGGCGCTGGGTGATGGTGATGTAACGGGCGGTGACGCGGCGCTCTCGACCGCCGCACGGCTCGGCTTGCGCGGCGAAAACGCGGCCGCACTGCCCCGCCTCGTGCTCGTCGGCAATCCGAACGTCGGCAAAAGCGTGCTCTTTGGATTCCTCACCAAGCGATATGTGACGGTGTCGAACTATCCCGGCACCACCGTCACCGTGACGCGCGGCAAGGCGACGGTGGACGGCCGCGAATTCGAAGTACTGGACTCGCCCGGAATCAACAGCCTCGTCCCCATGTCCGAAGATGAAGAAGTCACCCGCAATATTTTGTTGCGTGCCCCAGTCGAGGCGGTCGTGCAGGTGGCCGACGCCAAAAACTTGCGCCGAGCGCTCATCCTGTCGACGCAATTGGCGGAAATGGGCGTGTCCTTCGCGCTCGATCTCAACATGACCGACGAGGCGGCCGAACTCGGTGTACGCATCGACCGCGAGCGACTGGAAGAACGGCTTGGAGTCCGGGTCGTGCGGACGGTGGCCACGCGTCGCAAGGGTGTCGACGACCTGCGCCGCGCGCTCGTGAACCAACGGCGCTGCACGTTGCGTATCCCCTATCCTGCCGCTCTCGAAGAGGGTATTGCTGCGATGGCGCCAACGCTGCCGGATACGCACCTCGACAAACGCGCGCTGGCAGTGTCGGTACTGTCCGGTGACGAGACGCTCCGCGCCTGGCTGCACGAACATATTGGCGATGCGGGTGTGCAAGCGCTCGAAGAGCTGCGCCGCCAGACGGCAGCTCGCATTCGCGAGCCCTTGTCCGTCGTCGTGAACCGCAGCCGTTTGCAGACCGTGGATGCACTGCTGCGTGAAGTCGAATCACGACCGAAGCACCGGGTTGGCGGCTGGCTCGACCAACTGGGCAGCCTCAGCATGCACCCGTTGTGGGGCGTGCCGATTCTCTTGGGTGTCTTGTGGGTCATGTACCAGTTTGTGGGTGTATTGGGCGCCGGCACTCTGGTCGATGTGCTAGAAAACAAGCTCTTCGGCGCCCATGTGGCGCCGTGGGCCATGCAAGCGGCCGATGCCGTCCTGCGGTTTCCGCACACCCACGCCGTCGTGAACGGCGTCATTCAAGCCGATTATATCTCGTCGGCAACGGCTTTCACGACGGCTCAGCAGGTCGCTCGCTTCGTGCACGACTTGCTCGTCGGACAGTACGGGCAGATCACCATGGCCCTTTCGTATTCGATCGCCCTTATCCTGCCGATCGTGTCGACGTTCTTCCTCGCCTTCGGGATGCTGGAAGATTCGGGCTACTTGCCGCGCCTCGCCGTCATGGTGAACCGGCTCTTCAGGTTGATGGGCCTGAACGGCAAGGCCGTGCTGCCGATGGTGCTCGGTTTGGGCTGCGACACGATGGCGACTCTGACAACACGTATTCTCGAGACCAAGAAGGAACGGCTCATCGTCACACTCCTGTTGGCTCTTGGCGTGCCGTGCTCGGCGCAGTTGGGTGTCATTCTTGGCATGATACGATCGCTGTCGATCGGTGCGACGATCGTCTGGGGCGGGTCGATCGTGGTGACGATGTTCGCGGTCGGTTGGCTCGCGGCCAAACTCCTGCCCGGGCAGTCGTCCGACTTCATTCTGGAATTGCCGCCTATTCGGCGCCCCCAGTTGAGCAACATCGTGGTCAAGACGCTGGCGCGGATCGAATGGTATCTGAAGGAAGCCGTGCCGCTCTTCCTGCTCGGCACGCTGGTACTCTTCCTGGCCGACCGGTTGCGAGTCTTGGGCGTCATCGAGCACATCTCCGAGCCTGTCGTCGTCGGAGTGCTCGGGCTGCCGGCCAAGGCCGCCGATGCCTTCCTGATCGGCTTCTTGCGGCGTGACTACGGAGCCGCTGGTCTGTACGACATGGCACGCGCCGGCCTCCTGAACCCCGTTCAGGTCGTGGTGTCGATGGTGACGATCACGCTCTTCATTCCGTGCATCGCCAATTTCTTCATCATGATCAAGGAACGCGGCGCCAAGACGGCGCTGCTCATGACGGCGTTCGTCGTGCCGATGGCGCTCTTCGTGGGTGGCGTTCTCAACTTCGGCCTGCATGCCCTGGGGGTGACGTTCCAGTGAACGCCGAGCGTCAACCCATGACTATGCCCTGCCCGCTGTGTGGCGGCACGCTCCGGGAACAAGTCACCGGTTGTTCGACTTGTCCCATGAACGGCGGCTGCGATATGTTGTGCTGCGACAACTGCGGGTACGAGACCGTGGCGCCTCGCTCGGCGACCGTGGATCTCGCGAAGAAAATCCTGCGCTTTGTGACAAGGAAGAAGAGTGCATCAGGAATTCCTGACCCAGCCGACGGATGAGATTCTCGAGTCGCTCTGGTGTTTGCGCGAGGAGAACCGCGCCACACTCCCGGCGCTTTTGGCGCGCATGCCCGATGCCGACACCGAGGCGCTGGCGCGCCGCATGGCGGCGTCCGATTTGCTGCACCTGGGCGACGACCGCATCGAACTCGTCGGCGAGGGCGAAGCACGGGCCCGCACCATCGTGCGCTGCCACCGGCTTGCCGAACGCTTGCTGCACGACGTCCTGCTGCTGACCCACGACGAATCCGAGCAGACGGCCTGCCTGATGGAACATGTCTTGTCGCCCGCGGTGGCCGACGCCGTGTGTGGCTTCCTGGGGCATCCACCCACGAGCCCCTCGGGGCTCGCGATTCCGGACGGTGCCTGCTGCACGGCACGCCACGGCGACGTGCGTCCGGTTGTGGTTTCGCTGCGCGATCTCGAAATCGGCAAACCGGCGCGCATCGTTTTCATGTCGCAGAGCTTCCACAAACGGGTCGACCGGCTGGGCAGCTATGGTGTCGTGCCGGGCAGCATCGTGCGCCTGCGCCAGCGCCGTCCGTCGTACGTGCTCGATATCGACGGCACGAGTCTGGCGCTCGACCCCGAGGTTGCGAGCGAAATCTACGTTCGGCGGGAGGACTGACGTGAGCGACGCACGAATTCCGATCGCCGGGCCACCCGAATCGCCACCGGACCGAGCGCACAGTCGTTTGTATCAGCGCGAAGAACTGCTGTCGCGGCTCGAGGATCGAACTTTCGTTATCGCCAACGTACTGCCGCGGGTCGCCTTCGAGGCAGCTCACATTCCCGGCTCATTGAGCCTGCCCCTCGAAGAGATTCCGCAACGCGCCCGCACCGTGCTGCCGGATTTGGATCAAGAAATTGCGCTGTACTGCGGCGGCCCGACTTGACCGGTGGGCGAGCGGGCGGTCGGCCTGCTGCAGCAGATGGGGTATCGCAACGTCGGCCACTATCCCGGCGGCATTCTCGAGTGGACGGAGGTCGGTTGGCCGGTGGAGAGCGGGCGGGAAACCGTATCTGCGCCAGCAGATACATCCGGCAACCGCACGTCAAACGGCGTCGGTGCGCGTGCGGCGGATGGCGCTTCGACCAACAGATCCACGGCCGCGCGTGGCCGGCGGACGGCTTTCGTCAGCGGCCTGCGTGCCCAGCCGCGCAGTTGGATCGAGCGCCTCGCAAACCTGTCCTATTCGGGACTGATCAAACGCTGGTTCACCATGGTGGGCGGACTGGGGCTCGCGTATTGGTTGCTTCCAGCCACGCATTGGGGCGCCCTCCGCGATGCCGGTATTTCCGTGGAATTCACGCTCCGAGGTCTGTTGGCGGCGCTCTATTTCAGCGCCGTCACCGCGACCTCGGTCGGTTTCGGCGATGTCGTCCCGACGGGTGTGCTGCGTCTCTTGGCCGTAATCGAAGGCGCGGCCGGCCTGCTGCTCTTCGGCTGCATTGTCTCGAAGCTCGTTTCGGCACGGCAGGAGATGCTGGTCGAGGAAACGCACCGCACCGCCTTCGAGGATCGCTTGGAGCGCGTGCGCACGAACCTGCACCTGGTCCTTGCCGAGCTGCAGACGATCGCCATTACGCACGCATCAGAGGGCACGACTTCAGCGCGTGCCCTAGCCCGCCTCGAGAGCGTCGCCATGATGCTCTCCGGAGAGCTGCGCACGATTCACGCCCTGCTGTACCATCCGCGGCAGGTGCCGGACGAGCACACGCTCGAGGGATTGCTGGCGGGGCTGGCCGCTGACCTGCGCGAGCTGGCCGATCTTGTCGCTGCGGCACCGCAAGCTCGCGAGCGTTCGCCGCTTCTCGGCGCCACGCTCGTGAAGGTTCGCACGCTGGCCGGTGAGGTGTGTGGCGAATGTGTCCCCCGCCAATACGCGCCACATCTGAAAGTATGGATGGACCGCATCCAGGAATACGCCCGCACTCTGACGCCGTGAACAGGCCCCGGCGTGGACCCGTATGGTGGCCGGTTGCCGCGGCTGCAATCCTGCAATGGGTGGTCTTGGCGCGCGCGCCGTTCCTGCCGTTCGTCGATCTGCCGCAGCACGTCGCCCAAGCACAATTATGGCTGCATCTGCGCGACGCGAGTATCGGCCGCTTGTTCGAATCTCAATTGATTCCACAGGTGAATTGCCTCGCGCTCCTGGTGCTGGCACCACTCCACGCGCTCCTGGGCGAAGCGCTCGCGGTGCGCGCGCTGCTGGCTCTCTACGTTGGCGGCCTCGGCTGGTCGCTGTATCGTTTGACACGCGTTCTGGGCACACCGGTTTGGGGCGCCGTGGCAGCGTTGCTTTTCGCCCTGCAGTTCAACTTGTGGTACGGGTTCTTGTCGTACTGCCTGGCACTGCCGCTTTTCGTGCTGCTCGTTTCGCGCTGGGCGGGAACACTGACGCCGCTCGCCTCCGGATCCGACCAATCGAACGGATTCGTCGCCGCCTCGAACCCAAGCAGATCCTTTCGCACGTCCGGCGGCACCGCCCGCACGTTGGTTCTGGATGCGTTCCTGTGGTGGGCCATCCTTCTCGGCCACACCCTGGTCTTTGCCTTCGCTCTCGTCGCCTTCGCGCTGTGGATGGCGTTCGGCGCCGGCTGGGCGATGCGTGTACGGCGGGCCCTGGCGCTCCTGCCGGCGCTTGCCTGGTTCGGATGGTGGAACGGCGCGAATCGGGCGCTACTCGCCCGGCACTTTCCGGATGCCGGTGGTCCCATGGACGCCATTTGGGAAGGCCCGGGAACCAAGCTGCAAGACATTGGACGTTCGCTACTCGTTGCGAGTTCAACCGGCCACACGGAGACAGTGATCCTTCTTGTCGTGCTGGCGGTGACGATGTGGCTCCTGTGGCGCGACGCGCATCTTCCTGGCTCGGAACGCTCTGCAAGCGCAGATCTCTCAGCAAGTTCCGAACGTTCAACGAGCTCCATGACCCCCGCACGCCCCTCGGCACCTCGCGATTGGGTGCGTTGGGTCGGGTTGCTCGGGCTGATCGCATACGCCGTGCTGCCGTACTCGATTTACGAACGCGACCGCGTGACCTATGGCCTTTTCATTCTGTACCAGCGCTTCGCTGTGTTTGCACCGCTTGTCGTGCTGCCCTCCTTGAGCGCGCCGCCCGGGCGTACTACACGCCGCATTCTCGTCGCCGCTGTCGCTGCCTGTCACTTGGTGCTCGTGCTGCATTGGAGCGCCGTCTTGGCGCAAGTGGGCAAAGAGGCGGCGCCGATCAATGACGCCATCGCAGCGCTAGCGCCCGGCCGCGTACTCAAGAGCCTCATCTACAAACCTTACCCGGTGGGATTGCGCTTCGAGTCGTTTCTGCACGTCGCAAGCTACTATCAGGCGCGCAACCTCGGCGAGACAGACCAGAGCTTTGCCGCGCTCCTGCCGTCCCCAATTCACTATCGTGATCTGAGGCATCCATATCTGTCACTTCAAGACGAGCACTTACGGCCCGAAGACTTCGACTTGGAGCGCAGCGGACCGCTTTACAATTTTGCCCTGACATACGGGGTACCAGACCCGCTTCCAGGCGCGACAACACTCTTCGTCCGAAACGGCTGGCGGGTTGAGACTCTCTCGAGCAAAGTCGATGGCCGCTAGTGTTCCGGCCGGAAGCAATCTCGTGAATCGCGGTGAAGGGGCGTGCTTGGCGTCGTTTTCCCGCTCCCATTGCCTGGCAGCATTTCACTCCGCTACCCTTGACGGCATCTACCTGTGGGAGGAGCCGTCCAGGTGCGAAACGTGTCCACGATCACGCTCGTCGTCGTCGCGCTGGTGGCGATCCTGGCCGTGTCAACGCGCTATCACCGCTTTCACCTTCACGAACGCGGTGAGGCCGCGCGGCCGGTGGAAGTGCTTACTGGAAAATATGTTGCCTCGACGGCTTGCAAATCCTGCCATCCAAACGAGTACGCGACGTGGCATGCTTCGTACCACCATACGATGACTCAGAAGGCGACTCCGGCCGCTGTACTCGGCCACTTCGATGGCAGCGAAATCGCGGCAGATGGCTACATCTACAAGGTGGAACACCAAGCCGACGACTACTGGGTCGAGATTCGGAGTGCGCTCGACCCGTCCAGCGCTCCCGGCATCAAGCGCCCGATCCTGATGACCACGGGCTCGCACCACCAACAGATCTATTGGGCCGACAGCGGCATCGGTCGCGCGATGGAGTTGCTGCCACTCCTTTGGAACGTGCAGGAGCAGCGCTGGCGCACCCGCAACGCCCTTT
>Ga0315273_10013044_pt1 | contig 10666 bp, 8 predicted proteins | sample YL17G02_0_MG_FD_205753 | JGI IMG/M metagenome (GOLD analysis project Ga0315273, IMG submission 205753) | Sediment microbial communities from Yellowstone Lake, YNP, Wyoming, USA - YL17G02_0 | ecosystem: Environmental > Aquatic > Freshwater > Lake > Sediment | place: USA: Wyoming | collected... | reverse complement strand
ATCGGGTGGCGGTGATGCTCTCGAACCGCCCCGAGTTTCTGTTCACGACCTTCGGCCTTTGCAAGATCGGGGCGATCGAGGTGCCGATCAACGCCGCTCATCGCGGCTACTTGCTCGCCTACATGCTGAGGCAGGCGGAATGCTCCGCGATCGTGATCGAGGCCGCTCTCGTCCCCGCGCTCGCCGAGGTGATCGCCGAGCTGCCGGCGCTCGAGCACGTCGTCGTCCTCGACGGTGCGCGCACCACCGCGCCCGTTGCAGGGAAGGTGGTTCGATCCTGGGCGAGCCTCATCGCGGATGACGCCCCGTACCATCCGGTTCCGGTCTCCTGGAGCGACCCCTTCGTGGTCATGTTCACCTCCGGCACCACGGGGCCATCGAAGGGAGCGGTGCTGCCGCACAATTATGCCGTGCACATGGCCGAGATCGTCTCCGAGATCGCCGGCTACGGCCCCTCGGACTGTCTCTACAACGCGCTGCCGCTCTTCCACGGCAACGCGAAGCTGCTCTCGACCATGCCGGCGCTCTACAGCGGAGCGCGCATGGTGCTCGCCGAGCGTTTTTCAGCGACTCAGTTCTGGGACGACGTGCGCCGCTACGGCGCGACCGAGTTCAACTACATCGGCGGCATTCCCCAGATCCTCCTCAAGGCCGAGGCGCGCTCCGACGATACGGACCACTCGCTTCGCCTGCTGTTCGGGGCCGGTGCCGCGCCCGGGGTCTACGAGGCCTTCGAGCGTCGCTTCGGCGTCACGCTGCTCGAAGGCTACGGCATGAGCGAGATCGGCCTGCCGCTGCTCGGCACCTTCGCGGAGCGCAAGCCCGGGACCTGCGGCAAGCCGCACCACGACTACGACGTCAAGCTCGTGGACGACGACGGCATGGAGGTCGGTGACGGGACCGTCGGCGAGCTGCTGGTGCGTCCGAAGCGGCCGTGGTCGATGCTGCTCGGCTACTACAACATGGCCGAGAAAACGGTTGCGGCCTGGCAGGATCTCTGGTTCCACACCGGCGACTACCTGCTGCGCGACGGCGATGGGTTTTTCGTATTCGTCGATCGCAAGAAAGACGCGATCCGACGCCGCGGCGAGAACATCAGCTCCTGGGAGGTCGAGCATATCCTCGCCGGCCACCCCGCGGTGCTCGAGTGCGCGGCGATCCCGGTCCGCTCCGAGCTCGGCGAGGACGAGGTGATGGTCTGCGTCGTACCGAGACCGGGCCGCTCGCTCGCCGCGCCCGAGCTCGCGAGCTGGTGCGAGGCGCACATGGCGCGGTTCATGGTGCCGCGCTACGTCCGCTTCGTCGACTGCCTGCCGAAGACCCCCACCGAGCGGGTGCAAAAGTACCGCCTGCGCGAGGAGGGCATCACAGCGGACACCTGGGACCGCGAGGCCGCTGCCGCGCCGGCGGAGCGGACCGCCGACGCGAGGGCTCCGTGAACGCAGACGGATCGGCTCGCGACGAGCTCGCGGAGCGCTATCTCCTCGAGGAAGGCTCTGTCCTCCTCACCGGAGTGCAGGCCCTGGCGCAGAGTGAGACGAGGAAACCGGTGAAAAACTTTGCGTCCGAAAAAGAGCCCTTACCACCCGCAGGCGAGATGCTGAGGCTCCTCAGCGGGTTCATTACCACCCAGGCGATCCACGGGGCGGCGCGACTCGGCGTGGCGGACCTGCTCGCCGACGGCCCGAAGCGAGTCGAGGAGCTCGCGACGACGACCGCGGCTCACGCTCCGTCGCTTCGCCGGCTGCTCCATTATCTCGCGAGCATCGGGGTCGTTTACGAGGATGCCGACGGCCGCTTCTCGCTCACACTCCTCGGCGATACGCTGCGAACCGACAGCCCCTTCTCGGTCCGCGATGCCGCGATGCTCTTCGGAGCTCCCCTCTTCTGGAGCGCGATGGGCGATCTCTTCCATGGCGTCATGACGGGGGAGGATGCGTTCACCCACGTCCACGGCGCGTCCTTCTTCGACTTTCTCGCAGACCGCCGCGGCGAGGCAGCCGCTTTCAATGCGTGGATGACCCGCTCGTCGGAGCTGCAGGCGGCGGCCGTGCTCTCTGCATACGACTTCTCGGGATTCTCGACCCTCGTCGACATCGGCGGAGGCCACGGAGCGCTTCTTGCCGGAATCCTTTCGGCATATCCGTTCTTGCATGGAATCCTCTTCGACCTGGCCGATGTCGTTGACGGCGCCCGGAAGGTCGAAGCGATCTCGGACCGTTGCCAGCGGGTCGGCGGGAGCTTCTTCGAGTCCGTGCCCGCGGGCGGCGATGCCTACATCCTGCAGCACGTCCTGCACGATTGGAGCGACGAGCGCGCCGTCGACATTCTCAAGAACTGCCGCGAGGCGATCGCCGAGAGCGGGAAGCTTCTGGTGATCGAGATGCTGGTTCCGCCGGATGGCGAGCCCGATCCAAGTCCGTATCTGGACTTACTGATGATGACGCTCGGCGGCGGGCGGGAACGCAGCGAGGTGCAATTCGCCGAGCTCTTCGACAGGGCTGGCTTCCGGCTCGACCGGGTCATCCCCATGCTCTCCCCGTTCTCGATCCTCGAGGGCAGCCCGCGCGGCAAGGGCGCTCGCGGCTAGACCGAGATCACGTTGTTGCGAAAGGCATCGATCAGATTGCTGACGTGCCCGATGACGGCGGGGCCGTGCATGGTGGCAACGACCTTGATGTCGAGTTTCGCGATCTTATCCAGGGCGCGGTTGAGATTGACTCGGTCGTCCGCTTGGTAGCCGAGTTCACGCGCGTTGCGCAGCGCGACTTCGGAATGGTCTTCCGTCGTGATGATCTCGGTTCCCATCGAACAGAAAAGATCATTCGGGAACAGCGTGCACGTGCTTTCCTCATAGACCATCAGACTATCCATTTGATTCACGTAGGGTGTGACGAGAAAGCGGAGACGGTGGCTTCCAAGATCGATCACCTGTCCGTCGGAAACGACTTTCGGCTCTCGGTTGGAAAAGTCTCGCAGCGAAAGCACCGCGCACAGCTCCGAGCACAGCGGCACTGCTCGTGGCGCGACCCGGAGCCATTCGTTGATGGCGCCCGACGAGTCTCCCTCGTGATGCGGAATCACCACGTATCTCAGCTTGGCGGGATCGACGATTTTCTCGACGCGTCTGCGCACGCGCTTGAAGGTGTTGCGGAGCAGCGTCTCGATGATCGCGGGTCTGCGGGCCTTGATGAGAAACATGTTGATGGTGAAGCCGTGGGACATCAGCCCACGCTTCATCAAGTCCTCCTCCTCCCAAAGGGAGATTCTATGGATGCCTTTTGCGATCTCGGTGACGTCGATCATCGGTCCTCCTCTCGCAGAGAACGCTCTGCGGAGCCGGATAGATCCGGTCGCGGCCGTGCGGCGCCGCGAAGTCGATCTCCGGGCCTTTGGGCACGATTCTCGTAGGATTGATCCAGTCCTGGCTCACATAATAATGCCGCTTGATGTGGTCGAGGTCCACGGTCTCCGCCACCCCGTGGACCTGGTAGAGGTCGCGCGTGTAAGCCCAGAGGTTCCCGTAGTCGACGAGGCGGCGGCGGTTGCACTTGAAGTGCGCGTAGTACACCAGGTCGAACCGCACGAGCGTCGTGAAGAGCCGCCAGTCCGCCTCCGTGATGCGGTCGCCGACGAGGTAACGGGACCGCGCGAGGCGCGCCTCGAGCTCATCGAGGGCGGCGAATAGACGCTCGAACGCTTCCTCGTAGGCCCACTGCGAGGTGGCGAAGCCGGCGCGATAGACGCCGTCGTTCACGTTCTCGTAGACGAATGCGTTCAAGCGGTCGATCTCGGGCCGGAGCTCTTCGGGGTAGAAGTCTACCGTGGGATCGCCGAAGGCGTCGAATTCGCCGTTCAGCATCCGGAGAATCTTCGCCGAGTCGTTGTTCACGATCGTCCGCTGTTTGTGATCCCACAGCACGGGCACGGTGACGCGGCCGGTGTAGCTGGGCCGGGCCGCGGTGTAGACCTGGTGCAGCCGTATCGAGCCCTTCACGGTTTCGGGGAAAGAGTCCCCCCCGGCGCCGAACCACCCCTCGTCGCCCCAGTACACGGTCGACATCGAGATTGCGTCCTGGAGCTTCTTGAGCTTGCGAACGATCACCACGCGGCTTGCCCACGGGCAGGCGAGCGAAACGAAGAGGTGGTAGCGGCCGGGCTCGGCGCGAAACCCCGATGAGCCGTCCGCGGTGATCCACCGTCGGAACGTCGTCTCCGAGCGGACGAAGGCGCCGCCCGTCTTCCGCATGTCGTATCCCTGCTGCGTCCAGACGCCGTTCACGAGCATGCCCACGCCGGCTCGAGCCTCCCTTCAGCCCCAACTGACGGTGCAGACTGCTAACGCGAGAACCCGGCAGCGGACCCCGAGCACGCCGCCCGCGAAGATCCGTCCATCCCGGCCTCGCCGCAACGTTTCTCTAGCCGCCGCTGAGCGAGGAGGGCCGCGCCGATCGCTCCCGTGTACTGCGCGAGGTCCCCCGGCGGGACGTTGACCGCCGTCTTGAGCTCCTCTCTCATCACGCGGACCATCGTCTCGAAGCGCATGATGCCGCCGACGACCGTGATCTCGGCCTCGATGCCGGTCCGCTTCATGAGCTGGACCGAGCGGTCGGCGAGCGAGACGATGGCGCCGTGCATGATGTCCGCAGGGGCGCGGCCGGAGGAGACGTGATTGATGACCTCCGACTCGGCGAATACTGCACAGGCTGCGAAGATCGCGACGGGCTCCTTGGACGTGGCGGTGAGTGGGCCGATCTCGTCGATCTCGTAGCCGAGGTAGCGAGCCGTCGTCTCGAGGAACGCTCCGGTCCCCGCCGCGCACTTGTCGGTGAGTCGGAACGCCTTCACCTTGCCGCGCTCGTCGAGGCGGCTCGACTTCATGGTCTGGGCGCCGACGTCGAGCAGGGTTCGCGTGCTCGGGAAGAAGTGGCGCACGCCCCGCGCATTCGCCGTGAGCTCGGTGACCTGGGTGTCGCGGAACGGGACCTGATAGCGGCCGAGTCCGGTGCTCACCACGTAGGCGACCTCGTGCTCGCTCGTTCCCGCCGCGGCGATGGCGTCCTCGAACGCGCAGGTCGCCGCCTCGGCCAGGCGAAAGCCGGTGGCGACCATCGTTTTTGCGGCGATACGGCCGTCCTCCCTGAGGATGACCACCTTCGTGTAGGTCGATCCGACGTCGACTCCGCCCGTGAACATCATGCCGGCGCCGTCCCTTCCTTCGCGCCTAGGGACTTGCCCACGGGAGGCTTGGTGGCGGTCCGGCTTTTGCGGATGTGGTCGAGGGCGAAAAGCGCGGCTCCCAGCGCGCCCATGAATTGCGATTCCTCGCTGACGTTCAGGGTCACGCCGAGCATCTCCTGCACCACCTCGACCATGCCGCGATTGCGGCTCACCCCGCCCGTGAAAGTCACCTGCGGCTCGACGCCCACGCGCCGAAGGAGGCCCATCGAGCGCACCGCGATCGAGCGATGCACACCCATGAGGATGTCCTCGACCTTCTTGCCGCGCGCCAGCCAGGAGAGGATCTCTGACTTGCCGAAGACGATGCAAGTGGTGGTGATCTGCACCGGCTTCTTCGAGCGGAGAGCGGTCGGCCCGAGATCGCCTAGGGGGATATCGAGGGCGAAGGCCGCGGCCTGCAGGAAGCGGCCCGTGCCCGCGGCGCACTTGTCGTTCATGCAGAAGTCGAGGACCTCTCCCCGCGGATCGACGTGGATCGCCTTGGTGTCCTGGCCTCCCATGTCGAGGACCGTCTGTGTCGCGGGGAACATGAGCACCGCGCCGCGCGCATGGCAGCTGATCTCCGTCACCTGCGCGTCACCGAAGGTCACCCTGTAGCGGCCGTATCCCGTGCCGACGATGAACGCCACCTCCTCCTCGGAGGCGGACGCACCGTCGAGCGCAGCGCGAAAGGCCTTCTCAGCGGCGGTGACGACGTTCGCTCCCGTATCCACGAGCGCCCGGCTCACGATCCGCTGGTCCTCGTCGATGAGGACGGCCTTGGTTTGCGTCGATCCGACGTCGATCCCAGCCGCGTACGCCACGGGCTTCCCTCTTCTCGCCTTCTACGGGCGCGCCTGAGCGCGCAGCTTGCGGCTGGCGAGGCCCTCGAAGAAGGCGTCGATCCGATTCTTGAGCTGAGCTTCGGCGACCACCCGCTTGTCCATCATGTCCGACTCGATGAAGAGGCACGGCACGTCGTACCTCTCCATGACCGCGCGGCGATTGTCCGCGAGCCCAGTGGAGACCGTGCGGCAGCTCTTGATCGGGTGGTAGACGATTCCGTCCACCCGGAACGATTGGGCCATCTCCACCAACGAGCGGTCCTGGAAGAACATGGCGTCCATGCTTTGCCGGAGGCTCATGAGGATTCCCTCGGCCAGGCTCGCGAGCGGGCGCTCGAGGTCGTACTGATACCCGAGATTCAGCCCCCCGGCGGCGAAGGACAGATACGTCGAGTTCACGAAGACGCCGCCCCACTCGGCGAAGAGCTCGTAGAAGCGCCTGAACATCGGGTAGCACGGGACCCCTACGAAGGTGAGGCGGTGCTTTTCTTCGGGCAAGGCGCCGATTCCCCGACTCGCCTTCAGCTCCATCTCCTCGACGAGGTCGCGGAAATACGCGCCGCCCTCGGCGGTGCCCCGCAGGGCGTTGGCGACACCGAGGAAGATCGTCCCGTCGGTCAAGGCGTTGAAGACGGCCGGGCTCGTCTGGTTGAGCTCGAGGATGCGGCGCCAGCTGCGGCTCATGTCGTTGGTGTGACTCAGCACCTCGCGCAGCCGATCGAGATCGAGCTTTTTGTGCGTCAGCTGCTCGCAGAGGGCGACGAGCTCACGGAGCTGCGCCTCGACGTAGACGCGGTCTCGCTCGAGCTCCTCACTTCCGCAGCGCGGCTCTTCTCCGGCACTGCGCGCGCCGGGCACGTCCATCGTGAAGATGGGGATGTGGTGGAGACGCTCCCAGATCTCGGCCCACTTGATGTACGTGTTGCAGGCGTTGGTGACCACCGCGAGCGTCGGCTTGGGGATCCGTCCCATCGGATGAGCGCCCTGGCGCAGCTGCAGAGCGACGTCCGCCTTCAAGTAGCCGCAGATGTCCGTCGAGTACCCGTATTCCTCGGCCTGGTTCAGGTAGTCCTGCGCGACGCCACGCACCGCGGTCTGCAGCGAGTTGATCTCCGGGAAGACCATGCAGAAGTCGAAGACCCGGAGGATCTCGGCGATGCTGCCCATCACGAAGACGTACGCGGTCGGCGCCCCTCGTTCGGCAGCGGCGGTGAGACCGCCGTACCACTCGCGGAAGAGCCGGCTTCCTTCCTGCGCCCCGCGGCCTACGATGCTTTCCTGGTCCGTCATCGGTTCCGGTTTCTAGCTCGGCCCGTTCGGCCCTCAATCGAAGAGCAGGTTCTCGGCGAATGTCTCGAGCTGCATCTGCAGGTGGTCGAAGCTCGTCATCTTCTCTTCGAACTCGCTGACGAAGTAGGGTATGCCGGCCGCGTCGAGGGTCTTCGTGTAGGTCACCTGCTCGTCCAGGCCCGGCTCGCACATCTTCGCGGCGGTGAGGATCACGGCGTCGGCGCCTGCGCGCCGAATGCGCTCGAGCAGCATCCGCTCCTTCGGCTTTCGCAAGTCGTGCTGCACCGGGCTGTAGGAGGAGCGCTCGAGGTAAGCCTCTGCCAGGTTAGCGAGCGGATCGCCCCCAAGCGGCACTTCCTCCTCGATCCAGCGCAGGCCGATGAGCAGGTCGTCGTCCACGATGTAGCAGGACTCGCCGATGACCCGCAGCATCTCGAGCGGGGGCTGCTCGCAGAAGCCCCCCTCGAAGACCACGCGGATCTTGTCTTGCCTCCGCGCGGAGCGGGCGCGGATCCGCGGCATCTGGGCGGCGAGGAGCCGGTTGTGCTCCTCCCGAGTGATCAGACCGCCGACGCCCACGAGGGCATACGCATCTTCGATGGAGAGCAACCAAGGCGCCTCCCGCTTGATTGCATAGAGCTCTCGGATCAGGCTCCGGTTCTCATTGAAGATCGCGATCGAGCGACGGAGATCGTCGTCGCCGACCCGCTTTCCCGCCACGCCCTCGATGACTTCCTTGAGACGCCCGTATTCGCTGGTGAGGTACGCCGCGGCGTGGGCAGAGTTGGGATTCTGCGGCAGATAGAGGATCTGCGCAGGGTAGGAGAAATTCCGGGCCCAGATGCCGGCGAGGTTGCGCGCGGCATCGCAAATCGGGGGAGTGACGAAGAGGTCGAGCTTCAGCCGGTCGCTGAGCGCCAGCTCGAGCGAGGTGCGCAGGATCGAGCACAGGTAAGATCCGAAGCGAGAGTCCGCTTGCTGCGTCTCGACCTGCGCGCCCCGTACCTTGACGGGCAAGAGGCCGGCCGCGTGCGCGATCTCCTCTGGAAAATACACTTGAAAATGGCCAACGACCTTACCGCCGGCCTCGCGCCAGCGGCGCACGGTGTCGAACTTCGCGTCCTCGATGCAGTCGCGGCAGAGAGTAAGGACCTCTTCGAGGGGCTCGACATCGAATTCCGTCAGTAGGTTCATTGCAGAGCTAGCGTACACCATCGGGAATGCAAGGATCGCTCCAGGCTCGTTCCGCCCCTTCGGTCAAAGCCGCGGTCCGAATCGCATCGGGCCCCTATAGCACCTCCCCCGGTACTGGAAATTTTGAAGGGCGAGATTTCGCAAATCGAGAAAGTGGCCCAAAGAAAAATGGAATCTGCTTTCCATTTTTCCCGGAACTGACTCGAAACGGAAGCAACTGTATCCAACTGCTCCATAACATCGAGGAGAAGCTTGCCCGTGCTTATGGATATGCGCGATCCTAACCGGCGATACCATCGATTCGGGTCCACCGCGCTCTGGCATGGCTAATGCAAAAGCCCACAGCCAAAGAGCAACCATAATAACAGGAAAAGAAAGAAGAGGAGCGCGCGATGGCAACGAGACAGCTCGCGATGGTAATCAATCTCGACAAGTGCATCGGCTGCCAGGGCTGCACGGTGACCTGCCGCACCCATCGGCTGAACCGTCTGGGCTGCGAGATGCTCTACTACATCTGGGTCGAAACCAAGCCCGGTAAGGGCTGGCCGAGGGACTGGATGCAAGCCGGCCGCAAGATCCCGGACCGAGTGCGTGACTATGGTGGCACGTGGACCTTCAACTGGAAGGATGTCTACGAATCGGGAGATCGTCAAAAGTACCTGCGCCCGATCGTCGAGGAGACCGGCCAGGCCCCGTCGTGGGGGCCGATCTGGGAGGAGGACCAGGGGGCGGGCCAGTGGCCGAACGGGCATTTCTTCTACATGCCCCGCCTCTGCAACCACTGCTCGAACCCGCCGTGCGTGAAGGCATGCGAGGAGCACGCTGCGGACATCGGCGCCGTCCCGGCCATGTCCAAGCGCGAGTCGGACGGGATCGTGATGATCGACCCGAAGTCGTGCGACGACTGCGGGGTGTGCGTGGCAGGCTGCCCCTACAAGGTCCCCATGAGCAACCTGAAGAACTCCGTCGCCGAGATGTGCGATTTCTGCGTGATGCGCGTCGAGAAGGACTACGCGCCGGTGTGCGCCAAGAGCTGTCCCGCCCGCGCCATGTACTTCGGCTATCTGGACGACAAGGCGAGCTACATCCACAAGCTCGTCAAGCAGTACAAGGTGGCTCTCCCCTTGCGACCCGACTTCGGCACGGAGCCGAACGTCTACTACGTGCCGCCCTTCGTGCGACCGCCGCTCCTCGGCCCCGGCAATCAACCGACCGCCGCAGCCGACATCCCGATCGAGCTGCTGCGCAGCTACTTCGGGCCGGAGGTCGATCAGGCGCTCGCCACGCTGAAGGAGCATCGCGAGAAAGCCACCGCCGGCGAGCGCTCCGAGCTCATGGACCTGCTGATCATCTACCGCTGGGCGGACGCCTTCACGCCGTTCAGCGTGGACGCGCCACAGAATCCGATCAGCTGATCGCCCTCTATCCAAGATTTGGGAGACCACGACGATGACGAACAAGAATGATGCCGATGCCGCGGTCCCGACGATCGTCGAACAGCGTGAGGAGGCTCTCGCAGTATCTCGACGAGCACAGGCGTACCCACACGCGGGGGACGTCGTATCACCCGATGATTATTTCAAATTCGACTGCTGGAAATGGGGTACGCACCGAGTGAATTGCTACCCGGGTAGTTGCCCGTTCCGCGTATACGTCAAGGACGAAAAGGTGATCCGCGAAGAGATCTCCTGCACGTATCCGGAGTTCACAGACCCCGAGTACCGCGTCCCGGATTACAACCCCCGGGGTTGTCAGAAGGGCTACCAGCACTCGCGCTCGATGTACGGACCCGACCGCGTGCTCTATCCGATGAAGCGCAAGGGCGAGCGCGGCAGCGGCCAGTGGGAGCGCATCACATGGGAGCAGGCCTTCGACGAGATCGGCGCCAAGACGGCGGAGACGATCGAGAAGCACGGGGCGCAGTCGGTGATCGACGACCACTGCACGAACGGCCTCGGCATCGTCCGCGGCGCGAGTGAGATCACCATCACCGGCCTCACCGCCCTCCTCGGCGGCGTCAGCTTCGACATCAACTTCATGATCGGCGACTTCAACGTGGGCCAGTACCTGACGTTCGGGCAGTTCCAGCACACCCCCGGGATCGAGACGTGGTTCCT
>Ga0315273_10013042_pt1 | contig 10667 bp, 8 predicted proteins | sample YL17G02_0_MG_FD_205753 | JGI IMG/M metagenome (GOLD analysis project Ga0315273, IMG submission 205753) | Sediment microbial communities from Yellowstone Lake, YNP, Wyoming, USA - YL17G02_0 | ecosystem: Environmental > Aquatic > Freshwater > Lake > Sediment | place: USA: Wyoming | collected... | reverse complement strand
CCGGCCGGCCGTTGACAAACACGGTGCGCACGTCCCCGGCGCGGGCGGCGTAGACCAAATGTGAGACGACATCGTGCGGCGGGAAAAGGTGCGCTTGGCGGAAGTCGAGCAGCGCCAGGTCTGCTTCCATCCCGACCTTGAGCTGCCCCACCCGGTCGCCGATTCTTAGCGCCCGCGCCCCCTCCCGCGTCGCCATCGCCAGCGCCTGCCGCGCGGTCACCAGCGTCGGGTCATCGCCCGCCACCTTGTGCAGGAGCGCCGCCAGCCGCGCCTCCTCGATCATGTCCAGGTTGTTGTTGCTGGCGGGGCCGTCGGTGCCCAGTCCGACCACCGCGCCCGCCGCGAGCAGCTTCGGCACGGGCGCAATGCCTGAGGCGAGCTTCATGTTGCTGCCCGGGCAATGGCATACCCCCACCCGCTTCTCGGCCAACGTTGCGATATCGGAGTCGCTGAGGTGAACGCAATGCGCGGCCGACACCGCCTCCACATCCAGCAGCCCGAGCCCGTCGAGATGCTCCACCGGAGTCTGCTTGCGGTCCTTCAGGCTGTCCGCAACCTCCTGCCTGGTCTCGGCCACGTGGATATGCACCCCAAGCCGGTGCTCGCGTGCCGCGTCGACGACCCGGCGAAGCAGGTGATCCGGGCACGTGTACGGCGCGTGCGGGCCCAGCATAGTCACCAGGCGGCCATCACCTTTGCCATGCCACTCGCGGGCGAACTCAATCGCCTTCTCCAGCCGCGTCTCCGCGTCGGGCAGGAAGCCAAGCAGCACGCCTGACACGTTGGCGCGAATTCCGCCGTCGATCGCCGCCCGCGCCGCATCCTCGAAGAAATGGTACATGTCATTGAAGCAGGTCACGCCCCCGCGGATCATCTCGGCGATGCCGAGCATGCTGCCCCAGTAGACATCCTCCGCCTGCAGCTTCATCTCGAAGGGCCAGATGCGCTCCTGGAGCCACGGCATCAGAGGCATGTCATCGGCGTACCCGCGCAGCAGCGTCATCGCGCAGTGGGTGTGAGCGTTCACCAGGCCGGGGATGGCGACCATGCCCTCCGCCTCGATCTCGTTCCCCGCCTTCACCTCAGCCGGCCGCGCACCATCCGGCCACAGCCCGGCGATGTTCCTCCCCTCGATCAGCAGGTCCGCCTTCGGCAGCACCGTGTCATTGTCATCGACCGTCACGACCGTCGCATTCCTGATCAGCCAACTCGACAACGTGAACTCTCCATGCGATGAGATAAGCGGGGAAGCCCCCGCGCTGCTACTCCTCTACGGTCACCGCGACGATCTTCACCGACGGCTGCTTCGGCAACTCCAGCGACACCGCGCTTCCCGACGATGGCGCGATCGCTTTGTAGTACAGATAGGCCGGGGTAGCCTCGTCGCCCCGCGGGGAGCGGAGATAGGGGGAAAAGGCCCCGACGTCCTCGAGCTGGCCGGAGGTGCTGCGCCAGGGCGAGACCTTCATCGTCACTGTCTCGACCTTCCCGTCCGCCAGCTTCAGGCCGAGCGACACGTCTTCTTGCCCGAAGCTGCTCGCCAGCAGCAAGTGGACCCGCCTTGCCCCGGAGCCGCCCAGCGGGATCGACTGGCCATCGCAGGCCACCGCGCCGCCGACGCCCGACGACGCCTCCGGGAACAGGAACGGCGCCCACCAGGATGGCGAGGGCGAGTAATAACCGCTCGGGTAGACGCGCCCCTCCGCGCCGGTCTGGTCGGGCGCGAACCACTCGGCCGGGAAGCTGCGGCCCTGCCCGTCGAAATCGCCCCGCGCCCGGTGCGAGTCGTCGGCCACCGCGATCACGTTCGTGAGCGCCGAAAGGTCGATGGTGCGGAGCTTGCCCCCGGTGACGATCACTGGCTGCACCAGCATGTCCGCCCGCCGCCCCCCGCCGACATTGGCGAAGCTCTGCCCGTTCGCGACCAAGTCCCACACCAGCCAGTACGGCCCCGGCGCCTCCGGCGTCAGCAGCGACGCCTCCAGCTTCATCTTCTCGCCGGAAGGAAGATCCGCGGGCAGAGGAGTGCCGGCCGTCTCGCCCCCGAGCCCTCGGCCGTCCCAGCGGTACCAGTGGTAGGTGACCCGGGACTCCCCCGCCTTCCAGGCGTGCGGCCCGGCATTCGCCACCGTCACCTCGATCTTCGCGCCCTGGCCCGCCTCCAGCTTCGCCGGTGTCGCGGCCGATGCGAGCAGCGCCCCGCGATCGAGCGGGATTACCTCGATCGCCTCGGACACGAGATCGCCGCCGAACGCGCCCTCTTTGTCGGCCAGGTCCCATTGCACGCGATAGTGCCACAGATCCTCCGCTCCCGGCGCGGGCAAGGCCCCTCCGTCCGCCAGCTTTGCCGCGATCGGGATCATGACCGAGGCTATCTCCCCGGGCGGAACGTCGCCGGGCAGGCTGGCCCGTTCTCCCTCGGCCACCACTTCGTCGCTCCCCGAATCGCCGAGGCCGTCCTGATGACGCAGCCACCGATAGCAGAATGAAGTCTCGGACGCGCGCCAGGTGGCCGCGCCGTCATTGCGCAGGCGCACCACCACCTGCTCTGCCGCCCCCGACTCGATGGCAGAAGGCAGAGAGGTGCTGATCACCGTTGCCAGCCGAGCCGGCGGCTTCCCGACAGTGATGGGAATCGAGATCTCGGCCTCCGGCTTCGCGAACCACCGCGAGCGCATATAGGCGACGCTGCTCCGCACCGCCTGGAACGAGAAGGTGTAGCTGCCCGGAGATAGCGGCTCGCCCCGGTCGTCCTTGGTGGTGATAACCACTGGCAGGCGGAGCGTCTGGCCCGCCATGATGCTCACCTCCTGCGCGCCAGGCCTTGCCTGCACCACCTTACCATCGGCCACCCGCGTGATGCGGTAATCGACCGAGATCCTGCGGTCAGTCTGGAAATCCTCCGTGCCCACATTCTTGATCACCAGCTCGACCCGGTAGTCCGTGCCCGGCAGCATCACCCGGGGCGCCGCCTGCTTCTTGAGGCGCAGCGAGTGTGGCTGCTTGCTGTTCATGCGCGCCGCGAAGTAGCGCGTCATATCCACATAGGCGAACCCGTACTGGCGCGACGGGGCGAGATCGGTTCCATCCGCAAAATCGTTCCAGGAGTCCAGCACCACTAGCTCCGGCGCTGTTGCCAGCACCCGCTGCCAGTCCGAGCGATAGGCGCGGCCCTCTCGTCGCGAGCGGATCTCCCCCGCGGCGCCGGGCGCGGGGCTGAAGCCCGGCGAGATCGCCATCGCGCTCACCCCGCCCGCGCCCTCCTGCGTCACCCCGGTTGCCACCGGCAGGCGGACGTAGGAGTAGAAGCTATCCACACCCTTTGTGCGCCACTGATTGCTGCCGATCCACGCCAGCTTCGCTCCGCCGAAGTCGCGGGCGAAGCTCTCCTGCGCGTAGGAGAGGAACGCGCCGTCCCAGTCGGCAAGGCCGGTGGGCTCCCCCAGCAGCACGGGAACACCGCCGGCGGCCTTCAGATCGGGCCGCGCCGGCAGTTCCGCCCAGAACTCCCGTGGGACATGCAGGAAGAAGTCGCGCACCATCCCATAGCACAGGCGCTTCCCCTCCTCCGACTTCAGATCGACCCCCGCCAGCGGCGCGGTGTCCAGCGCCATCCCCACCAGTGGATAGCTGTGCCCCTCGGCCCGCATCCCCTTGAGCGCCTCCGACAGTCGATCGAGGCCCAACCTCGCCCAGGTGCGGCGGGAGGCGTCGTCGCCGCGGTAACTCGCCAGCACAATATCGATACCGGCGCGCTGCACCTCATCCAACTGCGCCCGGTGCCAGGCCACCCGCTCCCAGCTATACCACGGCCCGGCCGCTTCCTTCGGCTGATCGCTGGTCGCGGGGCCGCCATCGGGCTGCCACAGGTGCGCGCCCGGCCGCGACGAGTCGCCCTGCCAGTCGTACCGGTAGATCGCCAGCAGCGTACCGACCACATCGGCCTGCTTCTCCGGAGTGAGGACTGGTGGCAGCGTCACCTCGGGCTTGACGAAGGTGAGGGTGCTGGCCGTCATCCACTCCCCGGCGCTCAACCGGCCGTCGATGAAGGGGATGCGCCCGAACGGGCACGGCATCACGCCGCCGGTCGCGGAGGCGAGTTCCGAGTTCGGGTTGATCGCGAGCTTGCCCCAGCGGCTCGTGTCGCCAATGTCGGCTTCCGATGTTACGGTCTGCATCCAGCTCACCGGGGTTTCGCTATCTCCCTGGTTCCAGCAGACCACGTTGAAGCCGAGGGAGCGCTCGACCGGCGCCTCTCCCCCCAGGAACTGCCAGGGAATCGCGCATTCGACCGAATAGCCGACGTCGCGGTCAGTCGGGTTGTTCAGGGTGCCGTCCGGCGTCACCGCGTACTTCAGCATCTGGGTGCCGCTGATCCACGACTGGTCCGGCCGCCACCGCCCCTGGGGATCGCGGGTGAGCACCGTCATCCCGCCCGCGGCGCTGATGATCAGCCGGTGCGCCTCCAGCCCCTTCGAGGTGCGCACCTCCAGATCGAACTCGATCGCGTCGTCCTGCTCGGGAGCGGACATGGGGCCGACGCTCGATCCCGTGAGCATGGGGTCGGGCGCCTTCGCCGCAAGACAGAGGTAGGTGGGGTTCCAGAGAGTGTAGACTTGCACCCGCGACGTCGCCGCCGCCCCTGGCAGGCGAAGCGCCCAGGCGGAAGGCGAAAGCAGCGAGGTCAGGAGCAGCGCGGCGAGTGCGGCGATCGTGAGTGAAGCGCGAGACGGGCGGCGACTTGAGCTAGACGACATCGAGTTCCTCGCTTTCGGCCCTCGCAGGGGCGACGGAAAGCATTATACGGAAACGGCCGGAAGAGTGTAAAGCCGACGGCATAGCCGTCCCCTACCCGCGTGGCGCGCCCCGCAGGCACCACTCCACGGCCCGGGGAAAGGTTGTGAACACCGCGTCGGCCAACGCCTCCAGGCCCCGGGCTCTCATCTGCCCTTGCGTCCGACGGCCCTCACCGGACAGCACCAGCGCCGTCGCGCACCCCGCCCGTCGGCCCGCCTCCAGGTCCGAGATCTTGTCGCCGATCATCACCGCGTCGGACAGCCGGATAGCTTTCTCCCGCGCCGCCTGCAGCAACATCCCCGGGCTGGGCTTCCGGCAATCACACTCGCGCCGGTGTTCCCTAACGCCCGCGGTCGGGTGATGGGGGCAGTAGTAGATGGCGTCGAGATAAGCCCCAGCGGCGGCCAGCCGTCGCCGCAGTTCGGCATGAATCTCCTCCAGCTTCTCGGGCGAGAGCCATCCCCGCGCCATCGCCGACTGGTTCGTCACCACCACCACCGGAATGCCCGCCCGGTTCAGTCGCGCGATCGCCGCCGCCGCGCCCGGCATCAGCCGCAGCCCGCGCGGCGTGCGCAGGTATCCGGCGTCTCTGATGATCACGCCGTCTCGGTCGAGGAACACCGCGCTCGGTCTGCCTCGCTTCGTCATCGCTTCCGCCCATCTCCGCGCAGATGGAAGCTAGATTCCGCGGCCGTGGCCGGATAACCTGCGCCCGCGCGATGTTACAGGGGCTGCGGCGGGCCGGGTGGAATTCCAAGATCATGGCAAGCGTGAAACTGCGCCCCATCCGGGTGGCCGACGCGGATACCTGCTTTGGCTGGCTGAGCGACCCGGATGTCGCCCGCTACCTGGGCCTGCTTCAGCCCCCGACTACAGTCGAGGCCGAGCGGGCCTGGATCGCGCGCGTCGTCTCCGACAAGGAGTACCAGCGCGTCTTCGTGATCGAGGACGAGAACGGCCGCGCCATCGGCACCTGCGGCCTGCGCGGCATCGACCGTGAGGCCGGAAGCGCCTTCCTCGGCATCATGATCGGGGACAAGCGGGTGTGGGACCGCGGCTACGGCACGGCCGCCACCCGCGCCCTCGCCGATCTGGCCTTCGCCTCCTTGGGCCTGCAGGAGGTGCGGCTCGCCTGCCATGCCAGCAACCGCCGCGCGCTGCGCTGCTACCAGAAGGCTGGCTTCGCCCTCAATTCCGACCACCGCGATCCCGGCGTCTACGGCCGCGCCGAGGTACGCATGGTCGTCAACCGCGCGACCTGGCAGGCGCAGCAGGAGAGGAAGGAGGCAGGGGAGGAGTAGATCGGGTGAACTCGGCCGTTCAAGCCGGGTTGGGATTGCGCTTGCCGCTCCAGGACTCGATCGGGATGCGATAGACCGCGGTGCGCGCCAGCGTTTCGGCCGAGGCGAGCGGAACGCTCCCGTCCAGCGGGAAATCGGGGAAATACCGGGCCACTATCAGCCGGAGCGCCGCCAGCTTCTCCGCCTCCCCGGCAAGGCTCTGCGCCCGGCCGAACACGGTCACGCTCTCATACTCGATGTCGAAGTTCGCCGCGGTCTCGCTCCCCAGCAGGGACCCCGCCCGGCTGGCGTTGAAGCAGCACCGCGGGTTGCGCGCAAGATTGGCCGAAACGCGGCCGGCCGGAGAGGTGTGGAAGTAGAGTGAGTTGGTGGCTTCGTCGAAGACGAACGTGACCGGGGTGGCAAACGGCTGGCCCTCCGATTCGGTGGCGACCACGCCGTAGCGCGATTCGCGCAGGAATGCGCGAATCCAGGATTCGTCCTCTACGGCTCGGTTGCGCCGGCGCACGCGGTTGATGGGCTGGGTCATGTTCGTTCTCCTGAACACGAGTTTGGCGGGGGCGAGCGCCGCTCCTGCGAGCCGTGCAAGAAACAGCGAGCGAGGATACCCATGGCGGTCTCGGACTACCACTATGACAAGCTAACGTGGCCGGAGATAGGGGAGGCGGCGAAGGAAGGGCGGGTGATCGTGCTTCCCGTCGGTTCGACCGAGCAGCATGGCCCGCACCTGCCCCTCGACGTCGACAACTTCCTCTGCCACTCGGTCTGCGAGGCAGCGGTGAAGCTGGTCCCCGGCGACGCGCTGCTCATGCCGCACCTGAGCTACGGTTTCAACTGGCACCACATCGATTTCCCCGGCACCATCGGCATCGACTGGGACCACTACGTCCGATTCCTGCTCGACATCCTGAAAAGCGTGTCCCACCACGGCTTCACGAAGGCCCTGATCGTGAACGGCCACGGCTCCAACCGCATCCTGGTGGAGGTGGCGGCGCGTCAGGCGACCATGGACAACCCGATGATCTGCGCCGGGTTCAACTACTTCGAGTTGGCCCGCGAGGTCGTCGGCCAGGTGAGGGAGTCGCCCAAGGGCTGGGTGGCCCATGCGGACGAGATCGAGACTTCGCTCTATCTCCACCTGCGGCCGGAGGGAGTGCGGCGCGACCTGATGAAGCCCGAGAACAACATGCTGCCCTCGGACTTCTGGTGGCAGGACCTCGAAATCGGCGCCAGGGTGGGGATGATGGAATGGTGGAGCACCTTCTCCCACACCGGCGTCCTCGGCGACCCGACGAAGGCGACGGCGGAGAAGGGGAGGATCATCTACGAGGCCGCCGTGCAACAGCTCGCGGTTCTCGTGCGCGAGTTCCGGGCGCGGCCTCTGCGCGAGCGCCAGGACCACCACTGAGGGAATCGCGACTGCGCCAGCCGGCGCGGCCCTTACTGCCCGCGTGACGCGAGCTCTTGCGCCCACTCGCGATACTTCTCGTGCGCGCCCTCTCCTATCTCATCGTGCTCGATCGCCTCGAACGCCTCGGACAGCTTCGCGTCATCTTCCTCCGACAGCATCCGCTCGGCCATGGGGAAAATCACGCCGTTTTCCTTCTTGATGTGCGCCCGCAGCAGAATGACATACGCTCGGGTGTGCTCGGCGTAGTCTGAGCGGGCCTGCGAACTGCCCTCGACCGCGCCCGGCATCGCCTGCACCAGGACTCGCACATGGGCGCGACCCTCTTCGTGCTCCTTCATCATCAGCGCCAGCGGACCCGATCCGCGGGACATGCCGTGCGCCTCCAGGGCCTTGAACAAATGCCGTTCCTCCTTGCCGTGATGGCACTTATCCACGAACACTCGCAGAATCTCGATCACCTTCTCGGCCTCGTCGCGTCTCAGCGACCTGCCCTGCTCCAACCCGCTCGCCATCCCCTCCATCCCTGTCAGGACCACCAGGATCACCCGGTGCTCGTGCCTCAGGTCATCGGTCGACCTCACCCTGCTGCTCCCGTCTGCGACTGCTCAGCTTTGAGCGGGAGTCGCCTGCCTGGCCTCAAGCGAGCCATGTTCGCCACCGGCCTCGACCGCACTGTGCGCGCCATCCCCTCCATGGAGGGAGGTTGGGGAAGGGTGGGGAGATCCCTGCATTGCTGGGCCTACACCAGCATGCTCGTCGCCTTCGCCTCCGCCACCACCTCGCCCGCTCTCGTCGTCGCCGTCGCCTCGGTTTCGATCACCGGCGGGCGGCGGCGGGTAATCCGACCGCGAATCTCCAGCATCTCGCCAACCGGCACGGGCTTCCGATATCGCACCTCCAGGCGGGCGGTGATGGCGTTGATGTCTCTCTCCCAGAGCAACCGCGCCATCACCTCATCCAGCGCGGTAGCGACCAAACCGCCGTGAGCGATCCCCGCCCAGCCCTGATACTCCGGCCTCACCTCGAAGCTCGTGACGTAGTCCTCGCCATCGAGAGCGAAGCGGAGCTTCAGGCCGATCGGGTTGTCATGCCCGCAGGCGAAGCACATGGCATCCACATTGAGTTTCATGTCAGCTCTACTCCATCATCCAGTCGAACGTGCGGAAGGCGAAATTGAAGTACACCTGCAGCCCAAACGCGGCGATCGCCCCCACCAGGCAGAGCCAGAACACGCCGAACGCGACCCCGGCCGCCCGCAGCAGCCACTTGCGCTTGGCCTCGTGCTCCTCTCGATAGTAGCCCGCGGCCCGGGAGAGCATCTCCGGCAGGCTGCCCGACACTTCCCCAGTGGCGGCCAAGTTGAGTGTGTCGCGGTCGAATGCGCGGGTGCTTTCGAGCGCGATGGCCAGCGACACTCCCTCTCGCACCGCTGCCCCCACCTGCATCAGCCTGGGCGCGAGCGCCGCGTTGCCCGCCGCCGACGCCGCTTCCTCCGCCGCCTCGGCCACCGGTATCCCGCCCCGCAGCAGCAGCCCCAGCGTCGCCAGATAGCGATCCAGCGCCGCCGTCCGCGCCACCCGACCCACCACCGGAATCCGGATCACGACCCGCTGTTGAATCCCCTGGAACCAGGCGGTGGAGGACAGCGCCTGCCACATCAGCGCCAACGCCGCCAGCGCCACCACCACCACGAGCGAAACCGTGCGGAAGAAGTGAGCCGTGGTGGCGTACGCGGTCTGAAGCGTCCAACCCTCCTTCGGGATCGGCTCGTTCAGCATCAAGATCAGCGGAATGACGACCAACACCGGCGGCAGGCCGAAGAGCAGGTAGAAGTAGAGCCGGGACAGCAGCGCGGAACGCGTCTGCCATTCGACCTCATAGGCGTGCGCGATCTGGTCGAAGGCCTCGGGCAGGTAGCCCCCCGCCTGCGCCGCTCCTACCAATCCGATATGCCAGGCGTAGAACAGATCCTGGTGCTGCGCCATCACCGCGCCGATCGGGTCCCCGGCCTCCGCCGCTGCCGCCATTTCCCCGGCAAGTCGGCCGAGGTTACCGGGGCTGCGCCGCTCCAGCTCGCGGCAGGCGTGCGCGATGGTGATGCCCGACCGGGTGAGCGTGTGCAGCTCGCGGAAGAACACCGACATCCGCCGCACGTGGCTCAACGGCCGCCGGAAGGTCGGCATGTAGCTGCGGGGCCGCTCCCGCGCGGTCTCCTCCGTGGGCTGCTCCCGCGAACCACCCCCGGCCGGCCGCAGCCGCCTCGCCCGCCTCTTCCCCAGGTCGATCGCCTCCCACCGCGAGGCCGCCGTAGGGACCGCCGGCGGGTCCGCCTCCGTCGCCGGAGTCAGCGGCTGCTGGCAGCGATAGCAGGCCTCGCGCTTCACACTGTTGTCGGCCCCGCAGTGGGGGCATTTCTGCATCAGCAAGAGTGAGACCCTCTTCCTTGGGTCGCAGAGCCCTGTCGTTGTAGGGGCGCAATTCATTGCGCCCTGGGCGTGATGAATCACGCCCCTACGAGGCCATCGCCCAGCCTTTGGGGTCACACCCCATCAGCAAGACGCCCTTGCCTCTTCGCCGGGTTTCGCCCATTATAGTCATGTTGGACGCGAGACGGGAAGGCAAGATCGATGGCCGATAGCCGCATTGAGCCGATTCGGTGGGACAATGGCGCGGTGGTGATACTCGATCAGACCCGTCTGCCGCAGGAAGAGGTCTACCTGCGATGCGAGCGCGTCGCGCAGGTGGCGGAGGCGATCCGCAGCCTCCGCGTGCGGGGCGCGCCCCTCATCGGCATCACCGCCGCCTACGGGCTCGCCCTCGCCGCCCAGGGGAAGGCGGCAGGCATGAATATCCGTCTCCGTGAGGCAGCCCAGATTCTCGGGGCCACCCGGCCCACCGCCCGCAACCTCTTCTGGGCCATCGACCGGATGATGGGCCGCGCGGCGACCGGAGCCACTGCCGATCAGCTCCTCGCCGAGGCCGTCGCGATCCACCAGGAGGACGCCGAAACCTGCCGCCTGATAGGGGAGAACGGGCGGTCCCTCATCCCTCAGGGCGCCACCGTCCTCACCATCTGCAATACCGGCGCGCTCGCCACCGGGGGCGAAGGCACCGCCCTCGCCGTCATCAAGGCCGCCCACGCCTCCGGCAATCCCATC
>Ga0315273_10013041_pt1 | contig 10667 bp, 8 predicted proteins | sample YL17G02_0_MG_FD_205753 | JGI IMG/M metagenome (GOLD analysis project Ga0315273, IMG submission 205753) | Sediment microbial communities from Yellowstone Lake, YNP, Wyoming, USA - YL17G02_0 | ecosystem: Environmental > Aquatic > Freshwater > Lake > Sediment | place: USA: Wyoming | collected... | reverse complement strand
GAACCTTTCATGTTTGTTTCAAAGAACAAGCCCGGAGAAATTATGATTCAGAAGAATGTTGCAAACAGAGTTCTCGCAAATCTTGACGAGACCGCTAACAAAATTGATTCCCTTGTCAAAGCGGGCAAGATTAATCCGAAGGTCGCTTCTTCTCTCGTGAGGGATATCGATACGTTTGCTGACCGTTTCCAGGTTGCAGCATTCGGACCGGGTTCCCTGAAGCGTCACTCGGAAAAGGTCGCGAAGGTCCTTCAGAAGGATTCTGATGAACCATACATGAATACCTTCGATAACCCGAATAAGGTTATCCAATCGGACTCTGACGAACCGTACATGCACAGGACGGATAAGTCTTTCAACTCCGATGCGATCAATAACTACGATCAGGACCGCACCACCACTGTGACTGATCGTAAGGAACATAAGATTCGTGACTTGTCGGAGTGGTCTGAACCCACTAAGCAACAGCCTTCATGGGCGAAGGGTCCGGCTGGTAATAGCACGAAGCAGGGATCATCTCCCCGCGCTGCTTCTACCAAGACCTGGGCTCCCTGATCTACGGCGTCTCGGATTTGAGCTAACGCCAATAATATTGGCCGCACTCGAGAAGGCCGTATGACTGCACGAATAGCGTTCGTTGATGACCAGCTGATTGCCAGGGATTTCAATACTGGCGATGTTGTGCGCAAAGCTGGTTTGCGTGACTTTGTTTTAAGTCCGTATATCGGTCGCGTCATCTATTCGAACGTAGACACTGGGAAGATTCAGGTGCAATGGCCGTGGGGTGCAGAGCTTGAGACTGCATCTGAACTAATTCGGGACACATCTGGGTTTTTTGCTATCACTCAAGCTGACCAGAGTTATTCAACCTGGGAAGGCGCGAGAAATGATGGCTCGGACGCCGCTCAGAAAGCTGATCAGAAGTTTCGGAAGAAGCTCTCATCACGTGTTGTTGACGCTTACGAAGACTTGACTCTCCCCCTTTGGAGAGCGGCTTGTGAAGCGTGGCATTGCGAAATGGATGAGATTGAGACTTATTTCCGGATGGCTTCTGTCTTCGGTAAAGAATATGGGCAAGAAGCTGTCCGACTGACAGTATCTAATTTGTACGAGCACGGTCGTCGTCTTTCCATTTATTGGAAAAACAATAAGCGTCGTTACAAAGTGACCCAGAAGGAGAAATCTTCTGGGAAAGTAGTTTGTCCACGTTGTAAGGGCATGCTCAAACCTCGTGTTTATCGTCAAGGTAAGCGTGTTCTCAAATGTCAAGGTTGTAGTTTCATAATTCACCCTAGCGATTTAAAATAATAAGTCGAGTTAAGGATGGCTTAGATGTCCGATCTCCAAAATTATGTCGTTGAACGTCGTGTAATGGACGGCGTTGTAGTGGTGCAGATTGATGAAAAAGATGGTGAAGACCCATATTGGATGGGTGTGGTAGAGAATAGTGAAGATCCAAAATCAGAATGGGACTTTACTGGTAGGCCACAATCCACTCCAGAAAAAGCAAAAGCTCGTTTTCTTTCTGATCGTCGAGCCAGTGCAACTCAAATAAAGAAAGCTACAATGTCCAACATCCATCGTGAACACGCCGCAGAACTGGTTAAGATTGCCAAACGGATTGCTAGTAGTAATCCGCGACTCAGTCGTCAACTCAATGCTGCAGCCCTGAAAATGGCTGTTAATAATATGGTTACCATCCAAAACTATGTAGGTATGATTACAGAAGATTTGGAAAATGAAGATGAATCAGCGGCGTTAAAACACGTCAAGGAACTTGCCGCAACGGTCGGGAATTCACATTCTGCTTCTACCAAGACTGGGGGGGCTCCTAGTCTTAAGACCAAAGTCATAGTCGCTTTGCGTTCTTTGATAGCATCCGTATCAATCGATGATGTTATAATGAGAATTGAAGACGCTTGTGATTCAGTTTTTGAGAATGGGCAACTGCTTCCTACATTTAGCCCAGACGAAACCCCGACACATAGGATTGAAGTTCAGGGATTGCCTTTATCTATAGATGTATCCACAGATGATCCGGAAAGTGATAGTAACACATATATTTTAAACTGGACCGGTCCCGAAAAGGAAGTAGCTGGATTAGTTGTTGGTTCACCGGAAACGTCTGGTGACGTATATACTATTGGAGTATTTGAGGACCCGTCTGAACTCAAATCAATACTCACCAAAACAAAATCCGGCGGTTCTATTATGGACGCTCTCTTGAAGCGCGGCTTCTGAAGCACATCAAGGAACTTGCCGCAACGGTCGGGAGGTAACACTCTGCTTCTACCAAGACTGGGGCTCCTAGTCTCGACAGAGAATGGAAGGCATCTATGAAACCATCACAACTCGCCGGTCAACTTCGTCGCATCGCTGCTGCGATCGATTCATCACGGAATCCTGATCGAGGTCTTGTCATTAAGGACATACGTCGAGTTTTGTTGGCCATGGATCCGGAAGACCAGGGACAATCCAATGGTAATACCGCCGGTCCCATTGACTGGATGAAAAATAAGAAGAAGAAGTACGACGACAATAAAAAACTTGACAATGATGCGGACGCCCTCCACGAGAAAACGTTACAAGCCCAAAATCCGGATACATCTCCAGAGATCTTGGCTAAATTAGCAGATGATGATGAATTAACAATTCGTTGCGATGTCGCCCGTAATCCGAATACGCCCCCAAAGATCTTGGCTAAACTAGCAAATGATGATGATAAGAATGTTCGTTGCGATATCGCCCGTACGGAGAGTACGCCTCCAGAGATCTTGGCTAAACTAGCAGATGATGATGATGAGGGTGTTCGTTCTCGTGTAGCCCGTAATCCGAGTACGCCTCCAGAGATCTTGGCTAAATTAGCAGATGATGATAGTGCAGAAGTTCGTAAGGAGTTAGCCCGTAATAAGAAAGCGCCTTCAGAAATCAAGGCCAAATTAGCCAGTGTGCTTCATATGAAGCCGTCACAACTCGCAAGTCAACTTCGTCGTATCGCTGCAGCTATTGATCGGTCAAAGAATCCTGATCGAAGGCTTGTATACCGGGAGATTCGGCGCGCATTAGCATCTATGAATCAAATTTCTAGTCTTCATAAGCAGGGAGACCCGGCGTCTAACGGTTGGGACTTCTCCGTTACTTTTGATCCCTCAACTTCTACTGATATCGAGAAAGTCTTCTCGATTAGTGGAACATATATGGGACAGATCATTTCAGTGCAGGTTAAGTGCGCCATTGAAAATGGTGTTTTTGCTGGCTATAACGAGTACATTATCGATCAAGGCACTTTTGATTTTTCTCAAGATGATCAAGCAACTGAGATAATAATGGATGCATGTCAGGCTGACCTTGGCTCGATATGAAGCCTTCACAGTTAGCAAGTCAACTTCGTCGTATTGCTGCAGTTATTGATCGGTCAAAGAATGCTGAAGTCGATTAATTCTTTCCAATTTATGACACGGTCTACATGATCTTCTACCATCATGTCTAATGTAGGCATCACTCAGAGAGTGTCCGCGTTTGCAATGTGTTTGATTTTGTCGAGCTATCTTACATGATTCAGATATCTTTGTTTTATGTTCTATGCTAAGGGTTCTTCCTTTATGGAACAAACTTATTTTTGCTATACGTTCAGGACTTAATTTTTTCCCTGTAAGTCTTTCTGATATTTTTGCTCTTTCTTCTTGACTTAATTTTCTTCCGGTATTTCGAATAGACATTTTTGTCCGAACTTCTTCATTCTGCATAAATCGTTTCATTGATTCCGATATCTTTGTTCGAACTTCTGGTTGACTTGATGCTCGATAGTGGTTGAGTTGTTCGATTAAATGCGGATTCGCTGCTATCACAGATTTCCCGTGTTCGGCCAATTTTCTTCTTTGTTCATCAGTAAGATTCAATTTCTTGCCTTTAACTGCCGCAGATCTTTTTGCTCGGGATTCTGGCGTGTTGAGCGCGGCTTTTGATAACGTAGACCTTTTGGTTTTTGACTCTGGTGTATTTAGTGCAGCTTTGTTATTAGCTCGAGCTTGAGGCGTATTGGTCCAAGCGATGACACGCGATGTCATTTTTTCTCGATATTCAGGGCAGTCCCATGGATTCTTGCGAATTGGGTGTGGAGCATGAGAGCCACCAGGAGCCAGATTGAACCCTTTCTCTGGGTTTTGTGTGTCCCACTGTTCAATTAGTACTCGTTCAGCGGCGTTAGCGTCTTCAAGATCCCAACTCATTGCAAGAACTTCATGTTCGAAAGCGGTAGGGCCGTACTTACGAATCGCGTTGGGGAAATGCCAACGTCCACCCTTCGCATTCTTGGCAGCGTTGATATGATTTTTCCAACGCTTTTCCATGGTTTGACTAGTCAAACCAATGTAACGACGTCCGGATTCTACGTGAGTATGGCAGTAAATGGTCCAGCGTTTCATGCTGGAACGGTCCTATAAAAGCTCTAAGATTCCATAATCTTTTCTGCAACACGCATTCGCCTGACATCATCCCAGACTTTTCCTAGATCTGACGGTCGTAGGTCTTCATACTCAACTTTTTGACCATGATCATCACAGAATTTCCGGAATTTTTCTAGGAACTCTTCTTTCCTGTTTTTCCGAACTGCCGCCGCACGTCTCTTAGCCACCGAACTCTTTGACCGGGTGGCTCGTGATACGGCTCCAGATACGGCTCTCCGGATTTTGATAACTATTTGTGCAAGTGCATTTCCGCGTCCATAACGCAGACTTGTTTTAGAACTTCCGCTGGTTAAGACCAGGATTTCCTTAGTAAGGATATCAGTAAAATCCTGATATGTCATCTGGGTCCGCGAAGGTGCGGTCCGCGAAGGTGCGCGGATTACCTTGACTGAAGAGGATAGTGGGTGTTCATAATTCACTAATGAGATTGTACGAGATTTCCCTACACTTTCCAGAGTTATTCTCGGCCATAATCCAGACGCCGGGTTTTTGGGAGTAACCCTAGACTTTGACAGAATAATCTTTACTGAAACCCGGATATTCCGTATCGCGTCTTCTACTGGGTCACTCATAATTTTGACCTTGATAACGCTGGCTTCTAAGCCAAACTCTGTGGTATTGGGCATATACCATATACTCTTCAACCCTCCAAATTTACACCGAGTTTACCTACTTCTCTTAGAGTTATTTTAGACCGTTGTGTACGCAATGGGATTTCGACGCACCGCAAACGCTATTGTATCTCGACCTGGCGTTGAGTTTGACGAGTGGATGGAGACACTTCGTGGTCAAAACGAGGGTGCTGTCCCCCGAGACCATGTTCACCGCGTTGCTAAAACTGTTCTTCGGAAATGTGACCCGAAGCAATATCTCTTGTCGCACGCCACGATTGTAGCATCTGTTGACACTTACGCCCCAAAGAACGCCAAAATTGGTCGTAATATGGTTCAGGGCGTCCAAATCGACGTCCGTTGGCCCGACTTCCGTATTAAGCCCGAATGTCACGACATAATTAACAACAATTCTGATGCTTGGGAACGCTCACTTCTTCTTTCTACCTACCGGACATTTATCGGAGCCCACAATTATCTCGAGCATATTCAGCTTCCTGCCCTGTCGAAGGGCTTTATTGTTGATGCAATAGCTCGTGACCTTGGGAAATCAGCTTATATCGATATTCTTGTTGCTACAGATCGTAAACATCAGCAACTTGTAACAGACATTGTTGCTGGTGACATTTCGGCAATGAGCATGGGCTGCCATCTTCCTGGAACGCAGGTGTATCTCTCCGACGGTAGTCCGATCGGTATTGAAGATGTTCGTCCAAATATGGAGGTTCTGACTCAGAAGGGAAACTCCTGTCGGGTCGAAAATCTTCAAATTCGTGAAAATAGATGGAAAGTCCGGACCATTAAATCAGTCGGTCTTCCACCCATTACCTCAACAGACAATCACAACTATTACATAATTCGTTGCGAGACTGTGGAAAAGACCCGAGGTCGTGGAGGAAAGAATTCTAAACTCCATGTCGTGGAGAAGGATTATCCATTTGACTATGCAGAAGCCCGGACCATTCGGGAAGGTGACTTCCTCGCTTTCCCCATTTCACAGGACGAAGTCCAGTCTGATGTAACTCTATCAGAGGCTCGTCTGCTTGGTCTTTGGATCGGAGATGGATGGAAGTTCGAGAACAACCATGACTCCACGGTTGGTGTTGGATTTTGCCTAGATGAGTCTCACCCCGAAATCGTTCGGGAAGCGATTCAAGCGTTAGACCAAGTTGCTTGGGTGAACCGAGAGCTCCATGTTGCCATGGGAGGTAACGCTCCTCGGCCTCAGAGCACTTCCGTGTCTAATAGACGTGGGGCGTCATACCTCATGAATACCTCTCGTTCCTTCCGGGCGATCGTGGATCGTCATACTTCTGGAAGGACATCATCTGATAAGCTCATCGGGAAATCGGTGATGTCGTGGCCGAAAGACCACCAAATGGCATTCCTTTCCGGTCTTATAGACTCGGACGGGTGTGTTTCGACCAGTAAGCGCGGGACTAAGAATGTTTTTCTTAGCACTAGGAATTTAAAGCTCGCGCATCAATACATGCAGATTGCAGCTCGATGTGGCATCATTCCCACTTTCTCAGTTGCAGAACGCAGTGGCACGAAAATGCTGCCTGAGGCCGCTGGGATTGATTACCAAATCAAGCTCCGGAACTCAGATGTTGTTCGAGTTCCGTCCTTGAAGGTTCGTTCGGCTATCGGCGGAATTCGGTCCACCAAAGCTGGGCGTAATAACCGGTGGATTACCGATAAATATATTTATTCTGAAGTTAAGAAAATTGATCGATCTGACTATGCAGGGTTTGTGTATGACCTTCAGGTTGATCAAGATCATTCATATGTGGCGAATGGTGTTGGGGTTTCTAATTGCATATCCCTTTTCACTGTTTGTACAAGATGCGGGAACGTAGCATCAGACGATGCTCAACTCTGTCCGTGTGTCCTTTATCTTGGCAAAGGGACAAAATTTGCAGATGAACAGGGTATTGAACATCCTGTGGCCGAACTTATCGGCCATGCATCAGTTCCGAATTCAAATCAATTTATCGAAGCATCGTGGGTTCGTAATCCTGCTTTCCGTGGTGCAGTTCGTCGAAACATTCTTAATCCTGACAGCACTCAGGTTGCTTCCAACATCGACGAAGCTCGTAAAATTTACAGTCTTCGTTCGGAAAAGCCTCTCCCGAAGGGCATGAAGAAGGCTGCTTCGCGAATTGCTCAAGGCGAAGATCAAGATGATCAGGATCTTGACAGTTTATTTGATCAGGGCGAGGGTCAGGATCAGGGCGGTGGTCAGGATCAGGATCAGGGCGCGGATCAGGGCGCGGATCAGGGCGCGGATCAGGATCAGGGCGCGGATCAGGGTGGTGGTCAAGATTCTGGTCAACCTAAGCCTGATAAACTTGACGAGATGCTTGATAAGGTCCAAGAACAACTTTTGTCAATTTTGGTTGATAAACTAGGCGAGAAGCTCGAGCCTAAACCTGAAGACGTTGGTTCTGTTGTCGCTCCTTCTCTGGAGCGTGGAAACGATAACATAGTTCGTTCATCGAATGAATTTGACCGTCGTGTTAGAAAGACATTTCCTAAGTCTCCAAACATTCACAAGTGGGCCTCAAAACACTATCGCATAGTTCATGAAGGCGGTTCGAAGGCAGTTCGAGCATCCAAGATGACCTCGAAAGATTTGATAGTCCTTTCATGGATCGAAGATCGCGTTCGGGGACACAGTTACTCCCCCAATCTTTATAAAACTGCAATGAAGACTGGGTCGATATCTAATTTCCCGAGTAAAACCTCGTTTCTTGCCAGTTGCAAAATGAAGCTTGGACGGGATCTCTCGGTTGGTGAGGAAAAATTCCTCATCTGGAAAGGGCGGATAGCCTCCGCCTCGAATTTTTAGGTTTCTCATTAACCGTTGTTCTTCAGGAGGCATTTTATAATATGCGAGCTCGATCCACCTGGCAAAGTAATAAAAGCGAGACCCCGCGTCAGGCGGCGACTTCGCGTAAGTCTGATGTCTATACAATGAATCAGGACCATCCCCAACCATCTCCTACTGAGTATGAGAGTGGTAACCCGGATTCCTGGGCGGAGACCCCTGTCCCGGCGGAAAAGATGTCCGTTAAGGATGAGTATGACGGCGATGCCGTCAAACGGAATGACGTCGGGTTCGGTGAATTCCGTGATGACACATGGAAGCACAAGGACTCGGACCAATGGGGTGGTAAGGGTAAGTACGACAACGCCAAGGTTTCGGCTGAACGTAAGGCCATGGCTTGTGAGCGTTTGGCTCGTGCGACTCTTCGCACCTCAAACACGAATCTGATTGAGGGTGCGGCCACTGATTTTATGGCACTCCCGAACAAGTCGATCATCGCTATGTTGAAGCGTCTCGACTCCGTTTCTCCCAATGCTCTTTCGGAACAGTCAAAGTTTAAGCGTGCGCTTGCATGCACAAAGCTTGCTGCCCGTTTGCTTGGTGACGGCGCAAATGCAAAGAACGTTGAGAAACTGGGTTCGGTCATGATGTCGATTGACGACCCGACACTCAAGGCTATTGTTCAGACTGTTGCCGCTTCCCGTGTCGCTCAGGAAGAAGAGCAGGAAGAGGAGCAGGAAGAGCAGGAGGGTAAGACCTCTCAAGAACAGGAAGAGGAAGCAGAGGAAGCAGAAGAAATCACTTCTCAACAGGAACAAGAGGCGCATGACCTCTCTCCTGAAGAGATGCAGATGCTTCAATCCATGCTTGGTGATCAATGTGCGCCCGGTGCAGCAGCACCAGCAGCACCAGCAGCACCAGGTGCAGCAGCACCAGCCGATGACCTTTCGGCTCTTTTCTCTGCTGCTCCTGGCGGTGCTCCTGGCGCTGGCTCTGACATTTCGTTCAGTGACGACGACGATGATGAATCGGGTGTGCCGGTTCTTTCGTCTGATCTTGACGACCTTTTTGCTGACGACCCGGAAGTTCACGCACAACGTGAAATTCAGTCTTCTCAGCTTGAAGCCCGCAACCGTGAAAGTGGTTTCACCGGTCACGTCGCTTCGACGAAGAACGGAGCCAAGAAGCTTGGTTCTGTGCAGAAGGCGGCCAAGCCGAGCGTTGACCAGGTTCTTGAAAACCTTTGGGAAAGACCCTGATTCATTAGGTTTGATACCGTAAGGGTTTTACCTAATAATCAATATATATAAATATACGCATACAGGCACTATCTCGTAAATACTAAAACAAGGCGCTCTGAAAGAAAGATGAAGTTGGATAGCTTCGCAGGCAACTGAACTGAAGCTGCAACTGAAAACGGACTGGATGATACGTTAGACGTTAGATTTACGGCGGAAGGAACAGTAAATGGGAAATATCAATGGTCAGGCCTCGGGCGATTTTCGCTTGAGTACTTCTGCCCTGCGTATCCTATACTCGCTGGTTAAGGACTCGATTCCGAGCTTGGCCTCCGATGGATTTACGCAGAGCAACCCGAGTGTCGTTACGACGCCCTCGGCAAAGAGCACCACAATCCCTGTGAACGTCAAGAAGGGCGTTCTCGGTGGTTCGGTTGCTTTCACTCGCCCGGACGTCGGGCCGAACACGGCTGGCGGCGCAGCGCTTGTTTCTGCGGCGTTCGTGAAGAAGACCCGTCCCCTCGGACTCTTCATCAATGACGCCCTGGGCAACGCGTTTGAAAACACGCCTGGCGTGGCTTCAGGCAAGGGTCCGTTCCTACGCGGTGGTTCGGTGGGCGTCAAGCTTTACGAAACACAGGTCCAGACCACCGTTGGTGGCGGCGTAGTTGGAACAGCTCTCGTTTACGAGAACGGTGATCTGTTGTACGCGTCGGCAAATGGTCTTCTGACCAATCGCTGGCAGGATTCGTACGAAGCACAGTGGATCAACCTGTTTGCTTTGGGTAGCGGCGCTGCTGGCGTTGCTATCGAGCCGGACGTGACCCGCATGGGCACTATCCTTTCAACCCCAGACGCGACAAGCGCGGAGATGTTCCTTGCTCTCAGTTTCTGAGCAGGAACAGAAAGGATAAAGTCATGAGCTTTGGAGTTAAAGTTGTTGATAATTCGATCAAGGAACAGATCGTTGATAAGTATCTCGGTTCCGGCGCAGGCCGTCGTCGTCTTGCTTCATCGATGATCCAGTCGCTTCGCGAACGCAGGGACTACTCGTCCGTTGGTCGTAAGACCTTCTTGGTCGAGCAGCTGCCTGATGGCGCGATTCCGATTTATGATAAGGACCCCGATGTCGTTGCGTACGTCATCGGTGAAGAAGGCGAGTCGATCACGGCGGTTTCAAAGCCGCGTCGCGTGATTTTCCCGCTCTTCGAGATCGCGGCTCTGCCAAAGGCCCCGCTGACGCAGATTAAGGAGCGTCGTTACGACCTCCTGAAGCGTATGCAGGACCTTGGTAAGGCGCAGGTTCAGGCTGCAGAAGACGATCGCGTTTTCTCAATCATGGACGCAATCGCGGTGAACGGATTCGATTCGCTTCCGGGCGGAACGAACCCTGACATCCCGGTGGTAGCTCCCATCTCGCCTGCCGTCCTCGCGGACGCGTTTGCTGAGATTGAAGCGCACGACCTCCGAGTTGCTCGCGTCTACATGAATGCGACGGACTACGCGGACATCCGCAAGTTCG
>Ga0315273_10013040_pt1 | contig 10667 bp, 7 predicted proteins | sample YL17G02_0_MG_FD_205753 | JGI IMG/M metagenome (GOLD analysis project Ga0315273, IMG submission 205753) | Sediment microbial communities from Yellowstone Lake, YNP, Wyoming, USA - YL17G02_0 | ecosystem: Environmental > Aquatic > Freshwater > Lake > Sediment | place: USA: Wyoming | collected... | reverse complement strand
AGGTTGAACGGGTCCCGGTGGACCGGCTGGAGAGCCGAAAGAGCGACGATGAGCTGAAACGCGCCGCTTATGCAGACCTTGCAACCATGGTGGATGAGTTCGAAGCTGCGGCGGATGCGCTTCGGAATCCGGCCGACTTCGCAGACAAGGCTGTCCTGGTCGGCGACGAGACCGCCTTCACAGCCAATGCCTCCTCCGCGGCGACGACAGGGCAGTACCGGATCACGGTCCTGAGCCTTGCACTCGAGCACAAAATGGTCTCCGGGAACGGTCTTGCCTCCTCCGAAACAGCGGTAGCCTCAGGTGCGGGCCTGTTCACGTTCAAAGTGGGAGAAGCCGGTACCGAATACAGCGTGAACGTGGACGCGGAAATGACGCTGGAGGAATTCAAGGATTCCTTGAACAGCCTGGATGCCGGCGTGAATGCGGTCATCGTGAACGAGGGTACGGGCGCCAACCCCTACCGTCTCGTCCTTTCGACGAAGGAGACCGGTGAAGAAAGCAAGATCATCGTGACCCAGGACGATACGAACCTTGGGTTTCCTGTCAATGACACGTTACTCACCTCCGAACTGCATCTCCAGAAGCCCCAGAACGCAACCGTCGAAATCGACGGCCTGACCGTCGAGAGGACGAGCAATACCTTTTCCGACCTGATAGAGGGAGTGACGCTGTCCCTTCACAAGGCCGATCCCTCTGCATCACCGACCCCAGTGACCCTCGAGGTGAGCGAGGACCGGGAGGCTGTGGGCGAGAGGGTCCGGGGGCTCATCGAGAGCTACAATGCGGTAGTCAATTTCGTGAACGCGCGGAGCCAGTACGATTTCGAGAAGAACAGTGGAGATCCCCTGTACGCAGAGGGTACGGTCCAGTCGCTTCTGCTGGGCATGAGTCGAATCGTGACGAGCGGTGTTGCGGGCCTGCCTTCGGAACTGAAGTCCCTGTCCCAGATCGGAGTCAAGACGAACCGGGACGGCACCCTGTCTCTGGACGAAGCCAAGCTTCAGAAGGCCCTGGATGAGAACCTCGGGGGTGTGGAGGACTTGTTCGTGCAGAACGGCACGACCGCGGGTGTTGGGGAACAGCTCTACCAGTTGGCCTACAGGGCCACGAGATCGGAAGACGGGAGTCTGTCGATCCGCACGGCGGGGCTTCAGGAAGGGATCCGGAACCTGGGGAGAAAAATCGAAGATCAGGAGGCAGCCCTGGATCGGTATGAAGTGCGGCTGAGGGCCCAGTTTGCCGCTCTGGAGTCTTTGCTATCATCGTACCAATCTCAAGAGCAATATTTAACGGGCATTGCGAACGCAGCCAAGTAGGGAGGATTTTCGATGCAGGTGCAGGCAGCAAGGGGTTATCAGAGTGCGAATGTCACCACGGCAGACCGTCTTCGGCTCATCATTCTGTGCTACGAAGGGTGCATTGCGAACGCAGCCAGGGCCGTCGAGGAGATGAAGAGAGGCAACGTCGCTGAGAAGGGCGTTTACCTGAGCAAGGCCATGGCCATCGCTACGGAGCTCATGAACAGTCTGGACAAGGAGCAGGGCGGCGAGATCGCGGAGCAGTTGGAGGCGTTGTACCGTTTTGTGATTGATTCGTTCGTGAAGGCCAATCTCAAGCAAGACCCGACTCCGGTCGATGGCGCTCTGCGTGTGCTCAGAGAATTGAAAGCGGGTTGGGTTGCCCTTTCGGAAAAGGGCGGTTTTGCCTGAAAGGAGCCCTTTTCTTGAAGACGAAAATCCAGAAGCTGGAAAGAATCCTCGAGATCGCCAACCAGCAGCGGGAGCTTCTCGCTTGCGCGGACTTAGAGAAGGTCAAGAGGCTGCAGGCGGAGCGTCAACAGCTCCTGGAGGAAAGTCAAATCCTTGGCGCGTGGGAGGCGGATGAGGTCGGGGTTTGCGGACGGATCCTGAAGATGGATCAGGAGATCCGCTGCCTTCTCTCCTCGAAACTCGTTGATTTGGAAGAGACAGTTCAAAGAATTGCCCGCCTGAAGAGACTCCTTCGAACCAGACAACCTCTTCTCGAAGACCACCCCCGGCGTTTTTCTCGCCGCGTATGAACCTGGTACGGGAATTGCTGCCAGCAGGATATGGCCCGGCAAACGGCGAGACGAGCCGGTTCCGGAAACGCCCACCCGCTGTTGTTGGACCCGTTCAAGCGGCGCGTGAAGGGGTGTGCCACGCTTTGAACCCGGTCAGACGAGGAGGACAGGTTCACGATGGCTCTTCGGGTCCTGACGTTCAACTGGCATGAATCCTACCTCCAGCTCCTCTCCAGGATCGGATTCGAGATGGAGGTTGTGGAGAAGTGGAAGGCCGGCGTGTACGGGTGGATGCACGCCATCCGGCCCGTGCCCCCGAACTGCCTGCTGATCAGCGAGGCAGAAGCCACGAAGAAACTTCGAAGGGGAAACCACTATGACAGGATCATTGCGCACAACCTGGATGACCTCCTGTTCGTCCGTCCGTGGTCCACCCCCAAGGTCATGGTCTTCCATAACAAACTGACGACCGAGATCGCTTTAAGCCGTCGGTCGATTGACCGGCAGGAGTACATCGAGAAGGTCGCCCGCTTCCTGCAAGGAACCAAGAACCTCGCGCTGGTGTTCATCTCGGAGTCCAAGCGGGCCGATTGGGGCCTGGCCGGAGAGGTGCTTCCGCCCGGGATCGACCCTGTGGATTACGGTGGCTACGAGGGCGACCTGGCCAAGGTCTTACGGGTGGGCAACGGGCTGCGGGTCCGGGACGTCATGCTGGGCTACTCGCTTCAGGAGAGGATCCTCCAGGGGCTTCCTTCCACCATCCTGGGCCTCAACCCGGACATCCCGAACTGCCACATGCCGGCGGACTGGGACGAGTACAGGGAGCGGATGAGAAAGCATCGGGTATACCTGAACACGACCCGGGATCCGTTCGAGGACGGCTACAACCTGGCCATGCTGGAGGCGATGGCCACAGGCATGCCCGTCGTCTCCCTGGCGAATCCATCCTCTCCGATCGAGGACGGCGTGAACGGGTTCGTCTCGGAGGACGAAACGGCGCTGAGAGATGGGATCGAGATCCTGCTCGGGGACAGGTCCCGGGCGGTTTCCATGGGCCGGAGTGCTCGCGAGTCCGTGCTGGATCGATTCCCGATGGGGCGGTTCGTGGAGAACTGGAAAAGGATTTTGGAATTCACTTCCACCGGGAAGACGATGAGGAACCGGGAGGATGAACCCAGGCTCAAGATCCTCATGAGCTATGCGGCCAATCCGCAGACCACCGCCGCCTTCCTCGAAAAGGCCCTGAGGAGGCGTCACGAGGTCCTCACGTACGGCCCCGTGATCACCGAAGAGATCCTGCGTGCCTGGGACCTTGAAAAAATCCGGGACCGGGTCCGGCAGCACGACGTACCGTATTTCACGGACGACTTGCCGGAGGTTCTGCGGCGCCTTCCCGATGGATGGAAGCCGGATCTCTTCCTGTGGGTGGAGACCGGAGTCACATATCCTCTGAAGGGCTTTGAGGCACTCCCCTGCCCGAGCGCGTGTTACCTGATTGACACCCATCTCCACGAGGCAGCCCATCTGGAGACGGCGAAGCGCTTCCAGCACGTCTTTCTCGCGCAAAAGCGCTATGTCTCAAGATTCGAACAAGCCGGAATCGGGAACGTCCACTGGCTCCCGCTGGCCTGTGATCCGGAGGTGCACCGCAGGCATGAGGGGAGCAAGGTCCATGAAGTCACCTTCGTGGGCAGCGTCACTCCCTTCCAGGCAAAAAGGAACCGCCTTCTTCTCGGCCTGGCAGAGAGATTCCCCGTCTTCGTGGATCGGTGCTTCCTGGAAGAGATGGGCCGAATCTTCAGCAGATCCAAGATCGTCTTCAATTGCTCGGTGCAGGACGACCTGAACATGAGGGTCTTTGAGGCAATGGCCACGGGGAGCCTTCTCATCACGGACGAGGCAAAGGGCAGTGGTCTCACTGAGCTTTTTGAGGACGGCACGCACCTCGTACTGTATCGGGACGAGAGGGAGCTGTGGGAACGAGTCGAGGGCCTCCTGGAGAATGAAGAAGTCCGAGAACAGATCGCAGCACAGGGAAGAGAGGAGGTGCTGAGCAAACACACGTACGACCATCGTGTTCAGGAGATGCTGAAAGTAGTTTGTTCAGGCCGCAAGGGGCGTGGGGATCGGCAGGTGGGGGCAGCTCCTCTGCAGGATGGTGACCGCGAATCCGAAGGATCGGAGGTTGCTGTATGTGCGATCCGTCCTGAACTCGCGAGCTACTACAGGAAAGAACGAGCGGAAGTGGCGGCCCTGGTCCCGGCGGAGGCATTGCGGATTCTGGACATCGGCTGCGGGGGTGGCCATCTGGGGAAGCTCCTCAAGGAGCAGGTCGCTTCTCGCGAGGTCTGGGGTGTGGAGATGAACCGGGAGGCGTCCGAAGAAGCAGAAAAATGGCTGGATCACGTGAATGTCGCGGATGCCTGCCTGTGGGATCCTCCGGTGGAGAAGGGCTATTTTGACGCCATCGTCTTTGCCGACGTGCTCGAGCACCTGGCCGACCCGCAGACGGTTCTTGAGCGTTACATCCCGTGGCTGAAGCCCCAGGGCGTTGTGATCCTGAGCATCCCGAACGTCCGCTTTTGGGCGGTGGTGAAACACCTCACGGAAGGATGCTGGACGTACCAGGACGAGGGGATCCTCGACAGACGGCACCTCCGGTTCTTCACCTGGAGGGAGGCGAAGCGGCTGCTCGAAGGGTGCGGTCTCGATCCCGAGGTGGTCCACGGGAATTTGGATCCCCGTTGCCCTCCGGTCCCTCCCGGGAAGACCGTGGATCTCGATCTGGGTCGTCTGACGATCCGTGGACTGGGGGCTCAAGAGATCCAGGAGTTCTTCGTCTTCCAGTACCTGGTGAGGGCGGCCCGGAACCGCGAAGGCCTGCTGGCAGAGGCCCGGCTCCTCGAAGCCGCCGGGAAAAGATCCGAGGCCTTCCGGCTTTGGGTTTTCCTGGTCAATCGCCATCCGAACGACGCGGTTCTCTTGAAGAAGATGCTCCAGGCGGGGCAGAGCGAGGCCGAGACGGAGGAGGCACTGCAGATCCTGGAAGAAAGCCTTCGTCTCCATCCAGCGAACCTTGATCTTTTGGGGATCGCTGCGAGGGCCTTTCTGGAGGAGAAGCGGTACGAGAAAGCCGAGGAGTGCCTGGAGCGGATCCTTCTGTTCGATGCGGCCGATCTCGATGCCTTGGGCCTTCAACATCGACTCCGGAAAGTCCGAGTTTCCTCCGGGCAGCGCTCTCTAGCGGTCCTGAGCAGGGTGGAAGACGGAGACCAACCCCAGCTGCCCTAAGGTAGAAGGAAGAAGTGATCCCGTTTTCGCCCGTTCACCTTTGTCCTTTCACCTTCACCTGACGGGGACGAGAACGTGGGGCATGCACTGGTCATACAACTGGCACGGATGGGCGACATCGCCCAGAGTCTCCATCTGAGCCGGGACCTCAAACGGGCCGGCGGGGATTCTGTTTCCATGCTGGTCGACGGGAGATTGAGCGGTTTTCTGAAAAATCTAGCTCCGTGGCTGGACGGAGTGTTCACTCTGGACGTAGAAGGCTATCTTCGTGGATTCCAGGACAAGGCTTCCTGGGTGGACATCTGGGAGCGGCTTGCCGAAGAAATCGAACCGGTCCTGGAGGAGCGCTTTGACCGTGTCCTCAATCTGAACTTCGGGCGACTGGCAGGGTCTGTGGCAAGCCTTGTCTGCAGGGATAGGCAGGTGGAGGGGTTTTCCCCAGCGGCGGAAGGTTCTTGCGGGGATGACTGGATGGATTTTTTCGCCCGGCTCCTGCAGACCAACCGGAGGTGGAACCGGTTCCATCTCGTGGATGTGTTCCGTTCCCTCGCATCCAGGCGATTCCAACCTCCTGGGAGAAGTATCGTACCGGCGGCTGTAGCGGGAGTGCCCGGCGTGGTGGCGATTCAGCTCGGTACGCGGTGCGCAAAGAGGACGTGGCCGCCCGAAGCCTTCGTCGAGGTGGTTCGGGGCTTGCAGGACCGGCAGGGCGTGGACATCCTACTGCTTGGAGACCACAACGAGCGGTGGATCGCCCGGTACGTGTGCGAGCGGGCCGGCGGGTCCCGCGTGCACGATTTCGTGGGCAAGACCTCGCTCTCGGATCTCGAGGAGGTGCTGCGCGGAGCGGACGTGCTGGTCTCGGGAGACACCGGGACCCTGCACCTCGCCTCCTGGCTCGGCGTTCCGAGTGTGGGGATCTTCTTCGGGCCGGCCTATGCTTTTGAAACAGGCCCGTATGGTGCCGGCAACACGGTGATCCAGGTGGAAGGAGCCTGTTCGCCATGCAAAGAGACGGAGAACTGCCAGGACATGATGTGCCGGCAGACGTTGACTGCCGAGGCCGTCCTGTGCGCGTTGAGGTGTGAACCGCTTCGGCTCAGTCCCCCTTTGCGGGCCTACCGTAGCGGGTTTGTGGCAGGCTGGCTCCAGTTCGTTCCCGTTGAGGATCGTGTCGCCTCCTGGGAGGAGATCCTGGCCTATCTGTACTGGGGTTCGGTCGGGGAATTTGTGGGAGTTCCGCCGGGCAGTTTCCCCTCGATGGAACTTTCGATCCGTTCCCTGCTGGCCGCGTACCGGGTTGAGAATCTGCAGGAGATGCCTGATGAGGTTTGGTGGGACGCCCATCTGCCCAGGGGATTTTCGGACGGGGGACAGAGACGCCTCCGATCCATTCTTCAGGATGGGTGGGAGCAAGTGAGAGAACAGATCCATGGAAAACCTTTCGAGGAACCTCCTCTCCTTGAGGGAGAATCAGCCGGAGCTGGTTCCCTTTCTTGAGAAGCTTGCGAGATCTCAAGAGACGGAGACCGTGAGGAACACGCAAGGGGTAGTCGTTCACCGGTACAGGGGGAAACTCCTGCATTCGCAGAGAGACCCGATTGCCGAGGCGCAGCGGTGGGCCGAGCGATGCCCCCGTGAAGGACTGAGCTTGTTCGGCTTCGGAGACGGGTATCACGTGGAGGCACTGGTACGCGGCCAAGGAGCTGACCCGAGTCCCTGGATCGTCGTCGAGCCGGACGGCCGGTTTCTGCGGGCCGTGCTCGAGGACAGGGACCTGAGCGGCCTGTTGCCCAGGATCCGGCTCGAGGTGGGCGGCCCGCCGGCTCAGGCTGCGAAGGCGCTGGGTGATCCGGGATGCGGGCCGCTCCTGGTCCATCCGCCTTCCGGACAGGCGCACCTGCGCTACCTGGAGGCACTGCAGGCCCTCCGGTCCTACGGGGCCCATCCAATGCAGCCCCTGCGCATCCTCGTGGCCGGCCCGATCTACGGAGGGTCCTACCCGATCGCTCGTTTCGTGGAACGGTCGCTGCGGGCGCTCGGACACGTTGTGGAGTTCGTGGACCTGTCGGCCTTTCACGCAGGGTACCAGCAACTTCTGGCGTGGGACAGTGGAAAAGGACTACTGGCCGCGTTGGAACAGGTTCTTTCGAGCCTCATCGAATCGAGGGCTGAGGCCTTTGCGCCTGACCTGATTTTTGCGCTGGCCCAAACCCCACTTCGGGAAGAGAGCCTCCAGCGGTTTCAGGCGCAAGGAATCCGGGTCGCGTACTGGTTCGTCGAGGACTACCGGAGGATGACCTACTGGCAACGGATCGCCCCCCGGACGGACGCGTTTTTCATGATCCAGCGAGAGGGCCAACAGGAGGTCCGCGGCTCGGGCGCGCCCGTGGTGCACTACCTTCCTCTGGCCGCTCTCCCGGCCGTTCACGGCCCCTGCGAGCTCACGGCGGATGAGCAGAAACGATACGGGGCCGGTCTCTCGTTCGTGGGCGCCGGGTATCCCAACCGTCGGAACTTTCTGAGCCGTCTGCACGGCCTGGACCTGAAGATCTGGGGGAACGAGTGGGACGGGATCGGGTGGCCCCTGAAGGACTGTGTGCAGGAGGGTGGAAGAAGGGTGGATTCGGAGGAGATCGTCAAGATTTTCAACGGCACCCGGATCAATCTCAACATCCACTCTTCGACGTACCACGAAGGAATCGACCCTCACGGCGACTTCGTAAATCCACGAGCCTTTGAGATCGCGGCCTGCAGGGCGTTCCAATTGGTGGATCGCAGAACCCTGCTGAGCGAGCTCTTTTCCGAGGACGAGATCGCGGTCTACGCAGACCTAGAGGAAGTGAAGGACAAAGTGCCTTTCTATCTTGGCTGTGCGGAGGCAAGGCTCGATCTGGCGCAGCGCGGCTACGCCCGGGTTCAGCAGGAGCACACCTACGAACTCAGGATGCAGGAGGCGCTCGGCGTCCTGTTCCAAGGCGGACTCCAGCCAAGGAGCCGAGGCCGTCCGACCCGACAGTGGATGGAGGAAGCACGGCTCCCCGAGCTCCGATCCTATCTCAGTCGATTTGCTCCAGAGGAAATCCTCGACTTGGAACGGATCGTCGACGCCATCCGAGGAAAGCAGAAGCTGGATCGGATCGATCGTGTGTTCCTCACGCTGGCCGCTTTCCAAGAGGAGGCCGCGTGCAGAAAATCCTGATCGTGAACCTCATGCGCATGGGCGACATCCTTCAGACGAGCCCACTGATCGGATGCCTGCGGGCGAAGTTTCCTTCGATCCGGATCGACCTCGTCCTGAGCGAAGCCTTTCTCGATGCCGGCCGCAGGGTCGGTGCGGATGCGGTTCATCCTTTTCCGGTGCAGGGGCTGAGAGATCTCCTGTCCCGGGGAGAGAGCCTCGAAGACGCGCTCAGGGAGCTCGAGGAATTCGTCGAATCCGTGAACAGAGGCGGGCCCTATGATCTCGTCTGCAACCTCACCCCGTCCCGCCTTGGCGCCTCCCTGGCCTCGCTGTTTGTTTACAGATCACGCGTTGGCATGTGGATGGAAGAGGACGGATCCCTGCAGACAACGGATCCGTGGACATCCTATCTGGTTGCGATGATGTCGAACCGCCGCAGAAATCCGTTTCACCTTGTGGACATCTGGATGCGGGCTCTGGGTGTTTCGGGGCCTGGGCGTCTTTCCCTGGAAGTTCGCCCGGAAGACGCGGAACGGACGCGAGAGCTTCTGACAGGGCTCGGAGTGAAGTTGGATCGAGAGCTGCTCGTCGGGTTCCAGTTGTCAGCGAGTCAGAAGGAGAAGTGCTGGAGTGAACGGGAGTTCATTCGGCTCGGCCAGTCGCTCCATCGGGCCTTGAAGGCCAGGGTTCTTCTCTTTGGAGTGGACCAGGAACAGCACGTGTGCCGCCGGGTCGGAGCTCAGATCCCGGGTTCGGTCAATCTTGCCGGGAAGACGGATCTTGGAGTGCTCGCGACGGCTCTTCGGTCCTGCAGGGCGCTCGTCACGAACGACACCGGGACCCTGCACGTGGCTACAGCCGTGGAAACACCCGTCGTGGTGGTCTCGGTGGGACCTGTCAACTTCCGGGAGACGGGACCCTACGGTACGGGCCACTGGATCTTCCAGGCCCGGCTTCCATGCGCTCCCTGCCATTTCGACGCTTCCTGCCTGAGACCGGTGTGCAAGGAAACGATCCGCGCGGAGCATGTGTACGGGGTCCTCCTTCACGTGCTCGGGATGCGCGAGGAACTACCCAGGGGACTCCCTGCGGACGTGGCCTGCTACCGGTCGGATTTCGACAGGGAAGGATGGCTCGACTTTCGTCCCTGTGAAGCTCCGAGCGATGAAGACCGCACACTCCTGGCGTACCGGGAGCTGTGGCGTTCCCTGCTCGAAAGCGATCCCCGAGCCGGCCGGGATGGCACGGAAGCTGTCTGGGGTCCGGAGGCCCTGCCGGCCTGGCATCAACTCCTCAACCTGCTTCGGCGATCCGCGAAGCTCGTCCGCATGGCCCATGAGACCGGACAGGCGCGGATGGGGGATGGAACCCGATGGAAGGTTGTCAGGGAGAATCTCCGGCAGGTTGAGATGGAAATGAGGAGGACGAGCCTGGAGGCGGCGGACCTTTCTCCTTTTGTGCACTACCTGACCCTCAGGAGAGAGGCCCTGTCCTTTGGAAACCCTCTCGAATTTCTGGAAAAGACCTCGTGTCTGTATTCGCACGTGGCGGAGCAGTTGGAAAAAAGGAGTGGGACGTTGACCAACGGGAAAGGAGGGGACTGTCATGCAGGATTGTGAATTATTGACGACGATTCATCGCGCGTCAAGGGATGCGGGAGAGGCGTTCGGGGCACTCTCGCACTTCGTGGTCAAAGCTTCCGACCATCTCCGGGCGGGCGAAATCGCGGAAGGGAACGGGCTGCTTGCCCGGGTCCTGGACGATTTCTCCCACCTGGCCTGTTTCCTGTCGGACGTGACCCGGAGCAGCGCGTTTCGAGCCGGGGGGGGCCAGGAGGAAATCAACGAGATCGAGAAGGAAGCCCTGCAGATGGGTGAACTGCTCCAGACCGCCTCCGAGGCTCTGAAAAACAGGGACTGGATCTTTCTTGCCGACCTTCTGGAGTATGAATTCTCCCAGAAGCTGGAATCGTGGCAGGGCCTTGTGACGGGGCTCTCGACTGCGGCGGAAGCGGATGCCATTGGAACCATGGCTCCCGTGAAATGAATCGGGAAAACCGAATCGAACTGAACATGAAGTTCTTCCCGGCAAGACGTACATACGGCGCGTGGCTCGTGATCGCGGCTTGGCTTGTTGCTGTCCCCACCC
>Ga0315273_10013039_pt1 | contig 10668 bp, 10 predicted proteins | sample YL17G02_0_MG_FD_205753 | JGI IMG/M metagenome (GOLD analysis project Ga0315273, IMG submission 205753) | Sediment microbial communities from Yellowstone Lake, YNP, Wyoming, USA - YL17G02_0 | ecosystem: Environmental > Aquatic > Freshwater > Lake > Sediment | place: USA: Wyoming | collected... | reverse complement strand
GATAACATATCGCCTCACAATCACTATGTTTATACATTTCTTCGAGTGGGATTGACAGGTCTTTTGGTGTTAATAGTCTTCTACATGTGGTTAATCCGTAGTTTGTCGAAGATCAGCATCGAACAGAGTAATGGAATAACACACGCGCTAGTTTGGATTCTTGTCGCACAGCTGATATTTTGCGTTCCGTATGGGCTGCGCTACGAGCAGGGCTTACTGCTTGGATTCGCGATATCATACGCCGGACTTGGGATGAGTATTAGGCGCCGTGAATAAACTGTGCGTGCTGATGACATGTCACAACCAGAAGGAACAGACTCTGTCCTGTCTTAAGGCGCTTTTCGCCCAGAATTCGCCTAAAGATCTTCAGCTGGACGTTTATCTGGTGGATGATGGAAGCACCGATGGAACGTCCCTGGCGATCAGGGATCTCTATCCACGGGTTAACGTGCTTGCCGGGGACGGGAGTCTTTTCTGGTGCGGGGGCATGCGCTGGGCTTTCGCTTCGGCGTTGAAGGCGCCTTATGACTTCTACCTGTGGCTCAACAGCGACACCGAGTTGTTCCCGGACTGTATTCAGAGGTTATTTGAGACGCGAAACACTCTGGCCGATAAAGGGCATGTAAGAACCATTATTGTCGGATCAACGCAGGATGGCGCCACAGGAAAGCATACTTACGGGGGAATGAAGCGGAGCAGTTTTTGGCATCCGTTCCGTTATGAGCTGGTAAAGCCGCCGGACGGGCCCGTTCGAGTGGACAACATGAACGGCAACTGTGTCCTGATTCCGTCCGATGTGGCGGAGCGAGTCGGGAATTTTGATCCTCACTTTTCGATGACTTTTGGCGACTTCGATTATGGGCTTAGAGCCAGGAATGAAGGTTGTTCCGTTTGGTTATGCCCGGGTTATGCGGGCGCATGCAGTCGCAATACACACGAGGGAACATGGTTGGACAAGACTCTTCCTTTCAAGGTCCGTTGGGCCAAGGTCAGGGAACCAAAAGGACTGCCGCCGAAGGAATGGCTGGTTTATACACGCCGGCACGGCGGAGGCATGTGGCCGGTGTTTTTCCTGTCTCCTTACGCAAACGTCGTCCTGTCTTCATTCTGCAGGATGTTTAACCGGCGGGGACCATGACATTCAACTCCATCCAATACTTCCTTTTCCTCCCGGTCGTCTACCTGGCTTTCTACTTTGCGAACGACCGTTTCCGCTGGGTCATCCTCCTGGCGGCGAGTTTCCTCTTCTATGCCGCCCTTAAGGCGCCCTATCTGCTTGGGGTTCTCCTGCTCGTGGCGACCGCGACTTATGCATTCGGGAATTGGTTGGATCGGGCAGGCACTCCGCGGGCAAAGCATCGTCTGCTTTTGGCTGGCATCGTGTTCAACGTTCTGATCCTGGGAGTCATGAAGTATCTGCCATCCAGGGTATTCGTCGCCATCGGTGTTTCCTTTTATGTCTTCCAGGCCATTTCCTACCTGATCGACATCTATCTTGAGGTGGCGAAACCGGAAAGGCATTTCGGTTACTTCCTGCTCTATCTGTCTTTCTTTCCCAAACTCCTTCAGGGTCCGATCGAGCGAGCTGGAAATCTGCTGCCTCAGCTCAAGCGTCCGTATGTCTTTGACTATGACAACGTCCGAGCCGGGATGCTAATCTTTGCCTGGGGATTATTCAAGAAGGTGGTTGTTGCCGATCGCTTGGGGGTGTTTGTTGATGCCGTCTACAACGATTGTTACAGGTATACTGGGCTCCCCTTGCTGATTGCAACCTACCTTTACGCATTTCAGGTCTACTTCGACTTTTCCGCCTATACTGACATGGCCCTCGGTACGGCTCGCATCTTCAACATCAGGCTGACGCAGAATTTCAACAGTCCATATCTGGCAATATCGATCGCCGATTTCTGGCGCCGCTGGCATATTTCGTTCTCGCGATGGATCCTTGACTACATCTTCAGGCCGCTCCAGATGTCCTGGCGGGACCGGGGTGCCCTTGGCACTGCCCTTGCCCTCATCATCACTTTTCTGGTCTCGGGGATTTGGCATGGAGCCGCCTGGGGATTTGTCATATGGGGCCTCCTGCACGGCTGTTATCTTGCTGCGTCGGTCTACTACAGGCCGTTTAAGAAACGGATCCATAATTGGCTGGGCGTTGGGCGTTCCCGCTGGTTGAGGGTTTGGCAGGTCTGGATCACATTCAACCTGGTCTGTTTCGCCTGGATCTTTTTTAGAGCTAACAGCTTCAGCGATGCTATTTATGTTGTTACCCGCCTATTGACGTATTTCCGGAAGATTCCTTCTGTAATGTTCAACCGTGTTTTCTTGAACGAGGATGTCGTTTTCTATCTGTCGAGTGGAGGATTTCTGCTTGTGATTGCCGGTCTCCTGGTAATGGCTTTGTCAGGATACGTTCTTTCAGCGTGCAATAAGGCGGGAATGGATGAATATATCTTCGAGAGACCCGCTGTTATACGGTGGGTGTTCTATGTGTGGGTGACAATGGCGATCATCGTTTTTGGCTTCATCGCGGATAGCAGCTTTATCTACTACAGGTTTTGAAATGATACAACTCGCGAAAAAGCTGTCGTATTTCGCGCTGGCAGTTCTGGCGCTGGTCGTACCTTTTGCCTGGATCGAGATGCGTGCGAGCAACTTCATGATGAAGAGCGACGCATTCAAGCTAGCCAAAGGCGTGGATGGTTTGATTGTCGGTGACTCGCATGCGGAGTCGTCGCTTGATCCAGCCATGATACCTGGGACGATCAATATTGCAAGAGCCAACGAGCTGCTTTTCTACACGTATTATAAAATGAGGTATTTTCTCGAGATGAATCCGGGCGCTATTCACAAAGTCATACTGGCATTTTCTTATCATAACATCGGCAAAAATGCCGGCTATTATTTTATCGAACCTCCCTATTCCAACATGCACCTAGAATCCTATTACCTTTATCTGGATAAAACCGGGAAGGAAAAAGTTTCAAGCTGTCGCAATTACCGCTTATACAGTATTAAAAGAGAGTACGGCTTTCCTTTAATGGCATACAGGGATCAACATGTATTTGATTATATATGCAATGGTTCTGTGGATAAATCGCATATTCCGGGCTATGGCGGATTTAAGAGCTTGGTCGGGTCCAATCTTGATTTATGGAGAGCCCAAGCCAGTGTGAGTAGATACCTTAGTGACAACAATGAAACGTATGCCGGCTACGTGGAGGTCATGATCAACGCTCTTGACAGGATCGCTTCCCTCTGTGCCGAGAAGAATATCAAGTTATATCTATATAATTCCCCTCTGCACGTGATTTACAGAAGGCTTATCCCCATCGCGGACAGGGAAAGATACGAAAACGCAGTTAAAACGATCAAAGGCGGATACGGTAATGTTGTTCCGGTTGATATGTCTTGTTATCCGCTTGAGGACGCGTTGTTCTACAACGGCAATCATGTCAACCATCTCGGAGCGGTTATCGTAAGCCGGGCCGTCGCCCGCCTTGTCAGGACCGGCCTGTCGCGCTCGCGCGCGGGGGGAACATGAGCACGCTGCGGGCGCAAGCAGGGCTTGCGCTTGGCGAGCTTCGCTCGCCCCGGGTCAGGGTGATAATACCCGTCTATAACGGCGCGGCATTCATCGCATCGGCGATCGAGTCGGTAAAGGCGCAGAGTTTCACGGATTGGGAGCTGACCATCGTCGATGATGGTTCGACCGACGACACCGTGCCCATCGTCTCAAAATACTGTTCGAGCCGGATCGTGCTGGTCCGGCAGACCAGGCAGGGCGATGAAGCGGCGCGGGTCAGGGCCATGGCGGGCGCGCAAACGGATTACCTGGCGCGGCTGGATGCGGACGACATGATGGTGCCCGATCGGTTGGCCAAGCAGGTGGCTTTCATGGACGAAAATGGGGAAGTGGGCCTTCTGGGCGGCCAGATCATGTACGTCAGCGAGGATGGGACAAAAAAAGGTTTCAGGTCGTGGTGGCCGTGCGGGCACGAGGAGATTGTCGGGCTCCTTTTGAAAAGGAAGGGATGCATCTGCAACCCGACGCTGATGGTGCGGCGCGAAATATCCGACAAGTTGACGTGGCCGCTCCCCGGCGTCCCGGGCAAGGATTCGGGATACGTGCTGGAATTGTCGAACCTTTGTGCGATCGCCAACCTTAAGGACGTGGTCATCTATATGCGCATTCACAAGAATAGCATCCAGTCCGGGTGGAATCCGGCAAAGATACACACGGAGCTCTACTACATCCGGCGATATTGCAGTCAAAAGAGCGGTCTGCCGCCTCCTAGGTGGAACGAGTTTGAGCTGAGCTGTAAAAATCAGCCATGGCATAAAACGTTCGTGCTTTGGTACAGGTTCAAGGTGGGAAGTTGCTTCCGCAGGGGGATGTGGACGTGGTTGAACCGCAGTCCCAAATTCCTGTCATGGCCCTGGTTCGTATTGGCCGGCATCATGTCTCCCCAGCGGGTAATGGCCCGGTTGACTCGCCGGTTAAAGGCGATGTTCCGATGAGCCATACCCGGTTGCGCATACTTGCCTCGGTTTTTTCCTGCGGGCCGGACTGGGGCTCGGATGTCGGCGTGGGTTGGGGATGGGTGAATGCCCTCTTGCCGTATTGCGATCTGACCGTGATCACCGAGGAAGGTTTTCGTCCCTCCATCGAGGGCTATTACCGGGCGCATTCAGAGGTTAAGGCGCCGGAATTCCATTACATTGACGTCGGGGAAGCCGCGAGGAGGCGTTTTTGGTCCCAAAACAACTGGTATTTTTACGGTGCGTATCGCGGCTGGCAAAGGAAAGCGTATCAACTATGTCAACGGTTGATAAAACAGGGGAATTATGACCTGGTGCATCAACTGAACATAACGGGCTATCGGGAACCCGGGTATTTGTGGCGTCTCGGGCTCCCATTTGCCTGGGGGCCGGTCAGCGGGCATATGCAGATGCCCTGGCGGTATATGACTTCCATCGGTCTTCATGGTGCCGTTTATTACGGCGCCAGAAATATCATCAACGCTCTTCAGATGAGATTCAGCCCAAGGGTCCGGGCGGCCATGCGCAAGGCCGCATGCCTGGTGGCCGCGACCAAGGCCGATCATGAGGCGATAAGGCGCATACACGGGCGGTCGCCGCGCCTGATCGGGGAAACCGGGGCCGTCATCGGGGATCGGGGACCGGTACAGCGCGACCGGTTCGACGGCGTTCGTCCCCTGAAATTGGCCTGGGTCGGTGCTTTCAAGAGCGGCAAGGCGTTGCACCTGGGATTGGATGCCTTAAGGCGCGCTTTGAATGGCGCCAAGGTGGAATTGGACGTCGTGGGGAATGGCCCCTGCGAAAAACCATGGAAGCGCCTGGCGGAGAAGCTGGGCATCGCTTCACGATGCCGCTGGCATGGGCGTTTACCCCACGACAGGGCCCTTCATGTCATCGGGTCCAGCGATATCCTGCTGTTTACCAGCCTCATCGAGGCCACGCCCCATGTCGTCATTGAAGCCCTGGAGATGGGGGTGCCGGTCGTGTGTCACGACGCTTGCGGCCATGGCACGACGGTTGACTTGACTTGCGGCATCAAAGTCCCCCTTGAATCGCCCAAGGCCAGCGTGGCTGGTTTTACCGCCGCGATCTTAAGGCTGGCGCGGGATCCGGGTCTTTTGGAATCGCTGTCCCGCGGCGCCCTGGCAAGGGCGGAGTCGCTTTCTTGGGACAAGAAAGCCCGGGAAATGGTTTCGTTATATCATGAGGCTGTTTACCAGCATGGTTAGCCGCCGATTCGACGATTCCGGGGCGGGCACAAACGTCCGCCCGGGCCTCAGCCCGTGGACGCTAAAATTGCGCGCCGCGGCCAACTCGATCCGCACGTGGGCCTATTTCAGTTTCCGTTGCCCATGGGTCAAACGCCGGGGTTTTGTGCGCATTCCCTGGAGCGTCGATCTCTGGTCCCCGCACCGTGAAATAACGCTGGGAGACCAGGTGCAGTTTGGGCCCGGCTGCATAGTGCATTGCGATGCAATCATTGGAAACAAGGTTCTCATCGCCCGCAATGTCGCCATGGTGGGCAGGGATGACCACCGCGTGGATGTGGTGGGCAAGGCGATTTGGGATTCCCCGCGCGGTGACCACTACCGGGTCGTGGTCGAGGACGACGTCTGGATAGGCCACGGAGCGATCATCGTGGCCGGTGCTACGATCGGTCGCGGCGCGGTTATCGCGGCGGGCGCCGTGGTGACCAGGGACGTTCCCCGATATGCCGTTTCAGGGGGGGTGCCGGCCCGGGTGCTTAGGTTCAGGTTTAACGAGTCCCAAATCACGGAACATGAAAAGGCTCTTGGTTATCAAGACCCGACGCCCGGTGGTTATCAGAAGATCAGGGAATAATCGTCCTGCCTCGATGAACGCCGTAATTTCAATACCGTAAATACCGGTCCTATAAAAGGAACGGGATACAGTCGTTTATTTGACCGCTTCCATGAAAAGAGAGTCCGGCCGCATTTCAAACTCCGCAATGCCGGGACAATCCCCCTCACGATATTTTCGCCGATTGGCCCGCGTGAAGCCCGCCCTTTGCAGCAGCGCGGCCAGGGAATGCTCGTTGTACATCCAATGATGACGGTTCTTGTCGCGCGACTGCCCGCTTTCGAGGATTTTCGCGCACCAATCCTCGGAATGAAGCGGATCGTAATCGCGTATTATTTTGTCGAGGTCGGGCACGCACACTCGAAAAACGCCCCCGGCCTTCAGGACCCGTCGCACCTCCCGGGCGCAGTATTCGGCTCCTTCCGGGCGCAGGTGCTCCAGGAGATGGGAGCAGTATGCGGCCTGGAAAGTTTCGTCCGAGAAAGGGAAACGGCGGGTAACATCGAGATATTGGACGGTCCGGAAGACGCCGGTGTCGTGTTGAAGCAGGCGATCCGAGGTCATTAACCCAAGTCCATGGAGCAACCGGGCCAGGCCCGGAATCCGGGCGATCCTGATGTGGGGCGTGATGTCGCAATTGAGCCAGCCCTCAAGAATTTTGTCGAAGCAGCCAAGATGCAGGTACGGGGGATAGGGAGCCGAAGGTTTTTGCATCATCTTGTCCGGGAATGTTCTGTTAACCCTGTAAATTGGAGCGCGATCAGGACGACGAACAACGGGATGTAGAGGAGATACCGGGACCACAGCCGGCGCGGCTCGGTCGCCAGGCGGTAAAGCCATTCCAGCCCGGTATTCATCATCCAGCGCGGGGCCTGGGGCTTGGTACCGGCAATGAAGTCAAACGCTGCGCCGGGACCCATGATGACCGGGGCTTTGAGATGCGGCCGGGCCTTCGCCATCCAGATTTCCTGCTTTGGCGCACCGAGCCCGACCATGACGATATCCGGCCGGGTCCTGTTTATATCCCTGGCCTGATCCCGGATATTCGCAGTTGAAAAAGCAGTCTTGAATTCCGGGGAGCACATTCCGGCGATCTTAAGCCGCGGGAATTTCCTCCTGAGCGCCGTCCGCAATCCGCCGAGAGTCGAGGGAGTGGAGCCGAACCAGAAGATACGCCAGCCGCGCTTTTGCGCTTCCCGGCACGTGGCCAGCGTCAGGTCGGGGCCGTAAACCCGCCGTTTCAGGGCGTGACCGCGGAGCTTAAGGAACCAGACCAACGGCATCCCGTCGGGAACCACGAGCCCGTCTGCCAGGGCCCGCCGCAGGGGCTCGTTAAAAACAGCCTCCGTTATTGTGTGCACACTCGTGATGCAAATATACCCGCGCTGGCGCTGGCGTATTAGGTTGGCGCACCATCTGACGGTTTCCCCGATGCTTACCGGATATACCGGCGATCCAAGGAGGTATTCGGGCGCAGGCGGAATTCGGGCGCGAGGAATATCCACGATGGCATTATATTCTCTCTTTGAGAATGTTCCGTATTGCGCCGTTTAAGTCGAGAACCGGCGGGATTTCGGGAAGCGGGATGGGCAGGTTAAAGAAAACAGGGACAGCCACCGTTTTCGCCGGCAAGGCCGGAGCTGGCCGCAAGGCGGAGTCGCGAGTTGCAGAGGTTACGAGTTTCGAGTTGGATTCACACCAGAAAGCAAAATCATTTCGCCGGTTTGACCAGTATCAATAGTGGAACCAAGTGCACGGTATGGAGCTGGTAAATCGCACCAGGTACTTTTTTGAGCCGCTGGTCAGAAAAGTTGTGACAACAGTGTACGGGCGGGAACCCTGACCGGATCCTTCCTCGCGAAACAGTCGGCGCCGACATAGGGTGCTTCGACGGCGGCCTGGAAGGCGTGCGTGGCCCCGGTCATCTCCTTGAAGTATCCCAGCGAGGGATTGAGATCGGCGTCCCCCTTTTTGGCCTCGACCATGAACCAGGGCTTGCCGTCTCGAACAACAAGGAAGTCCACCTCACGCTGTTGCTTGTCCCGCAGGTAGTAAAGCCCGTATTCACCGAGGCCGAGATCGGTCCAGCCCTCGACGGCCTTGAGAAGGTGGCAGGCGATGAACGTCTCGGCCCGGGCGCCTGGATCCCGCACCCCGGCCCAGTCGCGCAGGTACCATTTTGGCTCCTTCACCAGGGAGCGGGTTACCCGTTTGTGCCATGGCCGGATTAGGAAGCCGTGGTGAAGCCCTGCTAGTGCGTCAACCCATCTCTTGACGGAGTGTATGGAAACGGACAGGCCGGCCGCCAGGTTGCCGAACACCAGCCGGGAACCAGAGCGGTCGCCAAGCAGGCCGGCGAGGGCTTCCACCTGTCCCAACTCCTGTATCCGGGTGAGATCACGAAGGTCATCCCGGAAGAGCTGGTGCATGCGCATTCGGTGCCAGCGCAGGCTGAACCCGCGATTGCGCCTGATGAACGGCTCGGGGTAACCCCCGTGTTCCAGAAGGGCGCGGTATTCCGCGTCCGGTATGTTCGCGGGCGGCCGAATTTCGCCCCGGCCCGGGGACTGGCGGGCGATTTCCGCCACGCTGAAGGGGTGCATGCGAAAGAGAAAATACCGTCCCATAAGGCTGTCACCACCCCGGCGGTAGACATCAAGGCGGGAGGAGCCGGTGACGACGATGCGGGCCCGATCCTCGAAAGCGTCGAAGAATCCCTTCAGGAAGTGTTTCCATTTGCCCCATTTGTGCAACTCGTCGAAAACGGCGACGATCCGTCCCCGGCCGATGCGGTCCAGGCCGAGGCGTCCGGCCAGGGCGTCGTGCCCGGCATTGATGACCTTCCGGTCACCGGGGGATTCCCAGTTCAGGTACGCGGTTCCAAGGGTGCGGCACGTGGTCGTCTTGCCCACCTGCCGAGGTCCGGTCACGAATGCCATCTGGCGATAGCGTGCCACGTGGCCGGCGAGCACGGCGTCGTAGATCCTGCGGCGCTTTCCGGTCATTCGTCCAATATACCGCAGTCGTCATTATAGTCAAGTCTGAAATGCCATTGTGCTCATTTTAGTCACGAGTGGAAATCGGTCAAGAAACGGTACCTGTTATGATGATATCACATTCTACCTTTGGTATAAGCCCACAAACCGGCCCCTATTTCCCCCGACTTCCGGCCTTTCCCCAGGCTCCGCGCACGAGCCTGAGCCAGTTCTCGTGGAAGACCGCCGCCACGTCGGCGTCGGAATGACCCCGCTTCCGGAGGATATTCCCGAGCTTCGGCAGGCCGGCGATGGTGTCCAGGTCCTCGGGCTCCTGTTCACGCCCGAACCCGCCGTCGATGTCGGAGCCGATGGCCGCGTGGCGGGAGTTTCCCGCCAGCTGGCAGACGTGGTCCACGTGATCGGCCACCCGGTCCATCGTGAACCCCGGATTGCCGGAGTCCCCGCGGCTCCACCCGGGCACGAGCATCCACGCGTCGAAGACGGAGCCGATGACGCCGCCGCGCCCGACGATTTCGCGTATCTGGCCGTCGGTCAGCTGCCGCCCGTGCGGCACGAGCGCCCGGCAGTTGCTGTGGCTGGCCATCACCGGCCCGTCCCAAAGATCCAGCGCCTGCCGGAATCCCTTGTCATCGAGGTGGGAGACGTCGAGTATCATCCCGAGCCGGCGCATTTCCCCGAGCAGGGGCGCGCCCAGGGAAGTGAGTCCCAGCCCGGAGGCCGTTCCTCCCGCGTACCGTCCGGTTCCGAAATGGGAAAGGCTGAGCGCCCGCAGTCCGGCCGCGTGCCAGTAGGGAAGCTGGGCCGGTTCAAGTATAGGGTCCGCGCCTTCCATGGCCAGGATGAACCCGATGGGCGGCTCGGTCAAGCCGGGTTCCAAGTCGAAAGACTTCCATTCAGCGACGTGCCGGTCCAGCGCGGGCACGTCACGGATGGACCGCATCAGCCCCGCTTCCTCCATCGCGCGGTAATAACCGAGCTGTCCGTGCGCGGCGGCGTAGGCCTGGTACGGGGACGGGAAGTCGTAATGCGGAACCGGCTTGCCGGTCGAGCGCGCCAGCAGGGTCGCGAAGCACAGCCCGACCCGGGCCCGGCGCATCTCGGGGAAGCCGAGGCTGGGGACGATGTCGGTGCGCGGCGGCACGCCGAAGCCCTCGGATACCGCGAAGTAGGGGGCCACCCGCAGCTCCGGGACGCAGCGGGTCAAATCCCGGTTCCACTGGAGCGCGAGCCAGCCGAGGTCCAGGTGGCCGTCAATAATCAGCATGATTACGCATATTCCATGATTATAAACGTCTTAAGGTAAACC
>Ga0315273_10013038_pt1 | contig 10669 bp, 12 predicted proteins | sample YL17G02_0_MG_FD_205753 | JGI IMG/M metagenome (GOLD analysis project Ga0315273, IMG submission 205753) | Sediment microbial communities from Yellowstone Lake, YNP, Wyoming, USA - YL17G02_0 | ecosystem: Environmental > Aquatic > Freshwater > Lake > Sediment | place: USA: Wyoming | collected... | reverse complement strand
GCCTCCCCCATCGCGTCGGCCTCTTCCTCGGTGAGCTCTTCGCCGGCCTCGAGCTTCTTCTTGGCGTCGGCGACCTTCTCGCGCTTTGCTGACTCAGCGGCGATCTTCTCCTGGTCGATGCCGTAGGCCGCCATGAGCCCGTGCGAGCACGCCTGCAGGTATTGCGGGAACTCTTCTCGCAGCATCGCACGCCCGACCGCCTCGATCTTGAGGCCTGGGGTTTTCTGGTGCAGCCCGGCCCACATGAAGGCGCGGATCGTGGAGAACGCTTTGCCGGCGAGCGCGTCTCGCTGCATCGTGTCGGCGAGGTCGCGGAGAACAGCGATCGGGGCCGTGCCGAAGAGCTCCTCGAGCTCGGCCACTGTGTTGTTGTCGAAGACGAGCACGCGGCCCTTGCCGTTGATGCTGACCTCGACCTCTCCGCGGTTCTTGTTGACCACGACTCCTCCTCGACTACTGAGCCGACTTGACGACCGCGCCCGTGCTCTTGAACGTCGCGCTGAAGTCTTCGACCGCGCCGGTCGCTGTGTCGACGCCCGCATCGCTCACGAACGCCGTGAGCACCCACTGGAACTCGCCAGCGCTCGTCTGGGGACGCATACGGACCGTGAGGCTGGTCCCGGCCTGCGCCGCCGCGATCACGGCCGCCTGGCCGGCATTGGCGCTGTTGTACTTGCCTTTGACGTCGATGCTCGCCGACTTGTCGGCGGTCTTCGACTCTTCCCACCCTGCCGAGTCGTTGTTCGTCTCGTCGGCGATCTTGGTCGAGACCTTGAGGCCGTTCGAGGTCGCCTTGCCGACGGTGTTGTATGTCGTGCCGCCGTCCGTGCTGACGTCGACGGTTGCGTTTCTGCCGATGATGGTGGCCATGATGCTCTCCTACCGGGCGCTTACGGCGCCGGAGTGGTGGTGCCTTTGAACGCGAGCAGGTAGACGTCGGCAGTCGCCGACAGGTCGATGTGGACCTCTCCGGTTGCTTGGTTGAATGCCTCGGGAGGCAACGGCCCGATGAGGGCCACGCCCGGGACGCCACCGACGACCGCGGCCACCGTTGCGACCGTATCGATCGCGTGGTTGCAGTTGCGGCTCGAGGCCACGCCGACTGCAGTGATCGTGCGGGTCGCCGCGTTGAGGTTCAACGCGAGCAGGTAGGTCGTGCCATCGTTGGCGAACTCGTGGTTGTCGGCGCTGCCGGCCACGAGCGACGCGACTGCCGGGTTGATCTTGCCGCCGTAGGCCGGGATTGTCTGGACGGTGAGGATGTTGCGTGGTGCCATGGTGGTCTCCTTACGCGCTCGGCGTCTTGTTGATACGGACGGCGGCTGCGGTCATGCCCGTCGCATCAGCGAGCGTGAGCTGCACCTTGCCGGAGCTGTCGTTGAAGAGTTCCTGCGGGAATGGCCCGCACAGGCTCTCTTTGGCGTTCGTGGTGACGATCGATGCGTCGATGGCGTGGTTGAACGATCGGTTGCTCGCGCGTCCGACTGCCACGACGGTATGTGGGGCGCCGTCGGAGTTCTCGATGAGCAGGATCGTGTTGCCGTCGTTCACGAACTCGACGCCGGCTGCGTCCATCGCGGTCTGGACGACGTCGGCCAGCGGCTGCCCGTAGGTCGGGAGGTTCTGCACGGTCAGGGTCACGAGCGGCATGCTGTTCTCCTCATCACGTTTCTCGCCACATCTCTAAATTAACGCTGAACAAGTGCCTATCTGCCTCGTCGGGACCTATGTAGATCGGTTCCGACTGCATTGCGCGAATGTCAACGTACCCAGTCACAGCGACATGGTGCAACGCGTCCCTCACTTGTCTCGCCAGCACCTGTCCACCGGCATAGTCCTTGGGGTTGCTGCGGACGATGACCTGGATTGCGGAGTAGCGCATCTCGATAACCGTGCCGTCAGAGTAGGCGTCCGGTGCCGGACCACCGCTCGGGAGAACAAAAACGGCTTGGTGTGGAACGCTCGTGCTCTGCTGGCGCACTGGCCCAGAGAAAAGGTTTGTTCCCCTGGCCAGTGTCCATAGTGCGTCCAAAAGAGAGATGACCGATACCTCTGGCGAGCCGATCTCGTAGAATGCGGCCACTACAAGGCCCCAGTCTTCGGCCCCTGCCGTCCAGTTCGGGGTCCCCACTGCAGGCCACGCGCCCTTGCTCGTCTGGTTCGCGTATTCTGTGGCAGCCGTGATCCCATCCGACCCTGTTGCCGCGATGGTGGTGATTCCAGATCCAGGCGCGAGGCCTGCTCCTCCGTTCCCGATCGCTGCTACCAATAGATCCCCGTCGTGAACCGTCGTAAGTGGCACGTATGGATTAGCCGTGGCACCAGTCCCGCCGGCCGCCGACTCAAAAGCCGTAGCCATTCCGTCGCCGGAGCGCCACGCCGACCATTCATAGAATACCTTTTTCGTCCCTGTGTTTGGGATCGATAGGCTTCCACCGGCCGTTGGTGGGTTGATCATGTACCAGAGCTCGGTGCAGCTCTCTGGGGTCGTGACGAAGTGTCTCTCGACGTCGGCCTGGATGAACGGGGTGCCCGCGAGAGTCGGAGTCCCACCGGCGCGCGGAGTGCTGCCGAGCGTGACAAGCCTCATCGTCATCAACGTCAGCGGGCTCGCCAGCGCACCTACAGCAATAGCGACTGGGCTTGCGCTTGAGGAAGACGATCCGGAGCTGACGAGAAGGTGAGCCATCAACTAGCCCTTTGGAGTCGTCGGCGCTGTCACCGGCACAGACGAGACATCCTTTGCCATGTTGTCGACCGTGCGCGCACGGATGCGCTCGGCATAGCCGGAGCGAGACTCGTTCAATGGCTGCTCGTAGAATTTTGCCTGACCCACTTCGTGAGCGAGATCGGTACGCTCGTGCACATAGACAGCGTAGTCGGTTCCGACCCCGATCTCGACCACAGGACCGCCGGGGGTCTTCTGCGGTTGCGTGACGTAGTGGGTCGCGCGCATGCGGCCCGTGTCGACCGGCATGAGCTTCACGGCCTTGGCATCGAGGTCGAGGCCTTCCATGTAGAGAGCCGCTCCGAGCGCGCCCTCGGTCTTCTCGGTCTGCTCTTTAATCGCCTTGATCACCGAGTCGAGGCCTTTGACGGGGTTGAAGCTCACAGATAGGCCTCGTAGAGCGTGGTCACGCCGTCGAAGGTCGTGGCCCTCTTGACCGTGATGGGGCGCCGCGCCGCGTTGTTGTCGGCCGTGTTGTCGCCAGGCAGCCAGACTCGATCGGTCTGCGCGATGGGGTCGCACGTGGCAACGATCTGCTCGTAGTCGATCGCCTCGCCGGACGGGCCGAGCAGCACCTTCGTGCCGTGCTCGACGCGCGCCTTGATGGTCGTCTGAGCGCCGAACGCTGGGTCTCCTGACTCGTTGACGCCGGTGCAGTGAGCGATCGTCACCGTGTCCGTGAGCATGCGGGCCAGGTTCACGCCTGCACCAGCCGCTTATACTTGTCGAGCACGCGGCAGATGGCCGGCGGGATATCGCTGTCCCGGTAGGTGACGGCAGCGCTCAGCAGGCGCTCGCTGGCGACGCTCGAGGCCGGGTTTCGGTAGCGGTCGGCCACGAGCTGAATCACGGCGTCTTCGATGTCGTAGGGCACGGTCCGCGCAAGAACCGGAATGGCGGTCACCTGCCCCTGGGTGACGTAGCCGCCCTTGTAGACCACATCGATCTCACGCTCCTCGGTGCCTGCAATGGGGTCGCCGGCGATGTTGTCCGACTGCTCGGCCGACCATGGCCACCCGCTCTGGCGGAACACGAACCCTGCGGCAGCGTCCTCGACCTCGTAGTCGGTGGCTGCGAGCGCGAGGCCGTCCATGGTGATCGAGGTGATGCTGACGATCGGGGTGCGCGAGAGCAGGAGCCGCGTGCCACCGAATCCTGCAACGGACTCCGCGACCGCCGCGTCGTAGTACAGGAGCCTGCCGGTGTAGTTCGCGACCGCGTCGCAGGCGGCGAGGATTAGGCGCTCTAGGCGTGTGTCGTAGGTGGCGACCGTGATGCCGAGCTCTTCCTTGACGTCGGCGAGGGTGCACAGTGCAGTGGTCGGCAGGGTCATCTACGTCTCCCGAGCAACATGGCGGCGACTCCTTCGTCGACCGTGATCCCTCGGTCCACCATGCGCCGGACCTCATCCGGCGTCCTGTCCTCTACCGGCGGCCTTTTCGGCCATGGCTGGCTGATTGGCCAGGTGGTGGCGTCTTGGCCTCTGCCATCGGTTCCGGCTTGGACGGGGGGACCGCTGGAGCCGCCTCCACCTTCGGCTCCACGGGCACGGACCACGTCGATGGGTTGGGCGCCTCGGTCTTTGCGGGCTCGGAGAACTCCTTCTCGAGCTCCTCGGCTCCGCGAGACTTGGTCATGCCAGCACGCTCGAGGAACGAGGTCGACGCCAAGACGGCGAGCTTGCGCTTGACGAGGTCCTTGGCTTGGTCCTTGTCGAAGCCGGCGCTGTCGCCTGCCCCGTAGGGCGGATGATGCTGCGTGAAAGTCACGACGACGGGATCGATCTTGGTGACGGGGTCTGACACGGAGCACCTCCAGAGAGTGGCGGTGCCGACGCCGACGCTGCCGCCGGCGTCAGCCCGTCACGAGAGCAGATCAGAGACTAGGTCGCAGGCAGCGACGACTTGCCGCCCAAGAGCACGGCCGCCGCGAAGTTTGCGGTGTCGCCGGCGTTGTTGGTCGCCGGCGTGAGCGTGATCCTGAAGTAGCGCTTGCGAGTCCGGAGGTTGATATCCAGGTGCAAGATGCCCGTCTTCTTCGCGTGGCCCACGTCGCCCGTGAGCAGCGTGGTCGCGGCCTGGAGCACTTCCTCCGCAGCCCACGCCGAGTCGTCGTCGCTCTCGAGGATGCCGACCGCGAAGGTCAGCGTCTTCGTGTTGGCGAGATGCGCGAACGCGGGCACGACCAGAACGGCTGAGTCGTAGCCCATGCGATCGATCGACGCGGAGGTGACCTTGGTCCCGTCTTCTGCAGCCGCGTCCGTGAGGATCAGCGGCTCGGCGCCTGCGGCGTCGCAGCTCACATAGACGAAAACCGGGGTGACTTCGCCGCCGAGGTCAGTGGATCGTTGAATCATTGCCTTCTCCTACGAATGCCGGGGGCCTCTCGACCCCCGGCGTGTCAGTTCAAACAGGAACACCAGCGCCTTCAAGGCGTCAGGTCAGAGGGCTACTAGGCGCCCCAGTCGACCTGATCCATGTAGGCGATGTCGACGCCGTCGTAGAGCGACGTGAAGTCGACGCGGCGCTTGATGACCAGAACGGTCTGGTCGTTCGAGATGCCCGAGACCACCGCGGCGGTCGGGGTGTTGTAGTAAGCGCCGCCCTCGAAGGTCTGCGCCACATACTCGCCCGTGTCGCCGATGACGCAAGACATGAAGTCGGCGAAGTAGCTCTCGGACTCGTCCGTGCCGCCGCCGCCGCCCGTCAGGTTGATCGGGATCTGGGTGGTGGTCGCGAACGGGAAGCCGAGGAGCTTGCCCTGGTCCATCTCGGCGAACATGCGAATGCTGTTCGCGGTGAGCATGGTCTTCATGAACCACTCGGACCGCGGCGGGAAGATCCAGCCGCATCGCTCCATGGGCACGTCATGTGTCGCGAGGCACATGATCATCCGGCCCAGGTCGGAGAGGGTCTCCGCCGGAGTCGCAATAGCGCCCGCATGCACGAGGTGAAGAGAATTGCTCGGGGCGGTCGTGTTGACACGATACTTCAAGCCGCGCGGGCTGTTGCTCGAACCAAGGCCGCGAATGAAGGCGGAGTCCTCGGCACGAATGCTCGCGCGCTCGGCCTCGCCCTGCACCCATTCGTCGCAGAGCCCGCTGGCGTCGCTCAGCATCTCGTTCGAGATGGGGACGACGACCATGAGCTTCTTCGCGTTCATGGTGATCTGCTTGGCGGTAGGCTGGCTCGACGGGGCCGCAGCGTTCTCGCCGACCCAGCTCGCGGTCGCGCCAGTCGCGCCGCCCGGCAGGCTGATCTGGCCCTTGGGCATCGGGATGACGCGGGCACCGAGCTTGCGCACGGCCGCGCCGGCACCGAGCAGTTGAATAAACTCGCCCATCTCGGGGGCGACGAGGTAGCCGCCGGCGGCGCCGGTCGTCTCACCCACGGCCTTGATGACGGTCGCGTCGGCGTCGATCTTCTTGGCGAAGTCGGCGGCTTGGCCCACCGTCTTGCTCGCCGCGAGGATGCGTAGGTACTGGCCGATCTTGTGTTTGCTCGCCTTGGCCTTCGCGGCCTCGACGCCCGCCGCGGCTTGCACGAGCAGGTTCGCGTTGTCCTCTCGGCTCTTTGCGACCTGCGCCTCGACGATGTCCTTGACGATGGCGCCGACGTTCGCCTTGAGGAAGTCCAGCACCTCGGCTTCGGTTTGGAAGATCTTGTCCGGCATTGTCCTTCTCCTGCGCCTTCTCGGCGCTCAGTCCACCCGGCCCATGGCTCGCCGGATAGAGGCTTCAACGGATTCCCGCACCGTTTCCTTGAGCAGGTGCGCGAGTTTCTCTTGAGAGACCCCGACCTTCGGGACCTCTTCGGTTGCGATCGGTGGGGTCGGCTCGTTCACGACCAGGCGGAACGGGTCGGCATTCTTCGGCTCGACGGTCGCGGCCTCTTCCTCTGGCTCGGCCTCGACCTGTGAGATGACGCCCGAGAGCAGATCGCGCGCCTGGCGCAGCTTGTCCTCATTGGCGGCGCTCAGCACGCGGCCTTGCTTGATGAGCGTGACCGTGTCGGTCGCGGCCTTGAGTGCGGTGTCAACGGCCTTGTCGGTGTGAGCCTCGAGTTGCTTGATGAGCTCAGGCATGTCGAGACTGGCGGTCGCTGTCGTCGGGAGGGATGCCGCCTCGGCGGTGGCTGGCTCCGCAGGGGTCGGCGCAACGACAGCGGCCGCCGTCGGCTCGGTGAGGGTCTTGGTCTCGGTGGTTGCTGGCTCGATGGAGGCGGGGACTTGTACGGTTACGGGAGAGGCTGGCTCTGCCTTCGAGCGGAACTGCTCGACATACTCACGCGGAACGAGCAGCGACGCGGCGTCACCGTCGAGCAGCTTTTCCGCCCACTCGACGAGGGGCCTGGTGTCGATGCCGATCGACTTGGCGCGCGCGAGCGCGTCAGGATTGGCTGGTACTGGACAGGGACTCCATTCCAGAAGCGATTGCTCCAAAAAGTCAACTGGTGCCCATGCGTTCCCGCGGTCTGGCAGGTTCGATGCGTCCTGCCATTTCATCGGTTGGAATCCGACAGAGCAGGCATTCAAAAAGCCGCCCTTGAAAAGCTGGAAGATGGCGAAGGCGAAGTCGCCAAGGGCGGGCGTGTCGCGCGGGATGAACTGCGCGGTCGCGACGAGCTTGCCGCCTTCGACGTGGACGTCGATCGACTTGGCGATCGGTGGGCGGTCACAGTCGCGGTTGTGTGCCCAAAGGACCACGGGGTTTTTTCGGTAGTCGTCGAGCTTCCAACCGTTGACCGCCAGCGTGTCGCCGTCGCGGTCGACCGTTTGGGTCGAGATCACCATGTCGAGGGTGATCGCGGCCTCGTCGATCTTCTTGACCTCGGTTGTCGAGAACTTCGTGACAAGCAGGTTCTTGACGTGCTCGACGCCGGCCTTCAGGGCCTGCTTGAACTGTGCGGTGTCAACGCGACGGAGCTTCTTGCTCATGCGAGGCAAGGTGCCACGCGCAATACAAGCCACGAAAGCCTGGAGTCACTCGTCTCGGTTTTGGACGCCACGAGGCTACTCAATCACGATCGCAGTCACGATGTCGGTGTTGACCATGTCTGTCGTGCCTGCTCCGCCATCGGACGCCTGTAGGATCCAGAAGTTCGCGTTGGCCTGCACGAACGAGAAAGCGACATTGGCGCACGCCTTCTTCGCACCACCACCTGTCCGAACCTCGACAACAAACACTGTCGGAGCCGAGGTCGACGGCACTGCCCCTAGCGGAACGGTACCGCTCGCGTCCGTGAGTGTGGTTTGCTCTGTTGCCGTTATGGTGTGGACGATCGTGTGGACCTTCTTCACCTCTGCCACGGCGCCACCTACTGCTGCAGCGGCAGAGACCACGATATTGGCCGAGGCCTCAGCGAGCGATGGTAGTGATGCCCCGGCAGCTTTTGTGACCAGTAGCACGGTGCCCCCGCCAACGTCTCTCGCGTCCATCACGCGTGAGGCGTCTGCGTTGATGGCGGTCATGAGAGCCGTTGCCACTTCGCCGGCAGTCGGTGAGACGCCCGCGGTCGTCGTGCCTAAGGTTCCGGCGTCCCAAACAGAGAGCACGTCGCTCAAGCCGTCGAGGGTGGCAATCGCGTTTCCACCGACACCTCCGGCCTTCGCAGAGACGATCATGGTGTCGCCTGCGCCAACAGCTGCCGTCACGGTCGGGTGGATGGTCGTTGCCGCAGCGTAGTCTGTTCCGGCCCCTGGCGTGGTCTCGCCGTTACCCAGCATGATGGCGGCAATGAGGTTGTCGATCGTCAGGCTCGCGCTCGTGTGCGAGATGTGGACGTGTCCATCCACGTTCGTGAGCGCGTCCTCGAACGTGTAGACCTTGCCGCCGATGGTAACGGTCTCGCCGTTCAGAGGCTGGCTGTTGAGATTCAGCGTGCCGCGCGCCTTGACGGTTGATCCGCCCGACACGTCAACGCGGACACGTCCTGGTGTGATGCTACCGGCGCCGCTGTGCGTGTCGAGCTCGTAGACGCGCGTGCCCACCGTGACGGTCTCGGTGTCAGAGCCAACACCAACGGAGTCGAGGAACGCTACCGACTGGTTGCCGAGGTTCTTGACGATCTCCGACAGGATCATCGCGTCGAGCACCTTGTCGGCACCGATCGCGCTCGTGAGCACGCCACCCGGAGCGGAGAATGTCACGTCGCCAGCAACCGCGAGCGACTTGACGTCGGTGCCGTCACCGGCAACGAGTTGTCCGGCAGTCTTGGCGACTAGGTTATCCCAGCCTGCCGCGCCATAGGCCATCAGGTTGCCGCGCGCCTCGCCGGGTTGTTGCTGGTCAAGACCAGTTCCCGTCCACCGTCCAACGATCACGCCGTCCTTGACGAGCACGATGTTGCCCGAGGTCGTCTCGATACCGATGCCGGTTGCGCCGCCGCCCTTGGCGAAGAAATCCACAGCGATGTGTGCCATGACAAAGCTCCTAGAGCGCTTCGAGAGCGCTGATCACGTCGGTCTCTTGCTTGTCGAACCCGCGAGCGAGCGCGGCGATGGTCTCGCGCTCCCACACGGCGGCGCGTCGGTCGTATGTCTTCCAGATGGCGGCGAGCACGTCGGCGCTCTTGGGCTCGCCAGGCGCCGTTGCCGTGACGGTGCACCTGCAGTTGCAGATCTCCTCGGCCGGCAACGAGTCGTCGCCCGGGTACTGCGCCTCGTAGCCGCCAACCGTGAAGGTCTCCTCGAGCTTGCGGGTCTCGCCGCTCACCGCCGCGTGCGTGTCGCGGATCCGGTCGTCGGGCGTGCCGACCCACTGCTTCTCAAGGTCGATGCCGCTCTGCGCGTAGGCTGCCATGGTGGCGAAGTTGCTCGTACCGATGACCTCGGTGCGCGCGATGTTGATCGAGCGGGCGCCACGGGCGGCCTCGAACACTTCGGCCACGCGCTTGCTGAGCTTGCGGATGTCCTCGCCGGCATCGAAGCCTTCGATGAGCGTGTCGCGAATCTTATCCTTGGTCGTCTCGTTGACCTTGCCGGTGATGTGGTCGGCAGCGAAGCGCTTGAGGTAGCCGGTCACGAGCGGGTTGGTCATGTCGAACCGGGCCGAGATGCCGAGCTCCATGAGGGCGTCGCTACCCCACTCGTCGACCTTGGCCTGCCAGATGGGATCGAGCTCCTTGGTCAACCGGGTAGAGTTGAGCGAATCGGCGATCTTCTTGAGGCCGCGTCTGTCGTCCTTGCACACGTGCGCGCTCTTGCCGGTCTCCTCGCCGACGGGCTGCTCCTCGGGCACTGGCTCTTCGGCAGGAGTCGGCGCCGGCGCAACGACAGGCGCTCGCGGCTCCTGCTCCTCGCCGGGCTTCTGCTCCATGAGCGAGAACGGCACGAGGTGCACGTCGTCGACCTCACCGCGGTTCCCTAGGCCCTGCAGTTCGCGCCACTCCCCGCGCGTTGCCGACCACGGCGCCGCCTGCATGGATGTCAACCGGAACTCGTCATCGGTCGGCACGGGAGAGTCGAACTCGGCGATCAGGCGATCATCGAAGATGGGCACGAGCTGTTGCTGGATCTCGGAGCGCTGCCGCTCGAGCCGCGGCGTCACGACCTCGAGGCCCATGATGCGGCGGGCCTCGGTCACGGTCGCGCGGTTGCTGTTTTGGAGAATCCCGAGCACTTCTGGCGGAACCCCGAGGGTGTGCACGATGGTGTCGCGCATGGCGCTCGACAACTCGACCACGCCCATCTGGTCGAATCGGGTGTTGAGCTCCTTCACGTCGACCTTGCCGCCGACCCAGTGAGAGCGGAACGCGCGCCAGAAGCCGCGATGCTCTTGCTCAAACTTCTCCTTGGCTTCCTTGGCCTGTGCCGAGCTCATACCCTCGACGCTGATCATCAGGTCGGGCTTGCCGCTGTTGAAAAAGAAGTTTTTACAATACTTTGAGGCATATTCTGCCGTGTCGATCTCGTCACCGAGACTGCTGCCGATTCCACTGCCAC
>Ga0315273_10013037_pt1 | contig 10669 bp, 13 predicted proteins | sample YL17G02_0_MG_FD_205753 | JGI IMG/M metagenome (GOLD analysis project Ga0315273, IMG submission 205753) | Sediment microbial communities from Yellowstone Lake, YNP, Wyoming, USA - YL17G02_0 | ecosystem: Environmental > Aquatic > Freshwater > Lake > Sediment | place: USA: Wyoming | collected... | reverse complement strand
CTTCCAGAATGTAGAGTGGAGCCTTTACGCCGAGGGTGAGACTAAAGAGGGCTTCAACAACTCCATAGATGAATCCAATACAGTGGACTATGTTCCCATAGTCTATCTCTTTGGCCGATCCGGCGGGCAGATTCAGGATAGGGATATTGCTCATCTCACCCTGGCTTACTGCGAGAATGTCACAGTAAAGAATTCGGCCATCACCAACGACGCTCTATTCCTCTTCGACTCAAAGGAGAACAAGATACTGGATAACAACATCTCCGGATGCTTTGGCATGCGTCTCGTGCAGTCCAATGAAAATGAGATCTCAGGCAATCGCCTGCTGGGCAATAGATTTAGCGGCATGTTTCTGTATGGCTCTGATTTGAATCAAATTGCAGGAAATAATGCCTCGCATAACAGCCAGAACGGCATATCGCTCTTCTCCTGCAACCAGAACATCATTCGCGACAATGTAGTGGATGCAAATGCTGCCACAGGTATCTGGCTAAACCTTTCCCAAGATAACCAGGTATATCAGAATAACATCAGCAACAATCCTCTCGGCCTGCAGGTAATGCTCTCTACAGGAAACAAGATCTTTTGCAACAACTTCCTCGGCAACCAGGAGCATTCGCAAGATATTGGCGGCAACAATAGCTGGGACGATGGCAATGTCACAGGCGGCAACTACTGGAGCGGTCATGTGGCCAAAGGCAATCCCAGCCAGGATTGGCCAAGGATGATCAAGGGGGGAAGCATGCGCGACGGCTATCCCTTCCAAGATAAGAGCGGCTGGCTTAGGGATGCCGCCGCTTGAAGCCGCAATACTTAATATGATGAAGAAATAAGAAGAAGGATATGGCAAAGAAAAAGAATGAAGGCAGCGGTCTTCAGTCATCAGCAGGTCTGATGAGGTACTTCGAGGCTGATGATACTGCAATAAAGTTAAATCCAAAGATGGTACTTGGAGCCTGCATTGGTGCAGGTGCCGTAGTAATGGGACTGAATATCGCCTTTGGCCTCTGGCCTTAGACGATATTGCTTTTTCATCTCCGGGATTGGGGCCCCAGCTTAGCATGTAGGCTTCTTCCTGTCGATACGATCTCGAATCTCTATTCTTTGAAGTTTCCTTTTTGAGTATGATACTCTCAGATTGAGTGCCTGAAAAGGATTAAGTCCTTCCTCCTCCCAAGGCTTAGAATCGACCATAAAAACCAGTGAGATCAGCAAAATGAAATCGATCATAATAAAAGGTGCCCGCGAGCACAACCTCAAAGACATAACCGTAGAGCTGCCCCGTGATAAGTTCATCGTCATCACCGGAGTCTCCGGCTCTGGCAAATCCACTCTCGCCTTCGACACCATCTACGCCGAGGGCCAGCGCCGCTACGTAGAATCACTTTCCGCCTACGCCCGTCAGTTCCTGGGCCAGATGGACAAGCCAGACGTGGACAGCATCGAAGGCCTGTCCCCTGCCATCTCCATCGAGCAGAAGACCACCTCCAAGAACCCCCGCAGCACTGTGGGAACGGTAACCGAGATCTACGACTACCTGCGCCTCCTCTTTGCCAGGATCGGCGTGCCACACTGCCCGCTGCACGACATATTGATACAATCCCAATCGCCTGAGAGGATCGCCGAGAGCATTCTGAATGCAGGCAGCAGCAGTCAGGTGACAATTCTCGCTCCCGTCATCCGCCAGAAAAAGGGAACCTACGGGCAGCTCTTCGCCGACCTGAATAGAGAGGGCTATGCGCGGGTGCGGGTGAACGGAGAGATACGCAGGACGGACGAGGAGATCGAGCTGGACCGCTACAAAAAGCACGACATTGACGTGGTCATGGACCGGCTGGACATCGCCCTGGATAGATCGCGGCTGGTGGAGGCCATCGAGAACGCTCTCCAGAAGGCGGAAGGCCTGGTCATCGCCCTTTTTGCCGAAGGCAAGGAGCGGCTCTACTCCGCCATCATGGCCTGTCCTGTCTGCGGCATGGCCTTCGAGGAGCTGCAGCCGCGCATGTTCTCCTTCAACAGTCCCTTTGGAGCCTGCGAGTCCTGCAATGGCCTCGGCATTCGCATGGAGTTCGACCATGATCTGATCATACCGGACAGGGAGCTATGCATCGCCGACGGGGCCGTGGCTCTGTACAGAAATGCCATCGATGGCTGGCGGGGCCAGCATCTGGCGGCTGTAGCCAAGCACTTTGGCTTTGATGTCTTCACCCCCATGAAGGACCTCTCCAAGGAGCAGTACAATGCCCTGATGTACGGCTCGGATGAGCGCATCCAGTTTCGCATGAGCATGAAAAATGGTGATGCCTACTGGATGCATAACGGCCGGTGGGAGGGCTTGATTCCGCAGAGCATACGCCTCTACGGCCAGACCGCCTCCGAGTACCGACGAGAGGAGCTGGAGAAGTTCATGCGCGTCCTTCCCTGCCCGGCCTGCCATGGCCGCAGGCTGAAAGAGAAGGTGCTGGCTGTAAAGATTGGGGATAAGTCCATTGTGGATGTAACCGATCAATCCATTGGTGAAAGCATCGACTTCTTCCAAAAGCTCTCGCCAAAGCTTTCGGAAAAGGAACAGGAAATCGCCCGCCAGATTTTAAAGGAGATCTCCTCGCGGCTGGGATTTTTGGAGCATGTGGGCCTTGGCTACATTACCTTATCCCGGAACGCGGGAACCCTCTCCGGAGGCGAGGCGCAGCGCATCCGTCTGGCCACGCAGATAGGTTCCAACCTGACCGGCGTGCTCTATGTGCTGGATGAGCCCTCCATCGGCCTTCATCAACGGGACAATGCCCGGCTGATTGAGACGCTAAAAAAGCTGCGGGACCTGGGAAACACGCTAATCGTAGTAGAGCACGATGAGGAAACCATCCGCAGCGCCGATCACGTGCTGGACATCGGGCCGGGAGCGGGAATTCACGGCGGCTACGTGGTGGCGCAGGGCACGCCCCAGGAGATCGAGATGAGCGTCGAGTCACTCACAGGCCAGTACCTCTCCGGGAAAAAGACCATCGAGGTTCCGGCCAGCCGCAGGAAGAGCAATGCCTTCATTCGCCTTTTGGGCTGCAGGGAGAACAATCTCCAGGACATAGACGCTGCTATTCCCCTGGGGGTTCTGACGGTTGTCACCGGCGTCTCGGGCTCAGGCAAGTCAACCCTGATCTACGACACTCTCTACCGGGCCCTCATGAAGAAGATCTACAAATCAAGCACAGAGCCCGGAAAGTACGATGAGATCTCATTCGACTCCGAGGTGGACAAAGTCATCGTCATCGACCAGAGCCCCATCGGCCGGACGCCTCGCTCCAATCCGGCCACCTACACCAAGATCTTCGACCCCATCCGGCTGGCCTTTGCCGAGATAAAAGAGGCCAGAATGCGCGGCTACAAAGCGGGGCGCTTCTCCTTCAACGTGAGGGGCGGCCGCTGTGAGGCCTGCCAGGGAGACGGGCTTATCAAGATTGAGATGAACTTTCTGCCTGACGTCTACATTGAGTGCGAGGAGTGCAAGGGCACCCGCTACAACCATGAGACTCTGGATGTCAAATACAAGGGCAAGTCCATAGCCGAGGTGCTGGATATGACGGTGGAAGAGGCGCAAGAGCACTTCCAGAACATCCCGGCCATCAGAAGCAAGCTGGATACCCTTTTGGGAGTAGGTTTGGGCTACATCAAGCTGGGGCAGAGCTCGACCACCCTCTCAGGAGGCGAGGCGCAGAGGATCAAGCTCACCCGTGAGCTGGCCAAGCGGGGCACGGGAAAGACGGTTTACCTGCTGGACGAACCGACCACCGGGATGCACTTTGCTGATGTCAAGAAGCTCATCTCCGTGTTAGACGACCTGGTGGCCAAGGGCAATACCGTTGTGGTCATCGAGCACAACCTGGATGTCATCAAGTCTGCCGACTACATCATCGATCTGGGGCCTGAGGGCGGGAATGCAGGAGGGCGGATCGTAGCAGAGGGCACGCCGGAGCAGGTCGCTCTCGTGGAGGATAGCCATACGGGTCGATACCTGAAATCGAGAGTAGATGGCAGTGGGCCTGGTGCGAAAGGGGCGGGAAGGAAGGGCGCAAAAGCAGCAGGAAAAGCAAAGTAGCCGTGGCAGGCATTCTGATGAAAATAAACCACAAAGATCACGATGCTAAGATGACCAGAATAATCGCGTTATCAGATACCCATCTAGAGAATGAGAAGCTTCCTCGCGCCGTAGCTGCGCTGGCCAAGAACGCCGACATAATTCTTCACGCCGGCGATTTCGTCTCCGGGAAGTGCCACGCCGCCCTGGCGGCCATGGGTCGGCTGGAGGCAGTTCATGGAAACTCGGACTGCCCCGAGCTGAAGATTCTCCTTCCGCAACGAAAGGTGATCGAGGTGGAGGGAGTCAGAATCGGCCTCGTGCACATGGCCTCGCATGGCTCCGACCTGGTGGGGGCGGAGATGATGGCCAGGGAGATGGATGTACAGGTGCTGGTCTTCGGGCATATCCATCGACCTCTCATTGAGAAAGGCAAGCTACTCCTCATCTGTCCGGGCAGCACTGCGCTTCCCCGCATGTCTGCGCCTTGTGTGGCTGAGCTGCAGATCGAGAACGGCAATGTGAGGGGCAATATCATTCCTGTGGGAAGCCCCGCCTGCAATTATCTCAAGTTCGCCGGGGAGCTGGCGAGAAAGGGCTAGAATCTTGTCCCCACAATTGCGGGCAGGCTCGACCTCGACCTTCATCCCAAGGGGTGATGGGGAATATGAAGGGGGCAATGATGGTATTTCTAGTTGGGCTATCGATATATTTTGGCATAGGGCTAGCCATGGAGCCAATCGAAACGCCAATTCAATATGGACAATTTTGCGAAGCGAAAAAAAATATCGGGACATGGCAAAGGTGAAACTGAAATCTCCTTGTTGGATAGTCAGATATATCTCGATTATTCCAGCTCGTTGGTTCGAGAAGGAGATTTTGATATCAATCAGGTTCATGCATACGCACAAAGGGCTGAAATGGTGCAACGAAGAGTGGAATAGATAAATCAAACCCAAAACTCGAGCTTAAACCTATTCCAGAATATAAAGATGACCTACAATGGAACAACTCTCTTAGTTGGGCGCAAATCATCTGGCTTCCGCTATAGGTGGGGCAGTGGACGAGAAATTCACAGTCAGATGAATAGCCAGAAGCAAAAAAGGAGATTAAACTTCTGAAGGCGCTAAAGTTATTCCAGCTTCTCCATGCCCACTTTCTTGACTATGGGCTTCCAGATCTTGTCCGGCATCCACGCAGGTGCTCCTTTTGGTTTCTTTACCTGCTTACGCTCACCTGTAAATACATGCACCTTCTTGGTACCGCGTTCGCGCAGCTTGATGTCTGTATGACCACGATTAGCCGCCTTCAAAGCTGCCTGCCTGGGCTGCTTTCCCGTGAAAACTCCTATCTCGTTGCCATTCTTGTCCCTGAGGGCAAAATTTCTCATCCCTTTTTCAGCCATGACGTTCCTCCTACACCAAAGACCGATAAGCTCTGATGAAACTGCTTATATAAATTAGTTTCCTGTGCCATATTCCCGAATTGCCAAAAGACTATTTTCATATTACATTAGTTGAATATCAATCAGGTAGTAAAGTTACGTCCACCACGGCTTAGGTTTTATCCCCTCAGATGTCCCTTTTTCCCTGAGAGTCGTTGGCTCCCGTTTCGCTATTTGGTCATTAAGATTCTTTTAGTATTATCTACGTAGCCACGTATTAGTCACGAGTGCTTTACGTATAGGAAATCAATATCAATAAGATCAATTACGTAATATACGTAGTATTTCAAAGGAAATGAAATTGATTGAATGCTGTAAAAAATCCTTTTCCCTTTCATCACCCAAAACTATTTCTTGCGGCAGTAAGCTATATGTTTTGAGGTGGTTTATCTTGAAGATAGGACTTGTTCTAATATTAATGGTCTTGAGCTTCTCGGAAGTAATGACATCTGCCGGAACCGATATGAATACAGCGAATATGAATTTTGATATGAGAGGGACGATAACAAACGTCCTTTCACCTTCGAGCATTGTCATAGGCAGAGTTATGGTTAACCTAGATGGTGTTGATCCATCTGGACTCTATGTATCCACATACTCATATCTAATGGATGATCTAAAGGGGTATTACATTGGCAAGGATGTGTTTGTGAAGGGTAATTATGTCTACTTTGATCTGCAAGGATCTTATAATTCAGAAAGCATAAATGAAATGATTCAAAAAGAAATTTTGGATTTGCGGGAGCAACAGGACTACGAATGGTTTTATCAGTCATATTATCAATCTTAGGGGGGTTTTAGGGACAGAATCCAGCTCCGTGGGAAAGATACGTACGTAAGGAGGTTGAGTGTCTTTCTAATATAATAACCTTGATAAAATTTTTGGTTGAGGTTATGGGACTGTAAGCAGACATCCGAAATAGATAGTTTTTATGACATATACAAAATATATGTAATATTTAAATATGGTTTCGTGCTTCATAACTTCTGAGCCGTTTATCTTCTCGTTTCAATTGAATCGTTGGTCCTTGCATCTTGTTAATTCCCCTGAATTTTTCTATAGTTTGCTTTCGGCGTTCCCATCGAAGTGATTTTCCGCGCGATATCCTCACTCTCTATTGCATTTCGCCCTGCTCTACCGATCAGTAGTTCCTCGTTCTTCGTTGGTCTGCCTATGCCGCCACCACCCAATGTCGATACCTTCCGTGTATTAGGCTCAGGCTCATCAATGCTGGGGTTCTTCTACAATGCGAGGAAATAATTGTAATATAAAAAAATTAAAATTAAAAAAGCATATATTTGATTAAATCGTATTAAGAGTTAGAAAACACAAGGAGGATTCAAAAAAATGACGAACGAAAATGTAAAGAAGGCAAAGGTTGATGTTAAGAAAAGAATGGCTAAATCATGGAAGGCGGCGGCTAATTTAAAAGATGATGTAAAGGCTGCTGTAGAGGAGAAGGTTGAATCGATATTTGGCGTTAATGCAGGCATCATATGGGAAGCACTCAATATAAATGGTTCGATGACTATTGATGACCTCGTGAAGGCTACAGCCTTAAATCCTGAGGAGATCTATGGCGCCTTGGGCTGGCTTGGTCGCGAGAACAAGATCTCGTTGGAGGCACGAGGAGTTGTAAGGTTCTTTTCGCTAAGGTCATGACAATCATTCCAATGATTTGAGCAGGTTCAGAATGCTGCACGATTATCCCATGTGTTTTTTACAGGACTTCTCAAGCGATAACACCAAAATACTGATTAAAGATTAGTAATATAATATCAGTAGGATCTGTCTAGTATTATGATCAGATCTAGACATAATCGTCTATATGATTCTTAGAGAGTACATTGTATTCTATGCGATGGGTTCCAAGATGTCTGATGGCAATAATGGCAGCATGTATCATAACTGTCGGCCTGAATACCGTCTCAGCTATGCTTGAAGATATTTTAGATTTGAAGGAACTCGTTCCCAACAGCGACAAACCGGGATTATGCGATGTGAAATTTAATCTTGCCTTTTTGTACTTGAACTAGGAGGAAGGGAAATAAGATGAGATCCAAAACAAAAGCAAATGATTTGACTGCATCGCGGATTCTGAAAATATGCGCAAGCGGCGCGAGTAGGACGAGGATAGTGCATCAAAGCAGCCCGAATTCTATGAAAGTGATATCTTATTTGCTCTTGATAGATGAAGGATTAATCGAGGTAGTTCCTGAAGGAGCAAGGATTGTTCATAGAGCGACTCCAAAAGGAATGAGTGCGATAGAGAAGTTCGAACGCTTTCATGGAGAAATGAAAAAAGTGATTTGCGAAACCTGAAACTCTGCCTCATAGTTCAACTAATGTGCAAAAGCGACTGGGGACCTCTTTCCATTTTTTATTTAAATAAATATGTAATTGCTTCATATGGAATTCTCGCCAATCGTCTCTGTCCGATATATATAGAATCTGAGGGTGTCGCTATTTGCAGTTCGTAGTTTTATTCCAGAGGGTGATGGCATTATCTTTGTTGTCCAGAGTGATCGTGCTTGTAGCGGAATCAATGGTGCTAACGCTTAACTTGCCATATTTCATATCTGGCTGGGCATTACTGAACATCTTTGTCCGGTCTCTGGCTTCATAGACTATACCATATGGATAATCTCCACTCAGCCTATTCCCCTCGGTCAAAGTTGCTGTCAGAGTCTCTGTTCCCACGTCGCGATCAATTTCGTAATTAAATCCGGCAAAGTTCTGAGAGTTCCAGGTATAGGAGGCGATAGCAATTGAACTGCGGATTTCCAGTGCATGCACCGAAATGGTTGCAAACGCTATCAGATAGAATTTAAACCAGATCCCTCTGATATGGATATCTCTACCCTTCTGGTGTCGCCAGGCCAGCCGAGAGCCACTACTGCCGCTTCTCTTACAGGTAGACCCGTATCATTAGGATCCTGAATCCACCTATCTACATCATCAGCTACCGCGGGCATTGCGAATGCAGCCGGCAATATGATCAAGGCAGCCAACTTCATGACAAAAAAAAGGTGCACCCCAATTATGTCACTCATAAATGGCTTTCATGGTTGTTGGCGATCCCAATTGTCTTCTCCTATTAGGATATTACCAGAATCTGGATAACCGCCATCTGGAAAAAACGCTTTATCTTCCATATTTGGATAACCACCATTTGGGAAAAAAAGTGCGTCATGTACCACAGCCGAAATCCTATGTACAAACAACCCAACTTCTGAAGAATATCCCATAAACATAGTACCATGGTCTGCAATTTCTACTCCTGCGGGACATGTATCTGCAAATCCTACATAAGACAACCCCTGTATATTGCCACTGAATTTGTATTTTCCACCAGGAAGCATACTATCACAGATTGGATGCACCTGCATAAATCCATTCGTGATTTCATTATGCTGATCCATATCAAAAACCATGGTGACTTCATTCCCTACTCCCTGCAAATAACCGGTATATTCATAGTGCTTTGCATAAGTCGTTCCGGTTATCATGGCTGCTACGAAGACAGCTATTAAGATATATGTTATCGTTTTCATGTTTCACTCACCTCACACAAGTGATACCATCACATCACAACCATCGCCCCCACTTAATTGAGGATTTATGCAGTCACCGCCTCAGCAATGCCTTTCGTGATGTAGTGCTCTTCTCGCTCGGGTGCAACGTCTACCACATTCTTCAGGATTGATCCTAATCGCTTCATCTAGAGCCTTAAGGACCTCGTCGTACTTGCCCTGACCTTTGAGAGCAGTGCCTTTGTTGTTCCAAGCTCTTAAAATATTTCCTCATGGGGGCCCTCATCTAAAAAGGGGGTTCCTATCTATCTGACCAAGGTCGGGGCTGGATGACCTCGGTAGCCCCTTGCACGGCGCTAGATACCGGGTGCCCGGATGCTGCCGCTCGCTCACGGGCGGGGACGAGAGGCAAAGCTGAAACTAAAGCGACTCTCCGCTATTTCTAGTTGCTAACCTCAGATTATTATGGTTTTCCAGTTGTTAGTTCGTCGCTCTGTGCGTTCTCTGTGAACTCTGTGCCTCTGTGGGTGAAAACGTCGTTAGCCACTGGTCATAACCAATGGTTTACGGACTACCACCACAGAGGCGACAGAAACGTAGAGATCACCGAACCATTAATAGATAAAGACAAATACAAAAAGATCAGAGATGTATGCAATGAAGCGGCTCACAGCGTATGTCTCAGGCAACGTCCAGAGGGTGGGCTACAGGGCTAGAGTTATCAAGATAGCCAACGGCATGGGATTTAAGGGCTTTGTCGAGAACTTGAACGATGGACGAGTTAGAATCATAGCTGAGGGCGAGGAAGAAAAACTGAAATTATTCGAGGAAATCATAGATATTAGGAACACCCTAATCAAGGTTTCTTCCATCGAAAAGAAGTATTCCGAGGCCATCGGAGATTTTGGCGGTTTCTATAAACTAGTCGAAACGGGCGAAACCGACTCGCGTCTTGATGAAGGAATTGGCGTCCTGAAGGATATGAAAGAAGTTCTTATTCTGATTCTCAATAAGCAAGAAGAGACTATTTCCGAGATTAAAGAAACGAACTATAACCTGGGCAGCAAAATGGACCTGATGCTCGAAAAGCAAGATGACACCATTTCCGAAATAAGGGACACGAGCACGAATTTGGGCAGCAAGATGGACCAGATGCTCGAAAAACAGGACGAAACAATTTTCGAGATCAGAGACATGAACAGCAGTTTGAACGATAAGATGGAAAAGGTTCTGGATAAGAGCGATATTGTAGAATTGAAGGGGGATGTGGCCGATATGAAGTCAGCTCTCAGGGCTAAGGGCATCATTTGATGCCATGATAAACCGCGAGCATTCTATTTTATATATTTATATTATATAAATTAAATCTTTCCCAAGTCAGCCGGGCCTAGGAGCCCGGAAGCTGTCGCTCGCTCACCGGCGCAGGAGCACTTGGGCTGGCACGCAGGAAGATCAGATCACGCTGGCGAGAAGACAGAATGTGACGAATTGAGCCCACATCCCGCAGGTGAAACTTCGAAAACCCGGCATTTTTCCTGATAACGATTTTCCTGAAAATCGCGTTAATGCGATCACTTCTTTTTCAGCTAAAGCTATATCCTCTAACAATTATAATATTA